>Ga0208185_1000871_pt1 | contig 10158 bp, 12 predicted proteins | sample EasRivMeERMLT700_FD_187532 | JGI IMG/M metagenome (GOLD analysis project Ga0208185, IMG submission 187532) | Soil microbial communities from meander-bound floodplain in the East River, Colorado, USA - East River MetaG ERMLT700 (SPAdes) (version 2) | ecosystem: Environmental > Terrestrial > Soil... | reverse complement strand
GAATCAGATCATCATGATGCCGCCCGAGGGGATCACGGCCGAGGTGCCCGATCCGAATACGATCGTCGTCAAGGGAGCGGACAAGCAAAAGGTCGGCCAGTTCGCGGCCGAGATCCGCGCATCCCGCAAGCCGGAGCCGTACAAAGGCAAGGGCATCATGTACGAAGGCGAAAAGATTCGCCGCAAGGAAGGCAAGTCGTTCGCCAGCGGCGCGGCGTGAGTTCAAGCCGCTCGCGGCTTAGCGCTTGAGTGGATTACTCGAACGCGAAGCCGCAAGCGGCAATACGAGGCAGTCATGGACCAACAAAAAACTAAACATCGACGCCAACTTCGGCGTCGCCGTCATGTGCGCAGCAAGATCGTCGGTACTGCGGAACGCCCGCGTTTGACCGTCCAGCGCAGCTCCAAGCACATTTATGCGCAGCTGATCGACGACATGACGGGCGTCACGCTCGCCTCCGCCAGCAGCCGCGCCAAGGACATCCGCGCCGGCTTGCCGTATGGCGGCAACATCAAGGCGTCGCAAGTCGTCGGCAAGAAGCTCGCGGAAGTAGCCCTCGCCAAGGGCATCAAGCTGGCGGCGTTCGACCGCGGCCATTATCGATATCACGGCCGAATCAAGGCTCTCGCCGACGCCGCTCGCGAAGGCGGCTTGAAATTCTGAACCTGATTCTTCGTTTAACGTTCGCTTGACGTCATGCGAACGCTAAACGAAGAATGCAATGAATGAGAAAAACACATGGCCAAAGATCAACGCGACGGACGTGACAAGCAAGACCGTTCGGATAGCGGGCTCGAAGAGCGCATCATCAAGATTCGCCGCTGCGCCGCCGTCGTCAAGGGCGGCCGCCGTTTCAGCTTCAATGCGATGGTCGTCGTCGGCGATCGCCAGGGCCGCGTCGCCTGGGGCTACGGCAAGGCCAACGAGGTCCCGCCCGCCGTCGAGAAGGCGGCCAAGGAAGCGGAGAAGACGCTCAAGCAGTTGCCGAAGATCTCCATGAAGGGCCAATCGATTCCGCACAAGGTCGTCGGCAAGTTCGGCGCGAGTAAAGTGATTCTGGTTCCCGCCGGCCCGGGTACGGGCGTCAAGGCGGGCCCGGGCGTGCGCGATGTGCTCGTCGCCGCCGGCATCCATAACATCCTCACCAAAGTTCACGGCAGCACCAACGCGATCAACCTCGTCAAGGCCACCATCGATGGCCTCAAGCAGTTGCGCACCCGCGAGGAAGTTCAGGCGCTTCGGGGAGTGACTCTCTAATGGACCTTTCGACCGTACATCACGGCATCAACAAACGCACGCCGAAGAAGCGCGTCGGCCGCGGGCCCGGCTCGGGCAGCGGCAAAACCAGCTCGCGCGGCAGCAAGGGCCAATGGGCCAGCGCCGGCGCCAAGAAGCCAAGCTGGACCTTCGAAGGCGGCCAGATGCCGCTCTTCCGCCGCATTCCGAAGCGCGGCTTCAGCCACGAAACGTGGGATAAGAAATATCACGTAGTCAACGTCGGCGACATCGACAAGGCGTTCAAGGACGGAGACACCGTCGATGCCGCGGCGCTAGAAAAAGTCGGTCTCGCCAAGGGCCCGGCCGACGGCGTTCGCGTCCTCGGGCAGGGCGACGTGACCAAAAAACTAACCGTCAAGGCGAACCATTTTTCCAAATCCGCCGACGAGAAAATCAAGGCCAAGGGCGGCGCCACGGAACGGATCGCTGCCCCGAAGAAGCCCGTTCGCAACAAGATGAAGAAAAAAGCGGACACCCAATAACTCATCTATTGATCGGACTCGTCCTCCCCTGGTATCTTTGGTCCAAATGGATTTGACGCAAGGACGTTGATAGCCGCAAGCCGCGGCTACTTGAGGATTTCGCAATGGCGACCGCAAGCGCGATGGTCAAAACCGGTCTCGGCTCCTTCGGGCAGAGTCGGCTTGCGTCCGTCTTCAAGATCAAAGAGCTTCGGCAAAAGATCTTCATCACCCTGCTCTTTCTCGCCATCTATCGCATCGGCTTCCACGTCCCCGTGCCAATGATCGACCAGGCCGCCATGATGCGCTGGGGCCAGGGCTCCGAGGAAGGCCTCCTCGGCATGATCTCGATGTTCTCCGGCGGCAGCTTGAGCCAGAGCACGATCTTCGGCCTCGGCATCATGCCCTATATCTCCGCGTCGATTATCTTCCAGCTCCTGGCGAGCGTCTATCCGCCGCTTGAAAAGCTGCAAAAAGAAGGCGAGGCGGGGCGCAAAAAGATCAACGAATACACGCGCTACGCCACCGTGGTCATATGCTTGTTTCAAGCATGGATGTGGGTGTCTGTCATTGCGCGCTCAAAGGCGGATCAAGGTTTAGGTTTAGCCATACCCGGATTTGACACATCCATCTGGTTCTATCTGAGCACGATCCTCATCATGTCAACGGGCACCGTCTTCCTGATGTGGATCGGCGAACAAATAGACGAGTACGGCATTGGCAACGGCATCAGCCTTTTGATCATGGCCGGCATCGTTTGCCGCATTCCGGATGCGACGTATTCGCTGTTCTTCGAACGCGGCGAGCTTCGCTCTTCGGTACTTATGCTGGGCGGCTCCGGCACGGGCGGCGATGTGGGTCTCGAGAAAATCCTTGTGCTCATCTTCCTCTTCGTCTCGGTCGTCGTCGGCGTCATCGCCATGACGAAGGCACAGCGCCGCATTCCAACGCAGTCCGCCAAGCACGTTCGCGGCCGTCGCGTTTACGGCGGCACACGAAACTTCCTGCCGTTGCGTCTGAACCAGTCGGGCGTCATGCCGGTGATCTTCGCGTCCAGCTTGCTCATCCTGCCGACCGTCGCCCTCAAGGGCCTCGGCCAGCTTGCGTCCCGCGGCGGCGAGCGCAGCGTCATTTCCGATTTCGCCTTCAACATCGCGTTCGCGCTGGAACGTCAGGGCTATTTGTACAATATCCTCTACATCGTCCTCATTTACTTCTTCTGCTATTTCTGGACCGCCATCACCTTCAATCCCAAAGACATCGCCAACAACCTCAAGGACTATGGCAGCTTCATTCCCGGCTACCGCCCCGGCAAGCGTACCGCCGATTATCTTGAGAAAGTGATCATGCGAATCACCTATGTCGGCGCCGCGTTTCTGGCGATTGTCGCGATCATTCCGAGTTTGATCTCGACGTCGCTTGAAATCAGCTACACGATCGCGAGCTTCTACGGCGGCACGGGCCTTTTGATCGTCATCAGCGTCGCGCTCGACCTCGTGCAGAAGATCAATAGCCATCTTGTCATGCGAAATTATCCGGGCCTCACCGAAGATTGACCGCCGCTCGCGGCGTGGCAGCAATCCAATACCCGACCCCGAATCTGCTCGGCGTCGGGTTTTCTTTTTTGATTGACGCCCGATGACCTTGCGTGCACACTGGGAGTTTCCGAAAATACCGCGTAGGGACAAGCAGCGCGCTTGTCCCTGAGAATTTCCATTGCCGGCGACGCGTATAGACAGATGCGCGCCGCCCGTCGCAAGGAAAACCGTATGCGATTGATCCTCATCGGTCCGCCCGGCAGCGGCAAGGGGACGCAAGCGAAGCTCCTGTCCGAGCGTCAGGGCCTGGTGCATTTTTCGACCGGCGACATCTTGCGCGACGCCGTCGCCCATCAGACGCCGGACGGAATGCGCGCCAAGGTATTCATGCACGCCGGCCAGCTTGTGCCCGATGAGCTCGTCAACGACATCGTGCGTGCGCGTTTTCGCGGGCCGAACAAGCCGCAGAAGTTCGTCATGGACGGCTACCCGCGCACGCACGTCCAGGCGATCGCCTTCGACGCCGTGCTGGCGAATGAGGCGCTGGGCTTGAACGCCGTCGTGTTCTTGAACGTGGCGGATGAGGAAATCGTGCGGCGCTTGAGTGGCCGCCGGAGCTGCCCGAACGCGTCGTGCAAGGCCATTTATCATGTGATAACGCAGCCGCCCAAGGTGGATGGCGTTTGCGACAAATGCCAGAGCCCGCTGACGCAGCGCGACGACGACAAGGCCGAGACGATCCTCAATCGGCTCGACGTGTTTCACGCCCTGCACGATGAAATCTTGCGTCACTATCAAAAACAAGGACTCCTGGTCGAGGTCCAGGGCCGCGGCGACGTGGAAGCGATCTATGCGAATATCGTCAAGACATTGACCGCGCAAAAGTGAATCACGCGGCATGCGCCGGCGAAAGCGAAGCACGAGATGAGGTGGCTGCAAGTGTTACGCACGTTTTTTTCCCAGGCGGCCGAGCTGAAATCGGCGCGCGAGATCGGCCTCATGCGCGAGGCGGGCAAGATCGTCGCCGAGGCCCATCGCCTTTGCCGCGACATGTGCAAGCCCGGCACGCGCACCATCGACATCGACCGCGCCGTCGAGGCCCTCTACGCCAAGTACGGCGCCACTCCGCTCTTCAAGGGCTACGCCGGTCCGAACCCGAAGCACCCTTTCCCCGCGAGCACGTGCATTTCGCTCAACGAGCAGATCGTGCATGGCATTCCGTCCAATCGGGAAATCCGCGAAGGAGACATCGTCAAGATCGACACCGCGTGCAAGCTCAACGGCTGGTGCGCCGACGCGGCCGCCAGCATCCCCGTCGGCGTCGTGCGTCCCGAGCGCCAGCGCCTCATCGACACGGGCCATCAACTTTTGAAAATCGCAATGGAGGAGCTGCCGAAGCGCCGCTGGTGGTCCGAGATCGCCGGCATCATGGAAAAGACGGCCAAGCAAGCCGGCTACACTGTCGTCGAGCAGTACGTCGGCCACGGCATCGGCCGCATCATGCACGAGAATCCGCAGGTGCCCAACTTCGTCGTTCGCGGCTACAAGGAACTGCGCAAGGTCGATTTCCGGCTGGAGCCGGGATTGGTCCTCGCGGTGGAGCCGATGGTCAACATGGGCACCAATGAGACGCGCACGCTGGCCGATCAATGGACGGTGGTAACGAAGGACGGGCTGCCGAGCGTACATGTTGAACACACGCTGGCGCTGACGGCGAATGGGATTATCGTGATCACGGCTGATGCTTGACGCGCCGCTTGCGGTTTCGCGCGCCCGGCGCCGCGGAATCGCGAAACCGCAAGCGGCGCTTTGGAGAATTCCCTATGTTGTCGATTCGTATCGCGATACTCGTCGTCGCCGCGCTGTGCGCAGCGCTTTGGATGCTGGCGCCGACCACGTCAGCGCAGTCCAAATCGACGCAAAAAGCCCGCGACTTCCTCGCCGGCTTCACCAAGAAAATCCGCCCGCTCGAAGTGACGGCCAATCGCGCCTGGTGGGACGCCATGATGACCGGCAAGAAGGAAGCCTTCAAGCTGAAAGAAGACGCCCAGAACAAATTGGACGCAGTCCTTTCTGACAAGACGCAATTCGCCGAGTTGAAAGCCATCAAGGAAGCCGGCGGCATCGACGATTCCGTCACCAAGCGGGCCATCGACATCGTTTACCTCATGTGCCTGGAAAAGCAGCTCGACGCGGAAGTGCTCCAGGAAATGACCAAGCTCTCCAACGAGATCGAGCAGACGTTCACTACTTTCCGGGCCAAGGTCGGCGACCAGGTCCTCGACGACAATAAAGTTCGACAAATCCTGAAGACGTCCACGCAATCCGCGCAGCGCAAGGAAGTCTGGGAAGCCGCCAAGGTGCTCGGCAAGGAAGTCGAGCCCGGCTTGAAGAAGCTCGTCAAGGTCCGCAATCGCGCCGCCAAGCAGCTCGGCTTCGCGAACTATCACGCGATGCTGTTGAATCTGAATGAGCAAAACGGCGACGATCTGATCAAGCTGTTCGATCGCCTCGATGAATTGACGCGGGAGCCGTTCACGAAAGCGAAGGCGGAGATTGACGCCGAGCTGGCGAAAGCGTGCAACGTCAAGCCGGGCGATTTGATGCCGTGGCACTATCACGATCAATTCTTCCAGGAAGTCCCGGCCGTGTTCAAGGCCGATCTGGACCAGATTTACCATAACCAGGACCTCGTCGCCCTGTGTCGGGATTTTTACCGAGGCATCGACTTGCCGATCGACCTGGTGATCGAGAAGACCGGCAACGACTTCAAGCCGCGCGAGGGGAAGAATCAGCACGCGTTCTGCACCGACATCACGCGCGACGGCACCGACGTGCGCGTGCTGGCGAACATCGTGCCCAACGAGCAATGGATGGGCACCATGCTGCACGAGTTTGGCCACGCTGTTTACTCGAGCATCAACATCCCGGAGAAGCTGCCGTATGTGCTGCGGACCGAGGCGCACATCCTCACGACCGAAGGCGTGGCGATGATGTTCGAAAAGATGTCCAAGAGCCGGGCCTGGCTCGAAAAGATGTCGGTCAAGGTGGACGATCCGAGAACGTTCGACGAGACCGCCGCCAAGATGTCGCGTTATCAGCTCTTGATCTTCTCGCGCTGGTGCCAGGTGATGCTGCGTTTCGAGAAGGGCATGTACGAGAATCCGGAGCAGGATTTGAACAAGCTCTGGTGGGACAACGTCGAGAAGTATCAGATGGTCAAGCGCCCGCCGGGCCGCAGCGCACCGGATTACGGGGCGAAGATTCACATCGTGTCGGCGCCGGTTTATTATCACAACTACATGATGGGCCAATTGTTCGCGTCGCAGCTCCATCACACGATTGCGCGAAAGGTCTACAACGGCGCCAATCCAGACACGGTCGTCTACGTCGGCAACAAGGAAGTCGGAGCGTTCATGCGGCGCAGCGTTTTCGAGCCGGGGCGGACGTTGCCGTGGAATGAACTGACGAAGCATGCGACGGGGGCGGAGTTGAATCCGGAGGCGTTTGCGAAGGATTTTAGCGGGAAGTGACAATCCAGTTCACGTTTAGCGCTCGCGCGGCGCCATGCGAGCGCTAAACGAAGAGGGGAGATTATTTTCCCTGTTGATCCGCATAGTTCTTTAACCAAATCGCCTTCGCCACCAATCGTTCGCGCACCGCTTGCATGTTCGGCGCTCTAGTCTCCGGACCGTTGGCGAGCCGGCCGTATTCACCGGCGGCAAAATGCAGTGCATAACGTTGACTGGTCGATGTCGGGCCCGGTTGCAAGCCGAGCGTGGCCGTCTTTTGATCCTTGAGCTCCCACCAGGTGTGCCGCGTCGGCATGTCTTTTTGAATCGGCAGCACGGGTGTTGCCGGGTCCGCGAGCAAATCGTCAATTGCTTTTTCCTGTGCCAACAAATCGGCCGCGGGCATCCACTGGATGGGCTTGGTCTTGTCCCAGGATTGCACTTCCATCGTCTGCGATCCCGGCTTGTACAGGCGAACGGTCATCGTGTACTGCGTGCGCTCGTGTTCGGAGCCGCCGACGAGCTTGAATGGATCGTAAACACCCGATGACGTCGCCACTTCAAGCTGGCTCGGGATGGTGCCGCCGCGGTCGATCGCAATCTGCGTGAGCGTATACTGCGACGCGGCCGAGCCGGGCTGCTTGTGCGTCTGGTCGATATCGACGCGAAACGCATGGGCCCCGCCGTCGCGATTATCCACGATGACTTCCGGCGTGTACGCGAGCGTCGGATAGGCGTAACACATGCAACCCGTCAATTGAGGCAAGGAAGCGAGCAAGAATAGCCAGCGGCGCATGCGAATCCCTCCGCGCGGATCGAGGCGAGAAACGGGCCATGTGATAAGCGGCCACACGCGGCGAGTCAATAGCAGTTGGCGTGAGATGCGCCTGTCTCCCAAGGCGTGAGGTTTTGCTATCCTAAACGGTAGATTGTGCGAGGAAATCAAGCCATGCCGGAAACGCCGTCGAGCGAGCAATTGGAAACGTTCGCGAATCAGTATTCCGAGCGCGATTACGTCATCGAGATCGTCTGCCCGGAGTTCACGTCGATATGCCCGATGACGGGGCAGCCGGATTTCGGGACGATTACCTATACTTACACGCCGGACAAGTTGTGCGTGGAATTGAAGTCGCTCAAGCTGTATTTGCAAAAGTTTCGCAACGAGGGAATCTTTTACGAGAACGTGATCAATCGCTTGCTCGATGATTTCGTCAAGGCGTGTCAGCCGCGGAAGCTCATGGTGGTCGGCGCGTTCACGGCGCGGGGCGGGATCACGACGACGGTGACGTGCGAATTCGAAAAATGACGACGGCGCCGTCAGTGGGCGACCTGCGAGCGCTAAACGTAAACCCTAGAGGACGTGGATGTCATTGACGAGCCGCACGTCCGGCAGGATTTCGCGAACGCAATGCTGGGCAAGCTGCTTCACATAGAAAGTGGTCGTTTGGCCGAGGATGCGAATGCCCTCCGGCGAGAGTTCGATGCCCAGATTGCGGAGCCGACTGCCGGTGCAGGCGAGGACGCGAGTTTCGATTTCTTTGCGAAGACCGGGGAAATCGAGAGCGGACATTGATGTTCTCCATATGCCGTTGCCTATTTCCTGTGCATCACATGCTTTGATCTTGTAAGTTTTTCGGGCAAAACGGGCTTGAAAAAGGCTGATAGTACGAAAGCAAGTTCCAGGCCAACGAAAATGAAATATGTCTGAGTCCGCACTCGTCCGCAGGAGGCCATGGTCATGATCGTACGTACAGTAGTCGTGCTTTTGTTATTATTGGCGTGCGTTCAACCGGCATTGGCGGGCTACTACACGAGCATGGACCACGAAGAAGACACGCGCTGGAATCGTGATTTCATCAATGTCTTCGAACCGATCGTTGTCAACCTGGCCAATATCGCGGACCCGAAGGCGAACTCGCGCATTCGCAGCCGATATGTGCTCGCTGAGGCGCTGGGCAAGGATGGCAACGTCAAGCTGACGACCGTCGCGGACAAGTTGAATTACAGCGCTGTCTTGATTCGCCGCGGCAAGGCGTACGAGGCAACGCACATTCTGCAACCGCTCTCGCGTGAGGAGCCAAAGCACTTCCTCGTTTGGGCTCATCTGGCGACGGCGAGTTTCCTCTCGCATGATGCGAATTTCAAAGAAAACTCTCTGATTTATATGGATGATGCGCTGAATCTATGGCCCAAGGAAAAAATGGAACAACTCGATCCTGCGATGCAGCAATTTCTTAAGTCGAGTCAATTAAAAGACGACTACAACCTCGAGAAATACCGCAAGATCGAGGAGTATTTCAAACGCCTGATGCGGCATCGCATCAAGGAAGAACGGCTCGCCAAGCAGAAAAAACCGCTGCCCGATAGCGTCGATCCGATCTTCCTCGACGAGGACAGCAAGGAAGATCCCAAGCCGGCCGTTAAATTCTTGAATGAGCAGGGCGAATTTGAAGTAGGACGCATCGCGAAAGCGGAAAAAGCGAAGTTGCCCAGGGACGCGGTCGAGATCGTCGAGCAATTGCTGATCTGGATGCCGGCCGACCAACGGCTCTTGTGGCTTCTAGGCGAGACGTTTAACGCGTGTGCGGCCGATGAAAGTCATGGCGACGATCGGAATCGCATGCTCCGCAGCGCGAGTCGGATTTTTTTCAAGATGGATGATCCACTCAATCGACCGCAGTACGGCGCGCAGGCGATCAAGGAGCGCCGCCAGCAGTAGCCCGGCGCGCGCCGGTTCAGGCCTTCGCCGGCACCTCGAAGTACGCCTCGTACAGCAGGTCGAAGGTCTTCTCGGTCTCGGCGAGCAGCTCGTCGTCGGTCGTCGCGCGGCGCTTCGCGCCCGCGAGCAGCGTCTCGACGCCCGCCGCTTCGGCCCCCTCACGACGTCGAGGCCGGCATGGTTGCCGCCCTCTGGCGCATCCTCCAACCGCCTCAACCTCCTCCACCGCAACGAAACCCGCCTCCACACCATGTTCCAGCGCGCCTTCAAAAACCTGCTCACCCTTCGCAAAACGGCCGGCCTCGCCCGCGAAGTCGCGCCCATACCAAACGAACCTAAGAAGTCCCGTGTTTCCAACAAATCCGCGCCCGCCGAACCTAATTCGAACCTGGATTTGCCTCCCGGCGAACCCATTCTTGACACCACCCCGCAAGGCTCATAACATGGTGCAGGTGCAAGCGATTACACGGCCGGACCGCCTCCTCACCCTCTCCGGCGTCGACATCGCCATCATCGTCCTTTACTTCGTCGCCGTCCTCGCCATCGGCTTCTACCTTAAGTCCTTCACCAAAACCGGGCAGGACTTCTTCCTCGCCGGACGAGACATCACCGCCTGGATCGCCGGCCTCTCCTTCCTTGCCGCCAACCT
>Ga0208185_1000870_pt1 | contig 10163 bp, 12 predicted proteins | sample EasRivMeERMLT700_FD_187532 | JGI IMG/M metagenome (GOLD analysis project Ga0208185, IMG submission 187532) | Soil microbial communities from meander-bound floodplain in the East River, Colorado, USA - East River MetaG ERMLT700 (SPAdes) (version 2) | ecosystem: Environmental > Terrestrial > Soil... | reverse complement strand
AGGGTGCCAAACAGGAGTCGCAGGTTCGCGAACTGCCGCCAGGCGTCGCCCGGCATGCGGCCGATGAGCGAGCCCTTGCCGTGCACGACTTCATCATGGGAGAGCGGCAGCACGAAGTTCTCGTGGAACGCGTACCACAGGCTGAAGGTGAGCTCGTCGTGATGGTGTTTGCGGTACACCGGGTCGCGCTTGAAGTAGCCGAGAGTATCGTGCATCCAGCCCATGTTCCACTTCATGCCGAAGCCCAGGCCGCCGACATAGTTCGGGCGCGACACCTGCGGCCAGGCGGTCGATTCCTCGGCGATCGTCTGGATGTCGGGAAAATCTCGATACAGCGTTTCGTTCAGGAAGCGCAGGAAGTCGATCGCGTCGAGGTTCTCGCGCCCGCCGTGGCGGTTGGGGATCCACTCGCCGTGCTTGCGGCCGTAGTCGAGGTAGAGCATGGAGGCGACCGCATCGACGCGCAGGCCGTCGGCGTGGTAGCGCTCGAGCCAGAAGTGCGCGCTCGAGGAAAGGAAGGCGCGCACCTCGTTCCTGCCGTAGTTGAAGATCGCGCTCGCCCAGTCCGGGTGATGGCCCTGGCGCGGGTCGGAATGCTCGTAGAGATGCGTGCCGTCGAAGAAGCCGAGGCCGTGCTGGTCCCAGGGGAAGTGCGACGGCACCCAGTCGAGGATCACGCCGATGCCGTTCTGGTGCAGCACGTCGACGAAATGCATGAAGTCCTGCGGCGTGCCGTAGCGGGAGCTGGGGGCAAAGTAGCCGGTGCATTGGTAGCCCCAGGATCCGTAGAACGGATGCTCCATCACCGGCATCAGCTCCACGTGCGTGAAGCCCATGCGCTTCACGTAATCGGCGAGCATCGGAGCGACTTCCCTGTAGCTCGGAAGCCTTTTCGGGTCCGACGGATCGCGCCGCCACGACCCCAGATGCAGCTCGTAGATCGACCAGGGCGCGTCGAGCGCGTTGGCGCGAGCGCGGTTCTTCATCCACTCGGCGTCGTTCCACTCGTAGTCGAGCTTCCACACCACCGAGCCGGTGTTCGGAGCCGTCTCGCAGCGAAACGCGTACGGATCGGACTTGTCGGCGCGGTAGTTGCCGTGCCGCGAGACGACGTGGAACTTGTAGAGGCTGCCCTGCTTTGCGTTCGGGACCTTGGCTGTCCAGACGCCCGCGTCATTCGGGTGCATGGGGTGCGCGCGCGCGTCCCAGCCGTTGAAGTCGCCGATCACAGACACCTGCGCGGCGTTCGGCGCCCATACTGCGAATTGCGTTCCATCGCCCGCATTTGGTCCGGCGGCGTGCGCGCCGAGCTTCTCGTAGAGCCGGCTGTGCGTGCCCTCGCGGAACAGGTACAGGTCGTGTCCGGTCAGACTGATAGGACGGTCAGCGACGGTTGGCATCGTGGGTTAGGGGTTGGCACCGTAAGCTAGGGATTGGCAACCTATACTTTGAGCCATGCAAACGGACTATGTTCAGCGGTTTCTCTTCGAAGATCTGGACATTAGAGGGCGGTTGGTGTGCCTGACCGGGGCCTGGCAGCGCATGCTGGACGGCCGGGGCTACCCCGAGGATATCGCGGCGCTGCTCGGTCATACCACCGCGCTGAACGTGCTTTTGGGGGCGAACCAGAAGGGCTCCGGCCGGGTCACCCTCCAGGTCCAGGGCTCCGGGCCGGTCAAGCTGCTGGTCGCCGACTGCACCCAGGAGCTGCGGATTCGCGGCATGGCGCACTACGAGAAGCAAGATTCGGAGCCTCTGGACGTTGAGCCGAATAACGAACGCAGCCTGCTGGGCGACGGCCGGCTGTCGGTGACGCTGGAGGATATCCGCAGCGGTCAGTTCTACCAGAGCCTGGTGCCGCTGGAGGGCGAGACCCTGGAAGAGATCTTCGCGCATTATCTCCTGCAATCGGAGCAGACGACCGCGTTCCTGCGCCTGCGGGCCGACAGCGCCGCGCTCTGCGGACTGCTGCTGGAGAAGCTGCCGCGCGCCGATGTGCGCGATCCCGACGGCTGGAATCGCGTCGTCCACCTCGCCTCCACCCTGACCCTGGACGAGACGCGCGATGCGCAGCCCTACGACCTGCTGACGCGCGTTTTCCCCGAGGAGCTGATGCGCGTGTTCCGGCTCTACGCGGTCGAGTACCACTGCCCGTACGACGAGACGAAGGTCAAGGACATGCTGCTCGGGCTCGGCCGCGAGGAGGTCGAGGCGATCCTCGCCGAGCAGGGCGAGGTGGTGATCCGCAACGAGATGTGCAACCACGAGTACCGCTTCGACGCGCGCGCGATCGCCGATCTCTTCGCGTGTCATTGAAATGCTACAAATGCACATGACTGGGCCATGATCCGGCGTTAGTCTCCCGGGTCAGGAGGTCAGCACATGAAACGAATCCTTGCCGCTACTTTGCTGTTGGCGCTCGCCGCCTGCGGCGATTCCGCGCCCCCGCCGAAGCCGGCCGCCCAGCCCGCGAGCCCGCCGCCCCAGGCGCCGGCTCCCCAGGCCAAAGCTCCAGAAGTCAAAGCCCCCGAGGCTCCGAAGCCGGATCCGAACAAGGAGCTCGCGCGGCGCGTCAAGCAGGCGCTCGAAGGCGACGGCAAGGTTCAGGCCGCGGGGATCGACGTGACCGCGAAGGAAGGCCGCGTCAGTCTCTGGGGCACGGCCGCGACCGCCGGCGAGCGCAACCTCGCCGGTCAGATCGCGGGGAAAGTCGAAGGCGTTGCGTCGGTCGACAACCAGATCAAGGTGGTAAAAGGCTCCTAGCTACAGATCGACTTCGGGTAGCGCAGCGCCCATCTGGGCGGGGTCGGTGCCGCGACTGGTGGAGTCGCCCAGCCCGAGCTGACCGAGCGCGTTGTAGCCCCAGCACTTGATGGCGCCCGTGCCGAGTACCGCGCAGGTGTGATAGTGACCCGCGGCCATCCCGACGACCTGGTGATGGAATCCGTTCGGCTCCAAACCGAGATCCACGGCGGGCGGCTGCCCGAACGCCACCTCGCCTGGATTGTCGCCCCGGTTGGCCGTGTCGCCCACGCCCAGCTGTCCGAGGCCGTTGTAGCCGAAGCACTTGATCCGGTAGCGCGCGGTGAATCCCGAAGACGTGGGCACGCAGGTGTGGGCATAGCCTGCGCTCATTTCCCAGGTGACCGAACCCGACGGCATGAAGGGTAGCGACAGGCCCATCTCTCCGGGGTTGTCGCCGCGATTGTTGGTGTCGCCGAGGCCCAGCTGCCCGAAGGCGTTGTAGCCCCAGCACTTGGGCCAGGCGTTGTTGGCCCGCACCGCGCACACGTGATAGCGGCCGGCAACGATTTCCTTGAGCGGAAAGCCGGAAAACCCGGTGTCGACGGCGGGCAGGGAGTCGCCCATCTCGCCCGGAGAGTCTCCCCGCGTCAGGTTATCGCCCAGGCCCAGGGTACCCACCCCGTTGTAGCCCCAGCACTTCACTTGCTGGTTGTCGAGCAGGGCGCAGGTGGAGTATCCGGCGGCGGCGATGTCGATCGCCTTGCGCCCGGTTCCCAGGTTGGGGATCGCGAAGGAGTTGTTGCCGCCGTCGCGCCGGTTCTGCGTGTCGCCGGCGCCGAGCTGGCCGTAGCCGTTGTAGCCCCAGCACCAGACGGCTCCTCCGTATTTCAGAGCGCAGGTGTGGTAGTCCCCGGCGACGATCTTCTGTGTCTCGATCAGCGCCGCGGGCATCCCGCCGAACACCTCGCTGGGATTGTCGCCGAGATTGTTCGTATGGCCGTACCCCAGCTGACCATAGACGTTGTAGCCCCAGCAGTAAACGTCCCCCTCGGTGTCGAGCGCGCAGGTGTGGTATCCGCCGAGCGCCAGTTGCTTGACCGGGCCGTGTTTTGGAAAGAACACTGCGGGCAGTGCGCTGCCCATCTGCCCCGGCGCGTCTCCGCGATTGAGCGTGTCGCCCAGGCCCAGTTGTCCGTAGTAGTTGTAACCCCAGCACTTGACGTTGCCGCCGACCAGAATCGCGCACGTGTGGTACGCCCCCGCCGCCACACGGACGGCCGGCGTCTCTGCGGCCGCTGGCAGGCCCATCGCCAGCAAAAACGGCAGCGCAACCCATCCCTTCCCCTTGCCAAGAATTTTCCTCATGGTATCCCCCTGGTTGACCATCGGATGTCCGAGGCCAGTCTGGCATCGGGGGCAACGCCGACCTAGCCCGGCGTGCTACAGGATTCGAGTGAAGGACTGCACAACTGGCGCCGCTCGATCAGGCGCCGCGCCGTGAGGCCTCAGCTGAAGATCGTGAAGGAATCCTGAAACCAGGACCCTTTCGCGCGCGCTGCGCATTCTTGGACGGGCGTCCAATACTGCTGCACCATCGCGTTCGTCAATGGTCGCGCGGCGGTCCCCGGCCCGGCTTGTCTCGCGGGCCTCATGATCCGCCACTCGGCGAATCCTTTGTCGGGCCCGGTCCTGCCGACCGTGATCGCGTAGTGCGTGAGGCCCTCCCGCTCATTTCCCTTCGCGCTGTCGTAGATGACATACCGCTCCCCGAGTGAATCATCCTGCACCTTGCCTCCGACGCGCTGTCGAACGCACTGCGCCACCGCCTGGTGGGAGCCGGTGAATTGCAGTGTCCGGACCGGTTTCGTCTGCTGGATATCCCCCAGCTGCACGCAGGCTCCGATGAGGAGACCCGCGACGATGATTGCCCCACTGCGTAAGGCTTGCGTCATTGTGAATGACTCCTCCATACCATGGGCTATCCGGTCGAGACCCGTCAGGGATGCGCCAGACTGACTATTGCTGACGCACGGCTGACGCTTCAAACTTCGTCCCGAAGCGGGGATAGCTCAATGGCAAGAGCGCGGTCAATCCCCGATCGAGATCTGAGTCCGAGTCTCAGTCCCCGCTCCACTCCTTCCTGCTATCGCGGCCGGCGTCCGACGAGGTAGCGCACGCCCTGGGGACCCACGTCTTCGACGTGCTTGCATCCCGCTTTCATGGAGAACTCGTCGCCAGCCCGGTACGTCCGCCCGCTTCCCTCCGTCGTCAGCGTGATCTCGCCTTCCAGCACGAGCGCCAATACGTCGAACGGGTGCGAATGCTCGGCGTTGTGGCAGTTGGGCTTGAGCTGGTTGGTGCGAATCTCGGGATAGCCCTCCGTCCGGAGTCTCGCTTCGAAGCTCTTCTCGTCGGCCATCACAACCTCCTTAGGAACGGCGCGCGAGCTTGGCGCCCGGCCACACGTCGGGGCGGCTGCGCGCATACTGCGGCGGATAGTCTAGCGCGACACCGAAGCGCTCGGCGGCGTGCCAGACCCAGCGCGGGTTGTCGAGGAACGCGCGTGCCATGGCCACCATGTCGGCCTTGCCGGAGGCAACGATCTCCTCGGCCTGCGCCGGATCCGCGATCATTCCCACGGCCCGGGTGGTCACGCCCGCTTCCCTTCTTACTTGCTCTGAAAAAGGCACCTGATACCCCGGTGCCACCGGAATCTTCGCGTGCGGCACCGTGGCGCCGCTCGAGACGCACACGAAATCGAACCCTGCACGCTTGAGTTCGCGCGCGTAGACGACCGCATTCTCCGGCTGCCAGCCGCCCTCGACCCAGTCGGTGGCATTGATGCGGACGCCGAGCGCGCGCTCCTTCGGCCACACCTCGCGCACGGCGTGCGCCACCTCGAGCGGGAAGCGCATCCGTTCCCGGCCGTAGTCGTCTTTTCTATGATTCGAGAGCGGGCTGAGGAACTGGTGCAGCAGGTAGCCGTGGGCGGAGTGCACCTCGACCAGGTCGAAGCCGATGCGCTTGGCGCGCTCAGCGGCCGCCACATAGGCATCCACCAGGCCCTTCAACTCCTCTTTCGACAATTCGTGCGGCGTATGCCAGCCCTCGCCGTAAGGGATGGGCGAAGGCGCGACCGTCGGCCAGGGAGACTCGTGCGGTCCGAGCGGCTTGCCGCCCTTGAACGGCGGGTGGGTCGAAGCCTTGCGCCCCGCGTGGCCGATCTGGATGCCGATCGGATTCCTGGTGATGCCGCGGTACACCTGCACCGCGCGCTTCATCGCAGCTTCGTTGTTGTCGCTATAGAGGCCGGTGCAGCCGTGCGTGATGCGGCCTTCGCGGGTGACGTTCGTCTTCTCCACCACGAACAGGCCCGCCCCGGAGCAGGCGAAGCTGCCGAGGTGCTGGAGATGCCAGTCGGTCATGGAGCCGTCGTCGGCCGAGTACTGGCACATCGGCGAGACCACGATGCGGTTGGGAAGCGTGATGCCGCCGAGCTCGATCGGCGTGAAAAGCTTAGGGGGCAGCGACAGAGATTTTTCTTTCCTGGAAGGCTTTTCTCAATGCAACGGCGAACGCCGCTGCACCGGGCTGATCGCCGTGCAGGCACAGCGTGTCGGCCGAGACCGGAACGCGCTTGCCCGACAGGCTCGTGACGTACCCGTCCTCGATCATCGCCAGCGCCTGCTTCACCGACTTGGCGGCGTCCTCGATCATGCCGCCGGGCTTGTCGCGCGGCGCGAGCGTGCCGTCGTCGGAGTAGCCGCGGTCCGCGAACACTTCCCCGGCCACCGGGATACCTGCCTTCCTGGCTATTTCATAGTTTCGACTTCTGGATAAAACGTACAGCATGGCCCCAAGGTCTTTCGCCGCGCGCACCATCGCTTCGGACAGCCCCTCGTCGACGGCCGCCATGTTGTAGAGCGCGCCGTGGCACTTGATGTGATGCAGTCGCGCACCCGCGGCGCGGGCGAAGCCCTCCACCGCGCCCGCCTGGTACACGACGAGGTCGTACATGTCCTGCGGCGAGATCTTCATCGGCCGGCGGCCGAAGCCCTGGATGTCGGGCAGCGACGGGTGCGCGCCGATCGCCACGCCGTGGTCCACCGCGAGGCGCACGGTCTTGCGGATGGTCGCCGGATCGCCGCCGTGGAAGCCGCACGCGATGTTCGCCGAGCTGATGTGCGGCATGACCTCGGCGTCGGCGCCCATCTGCCAGGCGCCGTAGCTTTCTCCCATATCGCAATTCAGGTCGATGGTCTTCATTCTGAAAAAGGGGTCAGGACCCTTTTTTTACCCTGCGGAAAAAGGGTCCTGACCCCTTTTTCACTTAGGTGATTCCTTTGCACCGTACTCCCAGGCGATGCCGCGCAGCGCCGACTCGAGTCGCTCGCGCGCATCCCGCCGCAGCTCGCCGGCGATCTCCAGGCTGCAGCGCGCGAAGTGCACCTTGCCGCCGGGCGCGAGCTGCGCGAGCCGCGCCACGTCGGCCGAGGCGATCTCGGCGATGCGCGGATAGCCGCCGGTCGTCTGGTGATCGGCCATCAGCGCGATCGGCACGCCGCTCGGCGGCACCTGCACCGAGCCGAGGCAGGTCGGCCCGGATAGTATCTCATCGGCCTGCGGCCGCCCGAGCGGCGGCCCGCTCAGGCGAAAGCCCATGCGGTTGGAGTCGGGCGCGACGCGCCACACCGTGTCGAAGAACGCGCGCTGCGAGTTCGAGTCGAAGCTCGCGAAGTGCTGGCCTTCGATCACGTGCACCAGGATCGGCTCGCGATCGGGCAGCGTGAGCGGCGGCGCGGACCATTTCACCGTGCCGTCCCTGGTTTTTTTCAGGGAAGCAAACCTCTGGGAAGCTTCGGCGTCGCGTAGCGCCAGCACATCCCCGTGCTTGAGCGCCCTGCCCTCGAAGCCGCCGAAACGGCCCGGCAGGTAGGTGCTGCGGCTGCCAAGCACCGGGTCGACGGCGAACCCGCCCGCCACGGCGATGTAGGCGCGCGCGCCGCGTGTCGCGCGGCCGACGTTGAAGCGCGTTCCGGCGGGCGCGAGCACCGGCCGGTTGTGCGGAAAGCTGCTCTGGAACTCCGCGCCACAGACCGCGACCAGCGTGTCCTGCTCGAACAGCAGCTCCGGGCCGATCACCGTGATCTCGAGCGCCGCCTCGCTCGGCACGTTGCCGACCAGCGCGTTGGCGAGCGCGAGCGAAACCTGGTCCATCGCCCCGCCCGGGCACAGCCCGACGCGCTGGAAGCCGTGGCGCCCGTGGTCCTGCACCGTCGTAAGCAACCCGGGGCGAAGAATACGGATGCTCATCGATTCGCTGCCATTTCGATGAACTCGGCCCGCGTGATGGCGCGGAAACGCACGCGATCGCCCGGCCACAGCAGGCTGGGGCGGGTGCGCGCGGCGTCGAACAGCACCAGCGGCGTGCGCCCGATGACGTTCCAGCCGCCCGAGATCGCGTACGGATAGACCACGGTCTGCTCGTTGGCGATGGCCACCGATCCCGCCGGCACGATCGCGCGCGGCGAGGCCCGGCGCGGCACGGCGAGCTTCGCATCGAGCCCGCCCATGTAGGCGTGGCCGGGGGCGAATCCCATCATCAGCACGCGGTATTCGGCCGCCTCGTGGCGCTTCGCCACCTCGTCCGGGGAAAGGTCGGCCTTCTTCGCGACCTCGTTGAGGTCGAGCGCGAACTCCGGCTCGTAGCACACCGGCAGCTCGACCTCGCTTCCGGGATTGTCCTTGGCCGCAAGGGCCTGCTTCAGCGAATCGACGACGATCTCGAGCGCCGCATCGAGCGGGTTCCCGGGAAATTCAGCATTGTCGGGGTCGAAGTGCAGCGCGACGCCGCCGAGCGCCGGTACTACGTCGCGGATCCAGGGCACCTTGCGCTTGAGAATCACGAGGGCAAGACGCTGCACGACGCTGTTCACCTCGAGGTCGAGCGTCGACGAGAACTCGACGTACGCCGCCGAATCTCCAAGGGGAACAACAGCCAATGGACGGGCTTTAGCCAACTACCCTGTCTTCGCTAATCCTTCGGACCTTTAGGCACTGCAACGCCGAGGAGGCAGTCGCGGTTGACCAGTTCGGCAAGCCGATCCTCGCTCCAGCTTTCCGTTCCCGCCGGGCGCATCGGCAGCACCAGGTAGCGCATGTCGGCCGACGAGTCATGGATGCGGATTTGGGTTTTTTCAGAAATCACCAGGCCAAACTCGGCGAGCACCTCTCGCGGCTCGCGCACCATTCGCGAGCGGTAATTGCGCGACTTGTACCAGTCGGGCGGAATTCCCAGCAGCAGGCGCGGATAGCAGGAACACAGCGTGCAGACGATGGCGTTGTGCACGTCGCGCGTGTTCTCGACCACGAGCAGCTTGAGCCCCGGGATCTCCAGGCCGAGCTCCTCGCAAGCCTGGGTTGCGTTCTGCAGCAGCCTTCCCTTGAACGCCGGATCGCGCCACGCGTGCGCCACGACGCGCGAGCCGCGCTCGTAGCCGCGGTTGCGCATCGCCTCGACTTCCTGCGCGATCTCCTCTTCGCTGAGGATGCCCTTCTCCACGAGAAGCTCGCGCAGGCTTACTTCCATGAGCTGGAAATAGCTTAGCGGTTGGTATTTCCCCTTGTCGTTCACGCGGGTTCCAGCCAGTGCTGAAAAATCTCGACCTCGACGACGTCCGCCGGGTTGCCACGGTAGTCGGGCCAGACCTCCCTCTGCAGGAAGCGCACGCGGTAAAGCGGCTGCGGCGGCAGGCCGTCGCGCATCTGCGCCAGCTCCTCGGGATTGGCGAACGCGCCGCAGACACGCTCGACCTCGCCGGTGTGACCGCGGATGTAGTAAGGCGTGCGCACGTGGCCGAGCGGAAACGCCTTGCGCACTCTCACCTTCTCTCCGGGCTTGAACCTAGCGGCCGCCACGCTTCTCGACCTCAATCATCTTCCTCGCCAGCGCGTCGGTGGTCACCATGCCGCGCTGGAGTAGCGTCTGCGTAAGCGAGGCGATCCACTTCTCGTAGTAGCTCATCGCATCGTAGGCCTGCGGCGGCAGCGCCTCGATGTTCTTGCGCAACTCGTCAACGGTGATCTTCCCGCCGAAGCGCAGCACCTGCACCATCGCATCCACTCGACGCTCCCAGTCGGCGTAGTCGTGCTCCACGCGCTCGACCTTGCCGGCGGGCAGCCCGCCCATGTCGTGATGGCTTCGCTCGATCATGCGATCCACTCCGAGACCGGCGCCCTGGCCTCGTGAAGTGGTTGGCAGACGATGTCCACAAGAGTAGGACCACCGTGCGCCAGGGCAGTTTTCAAACTGGCGCCGAGCTTCGCGGGATCGAAAACGCGCCAGCTCTTCACGCCGAACGCCTCCGCCACCCTGGCGTGGTCGGTGACGCCGAAATCGACCGAGAAATAGCGCCGCT
>Ga0208185_1000862_pt1 | contig 10262 bp, 9 predicted proteins | sample EasRivMeERMLT700_FD_187532 | JGI IMG/M metagenome (GOLD analysis project Ga0208185, IMG submission 187532) | Soil microbial communities from meander-bound floodplain in the East River, Colorado, USA - East River MetaG ERMLT700 (SPAdes) (version 2) | ecosystem: Environmental > Terrestrial > Soil >... | reverse complement strand
AGGCGGAGGTCGGCGTGGTATTCGTGAGCGCGAGCCGGTGACGGCCGAAGATCGCGGGGATGCGGTAGGCATTGCCCACGTGCGCCGTGGTGGTCATCGTGTTGATGAGAGGTCCGGGCTGAGACAGATACGCCCCCGAGTTGACAATCCAGTTGAAGCGGATGGCGAGGAAGCGGCCGTCGCGGTCGAGCGCGAGTTCGCCCCCGAGCCGCGCCGCGCGCCCGTGGTAGTCGCTGACGAAAGTCTCCGAGCGCGACGACACCCACTTGATGGGCCGGCCGAGCGTCTTCGCCGCGAGCAAGGCAGCGCAGTACTCGACGTAGGCGTCGGAGCGGATGCCGAATGCGCCGCCCACGTCCTGGGCATGCACGCGGAATTTCTCCGCCGGGATGCCGGTCACGCCGGTCAGGCCCGCCAGCATGAGCGAGATGCCCTGGGTGCTGGAGTAGAGATCCCAGGTCCTGGTCGCGGCGTCGTAGGCGGCAAGGCAGGCCTTCGGCTCCATCGGGTTGCCAATCATGCGGTTCGATTCCAGCGTCAGCTGCGTGACGTGCGCGGCCTGCGCGAAGGCCTGCGTGGTCTTCGCCTCGTCGCCGTACTCGAAATCGAAGCAGAGATTGCCGGGGATATCGGCGTGGAGCTGCGGCGCGCCCGGCGCAAGCGCCGCTTCCTCGTCCACCACCGGCGGGAGATCGCGATATTCGACCTCGATCGCCTCCGCGCCGTCCTGCGCGGCGGCGGCGCTCGTCGCCACCACCATCGCCACTTCCTGCCCGACGAAGCGCACGCGCTCCCGGGCAAGCACGTCGCGGTGCGGGACCTTCAACGCTGCGCCGCCGCGGCCGGGAAACTTGACCAGCGGAGGCGCGACCTTGAACCCGGCGCGCGCCGTGTCCTCCCCGGTCAGAACCGCCACGACACCGGGCGCGGCAAGCGCAGGCCGGGTGTCGATGGAAACGATCTCCGCATGCGCGCGGTCCGAGCGCAGGAAAGAGGCGTGGAGCTGCCCGGGCAGGTTCCAGTCGGCGGTAAAGCGCCCCTGCCCGGCCACCAGCCGCGCATCTTCGCGCCGGCCCTTGAACGCGGCCGTCGCCTTTCCGTGGGTCATACCGGCGTCACCTGCCCGGCATCGTGTTCGCCTGCTCAAGGCGATCCGCGAGATTGCGAACCAGCGCCCGGGTGAGGTAGAGCTGGGCGCCGGGGCTCATGCGAGCGAGCGCTTCCGGCTCGAATTCGGCGAGCAGAAGCTCCGTGACCGACATCACCGTCGCGCTGCGCGGCGCCCCGCCGTCGCGTATGTACGCCATCTCGCCGAAGCACTCGCCCTCGTGGATGACGTTGAGCGTCTTCCCGCGGCGGGTGACCCTCGCTTCGCCCTTGCCGAGGTAGAAAAGCTTCCGGCCCTTGTCGTTCTCGCGCACGATCGTGGATTGGGGCGGCACGCGCACCCAGTTCGCCGCGCGCGCGAGCTCCCAGAGCTCCAGGTCGGACAGCCCCGCCAGCGTCGGCTCCCGCTTCAGCGCGATGTATTTCTCGCTGTCCGGGATCACGCTGGGCGGCAGCAACTTCTCGGCCACTCCCGACAATGCGAGAGCAAATTCGGACCAGGTCGAGTAGCGCTGCCCGGGCTTCTTGGCGAGCGCGTGCACGAGGACGGCGTCGATCTTCTTCGGCAGGTCGCCGCGCAAATGGCTGGGCGCAACGGGCGGTTGATGGAGAATCTTCCGGCTCAGCGCCTCGATGCTGTCCGCCGTGAACGGCCGCTGGCCGGTGAGGAGTTCATAGAGCACGACGGCGAGCGAGTACAGGTCGCTCTGAAAGGTGAGATCCTGCCGCTGCAGCTGCTCGGGCGACATGTAGTACGGCGAGCCCATCGCCGCGGTCTGCACCGCCTGGCTCTTGCGCAGGTGGGCCGCGCCGAAGTCCGAGATTTTCACATCGCCGCCGCGCGTGATCATGAGGTTCGCCGGCTTGATGTCGCGGTGGACGATCCCTTCCCGGTAGGCGTATTCGAGCGCTCCGCAGCACTTGAAGCCGAGCTGGAGCACGTCCGCGACCGGCAGCAGCTGCCCGGCGCGGGTGTGCCGGGACAGGTCGTGCCCATCCACGAATTCCATCGCGATGTAGCCGGAGTCTTCCTGCATCACCGCGTCGAGGATCGCGACGATGTGCGGGTGCCGGAGCTTGCCGGCGAGGGAGGCCTCGTTGATGAACTGCTGGCGGTAGACCGTCCCGAACTCAGGGTCGCGGAACACCTCGGGCTCGATCGTCTTCAGCGCGATTTCCCTGCCGGAGAACGTGTCCTTCGCCAAGTACACCGTGCCGGTCGCGCCCTTGCCGATGAGCTTCTGGACCTCGTATTTCCCGACCTGGAGACTCAGGTCGAGCTGGATTTCATTGGGCTGGGTTTTTTCCGTTGAAGCGGCCATTTATGGGGACGCACACCTTTTTCTTCTAGAGAATTGGAGACGCGCATGTCTCGGCACGTGCCAAATATATCACTTGAAAAAGGTGTGCGTCCCCATTTTCTCGTCACGCCTTGCGCAGGCCGAGCTTCGCCGCGAGCCAGGTTGCGACGAGTTCCGCAACGTGGTCTTCCCGGCCGTTATAGAAGTGATCGCACTCCCTCACGATCTCGACCTGGCACGGGCCGCCGGCGGCGCGCTGGAATTCCTCCGCGGGATAGCGGTGCACGTCCTCCTTGTCGCCGCGGAGGGCGAGCACCGGGCACTGGATCCGCGGCGCGAGCGCAATCGTGTCGGGAAGGTTCGCGATGCGGTCGAGGAAGCTCTCGGCGCTGATCACGTACCACCAGCCGGGCATGAACATGAGCTCCCTGCCGCGCCCGGCCGCCACCAGCTCCCGCGCGCGTGCGAGCAGCTCGTCGAAGCGATCCGCAGCGAACAGCCGCTCTGTGCCTCCCGTGACGTCCTGGCGCGTGCCGCCGCGCCCCGTGGAAAGCAGCACCAGCGCCGGCGTCTGCGGATGATCGGCGACGTGCCGTGTCGCGAGCATGCCGCCAAAGCTGTGCCCGATGACCACCGGGGCCGGAAAGCCGCGCGCCTCGAGCCATGCCGCGGCGGTGCGGTTATCCGCAATCGCCTCGGCGTTGGACTGGAACGCGCCGCCCTCCGCGACGCGGCTCATGCGCGTGCTGAGGATGTCGTGCCCGCGGCGGTTGAAAGCGAGAAACGCAAGACCGAGGCGCGTCAGCGCCGGCGGCAGGAAGCGCGCGGCGCAGACGTAGAAATTCATCGTGTTGCCGTGAAAGTACAGCACCGCGCCGACGGCCTTGCCGGAGTCGGGCTCGTGAAACGCGGCGTCGAGCGGAATCGTATCGGTGGGGATGGTGACGAGCTGCGTCCGCATGCCCGGAACATACCACACCGGTTTTGGGTGACGACCGATCCCGGCGCTTCGTGCTACGCTCGCGCAGCCCCATTGATTCCGGAGGAGCCATGCCGTCTCAGTACCGACTCACCGCTGCACTCGCCTGCTTCCTCTGCGGCATGGCGTTTGCGCAGGATTACCCCTCGCGGCCGATCCGGATGATTGTGCCGCAGGCGCCCGGGAGCGCGTCCGACACGGTCGCGCGGCTGCTCGCCGCCGAGCTCACGACCCAGATGAAGCAGCAGGTCGTGGTGGACAACCGGCCGGGCGGGGCGCTGCAATTGGGGCTGGAATTGACCTCGCGGGCCACGCCGGATGGCTACACCATCGGCTATTGCATGATCGGCGCGATGGCGATCAGCCCCAACATGCTGCGCAAGCCGCCGGTGAACATCGAGAAGGACCTGCTCCCGATCTCGCAGACGACGACCGGCCAGATGCTGCTCGCGGCCTCCCCCACGACGCCCTTCAAGAGCGTTCAGGACGTGATCACCTACGCGAAGCAGAACCCGGGCAAACTCTTCAACGCCTCCTCCGGCAACGGCACGCCGGGGCACGTCGGGTTCGAGCTCTTCAAGTTCATGACCGGCACGCAGATCGTCCACGTCCCCTACAAGGGCGGGGCAGCCGGCATCAACGACCTCATCTCGGGGCAGGTGCAGCTCATGCTGGAGAGCACGAACTCGATCACGCCGTTCGCGAAAGCCGGCCGGGTGCGCGCGCTGGCGGTGACCAGCGCCAAGCGCACCGCGGCGCTGCCGGACGTGCCGACCGTCGCGGAGGCAGGCGTGCCCGGCTACGAAGCCACGACCTGGACCGGCATCGTCGCGCCGGTCGGTCTGCCCAAGCCGATCGTGGCGCGGCTGAATGCCGAGCTCGTCAAGGCCGTTGCATCGCCGACGTTCCGGGAAAAGGCCGCCGCGATCGGCTCCGAGGCGGTCAGCAGCACACCGGAGCAGTTTGGCGCGTTCATCCGCAGCGAGCACGCCAAGTGGGGCGAGGTGATCCGGCGTTCCGGCGCGAGGATCGATTGACGAGTGACGAGTGACGAGCAATAGACCTCGGATATGAGACGACTTTCCATTGTTCTCTTCGGCCTGACTGTCGCCGGGGGCGCCATCGCCCAGGGTTATCCCGAGAAAACGGTGACGCTGGTCGTGCCGTTCCCCGCGGGGGGCGCGACCGACCCCGTCGCGCGCGCGCTGGCCACCCGCATGAGCGAGCTCTGGAAACAGCCGGTCGTGGTGCTCAACCGGGCGGGCGCGGGCGGCAACATCGGCGCGGAATCGGTCGCGCGCGCCGCGCCCGACGGCTACACGCTGCTCATCGGAACGACCTCGCTCACCATCGGCCGCAACCTCTACGCGAAGCTGGGCTACGACGTGCTGAAGGATTTCGCGCCGGTCAGCCAGGCCACGACCGCGCCGAACCTGCTCGTCGTGCATCCATCGGTGCCGGCGCGTTCGGTGAAGGAGCTGCTCGCGCTCGCCCGCGCGCGTCCGGGTCAACTCATATCCGCATCCGCCGGGACCGGGACCTCGAACCACCTCTCGCTCGTGCAGTTCACGAGCCTTACCGGCGTCGATATCACCCACGTGCCCTACAAGGGCGCGGCGCCTGCGGTCGCGGACACCGTCGGCGGCCACGCCCACATGACCTTCGCGCCGGCCCCCGCGTCGCTGTCGCTGGTTCAGGCCAACCGCCTGCGAGTGCTCGGGGTCACCACGGCCCGCCGCTTCTCGGTGCTGCCGGACGTGCCTACGATCGCAGAGGCGGGCGTCCCCGGCTACGAGCTTACGTCATGGGTGGGATTGCTCGCGCCCGCAGCGACTCCGCCCGCGGTCGTCGCCCGCATTCACGCGACGCTGCTCGAGACCCTGCGCGCACCGGATGTCCGCAACGTCCTCCTCAAGTCGGGAGCCGAACCGCTCGGCAACAGCCCGGAAGAATTCGCGCAAGCGCTGCGCAGCGAGATCCCCAAGTGGGGGAAGATCATCCGGGCTGCGGGCATCAAGCCCGAGTGACGTCAATGCAGGTCGAGCGCGTGGCGCTTCAGCGCCGAGAGCGGCGCGTACTTGAGCACCTGCTCGTGGGTCGCCTCCAGCACGACCCGCGGCGCCATGCCCGCTTCCCACGCTTCGACCCAGCGCAGCACGTGCAGGCACCAGCGGTCGCCGGGCTTGAGTCCCCGGAAGCGCAGCTCGGGACGGGGCGTCGAGAGGTCGTTGCCGCGGCTCTTTGAGAACTCCAGGAATTCCGCCGTCATCCGCACGCACACGAGGTGAAAGACCTCCTGCTCGCCGTACGTGGCGCAACAGCCGTCGCGGAAGTAGCCGGTAACCGGGTCGTAACTGCACGCGAGCAGCGGGCCGCCGAGGACATTGCGTTCCTTGATGAGCTGCTCGGCCATCAGAAGTCGACTTTCTCCATGCCTTTCAGCGCGAGGCGCTGGCGCGCCTCGGCGGGGGTGGCGATCTCGAGTGAAAGCTCCGCCAGGATGCGCCGGATCTTGGCCACCTGTTCGGCGTTGCTGGTCGCGAGCTTCCCCTTCCCCACGTAGATGCTGTCCTCGAGTCCCACGCGCACGTTGCCGCCGCAAATTCCCGCCATCGTGGTCAACGCCATCTGGTGGCGGCCCGCGGCAAGCACCGACCACTCGTAGTCCTCGCCGAAGAGCTTGTTCGCCACACTCCTCATGTGCATGAGGTTGTCGGGGTCGGGCCCGATGCCGCCCAGGATGCCGAAGATGGTCTGCACGAAGAGCGGCGGCTTCACGAGCTTTCGTTCAAGGAGGTGCGCGAGATTGTAAAGATGGCCGACGTCGTAGCACTCGAACTCGAACTTGGTGCCGCAGCCCTCGCCCAGGTGCTTGAGGATGTACTCCATGTCCTTGAAGGTGTTGCGGAAGATGAAGTCGCGGCTCGCCTCCAGGTACTGCGGCTCCCAGTCGTATTTGAACTGCTTGTACTTGTCGAGGTTGGGGTAGAGGCCGAAATTCATCGAGCCCATGTTGAACGAGCACATCTCGGGCTTGCACAGGAGCGGCGCCGCGAGCCGGTCCTGCACCGTCATATTGTGCCCGCCGCCGGTGGTGATGTTGATGACCGCGTCGGTCCCGTCCTTGATCACCGGAAGAAATTCCATGAACACCTTCGGATCGGGCGTCGGCCGCCCGTCCTTCGGGTCGCGCGCGTGCAGGTGGATGATCGCCGCGCCGGCCTTCGCCGCCGCGATCGACTCGTCCGCGACCTGCTTCGGCGTGATCGGCAGGTACGGCGTCATCGTCGGCGTGTGGATCGAGCCGGTCACCGCACAGGTGATGATGACCTTCTTGTTCGGAGTTGCCATTGAATTCACCCCCACCTATCCCTCCCCCATCAAGGGGGAGGGGTTTGCATTTGTTATTTGATGGCCATCGGATTGATCGGAGAGCCGACGGCGCCGGTGATGGGCAGCGGCGGGCCGCAGAACAGGAACTCGTAGACCCGGTCCCGCGCGCAGTCGTCGGCGAGGTCCTTGAGATAGAAGATCTCGCCCATCGTGATGCCGACCATGGGAATGATGATCCAGTGCCACGGCTGAAAGGCTTCCGTGCTCTCGTTCGGGCGCACTTCGCACCCCCACGTATCGAAGCAGATCGCCGCGATCTCCTTCTTGTGAATCCACTCGCAGGTTTCGAAGCGCAACCCCGGCGCATCGCCCGCCGCGTACGCTCCCCAGTCGCCCTGCGCGAGGCAGTGCTCCATCTGGCCGGTGCGCACGATGACGAAATCACCGCGCCGCACTTCCACCCCTTGCGCCTTCGCGCAGGCGTCAAGCTCGGCGTTGCCAACGCCGAAGCCGTCCTCCAGGTAGTCGCCGCCGAGGTGGCGCGGAATGTCGAGAAGCACGCCGCGGCCAATCATGCGGTCGCGCGTCTTGTGGATGCCGTTCTTCTTCGCGCCCGTCGAATCCACCAGCCGCGCGTCGTAGCCGTTCCACATCTTGTCGCCGTAGAAAATGTGCCCGAGCGCGTCCCATTGCGTGCCGCACTGGAGCGGCATCGACACCATGTCGTCAGCGTAGCGGATCTTGCCCGCGTCCTGCGTGCCCGCCACCGCGTCGGTGCCGGTCGCGAGCATGGTGTGGATCGGGTTGAAGCGCCCGCCCCAGCCGGTGCGCTGCGGGCCGTTCGAATTGAAGTCGAGGATATCCTGCGGCGTCACGAAATTGAGCGTGCCGAGCTGGTCTTCCGGCCCCCACCTTCCCCAGTTCTTCACGCGCGCGGCCATGGCTTCGAGCGTCTTCAGCGTGACGTCCTGCTTGAGCGGCCACTTCGGCACCATCTTCATCGGCAACATTGGCTTGCCCATCGCCATTCCTCCCTACGCCTTCAGCCGCGGAAGCAGCCGCAGCGCATTGTCTCGGTCTATCGCCCCCAGGTCGGCGGCGCTGAATCCGTGCTTGGACAGTCCGGCTATGACCTCTGCCCCATTGCGAAACGGGAAATCGGTGCCGTAAAGAACCTGGGAAGGGGGAACGAGCTGCAGCAACGCCAGCAGCGCGCCCTCGTGGTTCCCCTGGGCGGTGTCGTAGTAGAACTTCCGCAACTCGTGCCGCACGCCGTTCGGGGCCTTCTCCTTCGCATCCTTCGCGTCGATCATGTGCCGCTCGAAGCGCGACACCAGGAACGGGGTGACTCCGCCGCTGTGGGAAAAAATCCAGCGAATATCGGGATACCGCGTTGCCGCGCCTGCCTGGAATATCAGGCTGATCATCGTGCGAGTCGTGTCCACCGGCCCTTCGATGGCGTTGATCGAGATGTAGGGCATGATTTTCGCGCAGCAGGCCGGGGTGGCCGGGTGCGTGTAGACCACGACCTTGCGGCGGTTCAACTCCTCGAGTATTGGAAAGAACTCCGGATCGCCCAGCAGCTTGCCGCCATAGCTCGTCCAGAGGTAGATGCCTTCGGCCTTGAGGGTGTCCAGCGCGTACTCAATTTCCCTCAGGCTCGGCTCGATGTACGGAAACGGTATCGAGGCAAAGGAACCGAAGCGTCCCGGGAAATCGCGTGCAAGCTGCGCCGCGTACTCGTTCGATTCGCGGGCAATCTTGCGCGCACCCGCCTCGTCGCCCGCCCACGCCTGCATGCCGGGATTGATGAGCGAGGTGATCGAGGTCGCGATGCCGGCCTTGTCCATGTCCTCGATCGAGGCCTGCGGCGACCACTTGGCATGGCCACGCATCATTGCCTTGAGCGCCGACGAGTAGCTGGGCGGTGCAATGTGATGGTGGACGTCAATGCGGAAAGGTTTGCCTCCTGCGGCAGGCGCCTGCCCCGCTGTCTGGCATCCCGGCAGGAACGCCCCTGCCCCCAACGCAGCGAGTCCCGTCAGGAATGCGCGCCGTGGTTCGACCCCGTGGATCTCGCTGCGATTATCTGTCTTCATTGTCCCCTCCCGACCCTTAGATTACGGCATCTTGACGACGACTTTCCCCAGCTGCGCGTTGGTCTCGACGTAGGCCTTGGCGGCCGGCAGCTCGTCGAATGGATACACCTTGTCGATGACGGGCGTGATGCGCCCGTCGGCGTAGCCGGGCAGGAGATCGCGGACGAAGCCGCGCATCGCTTCGGCGCGCTGCGCGGGCGGCAGCAGCGCGTTCGAGACTCCGAAGATCTGCAGCCGCTTGCCGTGCACGGTCTCGAGGTCGATCTCGGCATGGTGCTGGCCGTCCACGTAGCCGATGATCGCGAGCCGCCCCTGGTTGGCGAGCGAGCGCACCAGGTCCGAAAACGCGCTGCCGCCGACGAGGTTGAGCGCGAGATTGACGCCCTGGCCGCCGGTTGCCGCCAGCACCTTGTCCGCGAAGCCGCCGCCGGACGCGACGATCCCGGCGTCGAGCCCCACGCCCTTGAGCTTCTCGAGCTTCGGCCCCGAGCGCGAGATGCCGATCACCTTCGCGCCCAGATACTTTCCGATCTGCACAGCCATGACACCGACACCGGAGGCCGCGCCTGCCACGAGCAAGGTTTCCCCTGACTTGAGTTTTCCGTAGGAGCAAATGGCTTCATAGGCCGTGATGGACGAGATCGGCAGCGAAGCCGCCTGCTCCCATGAGAGCCGCTCCGGCTTCGCAGCCGCCTGGACCGCGCTCATCGCGACGAATTCCGCGAACGAGCCGCGCGCGCGCCCGAGGACCCGGTCGCCGGGCTTGAAGGCGGTGACGCCCTCGCCCACCGCCTGTACCTCGCCCGCGCAGTCCCCGCCCGCAGGGTGTGGCACGTCTGCTTTATGCAGGCTGATGCTCGCGAGAATCTCCCCGCGGTTGACCGAGGCGGCGCGCACCTTGACGAGGATTTCGCCGGCCTTGGGCTGCGGTACCGGCACCTCGCGCGGCTCGAATACGGTCTTTCCGTTAACGGACTTGATGTAATAGCTCTTCATGGTCATTTCCTTCGAAAATCGGCGACGGAGCCGGCCAGACTTCCATCACGTAATCTGAGTGCCCGGGTGACGGCCTGGGTGGCGCCGAAGGTGTGGATCACCGCGGAATGCTTGCCCGCGCCGCCGATCACCGCGATCAGCAGGTCCTCGGGACGCTGCACCATGTATACCGGCGCGTCGAGGCCCGCGGCGCCGAGCCGTTCCTTCCACGTCACGCGCAGGCGCCGCTCGATGTTCTCCTTCGAGAACCGCCGCATTGGCAGCTGTGCGTGCTCGTGGAGAAAGCGCTTTGCATCGGCCTTGCTGAAGCCGCCGTCCGCGACAGTCTTCGCGTGCTCCGGTCCCATCACGATGAGCGTCTGCGCCTGGTAATAGACGTCGTTGGCGCCGACGGCGATCAGCGTGCCGGCAATGGTCGTGAGTATGCTCTCGGCGATGATGCTCTCG
>Ga0208185_1000859_pt1 | contig 10367 bp, 10 predicted proteins | sample EasRivMeERMLT700_FD_187532 | JGI IMG/M metagenome (GOLD analysis project Ga0208185, IMG submission 187532) | Soil microbial communities from meander-bound floodplain in the East River, Colorado, USA - East River MetaG ERMLT700 (SPAdes) (version 2) | ecosystem: Environmental > Terrestrial > Soil... | reverse complement strand
ACCGCGGATGACGGCGCCCGGAGCATTTCGAAATGTGATGCACTCAAGATCGGTATGGTGAATGTTACAGTCCAAAATCTGAACACCGGTCGCATTTTCGACGCGAACGCACTCGTAATTGAACCCATTGGGATTGCTACTATGAGTAAGGTCGAAGCCGATAATCCTCACATAATCACCGCTAATCAACCAACCCCCGCGAATTTGGACGAATCCGTCGCACACATAGGTGATAGGGCGAGCGCTTGTGCCATCGGTTGTTTCATTCGGGCGCTCTGTATACGTCCCTGCCTGAACTCGCACCACATCTCCCGCGGCAACTGTGTTGGCAGCCTTGGCAATTGTTCGCCAGGCGCCTGCCAGGTTGGTTCCCCCGGCACTGTCATTACCATTCGGAGCTACGTAGTAGGTCGCTCCGCAAGCGGTGCTCGCAATCAAGACGGTTATAGCTGTCGATAAGACAGACCGGGAAAAGAGCCCAGTTTTCGTAATTTTCATCATCTTCAGGCAATCATTAGCATCAGGGGTGCCAAGATCTAACCTAGGTTGAGCTTCTGCTTTGCGCAACCGATTCATTGCCCTGAATGAAGTCCCATGCCTCCCCTACCGGGAGAATGCGCGCCCCCGAAACCGAGGCGCATCTCACGACGTCTTCAAAAAACCCCGGCGTGCAACCAAATCTCGTTGGGTGGTCGCATACATCGTGTGTCGCAAAAATGAGCCATCCACGCGCACGTGCGTTGCACTCGATAACCTCCTTCACGGCATTCACATTCTCCTTGCTTTTCTCGAGAAAAAAAGCTCGCAAGTAATTACGATCGACCACGCCAGCATTAAACGTTTGCCCGCCACCTCGACAACAGGCAAAGCGTTTTGCGGCAAGCCGTTTGTTTCGCGGCCGTGGTTCACTGATTGGATAAGACATCGTTCTAAAGTGAGTGTTCGGCAGCAAATCGCGGAGCGCACGCTGGTTGTCGCAAATCGACTCTTCGAACTCCCGCGGAGGCGTATTCCATGCGTGGGAATGAGCATAAGTGTGACATCCTAATTCGTGCCCGTCCGCGATGAGAGCTGAAAGATCGCCTTGGGAGAAGATTGTACCGACGGGCGCCTCACGGTTCATCAATCCCAGGGAAGCATAGTACGTGCTGCGAATGTTATGCCGCCTGAGGATAGGCCCTCCGACCTGCAGCGCGCTCCGAGGAAAGTCGTCGAATGTAAATGATATCACGGGAACGGAGGTCCTTAGAATAGCTCTCCGGCGGTACGTATTTTGTGAAATCCACCGCTGGTAACGCCAGTATGCTCCTAACCAGATATTAAATTTCACCTTTTGCATCGTGGAGAGCGCGAGCGCAATTCTGAATATTTCATCATCAATTTACAGCCGACGAGAACCGTTTTCGCCGCGCGAAAAAGGACCGTGACAAAGTTCGGCTTTACCTCTGTCGCCAGAAAATCAGTCCGAACCGATAATTCTCAGGTTCGCAGGGGGCGCGGGGCGGGTCGCTGAATCTGCATTCAGGCGAACCGTATCGCTAGCCGTAAGACGCTTGCTTGGATACAACGAGTAGGCTCTTGCTTCGATGCTCTGCTGCTTCGCAAGAGACAAGGCGGCATCGTCCAATAAAAAAGTATACGGGCTCGCGTTGTCGGCAGCGACCGGCAAACCGTCTACGAAGAACACGATATGGCGCACCGCATTCGTGTTGTTGACACGGGCCTCAATTACCTGCGGGCCTGAGACCGCCTGCCCATCCGAGTGGCTCACAATATCGACGTTGAAGTCGAACCCGCCAGAGGTATATGGATATGCACCGATATCCGGCGTGATGTCATTGCCCCAATAAACGCGATCTCCATCAACCCATGAAAAATCCGTGCTCACCGTGATATCATTTCCGACTATTCTTTCGATAACGACCACATCGCTGCCGACGGTAATAGTGTCACCGACAATTAGCTGGCCGCCATACTGATCGAGGCTGAGAACATCCCCGCGGAAAAACCCGGCATCGGAGACACTAAAGGTTCTACCACTTCCCGTTCCCACTGTTTGGGTCAGTGCCCCTGCCGCGCCTATGCAGCGAGAAGACGCCGCCGGATAGAACAGATCGTTGGCATAGTCGACGAAACCCGGATTCACGTTTTTGAGAGAATTTGCCTCTGCGCCAAATGCGCCGACGAAGGTAACGCTACGGTCCGGATCAAACCCGAGATTATAGTCATGGGCCGCGCCCGTTCCATCCAGAACCCAGACTTCCGGGGTTGCCACGTTGTCACCCCAAAGATTCCAAGCGATCGAGTTGAAAATGCGAGCGTTTCGATTTTGAATCCAAATGCCATAATTCGCACTGGCCTGGCCGGCCAGTCGATTGGCTCCAACATACGTTTCATGCACCAAATATGTGTTAATCACATTGTTGAAAATATTGTGCACGTACGTGCCATTCTGGTGACTCACATTTCGACGAAGCAGCGTGTGCGAAAAACTGGTTGATCCTGCATTTTCAATATTGGAAAAATGATGGTGGCTCGCGGGAATATCGCTATCGATGTACAAGTTGTATTCCACCGTAGTAAAATTGTTTCCCACGCCGCTGTCGTCACCCGTCTGAAAGAAGTCTACGTGACCGGCAGAGTTTCGGTTTGGGTTAAAAGCATAATTATTGCGGATTATGTTACCTTGCCCGAACCAATAGATAAAATCTTCGTTTTGGCTATCGCCGATGTTGTATTCGACAAGATTATTCGTACCACGAATCTGAAAGAACCGTGATTCAGCGCCACCGATGAAATAGTTCCCGCTGAATATGCAATTGTTGCCTATCGATCCCTTGCCTCCTGTATCCTGGCCAATAGATTGTCGAGTGCAGCCGCGAAAGATGCTGTCCCAGATTTCGATGTAGTTGCAATTTGACAGGCTGATGCAGTCCTGTCCGCCTGCCCGGTCTACCACAAAACCGACGACGCGAATGTAGTTGCGACCGCTTATTGACCACGCCGTATTCGTGGCAAGTTTTGCTCCATAGAATGTGATCGGCCTCCCGCTGGTCCCGCTCACATTTGGCGTCACAGTTTCGCCGTAGTGGCCCGGGCCAACAATAACTGTGTCCCCTGGGCTCACACGATCGGCTGCATAGTCAATCGTCCGCCATGGATTCTGCAGAAATCCTGCATTTGCATTGTTTCCATTGAGCGCAACGTAATACGTAGCCGCATTCGCAACCATTAAACTGCCTATGAATCCCGCAACGGCCCAGCAGAATCCTCGCAGCGCACGAGACGATTCGAATAGACACATAAGCTTATTTCAAGCAGGTCTCCATTCTCCCACTGCAACAAGCGTGCCATCTTATTGCACAGCCACTAACATTTCGAGGAGGGTCAGCCGATCACAGCAAAGGGCTCTCTCTTCAAGGATTAACTGACTGCCCCGCGCACATACACTGTGCCCACAATTCACGATTGCGCGACTGGGTTGGATGCCCCAACCCATTGCAGCGTTAACTCGCGAGTGCAGGAACCTGGGATGAATTTCGATTAACGACCGTTTCATCATGAGCTCCAATGACTCGGTGTTTGGAAACTGAACGCCACCCTTGAGAATTCATAGTCACAAGCAGTAGCGTAAACCACAGAGGTTCAAGAATGAAAAAGTCCGCCTCCGTGTTGTTGTAGATAAGAGCGATAGCTCAAAACAGCAACGCGATATTATCTCTTTTCAAGGGTATACAGCAGGTTGCGATGGTTGACCGACAAAGTCCCAAATGACAGTGTCGCCAAACCCCATAATAGAAGACTTGTGCAAAGCCACAGCCCCAACCCGGGGCGCCGATCCATCCTGTACTCCGCCTTCATTACAAGTTTCTGCTTTATGCAGAAATCATAAATGCCTCGTCGTGAAACAATTTTGTCAAAGTGGACAGGATAAGGATCAAATCCAGGCTTACCGGCGTTCTTTACTTTTTGGATATATCTTTTGTATAGAACATGCACCCAGAACGGGGTAATCCTCGTAACAAATGAGTAGGCCGCATCGCGGTTGGGGAACATTAGTATCATACAGCCTCCGGGCCTCAGCCAGCGCACAAAGTTCTTGAGCACCAACTCCGCATTGTCCACATGCTCGAGCACGTTACAGCTAAAGATTATGTCAAAGCTGTTTTCTTCAAGTGCTACCGATCGCAAATCCCCAACAACAGCAATGTGCAAGTCTTTTTGCTTTTCTCTTCGCAAGTCCAGCGCGTTCTTATCGAAATCGACACCGGTTAAAGTAAACTGGAGGTCCTGCAAGGGAAGGCGACACTTCCTGCCACATCCAGCCTCCAAAATGTTCAAATGCCCATTTCCAGCTTCCTTACGTGGCTGGAGGTACGCATCGAGGATTTTCCTTTCTTCGTCGAGAGTAGCCAGGTTCGTAGCTAAATGAAGTCGCTTGAACATCTTCATGGCACTGATAAGTGTAATGTCGGGTTGAGACCTTTCGAGCAGCCTGGCTTGGAGGAATCCCTCGCGGCAAAGAAGCTACCGGCGGCTTTAAGTCCGGCCCAGGGCAAGACCGGGGAACTGCATGTCACCCACGGCAGCAGATCGTTGCGGGCAAAGCTTCCGCGCGTCAATGATCACGACCAAGAGCATAAACCACAGCGGTTCCAATCTGAAAAAGCTCGTCTCTGAGTTATTATAGATCAAAGCAAGTATCCAAAACGTCATCATCATTCGTCCAAACAACGTCCCCGCAAGCATACTTCGGACAGCTCCTTTCCCTCCGATGAGCAGTAGTGCCACAAGTAAACCCACCCCCAAAAAGCCTCCATCCAAATACATTTCGAGAAATCCGTTGTGCGCAGTGGTCAGCGTACCTAGGTACTTTTCGCTAATTCTCAACGCGCTTTCAGTACTCCAATATGAATAGAATCCGCACCCTACAATGGGATTCGTAGGCGCTTCCTTCACCATCTCCCAGATCTCCGTTCGCCCTGTCAATGTTGCATCTCGTCCTAAAGCCTGAAATATGACCACGGACGGATGAAATGTTCCCTCAATCAACAAGACAATAAGCAGAATCCCCAAGGCACGGAACAACATACGCTGAGGGCTGCGGGTTCGAAGGAGCCGCCCCGTTCCCCACACAATAATGCATCCCAGAATGAAACAAAGCAACGACGTTGCACTATCGCATGTAATTAACAGCCAAAGTCCCATCGCCAGCATCAAGTAACGGATACGTATCTCTTTACGGTGCCGTGTCTTGCCTTGATTTTGTCGAAGCTCTATTAGATCCGCAAGAATTACGAGACCAAAGACAAACACCATAAGTCCCAACGTATTTTTATGCTGTGCCACTCCGCAAAACATCGCGTCTCCACTTCGTGACGCCACTCTTCCAATATCAGGGTAGTATTTAATAAATAAAATGGAGAGCGGGAATAGCAGATACGACAGCCTTACGCAGACAATTTTGATCGCGTCAAATGGTGCTTTTTCCGAGTGCAGCACCAGTGCTACCAAAACACATCCAAAATCCTTGACGGAGCGTTTCAGCGTAGGAAAGCCTTGCTCAGCCCAGGTTGCACTAAGCGCAAGAAACGCATAGGTGAGCACAAGGACTTTGTTTTGAAGGATGAATGCCTGCCAATCAAATTTACGCCGGGTCAGTATTATCGCGGCGGCGATCATTAGCCCAAGAAAGAACGCTAAATCAACTGGATTTCCCTCCTGATTACTTGCTCCCCCAGTTTGCAATCCCGCCAAGCCCAACCAGTAGGAGAGAGGTCTGCATCCAAGAATGCCAAGCCATAGCGCAGGAACCCACAAGGCAGTCGATGGAAGTTTACGCGACTTCATGTCACATCGGAACAGCCACCACATGAATCCAACGCAGAGTAATAGTGCCAATGGGCGAGGCATATCAAAAAGCTATTGTCAGGCGCCTCAGATCGAAAGGAATTGCGACCTTCCTGGAGTATTGACGCAGTTCCAACTGGCTGATCAAGGCTTCAAAGACGATGAAAATGGCATCCACCTTAGAAAGCTCTTCAATCTAGAGAGTTGCTCTTGCCGTCGAAACTCCACGAGCTCTGGTGATACCGAGCGCTGCCCATTTAAGAACATGGCGTAGAAGTATCCAGCGAAGCACAGAATACCTCCCAAAACGTATGGTTTGTTCTTCATCTGGTAGACACAACGGAACATCTGCCATACCGGATGCCCTCCCAGCCGATAATCCTTCTGTCCCCACTTGAAAGGTAGATTCAATCCTGTGTGCATGCCAGAACCCATTTCGCGGTGATGCAAACACACTTTCTCAGGAAACGATCTCGTTTGCCAGCCCTTCATTCTGGCTGTGACCACCGCGACGACGTCAATTCCACCCCCTTTTATAGGCACGTATCCCCCGATCGATTCGAAGCACTCGCGCCTGAAAAGCTGACAAGCGCCGGACACATGATCAATGCTGGAGAAGCGATAGTCATACTGTGAATCGCCCTCGCGAAAAGGCGTTCCGGCAACCCCTAACCGAGGGTTGCGGAGGAATTTGTCCAGCAGGAACCGGAAATAATCAGGATCAATGGAGATATCAGCATCCAGACTTCCAACAATATCGTAATCGATATCTTTTACCCTTTCATAGCCAGCATTGAAGGCCGACACTTTTCCCGCAAAATTGCGAACTCTACGATCCGGCAATCTGACCAACTCTATCCAGTCATGGCTAGCCGCATATTTGAGAACGATATTATCCGTCCCGTCAGTCGATCCGTCGCTGACAATCACCCACTTCAGCGGTCTGACGGATTGTTGAATGACGGAGCCGATTGTCATCTCAATGAAGGCGGCTTCATTGCGCGCGGGAGTGATTAAGACATAGGTTGGACACGTCGAGCTCATATTACTTCTTTGGCTGTCAAAAAACGTAGAGAAAGTCTGCAGCGCCGGCCGCGGTGTAACGTCGCAGGACATAGATGCTCGCACGCGAGCAGCGCCTTAATTCTCTGTCGCGACTGCGGGTACTCGCGTACTCCGAACCGAATCCTTCCCAAGTGCGACAACGAGAGTCGCCAGGGCGGCCAGCATAGTAGCTTGTCCCCAATGAAACGTCGCCGTCCTGTTTGTGATCAAGGGATACTTGCGATAATAAAAGTATCCGGTGCGGTCCTGCATGTGTCTGATCGTCCATGTTGCCACTTTGACAGCGAGATCGAGACTGCGAGCATCGAGATGACGCAGGTTAACGAGAGTTTGGATGCCCTGAGATGCGCACTGAATATCGAGCGGCCGCGTCTTCTGCCGATAATAACGAGGCGTTCCATCGTCGGAGAAGAACGTGTCAACGAAGTAACGGTATCCCTTTTCCAAATGAGGCCTAAACGTCGGGTCGTTAGTGAAACGGCAGTAGCAATAGAGAGCTTCGAGGACATAGCCCGTGTGAAAAGAATCCACCCAGTGGTACTTTGGGCCGACAGCATAGTACCATGCGCCATCGTCCAATTGGTGCCGCGCTGTAAAAGACACTGCGCGACGAGCGATGTCCAGATATCGCTCGTTTGGGGTCAACTTTTGCAGCCGAGCCAGGAAAGCGGCGCCCAGCATGTTTGCATTATGGCAGGAATTCTCTTCTGTCGGAGCCTCGCGCCCTTCTGTTGGAGGAATGTAACTCAGGCAGAGGTCCTGCCCGGCATCATACCAGCCTAACTCATTCACAATAAACTCGGCAATTCGACCGCCGGCTTCCAGATAGCGCTTGTCACCTAAAGCGTCGTATGCATCCAGGAACGCCTGCCCGATGAGCCCAGTCCAGACAACCGTCGGTGTGCCTTGCGGAATGCGCCCGCTGCGAGACTGATAATCGAAATGATTGCCCCAACAGAGACCTTTGAATTTTGGACTTGGATTCTTGAGAAGCCAATCCAGGCAAAAAACCGCTTTTCGAAAGTATTCGTCTTTGCCGAACGCTTTATAAAGCCTCAGGTACCCCTGGGCCATGAAGCCCATGCCCTTACTGCTGGTGGCGGGTTTGATTCCCAATAATGGGCGCAAGTTAATCGGGAAGCGGCGGACACCCTGCTGCCATACCTGCCTTAGGAATGGCTGTCCCAAAGTAAGCACCCCGGAGAATGGAGATGAAAGACCATCGAAGGTATCGTAGGCCTTCCAACCGGAGCCCCCGATCCAATGATCGAGTTTTGCCAAGGCAGCTTCAAATTCATCAACTGGGCCTGCTATATTCATACGCTAATCAAAAGCCAAGACTTCACGTAAACTCATCTAACGCCTAACCGTACCATACCATCGCGAGTAGAACCGGCTACGAAGATCGACGAGGAATTCCGTCAGAGCATCGGGAATCATGCGCCGGCCAGCGGTAACAAACGACTGATGCAAATTGGCGGCCAGCGCAAGTCTGCCCCGGAAGTTCAGCGGAACGAAATACCGTCGGATCTGCATACATTCAAAACCATGGTGCTTCTTGAATTCCCCTAATCCCCGTTGACCCCATTTTCCATACATGAGATAAGGCACCCTTCTCTGTGCACAGATCTCTACCGCTTTCGCGAGCAGTGCATTCGTTGGCGCCTTATCGCGGTGTAAATTCTTCGCGATAATTTGCATCAGCACTGAATAGCCGTTGGCGTGTACCAGCTTCGCAAATCCAATCAGTTCGCCGTCTAATCGCGCCGCAATGAAGTCACTCCGATCCTTGAATGTCGCATTCTCGCGTTCAACCGTCTCTAAATCTTTGCCATAATGTGGAAAAGGACGACCTTGTCGCAACGGAGACTCATCATAGATCTCCTTAATGCCTTTCACCAGGGTTTGATCGAATTCGGTGAGTTCGATTGATACACCCTTTTTGGCGGCTTTCCTGATCATGTTCCGGGTCTTATCATTGATTCGGCTTTTCCACCAATGCTCATAGTTTGCGATTTCGAGCACCGACTTGTAGTCCCATCCCACGGGATAAGGCCCTGCCAGGTCCTTGCCCGGCACGTTTCCCACAAATGTGAAGACGTCTGCCTTCGCTCCGGCGGTTTTAAGAACCGTAAGGAACGTCTCCGGATCGTCCACACTCTCGAAGTACTCTGAACGAAGGCGCGCCATGCGAGGGAGCCAGCCAGAGATAACCACGCGTTTACCGGAGATCGTTAGCGACGCTTGATCCTGTGCTTGAGTCATTGTAATCGATTGGGTCTGAATCTCAGATAGCATGATAGCTTACTCTCGTTAGTTCTCCGAGGGCGTCCTGAAAAGCATTACTCGCAAGCATATGATGCTCGCCAGGAGCAATTGGGTGAGTCATTAGTTCCACTTTCCCGTCAGTCGCGAGTCCGATGATTCGGCGTAGACCATCCAGGTGCAGATTTTGGGACAGCGCGAAAAAGAAGTCGGTAATGCGGTAACGAGACGCCAAACGACGATCGACCATGCGGCGATAGCTTCGATTGAGCGCACTCTTTTCACCGGGCTGGAACGAAAAAGTACGACGAACTCGCGAACCCTGTGGAATCACACGGTCGATCAGCATGTTAGTGCAATTGTGCATGTGACGGTGCCCATCGAAATGAGAGGGCAGCCTGGCATATAGACGCACAAATTCATCAAATTGAGCGCTGAATGCATGACGAAAGGCGCTGCGCAGAAACGGATTATACAAGAGATGGGCGTACTTAGAGCGAGTGAGAAAGCCCACAATTCTCTGATGCTTGCGGCGCAATGTTTCATCACGGATTACACCGGAAAATGGCTCACTGAAGTTAAGGTGAAGGCCTACGGGAATGTTCTTCGCGAGAGCGATTTGGGCGGCACGCTCCGAATCAGCCATAAACACCATGGCTGTTACGGACGTGATCGTACCGCGTTCGTAACACTCAAGGGCTGCATCCGTCTCTTCGCGCGAACGCCCCCAGTCGTCGGCATTAACAATAATCATTTCGAGATCGCGATCTCTTGAGGATCACCATGCTCCGTTCCAGTCGCGATCGAGGGCAGACCACAATCTGGACGGCGCGCGTTAATTCCGCTCAATCAATGACCTGTGTATCAACTCGCTCGTGAGAAGATTGTGGATTTCCATCGTGTAGTTGCCTCGACCGGCAACATGGGCGTCGACCATCTTCCGAATGCGATTGCGATCGAAATAAGGCCTTTCGAGGCTGCGTTGGTCCAGGAGCACTTCTTTAACGTATGGCGCGAGCTTTGTCCGATACCAATAGCGAAAATGATAGTATTTATGTCGCCCAAGAAACATGCGTTCGAGATGGAGCGGGGCAAACGCACGATCCAGCTTTACAAGCCATTGTGGCATTCCGTAGTCATACGCGTAGTCGGCCTTGAAGGTGAACTCCTGAAAGATTTCCCTGGCT
>Ga0208185_1000854_pt1 | contig 10434 bp, 5 predicted proteins | sample EasRivMeERMLT700_FD_187532 | JGI IMG/M metagenome (GOLD analysis project Ga0208185, IMG submission 187532) | Soil microbial communities from meander-bound floodplain in the East River, Colorado, USA - East River MetaG ERMLT700 (SPAdes) (version 2) | ecosystem: Environmental > Terrestrial > Soil >... | reverse complement strand
CTGCCTGTCTGTGTGCGGGTAAGGATGTCGCGACTTTCCAATGCCAGCGGGATGGCCTTTGCCTGGTCGAGCAAAACCCATATCTGCGAGAGCTCGGAGACGATGTGAATCAAGAAGATGGGAGAACGACATAAACGTTGCTTTATCGTCAACTAGATGAGGTTCTTCCATTGTGATCCTAAAGCCGGCATACATGTCAAGTTGGCGCCAGCCGCCTTCAAACTTCGAAGGTCGTCCTTGTTTCGGGTTGCAAGGGCAGCCTCGTGGGCCTTTGCTCGTCGCTCTGCTGCCTCGGCCTTTCTTTGTGCTGCCATATTCTGTGCCCGTGTTAGTTCTTCGGATGACGATTCCTCTGAATCCTCGTCAGATTCAGATTCCGAGGATCCTTCGATAGGTTGTTTAGAATTAGGCGTCTTCGAGGGAGAATGCATCTGTGAAGCTTTTGTAGTAACAGTTGACTTGTTGGACAAAACTTTTGGTGGTGCTTTCTTTGTGAGATTGGAATTCCGTAGTCTACAGAATACGGCAACGACGGCGTATATCTAACTGAAGTCCATCCCGCTCCCAACGACCTCCGTTCTCAAAGAAACAAGCCTGTCGATGGCCACGATAAATGTGCAGGGTGCAAAGAGCAACCTGTGCAGCAAATCCTCTCACTGTCCAATGCCTCTCTTTCTCGGACCTGGATGAGTGTATTGGGCCCCTAGGAATGCAGGGTAAGGTAAGACAGATGTGACAAGGATTATTGGGGCTTACATTAACACCCAGTGGAACTGTTCAGGTCTATGATTGAACAGATGGATAATGTTCAACCGATAATGATTTATAGCATGGTGGATGGCGTGTCTCGCCCTTCTGCAGGTACGCCTGTTGCCAGGGTTATTTCGACGGAGGCAGTATATTTTCATGTTGCGGAATTGTAAGTGTATGATGAAGAGAGTACCAGCAAGTGAATGGATTAACAATATTCAGATCGCGGGAAAGTTTGCTGTTACTCGCTGCTATACAGGAAAACTCAAGATCGTACTTCTACAAGTTATGACCATGACTTTAATGCATGGTTTGTTTCCTCAATGCACACCATTGCATCTTGCGAAATATTTCTCTAATTACATTTTGGTCTGTGGTGGAAGCGTGGTTGTAGCTCATCGGTCGGCTTCCCATACCACCTTGACACACAAAATCTAGAGTATGTTTTCTTTGTTATCTTGTGAGCCATGATGCTGATTTGCTTCCGTCGTAGATTTATTGTGATTAATTAGCAGAGCTCACGTTTGAATTTTTTATAGTGGCAAGGCATCACTTTTAAAAATGATTAGTGCAATGTATAACTGCTCTCTTGAATAAACACTGGTCTCCCCTAGCTATAGGCTGTCCAATAATTCGTCTAGGGATGTACATGCTACAGAATTTGTTACAAGCATGCGTGATAAAAGGTGTTTACATTCTGAGAGGCAGATCAGCAAGAGTTTTCTGTTGGAGAGAGGGAAAAGGAATTCACCCGGGCTGAGCCAGACAGGGGCATTCGACAAGTCCACGTTTGACATCTAGTATTTTGCTATACAGTTTAGCTTCATCCATTTCAGGTAAACTATGTTCCGTTCTGGGACAACAATTATTGTGAGCAACTAAATACACACAAATATATAGAACAAACAGACAACATCAATGGCAATATCCGATGCATCTATAAGATAATACAGTCTACAAACACTGAAGCCACTATAAATGTTGCTCTTAATATAAAAGCATCATGTAAACCTTCCATTTTAAATTTAGACCAACATTTAAAGTTAATCAATAGGTTGTGAAGACACGAGGATTATATGGTCATACAAATAAACAAGTCATGTGATCGACTGTTTTGTGGGTTGATCACGTGATTCACATAAACTCAAGGCTTATTTGGCTCAGTGTGGCCCGGTGATTGCCCACGAAGTTGGTTCCTGAATACGAACCAGCCATAACATACGAACGTCCTCCTGTCTGCATCATCTATCCTCTATACCACCAAATATGAACGGAGAACTTGTGGAAAATTACAAGGAAATACCTGTTGTCATTCCCAACATCACTCAGCTGTACTCAATTACTGACAACTGCATTTGACAGAGGAGCGAGGCCTCAAAGTCCCTACGACCTGTTACTATCGCACAGTTAGTAAAAGCTAGCAAGACAGACATGGATGGGGAATGGGTCATTGATGGTGCTGAAATTGGACAGGCACGTTCATCTTGCATGAATTTGATCTACTTGCCTGACATCTCAGATGGCTCAGATAACAGTGGTCGCACAGATTGTCGCGAGTTCATTGCAGGCACCGAATTGCTTATATCGCATTGACGATGGGACAGGGAATATAGAGGCTCGTCAATGGATTGATTTGACATTGGAAGGCATAGGAACATCGGGGGATATAATCGAAATGAACAACAGTGAAGGAGCATACGTCCGGATTACAGGCACCTTGAAAGAGATTGGATCAAAACGATACATACATATCAGTCATGCTCGGGTGTCAAACGATGTTCACGAATTGTATTTCCATATTCTGGAGGCAATCTCGGTTCACCTTTACCTTGAAAGAGGGCTGGTAAGTTTGCTCATGCTTTACTTCATTGACAGTGTATCTGAAAGTTATTATAGCCTCATTCAAGAGGGGTATATATTTACGACAATTGACGATTTTCATTTCAAGTGTACCTCTTAATTACTTTTCTGTCAAATCTAGTACGTGAATGTTGTATGTAACCGACAATGATACGACAATTTGTTGATACATAACTTAATTATGAGAATATTGCAATGTGCAACATAGTACGTGTGATAGAAAAACCGACTGTACACAATGTCACAGTGAGAACTAAGGAATGACAGAACAAGAATGAGTATGAGAATAGTCAATGTGAAATGCTGAGAACAGAAGACGAAGGGTTGATTATAAGACGTCGTATTCCACTCTTAATTGCTCTTCTATTTCCTCATCATTTTTTGTACATTCCAACTTCCAGTCCTTACCCCCGTTGTCGAAGAATTCGCTCGTCCCATCGTTAAAACAATGCAGAGTGTACCTGCGACGGCCGAGCCATCGAATGTGCATCGTCCAGTGTAATATGGGCTCACGGGGCGAGCTATGATATTTTTCCCTGTAACCACATTCCCGTTAGTGGAGTGGAAAAATAATGACATATGCATACGTTATTTCCACTTCCAACCTGCGATCCTCTCCGCATCGACGAACAATTTCCTCACGATGTGTGGTAACAGCCATAAGCGCGGCTGATTTTCCGCGATTGCGATCCCTTCTCTTCTTCATGTAGCTTTTCAGAACAATAACGCGAAAACGGTCGGTGAATTGCATTGTAACTGAAAATGACGATAATAACGACGAAAAATATGTAGTACAGGCAATGCTCACATGTTTCGCTACACAACACGACTCTGAGATGCAAACAAGGCTAATTTCAATGACAAAATGTAAGAAGGGTCACTGAAATAACCAATGCAGTACTCACATGTTTTTCTAATAGCACAATCGCAACAGACAAATGCCTTTGAGCTCAACAATATCTAGCACTGATCGTCGAATGGGAATTTCCTTGAATAATTGACACACACATCTACATACATTCAGCACATGTTCAGTATTCTATCCTTGTCTTCCCTGTAACGATTGGAGACAAGTTCTTGTTGAGTCCATTTTGATATTTTTACCTCTAGCTCTGATAGTTTTACATTTGAGCAACTAATACACTGCTGTGGTGTACAAAGGTTGTAATTTACTGCAGTTCAGAGAACAATCTCTCCGGTGAACTCTTCAAATTGTTAGGTTCCTTATATTGAGTGAAGTCTTTCCGTCCCATCCATTTTAGGTAATAGATCTTCTATTCAGGGACAGTAATTGCTCATATATATAAGTGAGAGCAAACAAATACACATACATAAAATAGACCTCAAGGCACATTACCTCATGTCTGTTTTGAACCACTTATGGACCTCTCATGGATGTTCAGCATTTTTACAAATGAATGACCTCTTGAACAAAACATTACCTGTCGTTTACAAATTAGCTTCAAAATACCGAATCACATGAGCGAGTGCTTGAATAGTCAGACACGTGATCTGCTTTGAATAGGCAATCAGGATATCATTGACAAGAGAGGGTTACATTTTTGCATAGACGAGCAGATTTGCTTGTCGTTCTCGGCATGAGAGTAAATCTTGACTTGTGTAATCAATGAGATGTCCATCTTTCATGCATTTCTTTCCAGTCACGATGCCGTCATGATACCAGACACTTCGATCAGATGAAACTATCCTTGAAGTGAAGTGATACCCTCCAAGATAAACTATTCCACGCAATGACAGCATTGTATATTTACCGTTGATACATTTCATCTTAATATGTTTACTAATCTGTACATGCGGTGTGTCCAAATTGACTATGACAATTCGTTGATGCTTTTCACCATATCCACGTTTATCATCACACCCCAATAATCTCGTTGTTTTTCGACAGGTAGCACATTCGATTTTAGGTTGACTCTGCCAAGATTTAAACCATTCATTGACCGAGGTAGGTTGTGTGACATGCATATCAACAATAAGACAGTTTTCACAATGTACACAGATCTTCGTTGAAGAAATTGTGATGGGGTTAGAAAACATTTCACTTGCCAAACTTGAGATGCTGGTTCCCACTTTCCCATATGGAAATTTTTTGCCGTCCAATTTGTGTAGTTGACTTCTAATCGTGTTTCGCGCCACCTCTAAGGAACATTTACGCTTACTTACATTATAGTAAACATCAATCAGTTTACTCATATGTGCATTTATTGATCCGAATGACTCACCCCATTTTTCCGGTTTGGACATCCACATGTCAAACAGAATGGTAAATAAGGCGTCATATGCGCAGCTGTAGTTTTCTCCATCCCATTTAATACCAATGGGCATGTTGTTGATTTGTGTATGAACCTGTTTTGATTTTTTAGTCTTCAATTTTATAACATCAGTTTCAACATGGTCCTCTACTTCATCGGATTTGCGCTTTTTCTCATTTGTGTTGCGGATATTGGTGGATTTTGCAGTAACATAGGTACTTTTTGTAACCGGTGTGTTTTTACTATCTTCAACCTTTGAGGGTAAGATCTGCCATGGACTGTCAGTAACCACGGGTAGCATCGTCATCTCATCAGATTCCGTTGATTTCAATGCAGGAGGTGTATTTACAGGCATGTACTTTGTACCTTTGAACAACTGATACTGACGTATCAATGAATTGCGAAGTTGACCATCAATAGTAGAAGGAAGGCTTCCATCATATAGACATTCCGATATCTCATCCAAAAGTTCCTGTTCTCTAAACTCTTGTCGCAGATGTCCTGATGCACCCCCCATAATTTTTTGTTCATCAAAGCCTTGTATCAAAATCGTGCCTTCAGACGTTGAACTTCGTGAAAGACAGGTGTAGTATGATGTATGATCACGGCAGTTGTTGAGATCGACAACATTGATTGGTCTTGTCTTGCCTTGAGCAGAATAGTCTGTCATTGCAAAATTAGGAAGTACATTCACCTGACTACGACTTATACTGAGCTTCATGTCACTAGGACAGAGACATGACACTGTTCTAGTGGCTTTTGTTATAGGTACTACATTATCAGGGAGACCTTCTATTTTCACTGTCCGTGCTGGTTGCCATAGTTTGATGAATAGTGTTTCCAAAACCAGTTGTCCACTCGGGCCTTTTGTTGACTGCCATCCTGCTACATGTCCTTCTTGACCTTTTGTTATGCACAGTTCAGTAGCATCATTGTTCCGGATCATTACGGGCATTCCAATACAGAGCGAAAGTTTGCCTGGGATATGACCAGATGCGGAATGTCGCAGGTTCCATAGCACACCTTCCAACATGGGACTTATCTTATGCTGTTGAACCGCGGCGGCCGTTCGTCGACGTGAACGCTTCTTCTTCTTCAGTGCTGGATCTTCATCTTTCCCCAATTTGTCTATAGAGTAGAAATGAGTCAATTTCTGGTTAGTTTCCAGTGCAAAGCGTTCACAGCCAAGTTGATTTAGTTTATCTTTATGTGAATTCCAGGCGGTGATGATAGATACATTCCTGAAACGTTTTTCAGTCAGTTTTGGCTGTTCGGGTCGCTTGCCTGCGATTCTCGTGCGAAGAAATAGGATGTCTTCAGGAGTACATGCTCCATACCTCATATTTTCCAATGCGGTGCGAAGCTTTGCATCATTCACGGACTGTGTAGTCTGTCTCATGTTTTGGCGAAGTATGACCACTGTAGTAACTTGGTGCCATAGCGCCTTACCTATGGCTGACTGTTGGCCTTGAGGTTTTTGTGAAGCCTCCAAACATGTGCCAACCATATTACTGTATAAAGGCGCACCTCCGACTGGTTTCAATTGTGCAAAGTCCCCCGCAAATATCATATTCAGCCCTCCAAATGGGATATCGACTACATTTTTTGCTTTCGCCAGCTGTGCACTTATTTTGTACAGTGAATGGCATGCCACCATTGATATTTCATCCAAGAATATATAGTCCACGCCGTCCAATCGTGTTCTCACCTGTGCCAATGCTTTGAACTCATTTTGTGGTTCGGGAGCATCGTCAATAGGAATGCTCAAGGCTGAATGATAAGTTGAACCATTTAAAAGAGCAGCTGCTGTACCTGTTGGGGCAAGGATCATGATCCGGTGAGACTCTTTCCGTTTTTCAAAGAACTTGACCAATGCCTTTAACACTTGTGATTTCCCTGTTCCGCCCATGCCACCCAAATACATTTTTAATTGCTTTGAATTTCTGGTAGTGGCATGATTCGCCACAATACGGAAGGCTCTTTCTTGTTCTTTGTTCAAATGAAATTCTGCTACAGTGTCATCGATAAATGATTGTTGCTCAGCTCTTTCTGCCCGGAAGTTTCGTTTCAAATAAGATATATCTGCAATTTTAACCTCATCCCAATTAACATGTGGACTTCTTCCTTGGACTTCTTCCTCTGAGGGTATGTTTTTATTGCGATCGTGGAGTATTTTTTGCTTAGCGCTCTGTACAGTCTCATTCCATTTACTTGCAGATTGATTTTTCTCTGGTCTGAACTCTTCCTTGTCAATTGGATCAGCACCATCAATTATTTTATCCAACCAACCTGCGTTTCTAACAATCATCTCAATCTCGATCATCTGGCGTAACTTTTTGTCACTCTCCGGTGAGTGTCCACTTGAGAGGTAGGGATTCTCATCTAACATCGTTTCAACTGGGTCACTCTCATCATATGGTTGTTGTGTATTGTTGTCATCAAGTCTCTCTAGCATATCATCGGTGGCCCAAGAGGTAAAAAAACCATTTTTTTGTTTATCCATTCTCCTTTGGGCATAATAATCGTCCCGTGCATCATTGCATTCATAACGAAGATTGAAATTTTTCATTAGTTGTTCTTGATGGTCTGAAAACTGGTATTCCAGAAAGGACTCATCCCATGTCTGATCTTTACTCTTCAGCATATTTCCATGTCTCCATGGTTTAAACAGGGTGAGCATAGTGGAGCAATAATATTCCCGATCACCTCGATCACGTCGAGGTAACGTTCCACCAATAAAATTTGGCACTATGTATTCAGAATCCTCATCGCAACGTATTTGATGCGTGTTGTATTGTGGATGTTGTAAGAGGAATTCATGCTGATTGCACTCTTCCTCAATATATTCACCATCGTCTCCGATATTCAGCTCTCTGTCCTCATCATCTGTGTCACTTTCAGAGTCTTCAATATCCTCGTTGTAGTCGTTGACATCTCCATCCATTTCCAAGTTATCACAACCACCTCCAATGTCAGACTGTCTGGCCAGCAGGTCAAGTTCATCTTCACCGTCGGAAACTACTTCAGGAATTGTACAGGTTATTTCTGCCCTTTTACTTTGCTTTTTATTGAAGGCTCTCATTTCGGTAGGGCTCCTTTTTGACTTTCTTGATCTTTGAATCCATTCGTATAGATTTGTGTTTTCATATATTCGTGGTCGGTGTATGTAGTCCTGAACGCTGCATAGCCCAACATACTTTCCCATACTTTTGTTCAACACAACCCTCTCTGCTTTATCAGTGTCGCACTGTTCATCCCATGCACTGCGAGCTTCTCTCACATAATTTTTCCAGTAGAAATTAATAAATTTGTGCCCAGTATAGTGATCGGGATGGCCTAAAAGATAAAGACATGCCATAGGGCTACCCATCTCCAACTTGGCTGTAAGTGAATTCACAATTTTGGTCATCAAGGTCCTTGCAGCTTGTTTTCGGTCGGAGGTACCTCCAATCATCTCTGAATTTCTATCAAACACTTGTCTTATAGTGTCAAATACTGAATAGGTGTTCAGGTTGCTTTTGGTCACATAGTCAGTGACATACCCCACCACAGCCTTGATGGCGGTCCCGGACAGAAGACTTGTCACGTCGGAGTTGCATCTGAATAGATAAGTAACAGTGGGTGAGAATGTATTCAACCAAGCTTCATTTTTTTTCATTTTCAATGCTCCTGATAACGGATCTACCATGGTTTCTTCCACAATATCACGTGGAAAGCGAGCCTTACATTCCCCATCATCATTCAGACAACCCTTCTTTATCTCCTTCCCTTCCTTGTCTTTTACTGCTGATATGCATGAGTGAACATTTGACCGCAAAAGAAGGTCATCCACTGTATTTTTAAATTTCTCCCACCATGAAAGCAGAGAGGTGCATTTGGAGCAATCATCGCATGACAATGCACTACATCTCGGAGGTGGAGGGTCGGGCATGGTCTTTGTTGGATCAACATAGTTCGGATCAGTTTCCTGTGACTTTTTCACCCGTGCTTTTACATCACTGAGACTGCCATCGAAGAATTGACCCATATGAACCGCTTCTAGATAATCTACCATGCTCTGTTGGAAGTCAGATGTTCGATCCATGATTCTATTTCTTACATCTTGAGGGGATAGTGACTGTTGTATCCATAGCAACAAATGCATATGAAGTGTAAGCCGACCCTGTTGCTCAACTGTTCCATAGTGAGCTGCCGTATTTCCGAATAGCCCTGGATGTGTCTGGCCAACACCAAGAACATGCTTAATAAATGTCTCACACATGAAATGGAAAAACCTTGCTGCAGCAACCGGATTGTGGGCGATCAGTCTGTATGCTTCATCCGGGAGCTTGATTTCTGGTTTGAACTCCTCGTCACTATCTGCAAAATATAAACACATAGGATGCTTAAGATCAGCCGGCGATAAGGTAATGAACCATGATGGGGTACCAATAAAGGATATTAATGACCAAATCTCATTTCTCATGTACTTCTTAGCAGTAACGGATCCTTTAACATGGCCTCCTACCATATCAAGATCGGCTAGTAATTTATAGCAATTTTTCTCGGCTTCCGTTTCCGGTTTCACTCTTTCCTTTCTCGCTAACCGTTTGTTAATATCTGCAAGTACCTTCATGTCAATGTCTAGCAGACGCTCAGATATATCAGTAAAGGACGCTTTTTCCGCCGTGAGATATCCTCCTGTTGTGCTGTCCATGATCTGCTCATGATTGAATGCAATAAGGGGAAAATATGGGTCGGTTTGAAAGCGTTTGTCATGATACATCAGCAGGTGCCTTTTGTGTGCCATGCTTGATAGTTTTCCTTGGTGTCGGGTATTTCCTATACCACCCAAGCCATATGGAAATAACCAGGGTAGCATCGCCGGGAATAACTGAGGATTTTTATACAGAGACTGTGGCTCTTTTGAATGTCCCATGAGAAGTATCTTTCCTTCAGTCATCAAATGTTCCAGAGCATGTGCCTTGATATTCTGTAAACTCATCGTCGAAAACTCTTCACCAGTAAGCCCATGTACAACAAATGGGCAATCTCCATTTTCAGCACCATCTTCATCATCATTGTCATGCACGCTCGTGGCCTCCTTGTCTTTGTTGCTAGTGGACTGGCGATAATCAATGACAACAGGAACATCATGTTCAGGATAATCGTTTAGGTTATCTTCTGATATCTCTATGGCCTGGTAGTCACAATGATTGAGCTTGAGCCACTTCAGTGCCATACCTACCTGAGTTCGTCTGACTAGAAGTGGTGTGCGTTCTAAATCCTCCTTTGTAGGTTGACATGGGCCGGTATAAATGAATGCCAGTACTTCATCCATCTCTCTGATCGGAGGTGGCAAAACATTGTAGACCTTTGGTATTGGATTTTGGAAGCTGACCGCATTGGCTCGCATTTTGTATCTTCCAGAGGCAACTCGGACAATGCATCTGTTGTGACGAATACGGGAAATCAGAAGTTTCTCAACAAATGTCAGGCATGACAGCTCTTCAGGTACTTTTCCTAACCACAAACCATTGGCTAAGGACATAGGAGGAATCACACCATTCAC
>Ga0208185_1000851_pt1 | contig 10509 bp, 13 predicted proteins | sample EasRivMeERMLT700_FD_187532 | JGI IMG/M metagenome (GOLD analysis project Ga0208185, IMG submission 187532) | Soil microbial communities from meander-bound floodplain in the East River, Colorado, USA - East River MetaG ERMLT700 (SPAdes) (version 2) | ecosystem: Environmental > Terrestrial > Soil... | reverse complement strand
TCTCGCTTGGTTCGCAAGGCCCATCGCACTACCCGCCGCACCGAGTCCCGCCGCTACACGCCCCATTGGTTTACCCATTGTAGCTCCACGGGCCGCACTCGCCGCATTACGCATACCCATGAAATCAGGTGAAGTCTTGTTTGCTCTATAGGCTGTCATATCTGGTGCGGCTCCCATACCGAGTGCCGCTTGGGGCGCGCGCTGGCGCATTTGGTTCATGCGCGCCTGCTGCATCTGCATATGCTGTGGCATCTGTGGTGCTATAGATTCAGGTGAAGCCATTTCAGGCCCACGGTTAGCCATAGCATTACGCTCTAGCTCTGACATAGTCGCGTTAGATGCAGCCATACTTTGCTGATTATTCATCATGGTATTCTGCATCTGATTACCATAATTCATTGACTGCATTTGTGGTTGCATTCCCGTAGGTGCAAAGCCGCGCACCCCCTGAGCTTCAGGATTAAAGTTCATAGGTGTTACGCCACCAAATCGCTGCATACGCTGTCTTAATGCGTCCTGCATCTGCATCTGCTGTTGAGCATCTTGCATCTGCGGCTGCTGATATTGCATATTCATCTGCCGCTCTTGCTCCAACATGCGCGGGTCATATGGTGGCATTATCTTCTCCCCATTCTTAATCTCTGGAGTTCCGCGTCGTATTTGTCTTTCTCGGCCTGTTCGCGGGCTAGACGTTTTAACTTTCTAGCCTCGGCTGATTTAATACCCGCAAGGCGCGCGCTCTCTGGATTGAACTTATTGATTAAGCCCATCTCTCTAAGAGTCGCATTACCCATAGCGGCTATCTTACTTCTTCGTTTAGGTGGTTCTCTATCTAATGGCATTTTTATATTCCAGTAAATGGATACGTGACTCCATTACCTGCGTTGTATAGAGCAGTTCTCTCTGCTGGTGTAAGTAATCTACGCCACAGACCTACTTCATCTATTAGTCCGTCGAAATAGGTCATCACATTACTGTAATATCCTCTACCAATGCCAGAAGGTCCATCGATTGATGACGGAAAAGCACCACCAGTATTAGAAGAAAAAACGGCTCCACCATCAACTTGTAGATTAATAGTGTTAGCCGCTGCGTCGTGCCAACCAATTACATGATGCCAGTTAGTATCATTGTATGGTGTAGTTGGAGTATAGGCATTTACTCCACCATCACCAAACATAAAGAATAATCTTCCATCAGCACCAATAAGAAAGAAATAAGTTGAAAGTGTTAGTCCAAATGCTTTCCCACCACCAAACGGAACTGCATCAGCACTAAATGATTCTCTCTTAAACCATAAAGAACAGGTGAAATCTATATCACCAAATGGGGCAGGGTCAGTATAACTTAGATATTGAGTAGTATCTTTCTCAAAGTCAGCAGCCTGACCATTCTTACCTGCTACTCGTGTAACTGCATTATTGTTAGTGAGATGATTCGCACCGTGTTGGTCATTGAAGTTCGTATTGAATGACCAATAACTAACTAAATTAGTTAGGAGTGGTGAGTCTGCTACAGGTGGAGTAGTAGTTTTCTTCCAGGGAATCTTCTTGAGTTTAACCGTTGTATTGGTGAGAGGCTTAATAAATCCCCAACGGATAACAGTAGGTGCTGTGTAATCAGCAAACGCGCCACCGACCGTCGCGGTATACTGAACCGTGGCTGGACTCTCTAGTGTGACTTTCGCATCGGGAATAGCATACGTTACTCCAGCTAAGACTGGAATAGGTAGCCCGATGGAGATAAGGGTCATTGGGGGCATTAGAGATTACCGTGGACTACGTAACCCTTCATCTTATCTTTCCGACCTTCTAGATAAAGCTGCCCACCTTTAGCGACATTTCCTGCGGCTACAGAGTAGTTAGAGATATCGTGCGCCACAATGGTCGTATCCCGTATAGGTTTACCTACAAGTGTGGTGCCAGAAGTATTCTCGTTGTTTACTCCTAGAAGAACCTCTACGAATTTATCCCCATTAATACAGGCGAAGTTTTTATTGACTGAGCCGTCAGAATCACCTTCCCAGAACCCCTCTCCTAAATCTGGGTCCAGTGGCATAGGATGGTCATCTCTGGAATTGTTCACACATTTCCAGTTCTCTATGTCGGCTGGTAGGACCGAGTCTACCTGCTTCACATGGTGCATTATTTGGTCTATATTTGGGACTTCCCACATATTCTCTGGTCGCCCGTGGGATGGGTCTGCTTTACCTGTGACTCCCTGCCCCACGTGTAATACGTAGAACGCCCCATTACATACAATCCCCGTAGCGCGCGCCATAGCTAACTGCATGGGATTGTTTAATTCGTCTACTGAACTCTGTGGCCCCTGTGGTTCGTTATTGGAAATTATCATTCCAAAGTTCTTGAGGTCATATCCCTGTCTTACATGGGACCAACATACGTCATGGTCGCTGCGTCTCGTATGCAATACGTGCATATTCGCACCGGCCTGTTTCGCATACTCTATCATCTGACTATAGGTATCTTCATGCTCATCGTCTGAGGTAGCTGGCGTTGACAACGATACAAGATTAGGAGTATTATTGCGAAGGAATTTACCTACTTTGATAAGGTCATTACTAGAAATCTTATCAAGCCGTTCCCACTCATTACACACTTCGTAGTGCGCGACTTTGTTCTCTCTACCGCGCATGGCCTCTACGACTTTAGATTCGAGATTAAAGCTAGATTTATACTTCCCACCTACTAGTGTAAGTTCTGAGCGTAGACCATACTGGTCATATGCACAGTCAACATACTCGGTTAAGACTTGCTGATAGTCGGGCCAGTTCGGGTCTATTGTTCGGCCTTCCCAATCTACTTCACAGAGAATTCTTAGGTAGTCGTAATTGAATTGTTTGAGCCAGTCTAGATGCTGGTAGATTCTATCACGCTCAAACTTCCAGCCAAATAAAGCCCAGAAGAACGTTAGACCTAGTGGATGAAAATACCCAGTAGAATCAACGGCGGCGCGCCCTACATTGTGAACTAGACCTTCTCGCTTTTTAATGGGTTCAAGGTCTACCCGCGTGAACTGTTCCCATATATCTCTATTCTCAGTCTGCTCTATTGGGATTAGCTCTTTATCTATCCTAGCTGTGAGTCTTTGATTATGATGAGTAAGTATATAGGATTCGTCCCATCTAAACTGTTCCCACGGTCCAACTTCAAGCATGTTGGTACGAAGTTGATTATTAATATCAGCAGTAACATAGTTACCATTAAAAGTCTTTAATGCAAATACACCATTCCCTAAATCTTCTTCTTCAAATATCTCAAACCCACCTAGGTCAGTCCTATTAGCGGTGAGAGCTACGCCTTCAGATATTCCACCACCATACTCAGCGGAGATATACCTACCATTAACATTGGCTATGAGTGCAATCTTCATGGGTCTATGCTACTACTTGTGGGGTGAATAAATCTATGACAGGTTTCCACGTATAGTCAGCGCGACGCACACCGAAATGACTATCAGTTTGGCCGTTTAGAACACCGTCATTAAGTTGATAGTATGTCCAGAACTCTAAGTTATTATCTTTAGCAAACTGTAGTTCGGCCTTGATATTACCAAACTGGCGCGCCTCGTCGGGGTCATTATAGCCTGATTCGCTGCACGCTATTTTACGATTGCCCGTAATACGTCTGAGTGCGTCTATTTCTTCTTGACGGCTTGTGAATCCATCATGCGCCTGCCAGAAGTATAGGTCTGGAGTGTAATGATGATAGGTAATGATTACATCTTCTGGTACCGAGTGGGCCATGAAGCCGCGGAGCCACGCCAGAGAATTTCTATCAAGATTCGATATGGTCGGTCCATGCAGGATATTATTGTTGGCCTTACATATCCTATAGGCTTCCATGAATGAGCCATAATCGTATAGGGGACGTCCATCTCCATCTGGTTCATTCTGCCACTCTATATTGGTGTTATGGATTAGACCTAGTGTTTCTAAACTATCTGTAATGAGTAATGCTTTGGCTCCCGCCTCTGTCGCTTCAGCCAGCATAGCCTGACAATCATTAATAGACCTATTAAGTCCTGAGATTCTAAAGTGCTGGACTCCGCGACTGACCAGCTCTCTACAGAGGTCGATACCTATAGGAGTATCGAAGTGAGTCTGCATTGAATAGAGCATATAGTTGGTCTGAAAATAACGAGTGGGATAGCGTAACTTATCCCACCCGATTTACCAGTTCCCTCCAGCTAATCCCCTAGCTAGTTACTAGTAAATATTTAACTTATTACTCTCTAGAAACAGATGGAGCTAATCTCGTCTCTATAGATGAGTAATGATTCTCTTGTTTGATTGTTGGAGAATAGATAACTATCCGTGCGGCCCCTTTAGCATCATCTTCATCTTGCTTATGCTTTAGGGGAGATGTTCCTTCAGCTATTCGGCTCAATTGTGCAGCGACAGATGCGATATCTTTAGCCTTACCGATTGATGATATCTTATGGGAGTCTAGAGCTAATAGCGTTTCGGTGAGTTTCTCTACAGCTAACTGGTGCGGCACGGATAACTTGGTATTTATACTGGAGACTAATTGGTTATCTACTCCCGCCTCGGTATAAACTTTACCAGCGGCAAGCTCGTGCGCGTGATGGTGGGAAATGTTATATTGCTCGGCTATTGTTTCTAGAGTTTCTAGCTGTCCTTCGGCACCGATCATGGCCCGCACTTCATCCGTGAGATTCGTATCCCCCTTACGCCGCCCACCGTTATGGAGTGGACGAATTACGGAGTGGTCATCTGGATGGTCGGGAAAACGCGCACGCTCATCTTTACGGGTTTGTTTATCGTTAGTGCGCGAGTGGCGGTTAGTTAGATTCCGCGGGTCTTCCAAGCGCGCTAATGCTTCATCCGTGCTAATAAGCATGGTAGGATACCCGGTAATGGTTGATAAAGAGTAAAAAGAGAGGGCCGCCCTGATAGACGACTGGATGCAACATCCTAGCATAGGCGCGAAGCACATGTCAAATGTGATAGGACGTATTGAGGAAACACGCAGCAATGTTTAAGAGGTTTATTGAGTAATCACAGAGAGCGGGTTGTTTGGGTCTGTCTGTCCGGGGGTCGAGCCTTTTGATGGACGGTCCAGCCTCTCTGAGAAAACGGGCCTATTCAGCGTATGTTTGAAGCGAGTCGGGCCTATTCTGTGATATAATATGGATGCGTCCGTCAGAGAGGCGCGATGCCCTGTCACCAAAAGAGGACACCCCTATCTACTCATTAATTATCTACTCAGCAGGAGAATAATAATGAAAGCCAAGTATGCAGTTACTTTCGAGAGTGATACTAAACCTCCAGTAACAGTAAGGGGAGAAGTAGAATCCACTAGCCTTCCTAAATTAGCTTGGCGTTCCATTAAAGATGCTAGAGAGAAAGCTCCTAAAATAGGTTGGTCCAGTTTATGTATCATACTTGATAGAAGCTCCTATGCTATGGAAGACTCTGAACTAGAAGAAGAAGCCATCCTAGAAGAATAGATTTTCCCCCAATCTTTGTTTAATAGCGCAGCAATCCCGATGACCCCCATCGGTCAATATTGCTGCGTTAATTTTTAATTTTTTAAAATTTTATATATAGATTTAGGTACCATATTGCTGGGCTTAATCTGTGAGACTGTTCAAGCTTTGGCCTGGCCTGGGCCGCGCAGTACCTTTGGAAAACGGGCTATAGGGGGGATAGTTTACTCAGCGCGTCAAACTATCGATTATCGATAATTTGCGCGCACTAGCTAGCGAATCAAACATGTTATCAAATTAACATGTGAGTCTATCACACTCTATCTACCTGGTCGCATAGCTACAGCATGGAATGCTATCGAGTAACGGCTACTGAGCTAGACCTAGTCCAGAACATAGCAATCATTATATATGTCACAGCTAGCTTGTGAATTAAATCACAATTGCACGATAATCCTTAGCATATTCGATAGTTTGCCTATGTTATTAAATTAACTCTTCGTTTTTCCTAATGTTTTCGAGTCTACTTGCTTTAATTTGACAAGCTAGGCTATGCTAACGGCGCAAGCGCAAAGCGCATTGCAGCGCCGTAGCAATAACGCGACGGCGGATTAGTCGCTAGAGGGTTAAACGATGGCTAGAACGAAACAAGTGAGACGCTGTTACGATTGTGGAACGCTCTTTACATGGGAAAAAGGCGCAAACGATGCCAACGGAAACTTTGTAAAGGATACAGAGGGTAGCGTGAGACAATTGGAAGTAGCCACGGGTAAGATTCATTACTGCGCGAAAAAAACTCAGCGAGATAACATCTCGGGCGAAACTACCGAGACGGTCAATACTGAGACGGTTCACACTGGCGAAACAATCGAAAACGTGAAACCGAAAACCGATACGGTAACAGAGACAATCTACCGCGAAGTTACCGAAAAAGTAGACGCTAGCGAAGTGCTAACGGATGCAGGGAAAGCCATTTACAAGCTTATCGAGGATGCAATCGAAAAACGGTTAGAATCTTTCACGCCTAAGACCGCTGAGACAATCCACACATACAGAATCGAAATAGACAATCGCGCTACCGATACGGTTCTGATTATTGATGGTGCTCACCATCTCACCGCGCGTTTGTTGCGTTATCTCAAATTACGGAAAAACGTTCTGCTAGTCGGTCCGGCAGGCTCAGGGAAAACTCATAGCGCCAATGTCGCACGGAAGGCGCTAGGTTTAAACTTCTATCCGCAATCGGTAGGACCGCAGACTAGCAAGTCTGATTTAATCGGTTATATCGATGCTATGGGAAAGTTAGTCAGGACTCCCGGCAGAGAGGCATATGAGCACGGCGGAGTATGGCTCATCGATGAGATAGACGCCGCTAACGCTGCGGTTCTCACCATAATCAATATGATGTTAGATTCTGAGCAAGCTTCGTTTCCGGATGGGACTGTAACCCGGCATCCTGACTTTAGAGTCATCGCCTCTGCTAACACTTACGGAAACGGCGCTAACCGTCAATATGTCGGACGGAATCAATTAGATGCCGCTACCCTCAATCGCTTCGTTGGTATCGATTGGGACTATGATACGGCGCTAGAGGCACAGTTATGCCCTAACCGCGAATGGCTTGATTACATTTATAAGCTTCGTGCGGTTCAGGAGCGTTTAAAGATTCGAGTAGTTATCTCGCTCCGGAATATCATCAACGGGGCGGATATGCTGGCCGATGGTATCGAGAGGGACGAAGTAGAAAACTCTAGTCTATGGTTTGGCGTTAGCGCCGATGATAAGGCAAAGCTTCTCGCTGGCATTAGGAGTGCAATCTAATGTTATTTGATAACACGTCTCATCCCGTAGTAGAGACTCTCTCATTTGATAGCTTTACCGAAGCTATAGAAAAGGTAGATTTAATCAACAGTCCAGCGATTAACCGCCATACGCTATACGGCGGTAAGCTTGACTCTAGTTTTTTCGGCGTTAGCTCAGTAGCAGAGGCGAAAAAACTCGCTACGCTAGGCTGGCCGGAAGGACGTGATAAATTCAGAGCTATCGCGGACTCGATTAACGTCGAATCACATATCCTGAAACCCGAAATTGTCTATGACGTGGTAGGCGATGGCGGTTTCGATATGGGGCGCGTGTTAGCCGGTGTTCCAGAATCTACAATGGACTGGCGAGAGACTGAGACTCAATTGGCTAACCCAAACGGTCAGATTATTAAGATTCTGTTTAATACCGTCACTAGTGGCATGGTATCTACCAAGGTTATCGAGACTCGCGGCGCTGCAGTCTTAGCTCTAGTAGACGCGCTAGAGTCTGCCGGTAAGAGGGTAGAATTAGACGCGCTCTACTACATCGGCGCTAGCTACGGCGTTAAAGCAAAAAAGGCGCATAAAATTATCGTCCCTCTCAAAAAGCTAGATTATGCAGTCCAGCAGGACCAAATTATATACGCGCTCGCTCATCCCTCTTTTATGCGCGTCTACATGTTTTCGCTGCTCGCAATGGCCGGTCCTAACGGCCATAAGTCAGCGAGTCTCACCTGCGGTAGTTTTGGAACCGAGCGAGACTACCCGCTAGAGGCCGATATTGTCATCTCTAGCGGCTATGGTTTAGACGGCCAATGGTCTAGTGTGGCTAACGCTAAGGCGTGGTTAGTCGAGACGCTACATACATTCGGCGTTAGACTCGATACTGACGGCAAAATCTAGCTAGCTCACTGCGCTCGCTAGCGGTTACAATCCAGTAGCCGCTAGCATCTTTAACTTTACTTTGGAGTATCAAACAATGTCCGACCCTAACTCACTAGCTACGCCTATCGCTATGCCGTCTAGCTTCGTTCCGGCATTCTCGGACCCTAACCGAAAACCCGTCATCGTTTGGGTTTTCGCTACCAGACCTAAGCTTGATTCATTCTCCAATATGATAGGCTGGCTATGCGCCGTGCTTCGTTCTTAGCACGCTGCGCTCGCTAAAGAGTCAAACTAAACCCCGCTAGGCTTTCACGGTCTAGCGGGTTTTTCTTTACCTGCCGATTGATACAATTTGATACAATTTAGCTCTTGACAGCTAACTAATAAACCTGTATAATTGAGTGTAGCGAGAGGGTTTATTAGTCGGTATCTTAGGCCGGAAGTTTGGAAGGCCAGCTAACCCGATAACCGCATAACTCAAACGTTTAGGACGGGGGTTAGAATTTGTAAACCCCTACGGTCAACAGCTAAACCCCCGTCCTACGCTTTTATTAACCAGTCGCTAAAATGGAGTTTAACCAAATGACAAGACAGTTCCTTAATTCACCGTCCGATTGCCAATGGCTACGGGATACAGTTCTCAAAAAGACAATATCTCGCGTTCCACGATTCCACTCGTTTATTCTTGACGGTAATGAAGATTACCCTAACTTGGTTATTCTCTATCGTGACGTTAATCCACGCTTTGATTCTAGGCCACTCGCTACCCTTATCGCCGGAGTAGACTACTATGTCAGCTAGGCGCATCCGTCCTAAAGTCGTAATCAAACTAGCCCTATACTATCTTTGGGCCGTTTGGGGCTTTTGTTCTTTTCTCTATCTGTTTGTTTACCCTACAGTCGTCAACTTGCTTATCATTCTCAATAGTTTAGGAGAGTAGACTATGAATCCGCTAGATTCCATCTTGAAGTTTATCAACGATTCTCGCGCTGTCGGTGTCCCTGACCGGATTATATTTGAAGGTTTACAAATCGCTATGGTAGAGGCTGCTATGCGAGAGCTTGAGGCGCATGCGGTTAGCAAACCTACCACTAAACCCACCACTAAACCCACTATCGGATTCTTTAATTCAAACCGCTAGTCTTGCTCGCTTCGCTCACAAGCCTGTTAAACTAAATTTAACGGGCTTTTTCTTTTTTATCCCAATAAAAGTTTAAAAGTTTAAAAAGTTTAAAAAGAGAGGGCGCGTCTTTGCTCGACTAGCCGGGCCGTGCCGCGCTCCGCGCCTAACGCGCTCGGTGTCCTAATTTCTGGACACCTTAATTATTCGCCCACTATCCATTTTCCCCTTGACAGACTCAAGAATCCATGAGATACTTGTTTCTAGATTCGGAACGGCCACAGACCGGCCAATTATCAGGAGTTTAAAACATGGCAGAAGCGACATTGGAACAGACGGCGGAGCAGAAGGCGGAAGCGGCGGCACTCGCGGCAGATGGTGGCGTCTACGTAAAAGAGGGCGCGACCGAGGTGAAATACTCCAAGGACGGCGCGGACAAGAAAGAAGATGTCCCGTATACCGCGAAGCTTGCGGCGGGACTCTCCGGCGCGGTAGACCTTGCTACGGAGCAGGTTGGAAAAATCGGGGAAGACTACAAGCGCATTAACGGCGTTACCGAAAAGATTACCGCCGATAACCTTCAAGACCTCTGCGTGGACTTTATCGTTGCGAAGTTTAACGCGGTAATGGAAGCAAACGCACGTCAGAATGCGCGTAACGCTTTCCTCACGAACATCGCCGGACCCGATAAGGCGATTCAGGCAATGGCGAAGAAGCTTGCCGCTATCAAGAAGATTTCGGAAGCGGAAGCCGAAAAGCAGATTCGCGCTTCGTTCGGGTTTTAATTTTACTTAGTGACAGTGTTAAAATAGTCTGTCAACTACGTCAAACGTAGACCACTAAGTAATCCTCTCCCCGGTTCGTTAAACTAAGTAGGGGTTTAACGGGCCGGGGTTTTTTTGTCTCTAATTAACCTACCAATTCTTTAACTTTTCTAAAGTTTAATTCTTACCCGTTAGTCTTTTGGTTCCGAGTCAAAATCGTGTTCGTGCTCGGTTCGATATGGGCGCGAAGCCGGTTCGACATGGGCGCGAGTTGGGTTCGAGCCTTTCTGACGGTCCTAAACCCTCTAATAGCCTCTCTCACAGCAGTTTAGGCACTTCGCACCGCTAACCCTCTCCCTCTCTACCCTAGCCCCCTATGGGGGTATTTGACCTCTAAAGTGGACAGCGCCGACGGTGGGGGTGGTTTAATTTTTTTTTTTTTTTTTTTTTTTTTTTTTTTTTTTTT
>Ga0208185_1000850_pt1 | contig 10523 bp, 20 predicted proteins | sample EasRivMeERMLT700_FD_187532 | JGI IMG/M metagenome (GOLD analysis project Ga0208185, IMG submission 187532) | Soil microbial communities from meander-bound floodplain in the East River, Colorado, USA - East River MetaG ERMLT700 (SPAdes) (version 2) | ecosystem: Environmental > Terrestrial > Soil... | reverse complement strand
GACGGTGTTCCTTAGCGAGCGCCTGTGTGCGGGCATGGATGGGACAGGGCACACGCTCCGCACACCCAGGCTGGCGACACGGATAGGCGGGGGCCATCGGCATCACAGCTCCAGTAGCGGGCGCACATCCTCGCCACACTGCAGCACACAGGTCGCCTTGTGCTTGGCCGGCAGGCGCAACACCAGGCCGCAGTAGTAGCACCTCACACCAGCAGCCCGAAATACTTCAGCGCCAGCAGCACCACGAACACCACGGCGACGAGATCCACGATGCGCTGGACGGGGGGCGGATGCGACTGCAGCATGGTCCGCACGATGTACCAAATCAGCACCACCAGCAGCAGCGAGACGAGAAACGGGATCATGATTCGGCCTCAATCACCGTCTCCGAGAAGTTTCCGCAGAATCGCAATGGTCGCCGCATCGGGGGGATCGGCGCTCTCCATGTTCGGCGGAATCGCCTGGCCGGGTTTCACTTGCACATCGATGTCACCCTTGCAGCGCAGGGACGTGAGCGACTCGAGCACGATGGGCAGGTTGATCGGGCCGTGCGCGTGCAGGCCATGGGTGAGCGTGCCTTCGATGGCCCAGACACGTTCGGTGAGTTTGACCAGGTCATCGGCCATCGCCGCGTAGGCGTCCTCGAGCGCGGCCACGCGGGCGGCCAGCTCGCTGCTATCGGGCGGCGCGGTGCTGTCGGCATCCGTGACCGGCGAGTATTCGGCGCCCGCAATCCAATACCAGCTCCACACCAGGCCGGCGCTGTGCGCGCTGACTTGTTTCTTCGACTTCTCGTACGTGCCCACCGCATCGTCGAGATACTGAAGGCAGCGCGTGTAGTAGCCGAGTTCATCGGGGGTCTCGGTCGGCAGGAAGATGCGCCCTTTCGGCCCGCCGCTGTATTGCTGCGTCAGCCCGAAGAACGGCGCATCGGGGTACTGGCGCTCGCCGGGGCCGACGCCGGGGGGAATGACGAGCATGTGCCCGTGCCAGGGGTAGGCTTGCTCCATCACCGCTTCCCAGCCATCGGCCGGCGCCATGTAGTCCCGGCCGATCAGCGCGTAAAAATACTCGTGGAATTCTTCCTCGGTCTGCGGACAACGGTCCATGTCGTAGGCCATGTGAATCCTCATCGCGCGCGGCGGGCCGGATAGATAGGCGTCAAGCGGGCGCGCTGCGCCACATAGTCCGGCTGATAGTGTTCGGCGAACGGGCCACGCCCAAAGCCCGTGATGATTTCGACCCCGCATTCGCACGCATACAAGTCGGCATCCCAGAGCTTGTACGGCTCGTCGTCGTCCATGAGTTCCTCGACGGTGACGCTGTTCTTCTTCACGCGCATCATGCGCCCACAGCCACACAGCACGCCACCGGGTGGCCCGTTCATCGCTTCGCCCGCGCCGCGTTGACGCGTTCCACGGATTCCGTACAGGTCGTCCAGTGTACGGCCCGCTGGTCAATCACCGTGACGATCTGCCCGTCGTCCCGCGGATACTCTTGGCTGGTGTCCAGCGGCAGATCGACGGGAATCACCGCGCGCTTCGGGCCGGTGGTCGTCACCCATTCGATCGGCGCCCGGCAGGTCGCCACGCGGCACGTGCCGTAGTGCGGCGGGCTGGAGCGAATCACTGAGAGACTTTGCCATTGCTGCGGCATGATGCGGCCTCCAACTCCTCGACGCGTACGAGCAACGCCCCACACGCATCCGCGGTCGCCCAGCCGACCTGTTCCAACAGGTCGACGCGGCCCGCGAGGTTGTCCACTTGCGCCTCGAGCAGGTTCACGCGATCTTCCAACCGACTCATGGCGAGCTTTTCCAGCGCAGTCATGCGACACGCCTCCGTCGCCGTTGCTTGAGCGCCGCGATTAGGTCGGCCAGTGACGTGAAGTGGCCATCGACGCGAGGCGCGTAGGACGATGGCCGCCATACGGGCGCACGCTTGGGCGACTCCGAGCGGGCCGGTGACGGTAGAACGGGCACGGGGCGACTGCACGCCCGTTCCACACGCGCCATCGCGTCTGGGATCGTCTGCGGCTGTGGCGGATACGTGTACCCCAACGCGACGATCCGGCACTTGATCGCTTCCCGCCACTCCGCATCGTCGATGCTGGGGTCGTTCTCCAGCAGCTCGCGAGCGACCGCGCACAGTTGCCGAAACCCGATCGGGTGCCGATTTCCGTCTCTTCGCATTTCCGTTTTCCACAGCGTATGCACACCGACGCGTTTTACGCGGCGGTAGGTATTTGCTTGTTGTTTGGATCACGAAAGATCTTTTCTTCTTCAAGCTGGTTGGTACTAGCAGCGCCCGTCTTCTTAGTGGTACGTGGTACGTGGGACGCGCGCGCGCGAGTCCGCAGAGTGTCCATCGCGGACAGATTGCCGTTTCGCCCCGCGCGCTCCGCTTGCTTGCGGAGCCGATCCCGTTCCCGCTTCTCCTTGACCGTAGAGGCTTTCGGGTTGTAGACGTGGTAGTCATGGATCCGATAGCCACCGCGGACCTTTCGCCACAAGCCAATCCCACGAGCGGACAACGCGTTCGCAACCAAACTGCTCTTTGAAACGACACCACAAGACGACACGAACCCGTCGGGAACAAACCCATCGGTCAAGTGTTGCCGGCAATAACTGATGCCCAGGACGTAGAGATGGAAGGCTTGCGACACTCCCCCTTCCCCGAGCCGCGCGCCGGCTTTTAACAGTTTGGGATGTACGACCACTTCATCCGTGAGATAGATCATCAGCGTTCGCGCCCCGTCTTCTGCGCGTGATGCGCTCTGCAGAGTCCCTGTAGGTTGCGGAGATCCCAGAACAGATCGGGATCTCCGCGATGAGGTCGTATGTGATCAACATCGACGGCCGGCTCGACCCGGCCGAACTGGCGACACTGGACGCACTCCAGATCCCGACGCAGACAGGCGGCACGCAGACCCCAGACCGGGTGTCGCCAGCGTGCAATGTGGTACCACCGCCGCACGGTACGGCCTACTCGTTCGCCGCACGCTCGTGTTGCTGGGTACGCCACTGGATGTAGCGCTCGATCTCGTCGGCGTGTGCCACAAGCTTGCGTGACTGGCTCCGATAGAGGGCCGCCTTCGCATACAGCTCCTCGTCGGTGCATTCGAGCACCGGCACGCCCACGTCCTCACCCTGCCGCTGCACGACGTAGTACCGCTGCAAGTACTCGAACCCAGGCAGATAGGGAGAGCCGTCGTCGCCCTCCTCGTCAGGGAGCGCCTGTTCGCGGGCGTTGATACAGACGGTGGCAAGCTTCCTCGTCTGCGTATACCCGCCGTATTCCCAGAACGGCGCGTGCTCGTTCTGCGCAAGTCCCTCGGTGTGGGCGCGGCAGATTTCCATCGTCACCCATTGCGGCCTGAGCGCTTGATCCTGGGACTGCAAGTGATCGAGAAGCGTGTTGATTTCCTTCCGCAGTTCCACATCGCCGTATTTCGTCGTCATCGCTGCACCTCACTGCTGGGAAACAAGCTGAGAAGGTTGCCGAGCCACGCATGCACGGTACGCGCGTGCGCAGCGGTCGAAGATCGTTCGTGCGGATACAGCGCCTCCGCGATGGATGCCGGCGAATGCTCGCCGCAGAACGCCGCCAATTCCTTCAGCCGACCCATCGCATAGGTGCCGTGTTTGAATCCTGGCGGGTCTGTCTTCGGCCGCTCCTGCGTTCCTATTTCCGCGAGCGCCTGCACCGTGGCTGGCTGTTCCTTCTCTACCTCCGCATCGAACACGTCTTGCGGCACGTTGGCGACGCGCACCGCGGTCTTGATCTGCCGTTCTGACAGACCAGCATCGGTGCCAGCCTTGCGTTGTGAACTATGGCCGCCAGCGGCCTTAGTTTTAGATGGTCGACCACCTGGACTCTGGAACGTCTCCAGCAATTTCCCGCAGCGACGAATCGCCCGCGCCTTGATACGTACCGCGAGTCTCTCCAAGGTCGGATCGTCGGCTTGCCGTGCATAACTGGCGAGTGCGGCGGCCTTGTCTGCCCAGTCCTTGCACTCGTCCAAGCGTTCACACTTCGCAAGCGCGGAGCACGCGTGCTCGTACGTCGCCGGAAGATCGGCTGTGGCCGGATTAGGCAGCCCAGAGTGTCGGCGCGCGATGGCGTCGTAATCGATCGTTGTGGTCATGCGCGCGTCTTCCATACGACGGCCCACCGTCCCGACCGTGTTCGCGCTTTCTGCCCGCTATCCTCGATGTGCTCGCGCAACACCAGGCCGCGCAGGCGGGCGCTCACGGTCTGATGCGAGAGGCCCGTCGCCTCCTCGATGGCATCGCAGCTCCGCGGGCGTTTCGTGACGACGGACAGCACGTAGGCTTCCAGTCGGCTCAGTTCCGTCTCGCAGATGGTCGCCGCCGCCGCGGCGCTGGTGGCCGATGCCGCTTCATAGGGCACGTTCCCTTGCGACCCGTACAGCGCCTCGACCCGCCCCTGGCGTCCATCACAGGCCCATTGATGGTTCGGCCCGGTATCGTCGCCACCACAGAACAGACAGCGGTTCATGACGGCCCAAACCGCCAGTACCCCGGATCCTCGGTCTCGACGCCCAGGCAGCTCTTCGCGAACGTCCTCACGTCCTCCACGAACTGCGCGAACGCCGCCGGGGACAACTGCGACGTGTGCGCCACGGCCCGCGTGATCACGCGCACATCGCCCGATTCGTTCGACACCTTGCGGATCGTCGGCTTGGGCAGAAACCAGAGCGTGCAAAGGTCGTGGATCTCCGCGACCGTGCGCCCGGTTTTGGCGCGGATGGCCGGGTAGACCACCCCAAACAAATAGCGATTTTGCGCGGCCGAGCGTGCGGTGTGCCGCATTAGAACGGCGCCTCCTCCGGTGCCGCCGGGAGCTTCGCCGCGGACCTGGTCCGGGCGTAGTCTTTCAGCGCATCGAATTCGTCCCGGTGCTTGGCGTGGGCGTGCTCCTTCAAGTCGCGGCCGGCTTTCTGCCAGGCGTCGAGCAACGCCTCGATCCCGTCCTCGGCCACCAGCGCCAGCCCGGCCCACCACGAGTCGAACTTGACCGGGGTCGTCGGCTTCGCCGACTTCGCGACCTGCCTTGGCCGGAGGTCCGTGACGCCGGTCACCGGGATCACGTTGCGCGGTTCGGCCGCCTCGCCGTCGTCATCCTCCGGCGCAATGCCCACCATGGCCGCCAGGCCGTATCTTCGGCCGTAGGTGATGGCCGAGCCCACCGCCTGGGGCGTGTTCTGCCCGGCGGTCAGCGTCAAGTCCTCGGCGATCCATTCGCCGGACACATGCACCAGGAGCGTGGTCACGGTGACGTGGGCGCCCTCGGCACGGGTCGGCTGCAGAAACGCGAGCCCGTGTTTGGCGAGCGGCCGGCACGCGTCGCGGATACTCGAGAGGTCGGCGTACTTCGATCGGAAATGGGGATTCGTCGAATCCTTCGCGGCGCCGTCCATCTCCGCCTGCGCCTCCGCGAGCGCCTTCGCCAGATTGCCGATCGTGGTCGACATGTGCGGGCGGCTGCTGTTGGTCAGCGGCGGCACGGGGCCGGTGATGTCAAAGTCGTCGTCGAGCGTCATTTCCACGATCTCCGTTTCCGGGCCGCGACCGGCTCGTCCCATTCCTCATAGCGGGCCAGCTCCCGCGCGAACCGGGCGAGCGCCCAGGCCACGCCCGCCCCGAGCAGCAGCACCACGGCGACGGCGATCGCGATGGTCATCCGACCCGCCGCAGCCGGCCGGCCGGCGCCCGGGCGATGAACTGCCGCACGTCCTCGCCCGACCAGCGGCGCCGGGAATCAATCGACGGCAGACACGGGATCGGGAACGTGCCGACAGCGAGCCGGCGCTTGATGGTGTTCCTCGAGCAGCGCAGCGCCCGGGCCACGTCGTCGAGAAAGCACACGTCGGGGATCTCAGTCGGCGACATGGGGGTCTCCGATCTTCTGGCGGGGGGTCTCGCGGATGGCGGCGGCGACCACATCCGGTGTCGTGCCCAGCGCTTCGGCCAGGGCGACCATGGTCGAGTACTGCGGGTCGCGCACGATGCCGCACTCGATCATGCTGATCGCCCGCTGGGTCAGCCGGCCCCGGCCCCGGCGGGCCTGGGCGGCGAGCGCTTTCTGTGTGGGGAATCCGGCGCGGCGGCGAAGGGTGCGAAACGTCATCAGTCCTCGCAGAAGCGAGGACTCTATAGAAATTTAGTTCCCGGTGTCAAGCAGAACACTGCTTGGAATCCATTCCCGGCCGCGGCAGGATTCTTTTCCTGAAAGTGTCGTAGAATAATCGTTCTACGCTTCTGGACTGCACTGCGAATGCCGAAACCGCCCGACCCGACTGCTGACGCCATTGCTCAGGCGGTGGCCGAGTGCCTGAAAGCGCGCCGCGAGGAGCTGGATTGGAGCGCGACCGACGTGCAGGAGCACGGCGGGCCGACGTATCACACCGTCCTCAAAACGGAAGCCGGCCAGCTGCCGAAGCTGGCCCTGCTCGAGCGCCACGTCACAGCCCTCGGCTTGTCGCTGAAAGCCGTCCTGGCTGCCGCGGTCGCGCCACCCGGGCGCGAGACCCCGCTGTTCAGCCGTGACGCCAGCGAAGTAGCGCGGATTTTTGACCAGGCCGGGCCGAGCGGACAGGCGGCGCTGCGTGAGATGGCGCGGGTACTGGACCTGGCCGGTCGGCGTCGACGGCTGGCGCTAACGCATCCGCTGCATCGTCGAGCGCTGTGACTTGCGCCTTGAAGGCGGCTTGCACCGGCACCGGCCAGGACGGGTAGCGCTGAATCAGCCCCGTCAAGACGGTGCGGTCGGCCACCGACCAGGCCGCGACCGCTGCGAGAAGTTCGATCTGCCACGCCGCCAACGCCATACGCCGCTCTCCTGATGGGAAGTGCAGACAGGTGAGGATTCGCGAGGCCGCCGAGCGCCACCGACAAGAACGACAGGGTACGACGAACTGCTTACAGATGTACGACGTTTTCTCAACCTCAACAGAAGGATTTTTCTTATGAGTCTCTACGACGGGCACCCCGGCATCAAGGAAGACCAGTACGGTATCCGCGCCAACGTCAAGGTCGGCAGTCAGCAGAAAGGCAAGCGGTTCAAACGCGGCACGCCGGTCAAGACGATCACCGACTGGCAGGACCGGACGCGCGTCGCGCTCCGCGACGGTGCCGTGCCGGTGCCAAAGGATCGGCTGGCCGTCGACGCCGCGCGCTACCTCACGCACCAGAAGGCGCAGCTCGCGCCCTCGTCCTATGCGTCGCTGGTGTGCGAGATTAACGCTTGGCTCGAACAGTTCGGCCAGGTGCCCCGCCACCAGATTACCCGCGACATGGTGATTGATGCCCGGCACCGCTGGCTCACCGAACCCCGCGGCGGACCGACCGCGCGCAAGGGCACCCGCGACGCCACACCGCACGCCCCCAAGACGTGCAATCACCGGGTCCGCGCGCTCGCAGGCCTGTACCACTTTCTCGACGGCAGCCGGGCGCCGACCCCGTGTGACGACGTGCCGAAACTGCGCGAGCCAGAGGCCGATCCGAAGTTCGTCCCGGTCGCCACCGTGCAGCAGGTCGCCGGGAAGATTGCCGACCCCAAGACCCGCGCCCGGTTTATGGTGCTGACCGCGACCGGCCAGCGCCCGGCGCAGCTCAAGCGCGCGACCCCCGCCGACCTCGACCTGACCCGAGGTGTCTGGCTGGTCCGGCCGGCGAAAGGCGGCCAGGCGATCCCCGTCGTGCTCACCAACGACATGCTCGCGGCCTTCGCGGCGCTCGACGCCGCCGACGCCTGGGGCGACTTCGACGGCAGCGACTACGCGAAGGACTTGTACGCCGCCGGCTGGCCGAAGGGCATCCGGCCGTACAACGCGAAGCACACCGTGGCGATTACGCTGGGCGAGGCCGGCGCCGAATGGGAGGACATCAAAGACTGGTTCGGCCACAAGGATATCAAGACCACCCGCATCTATGCCGGGCACATCCTGCAGCGCAGCCGGGCCATCGCGCAGCACCTCGAGGGACGCCTCGGCTGGACTGACAGCGCAAAACTGACAGCCGAAACTGACAGCCGCCCGTGGGCCGCTGGGGGCCGATTAGGCCAAACTAGGCCCAATTTGAGCCAGCCAGAAATCGGGCGTTTGGTGAAGGGTTCCGGGCGGAAACCGTGAATATCGGCCCGTTTTTATTGGTGGGAAGTGGTTGCGGGGGCGGGATTTGAACCCGCGACCTTTGGGTTATGAGCCCAAGGGATCATCAAAAAAGCCCAATAAAACGGCCACTGGTAGCCGGACTGGTAGCCGCCGATGGCTTGTAAACCCCGGTGCCCGCCGCGTTGGCGTGCCCCCCACGGCACCCCGTGCGCAACTCCCCACACGGGCGCAGGTCGTGGAGAAAGCACCCGCACGACATCGCGGGATCGGGGTGGTATAGCCCGTCGAACCCGCGCCGCTGCAATCGATCGTGTTCAGTCTCTCGCATGGTCATCGCCCCGCCCCCGGGGCACTGGTAGCCGGTCTGGTAGCCGTCGATTCACTTCCCGAGCAGTTTCGCGGCTTCGCGGAGCTTCGCTGCGACCTGTTCAGGCCTCGCCGCTCTGTGCTGCATGTTGTGCTCAAACATCAGCGCCAAGTCGCTCAGGAACTCGCCCAGACTAGGCGAGTGCGGCACCTTCGGCTGATGCCGTTCGCAGGCTTCGTAGACCCAGGCGTCACCGACAATCCCCATGTGTGAGCAATGGGGGCAGACCTCGAACGTCGGTACGCTGCCGTCCTGTTCGCTCTCTCGCATGGGTTATCGCCCCGCCACTGTGGCACTGGTCGCCGGACTGGGAGCCGTCAAGTCTGAAATCTCGTTCAGTGAACGAGAAAGTTTCCTTCAGACTCTCCAGAGTTTCCTTCAGACTCTCCAGAGTTTCCTTCAGACTCTCCAGAGTTTCCTTCAGACTCTCCAGAGTTTCCTTCAGACTCTCCAGAGTTTCCTTCAGACTCTCCAGAGTTTCCTTCAGCAGCTTGCGCTGGTTCTTGCCCTGTGCCTTGCCGCAGCAGGACCGGCACATGCCGACCACCTGTTTGGCATTTGCGATGGCTGGCCCGTGACTCACACCCGACGTTGTAAGTAGTTCACCCTTCCTCCTTTTGCGTGGCACTGGTCGCCGGACTGGTCGCCGTCAGCCCTTCGGCGGCGAGGATGCGCCGGGCAATCCACTCCGCGATTGGCGGGACGATCGCGTTTCCCAGGCCGCGCAGGCGGTCCACCCGAGCGGGTACCCCATGAGCCACTCGACCCAGTCGGGGTTCAACTGCCCACCAATCGCCGTCGCCAAATCGTCCGCTCCGCTCCCCTCCCGCTCCCGGCGCGCATAGTCCGGCCCGCTCACCGAAGATTTGGGGGTCGGCCACATCCGCTCCGGCGCCACCGCGCCGAGCAGCATCGGATAGCGCGTGCCGCCGTTGCCCTTCTGATAGGGGACGTTCTTCGCGTCCTCCGCGCAGGGCGTCGGCCAATACCGCGCATGCTTCGGATCGTCCCGATACATTCCGCGCACGCGAATATCCAGCGTCGTCAGTCCCGGCTGATTCGAGTCCTCGCCGTGACTGTAGGCTCTGGGGGTAGGCCACGATCCACACTCTGTCGCGTCGGTGAGGCGCACCAAAGGCGCTAGCTGGTAGGCTCTGCCATTCACAGTCATACCCGCACGCGGCCAGGTCTCCGAGAACGGCACCGAAGAACCGTCCAGCCTCACTGGAGAGCAGTCCGGGTACGTTTTCCGCCACGACCCATCGGGGTTGACACTCGCGAATAAGTCGGGCGAACTCGGGCCAGAGGTCGCGGTCGTCGGCACTGGCGCCGCGGCGACCGGCGAGACTATGGGGCTGACAGGGAAAGCCTCCGCAAATAACGTCAACTGGTTCGAGGCAAGACTCGCAGGGACTTCGCTCCACGACTGCAGTTCCATCGGCAGAACCCCGGCGGCCACTTCCACGGCTTGCTCGAGTCCCAGGCCACTGCGCCCGGAGGGATGGCCCTTCGTGTTCGTGATGGCTTGCCGTGAGTTGCGATTCGCCCCGCCCACTCTCGGCGTGGGCCAACGCTCCATGACACTCTCGGACATCGTCGTAGCGCCTCACGTCGGGCCAGTGCTGCGCGAGCACGGCCCGACAGAACGGATCGATCTCCACCTGCCAGCGAATGTCGAACCCGGCCCGCGAGAAGCCGAGATCGAAGCCGCCGATCCCGGCGAATAAACTGCCAACGGTGAGCGGCATGGGCTCAATAGGGTCTGATAACGGCGGTTATGCTCGTTTTTTTTGGCCACCACCGGCCAATCGCCGCATGGGCAAATCCGCAGGGCTTGGCCCTGAACGTCTGCCCGCACTGACTGCACCGTGGCTCAGGTTTGCGTCTATCCATCGTTATATCCGCACCCGATAGAGTCCGCTAACGGCGGTTCCGTTAACCGTGCAGCCATTCCTGCAAGGCGTTCGTGTGCGCCTGTCGTTCGGCGTCGGTCATCGCATCCACCATTACGGTGATCTGC
>Ga0208185_1000844_pt1 | contig 10604 bp, 9 predicted proteins | sample EasRivMeERMLT700_FD_187532 | JGI IMG/M metagenome (GOLD analysis project Ga0208185, IMG submission 187532) | Soil microbial communities from meander-bound floodplain in the East River, Colorado, USA - East River MetaG ERMLT700 (SPAdes) (version 2) | ecosystem: Environmental > Terrestrial > Soil >... | reverse complement strand
AGCTCCGCGACTTGCACTTGCGTCCAGCCATGGTAAAAGACAAGGCCGAAGATCTCACGCTCCGTCGTCGGCAATGCATCGACGGCGGAGTGAAAGCGCGCCCAGGCGTCGATGTCGTCGGCGGAATGTTGATCCGCCACGAGTTCCTCGGCGCTCAACTCAATTGCCGCACGTTGGGATTGGCTCTTGGCCAGGTCCAGCAATTCGCGGCGCATCTGCAAGGCGGAAAGGGCGAAGAAATCGCGCGTGGAAGCCGGCGTGACGCTTTGCAACGCCGTCAGAAGTCGCATGCAGGCGCCCTGGAGAACGTCGGCCGTCTCGACCCAGCTGCGCACCGCCGGAAAGCCGCGCAGCATTTTGCGTGCGAGGCGCTCGAGTCGATGGGCCGTCATGTTAAGGAGTTCGTCGGCCGCGGCGCGATCGCCGTCGCGCCATCGAGCGATGCGTTGATTGAGATAATGGGAACCGAACGATGAATCGTCTTTTTCCATGGGGCGATCCCAGTGAGGCACGTCCTTTCGGGGGGGCGACAGGACCTAGGTTGCCATGCCCCGTTCTTGATGTCAAACGAAAAAGCCGTCCTGGCAGAAGTTTGGCGATCGGTTCGCCCGCCGGTTTCACGGCGAAATCACGTATTTTGCCACCAATACGTTTTTTTTTGCAAAATGCTGTCCGGTTTGACCGGGAGGTGCTGCTTACATGGGCAGAAGCCGCAGCGATGCGGCGAGCCCAATTACCCGCAAAGGCGAGATCCACCGATGACCGCAACCCTCAAGCCGCGAATCCTGATCGAAGATTTGTCGCCCCTGGAAGAGCTGAGCGACGAGGAAATGGCCCGCATCTTCGGCGCGGGGCCGAACCGCAACGCTCGCCTCGGCGTCGAAGCGCTGGAAACGCGCGATCTGATGGCAGCCGCCTTGGTGACGCCGCTTCCCGCCAGCAACGGAATCGGTGCGCCGACGCCCGTCATCGCTCACGAAACGTCGATGTTCCCGCAAGCCGAAGTGCTCGCGGGAGCGAGCAACGTTCTCAATCAGAAGGTCGTGGCGTTCGATGTGACGACGACCGGAGCCTTGACGTTCAATTTCGATACGGGCAACTATTCCGCGTCGATCAAGCTCCCGGCCGGCGTCACGCTGGACACGAATGCCTTGAAAACGTTGATGAATGGCCAGCTCGCCGCCCCGAAAGTTGAGCCGATTCAGGCGATCACTGCGTTCGCCGGCCTAAAAACGTCTGTGAGTTCCGATTACGATGCGATCTGGGCAAGCTTTGCCAAGGCATACGGCGGCGGCAATGTCTACCTATCCACCACGCGGTTCACCGACTGGGCCAGTCCCGAAAACGCGGCCGGCACCATCGGCACGGCCGTCGTCACCGGCGGCGCCACGACCGGGCAGGCGATTCAAGAAGCCAAAAACATCATCATCGGCGAGCTGGGCAACATCTATACCTGGCTCAAGCACAAGGCGCCTCAGGAAGCCGAGAACTTGGTTGCTGCCGCGCTCAAAAGCATGGTCACCGGCAAGGCCGTGACGACGCCGCACCTGGCGGTCAAGTTCGTGAATGTGAACTACAAATACACGATCGGCATCGGCGCCGCGCAGCTCGCTCAAGGCCTCGGCGTCAGCGCTTCCAAGTCGATCACGTCGGTGCACAAGGGCTTCGCCGTCATCTGGAAAGGCTCGGGCGATAGTCTCAGCTCTCTGACCAACTCGCTCAATCTTTTCAGCGGCGCCGCACTGTCAGGCAAGTCCGATTTCGCCGCGTTGATCGGCCGCCTTGCCAATCGCACCGACCTCAAGGGGCTCGGCAAACTGGCCGACGCCATCTTCAAAACCGACTCGTCCGCCCTTGCCGATCAATTCGTCGTCAGCAAACTTTCGTCCACGCTCGGCATCAGCAAAGCCGAATTGCAGCAGCTCTATCAGCCGGGCAATCCCATCATCGATCTCCGCGCCACCCAGCTCGACGAACGCCTGACAACGCTGCTGGGCAGACTCGCCGCCGGCAACGAGGGATCGCTGAAAGTGACCAAGCTCGAGTTCAACCTGAACAGCTACGAGTTCAACGCCGTCATCGCCATTCGCCATCGCCATTCATGGGGAAGTGTCAACGACATCCTCGCCGCCGTCGGCAAGCGCGTCGGGCAGTGGGTGGACAAGGCCGGCAATGTGGTCAATCAAAAAATCGACGCGGCCGGCAACACGATCCGCGACATCGCCTACCAAGTCGGCGACCGCGTCACGGATATCTTCAACAAAGCCGGCACTTTGCTTCAACGCGTCTCCATCGACACCGCCGGCCAAAAAATCGCGACCTATTACACGAGCGGCGTCGCCACGCTGCAGCGCACCTGGAACAGGGCCGGCGACCTCACCGAAAAATGGGAGAAGACCGCAACCGGCACGATGCGCTCCTACTACACCAAGGGCGCCCTCTCCGTTCAAAAGCTTTGGAACAGCGCCGGTGATCTGGCGGAAAGATGGGAAAAGACCGCCACCGGCACGATGCGATCCTACTACACCAACGGCGTCACCACCGTTCAGAAGATCTGGAATAGCGCCGGCACGATCACCGAAAGATGGGAAAAGACCGCCACCGGCACCATGCGGACGTACTACACGAGCGGTGTCGCCACGATGGAGAAGCTCTGGAACAGTTCCGGAGACATGACCGAAAAATGGCAAAAGACCGCGACCGGCACCATGCGGTCGTATTACACGAACGGCGTCGTCACGGTGCAGAAGCTCTGGAACAGCGCCGGCAACTTGACGGAAAAGTGGGAAAAGACCGCGACCGGCGCCATGCGGTCCTATTACACCAAGGGTGTCGTCACCGTCCAGCGGCTCTGGAACAGCGCCGGCAGCTTGGCCGAAAAATGGGAGAAGACCGCTACCGGCACGATGCGGACCTACTTCAAGAACGGCGCGGCCGTCAGACAGAAAATCTGGGACAGCGGCGGCGATCTCGTCCAAACGTGGGAGAAGACCGCAACCGGCACGATCAAGACCTTCTACAAGAATGGCGTCGCGACCGCTCAGAACGTCTACGATACGGCCGGAAATCTGCTCAGGAAGGCTACCGGCGGCTCTGGGATCAAGCTCCCAGGCTGGCTCGGCGGTTGATTCGAACGGCACCCTGGGGTGCGGCGGCGTCAAATCCCCGCACTCCAAATCAACAACTTCATGGAGAAAGACGCAAATGAACGTTACCCCTGACCAGAATGACTCGACGCAAATGCATGACGATGTGGATGCGGCCCACGCGATCGCATTCGCCACCGTGGACGCGGACCAGGAAGCAGGACGATATGCGTTCGAATCCGGAGCGTTCGCCGACGTCTCCGGAGCAACGCCGGCGGAAACCGACGACGACGCGGATGGCGCGCAACCCACCGCGACAATGGACCCGGAAGACTCTACGAGTCCGGCCCGAAGCGGCAACCATGCGACTCTGCTCGGCAACGCTCTGGCGGATTGGCTCAAAGGACCCCACGATCAACCGTGACCAATCGAGGCATGCGGATCATGAACCACCTGAATTCGATCCTGGCCGCCGCTCCTTTGGGCCTCTCTTTATCATTGGGGGAGTGGTTGGATTTCCTGAGGCTGCGTGGCCGAATCGTGCCCTCGGTGCGCGAGGCAGTGGCGGAGGAGCTTTGCGTACGAGCAGCGCGGGATGCCGGCCTCGTCGTCGCTGCGGCCGACCTTCAACGGGCAGCCGATGAATTCCGCACGCGTCAGGGCTTGCAATCGGGCGGGGCCACGAATGCCTGGCTGGCGGAACAACACTTGAGTGTTCTTGACCTTGAGAACGTGCTGGAGCGCGATCTGCTTGTCGAGAAGTTCCGCGACCACCTTTTTCACGAGCAAGGGCCAAACTACTTTCAGGCGAACCGCGACCGATTGGTCCGCGCCAAGGTGCGGCAGTTGCTCGTCGCATCGGCAGGCCTCGCTCGCGAATTGCTGCACCAGATGGAAGAGGGCGCCGCGTTCGCCGAGGTCGCGCGACGCCACTCCCTGGACGCGTCGCGCGAGCGCGGCGGCGACATCGGCATCCTTTGCCGAGCCCACTTGCCGGAGCCGCTCGCCGCGCCGATCTTCGCCGCGGCCGAAGGCGACATCGTCGGACCCATCCTGGCGGACGGCGGCTATCACGTTTATCGGATCGAACAACATTTGCCCGCGGAGATGGACGAACCCACGGCTCTTCTCATTCGAAAAGGTGTTTGTCGATTGGTTGCGCGAGAGACTGGCCAACGTTTCGCTGAAGCTGGATTGGTTGGAGGGCAACAATGGAGCCCGTTGATGCCCTGATGCGCTATCCGCTGTTCGCGGTGCTGGGCCGGCCCGCCATGGAAGCCTGGGCGGCCGCGGGACAGCGCATCCGCGTGCAAGCCGGCGAGTCCTTGATGGAGGCCGGGACGCCGGGAAAGTACGCCTTCGCCCTGCTCGACGGCCGCGTCCGTGTCACGCGCCCGTCGTCGGCGGAAAAGGAACGGTCGCTAGAGCTTCTCGGTCCGGGCCAGGTCTTCGGCGAATATGCGTTGCTGCGGCCGCACATCAACACGGCCACTTGCCGCGCTTGCGAAGCCAGTGAGCTTTTCCGCTTGCCGCTCGCGATCCTGCAAACGGCGCTGCGTCGCCGGCGCGATCTGACCGAACGGCTGAAGAATTGGCTGCGTCTGCACGCGCTGGTTCATCATTTTCGACGTCAGGCGGGTCTGGGCTTCCTGTCGGGCCAGTCACTGTTGGTGCTCATGGATTGCTGCGAGGAGATCACGTTCGGCGCCGCCCGCACGGTTCAGGCGGATGGACTCCTGGCGGATTCGTGGTTGTTCATTCGTGAAGGCGAGATCGCGCTTCACGACGACGAAAGCGCCGCGCCGCCGCGCATGCTCGGCCCGGGAGATTTTTTCGCCGAACGGGCGCTCCTGGGCCGCGGCGCGCTGCCGTGTGCGATCGCCCTGGCCGAGACACGCTGCTGGCGCCTGCACCGGGATGACTTCGTTCGGGCGCGTCGAGCGGATGCGTCGGAAAGTCAGCAGACCTTCAAAAACGTCCAGCCACGAAGCCGGCCCTGGTGCTGGTTCGCGCAGCGTGGCCCGGACGACTGCGGTGTCACCGCGTTGGCCATGGCCCTCAACGGATTGGGGCTGGACATCACGGTAGCCGATGTAGCGAGCCAAACGCCCGAACGATCGGGCGGGGCCAGTCTCGCGGACCTCGCCCAGTCCGCGCGGCTGGTCTTTTTTGAAGCAACGGCAGTGCGCGTCGGTCTGGATCAGCTTGGTCACGCCAGGCTTCCAGCCGTCGCTCACTTGACGAGCGGTCATTTCGTCACCCTTTTCGAGGTTCGCAAGGACGGCATCGTGATCGGCGACCCCGCCCAGGGCATTCACACCCTTCCACACAGCACCTTTCGCCAAACGTGGTCCGGCCACCTATTGCTTCTCAGGCCGGCGCGCGTCAATTCCGAACTGAAAACGCAAGTTTCTTGAGCGTCGGATGTGCGCCGCCGCGAACTAAATACGATCCAAGCACGCGCCCTTGAGGCAATGGATTGCGCACCATTGCGTAACGGAATCGCCAACCAATTGCTCGTTTCCTTTCTGAGCCAAAGAAACGCGTTCCAAATCGGTTTGGCATCCAAAATGCATCTACTTCCACAAAGCTCAAAGGACTGCGGATCGTGTCCGAGCAATGAGCAAATAGCCAGTCGCCTGCAAGAACGCTTTGGCTACGCGAAGGAAAAGGCCAAGAAGAATTTTGATGACTTCGTTAAACCTAACTAATCAAACGAATCGAGGGTGTCATGGGCTTGCTATTGTTGATCATTCTGATTCTTTTACTCATGGGCGGCTTGCCGACTTGGAACCATAGTCGTCAATGGGGGTACGGCCCCAGCGGCATTGTTGGGCTGCTGGTGGTCGTGCTGTTGTTGTTGCTGATTTTCGAACGTGCGCCATTTGGCTGGTATTGAAATGGGTCCCACTGCGTTCTCCGCGTTTCCAGTGGACCTCATTTGGAAACACGGAGACGCGGAGAACTTCCACAATTTGCGCGAAGCCGGTAGCCCGCCTTCGATGCGGGCCGCAAACTCCTAAGCCTCGCCAATGACTTGCTGCTTGGCATCCTCAGCGACCGACGAGATCGTCTTAGCCGGTCCGTCCGGCAATCCTTCCGGACGGATGACGCACCTTGCACAAATCGAATCGCGTTCGACCCTCCAGTCCTGCAACGGAGCACGGAGGCCGATGTACGCGCCGCAGAGCTTACACCATAGTACCATTTCTCTCTCCTCACGCGAGCGTTCTGACGTCTGATTAAGCATAGCCGATGGATGTCATTACACAATCGGCTTCGACCACCTTTGGCGCGTCGGGGAAAACCTGATTCATTGCGCGGCATCTCTCTTACGTATTTTGACCTGGATCGGTCTTTTCACCGACTTAACGAGCGCTCGCCGTTGAATTGGAAGGTTAAATGAAAAAGGTAGGCCTCGCGAAATGGATCAGGCGGCCAACGTCATCGAGGCGTTGGCCGTCGTCGTTCTAATACGATTACAACTTGTTATGACCGCGCACACTGGAAAGGTACAGGGCCTTGAACTGCTCGTCCGACAGCGGATGAACGAACGCGCAGCCGACGATTTGCGTGTCGCCCTTGCCCGGCTTCACCCAGCGAACGACCGCCAATTCCGTCCGCTCGCTTTGCCCGAGCGTCAAGTGCAACACCGAATTGATCGCGATCGCCCGCGGCGTCTGCAGGCGAACGCCGATCGGCGACACGTCGAGGATCGTCGCCTCCCAGCGGCCGCGCATGTTTTGATGAAACGGCACAAACGTCGCCGTCAGATCGACCGCGAAGCGAACCGACGCGCGGCGATCGGCGCCGCCGCCGGGTTGAACGTGAATCAGGTCGGGGTCCGGCGCCGTCGTTGCGTCGGCGCGAAAATTCTTTAAGGCGGCGCGGAACTCCGCGCAATCGCCCGGCCGCTCGGCGGGGTTCGGGTTCAGGCAGCGATTGACCAGCTGATCGATCGCCGGGTCGAGCGTCGGCAGCAGAAGACGCAGCGGCACGAATTGATTCAACAGCTTTCGCTGCAAAATCTGCATCTGCCCGCCGTTGCCGAACGGGAACTTGCCGGTGAACGCCGTGTAAAGCGTGGCCCCCAGCGAGTACAAATCGCAGCGTTGATCGACGCGCTTGGCGTCCTCGAATTGCTCCGGGGCGCCGTATTCGATGGTGCCCAGGCTTTGCCGCGATTTCGTCAAATGCGAATCGTCATCCATCATGTTCTTGACCAAGCCGAAGTCGCCCAGCTTGGCCTGATTGTCCGAAGTGAGGAAGATATTGCTCGGCTTGATGTCGCGGTGCAAGATGTTGTTGGCGTGCAGGTAGCTGAGCCCATCCACGACTTGTAAAAAGACGGCGATCGTTTCCGCGGCACTGGCTGGGCCGTGCTGCCGAAGGCGTTCGCTCAAGTTTACGCCCGGCACAAACTCCATCAACAGGTACGGCAGCTCATTGTGCTCGCCCTGAGCCAGCGCCCGAACGATGTTGGCGTGCTGCAACGGGCGGATCATCGTGAATTCTTGCTGGAAGCGCCGGACCACGGCCGAGTCCAGTTGCACGTATTTGGGGCCGACCTTGAGAGCGGCGATTTCGCCCGTGGATTTGAGCCGCACCTTGTAAACGGTCGCACTGGCGCCGCGGCCAATCTTTTCGATGACTTCGAATGGGCCAAAGGACCTCGGCGTCTTGTGGGCAACGGTATTCATAGCTTGCAAAACCTCTCGCGGCTTTCCCTGGGCGTTGTTGCCGAGCCAACAAGCGCTCGACAACGGGCCCGCTGCCTGGCGGCCAGGCGGCTTACCGATATTCGTTCAATTCTTGTTCACTTAAAGGACGATCGAACTGGCACCCCAATTTCCAGGCGCCGTCCGGTGTTTTCTTAACCCACATCACTCGCACCAGCAGCGAACGCCGCTGGAGCTTCTTTTTGCCCAGCCGAACATTGAGGATCGTGCCCGGTTGGAAACCGCGGCTCAGCTTGACGCAGAAGCCGGTCTCGGACATGTCCACGGCCATCCCTTCCCAGCGATCGGACGTCAACCGAGAAGCAGCACTGCAGCGAATCGCCATTTTGACGGGATAGCGCGATTTCACGCGTCGCTCGCGGCCGTTTTTTTCCGACGGCGATTCCTCCAGCGTCTCCACGAACTTCAACACCGTCGCCGGCCGCTTTTTCGGATCCGCCCTCAGAGCGCGGCAAAGGGCGTCGCTGACTCGGTCGCTGACGTCCGGCGCCAGCTGTTGCGGCGGGATGAGGTCGTCGCTCAGCTTTTTCTTGTAAATCGTGACAATGGCGAACGTCGAGCCCGCATGGAACGGCAACTGCCCGGTGATCGCCATGTACAGCGTCGCGGCAAAACCGTAGATATCGCTGGTTGGCTCGACGCGCTTGGCGTCGTCAAATTGTTCCGGCGCGGTGAAGTTGGGCGTGCCGAGCGAGCTCTTGGATTGCGTCAGATTGAATTCGCCGTTGGTGTCCTTCACCAGTCCGAGGTCGATCAGCTTGGCGACGCCGTCGTCCGAAATGATGATGTTATCGGGCGTCACGTCGCGATGAATGAGGCCGCGCTCGTGAACCAGGGCCAACGCCTGACCGATCTGTTTCGCCACGGCCACCACGGCGCATTCCGGCAAACGTCCGCTGCGATCGACGAGACGCCCCACGCTTTCGCCCTTCACGTACTCCATCACCAAATACGCCCTGTCGCCGTCGAGACCGAAATCGATGACGCGGGCGATGTTCGGATGCTCCAGGCTGCGGGCGACCTGACACTCCTGAGCGAAACGCATCCGCAGCGTCGGGTCGTTGGTCATTTTTTCCGAGAGGACCTTGATCGCCACTTCGCCGCCGTGGTGCGGATCGCGGGCCAAAAAGACGGTGCCTTGAGCGCCAGCGCGAAGCTTGCCCAGGATTTCATAACCGGCAATCTTGGAAACGCGAGTCTTGGCAAGGACTTGGGTCATCGGCTGAGTTTCCTTCAGCGGGGCCACGAAGGCGCGGTATTAGATGAGGCGGGCTTGGCCGATGCCGTGCCGCTTTCATTTTTGGCGCACAACTCTAGGTTGGAAACGGAGAAATGTCAAACTTCGGACAGAACCACAGATGAACACAGATCCACACAGATAAGAAGAATCACTGAATTCCCATTGGCGTAACATCTGCTTGGATTTACTGAATCACCTTCGCCCCCGGCAACTTCTGGGGGGCCATCTGTGTTGATCTGTGTTCATCTGTGGTTTAATCAGGAGCCGCCGAATTCTTGCGATTTCAGCCGTTTTTCCCTTGCGGTTTCGCCCGGTTCGCGCAATCATACGGGAAGACAAACACTTCTTTCGCTCGCTCTCTAACGGAGCACTTCCATGGCGACTGTCAGCGACATCCTGGCTGGCAAGGGATTGCACCTGATCACCGTTTCATCCCGGGCCACCGTCTATCACGCGGCCATCATGATGAATGAGCAAAAGATTGGCTCGCTATTAGTATTGGAGGAAGGGCGTCTGGTCGGCATTCTCACCGAGCGCGACATCCTGGAGCGCATCGTCGCCGAGCAGCTCGACGCTAACATCACGCTCGTCGCGGAGGTGATGACGCGCGACGTGGTCTGTTGCCGCACGCACACCGATCTGGAGGAGGCGCGCAGCGTCATGAAGCATCGCCGCATCCGCCATTTGCCGGTCGTGGTCACGGAGGGCGAAGTCGTCGGCATCATCTCGATCGGCGACCTGAACGCGTTCCAGGTCGATTGCCAGGAGCGGACGATTCACCTCCTGGAAGATTTCATCCACAGCACGCGGTAATATTCATAACCACAGATGGACACAGATAAACACAGATTGGGGATCGACACCCTCTCGTAATATCCGTGTCCATCTGTGTTCATCTGTGGTTGCTCTTTCATGCGCGCCATCAAACCGCTTCTATTCATCATCCTCTGCGGATGCTCTCAGCAAGCCGCCGATGGCCCCGTGCTCCTCGTGACGGCGGCTTACCCCGGCGCCGATGCGCAAACGGTCGCGAACACGGTCGCGGCGCCGATCGAACAGCAAATCAACGGCGTCGAATTGCTGGTTCGCATCGAATCGGAATCGAAGAGCGACGGCAGCTACACCGCGTCAGTGCGCTTCAAGGCCAACGCCGATCCGACGATGGCCGCCACGCTCGTGCAGAATCGCGTCAACCTGGCCTTGCCGATGCTGCCCGAATTAGTGCAGCGCAGCGGCGTCACCGTAAAAGTCAAGCCGGTTCAGAAAGAGGACAATCGCGTCGCCATCGCGCTCGTGGATCAGGGGCAACTTGGACAGGCCGAAATGCGGAAGTTCGCGGATGTCGTGCTCAAACGAATCACGGAAAAAGAAGCGCTCGCCAATCCGGAGATTTTTCCTGGACCGGACGCGGATCAATTGAACGTGCAACTGGATCGCGCCAAATGTGCCGCCCACGGTGTGGCGGCCGCCGATGTCACCAAGGTGATCGAAGATATCATCACGCCAATGAAAGCGGCCAAGCTCGACGAGCAATTTGCC
>Ga0208185_1000843_pt1 | contig 10609 bp, 8 predicted proteins | sample EasRivMeERMLT700_FD_187532 | JGI IMG/M metagenome (GOLD analysis project Ga0208185, IMG submission 187532) | Soil microbial communities from meander-bound floodplain in the East River, Colorado, USA - East River MetaG ERMLT700 (SPAdes) (version 2) | ecosystem: Environmental > Terrestrial > Soil >... | reverse complement strand
GCCCGTCGTCATGACGGTGGCGAACCGCGCGATCGGCGCGCCCATCAACATCTGGAACGACCACAGCGACGCGATGTCGCAGCGCGACTGCGGCTGGATCCAGCTCTACGCCGAGACCAACCAGGAAGCGCTCGATCTCCACATCCAGGCCTTCCGGCTGGGCGAGGAGCTGTCGCTGCCGGTGATGGTGTGCATGGACGGCTTCATCCTCACGCACGCCTACGAGCGGCTGGACCTGCCCAGCGCCGCGCAGGTCGACGCCTATCTCCCACCCTACGAGCCGCGGCAGGTGCTCGACCCGAAGGAGCCGGTATCGATCGGCGCGATGGTCGGTCCGGATGCATTCGCCGAGGTGCGCTACCTCGCGCACGCGAAGCAGATGCAGGCGCTGGAGCTGATCCCGAAGCACGCCGCGGAATTCCGGGGCATCTTCGGCCGCGACTCGGGCGGGCTCGTGCGCGGGTATCGCACCGAGGATGCGGCAACCATCGTGGTGGCGCTGGGCTCGGTGCTCGGCACGATCAAGGACACCGTGGACGAGATGCGCGAGCAGGGCCATCGCATCGGGGCGCTCGGCGTCATTTCGTTCCGGCCCTTCCCGCTCGCGGAGGTGCGCCGGATCCTGGCGCCCGCGCAGCGCGTCGTGGTCCTGGAGAAAAGCCTCGCCGTGGGCATCGGCGGCATCCTGTCGGCCAACGTCCGCATGGCCTTGTCGGGCGTGCAGCTGCACGGCTACACGGTGATCGCCGGACTCGGCGGCCGTCCCATCACGCGCAAGTCGCTGCACAAGCTCTTCCGCGAGGCGGAGCGCGACGAACTCGGCCCGCTCACCTTCCTCGACCTCGACTGGAACATCGTCAACCGCGTGCTCGAGCGCGAGAAGCAGCAGCGGCGCTCCGGCCCCATCGCCGAGACCATCCTGCGCGACGTCGGCGTCGTGCGGGTGGGATAGGACCCCTGATATGCCGTTCCAGCCCATCAAGTTCTACCAGACCGGCACCTTCACGGTCGGCAACCGCCTGCTCGCCGCGGACGAGCGCTCGGTGCAGGCCAACATGCAGCGCACCAACTCGCTCAACTCCGGGCACCGCGCGTGCCAAGGCTGCGGCGAGGCGCTCGGGGCGCGCTACGCCATCGATGCGGCGATGAATGCAACCAACAATCAGCTGATCGCGGCCAACGCCACCGGTTGCCTTGAAGTCTTCTCCACGCCCTACCCGGAGACCTCGTGGCAGATCCCCTGGATCCACAGCCTGTTCGGCAATACCGCCGCGGTCGCGACCGGCATCGCCGCGGCGTTGAAGGTGAAGGGCCGCCGCGAAGTGCGGGTGATCGCCCAGGCCGGCGACGGCGGCACCACCGACATCGGATTCGGCTGCCTGTCGGGCCTCTTCGAGCGCAACGACGACGTGCTTTTCATCTGCTACGACAACGAGGCCTACATGAATACCGGCGTGCAGCGCTCCTCGGCGACGCCGCCCGCGGCGCGCACTGCCACCACCATGGCGGTGGGGCGGGAGCCGGGTAACGCGTTCGGCCAAGGCAAGAACCTGCCGCTCATCGCCATGGCGCACGCCATCCCCTACGTCGCGACGGCGACCGTCGCGGAACTGCGCGACCTCGAGGCGAAAGTGCGGCGCGCCATGGAAATCCGCGGCGCGCGCTACATCCACATCTTCGTGCCCTGCCCGCTCGGCTGGGGCCACGAGGCGCACGACACGATCCGCATCTCGCGGCTCGCCAAGGAGACGGGGCTCTTCCCGGTGTTCGAGGCCGAGCACGGGGAAGTGGCGAGCGTGTCGAAGATCCGCCGCCCGCTGCCGGTGGAAGAGTACCTCCGCCCGCAGAAGCGCTTCGCTCACCTCTTCGGCGAGCCCCCGCGCCTGGACACGATCGCGCACATCCAGGCGTACGCTGACCGCAATATCCGCAGGTTCGGCCTGCTCGAGGAAGGCGCGCACTGATGGACAAGCCCTTCGCAATCACGCTCGACGTCGGCTCCTCGCTCGCCAATCGCACGGGGTCCTGGCGCACGAACCGCCCGGTCTACGTGGACCGCCTGCCTCCGTGCAACAACGCCTGCCCCGCCGGCGAGAATATCCAGAGCTGGCTTTATCAAGCCGAGTCGGGCGACTACGAAGCCGCGTGGCGCGCGCTGACGCAGGACAATCCGCTGCCGGCCATCATGGGGCGCGTCTGCTACCACCCTTGCGAGACCGCGTGCAACCGCGCGCAGATCGACGATTCCGTCAACATCAATTCGGTCGAGCGTTTTCTTGGCGACGAGGCAATCCGCCGCGGCTGGCGCTTTGCGCCCCCCGCCAATGAATCGGGCAAACGCGTGCTGATCGTTGGCGCCGGGCCCTCCGGCCTCTCCGCGGCCTATCACCTGCGGTGCCTCGGCCACCACGTGACGATCCACGAGGCGGGACCGGTCGCGGGCGGCATGATGCGTTTCGGCATCCCCAAGTACCGCCTGCCGCGCGACGTTCTGGAGGCCGAAGTGCGGCGCATCCTCGACATGGGAGTCGAGCTCCAGCTCCAGACCAAGGTCGAGGACATACTTTCCAGCATGCGTGTGGGCGAGTTCGACGCCGCGTTTCTCGCGGTGGGCGCGCACATCGGCAAGCGCGCCTACATCCCCGCGGGATCGGCCGCGCGCATGGTCGATGCAGTTTCCCTGTTGCGCAGCATGGAGGGCGAGGAGCGGCCGATGCTCGGCCGGCGCGTCGTGGTCTACGGCGGCGGCAATACCGCGCTCGACGTCGCGCGCACGGCCAAGCGGCTCGGCGCTACCGAGTCCATCATCGTCTACCGCCGCACGCGCGAGAAGATGCCGGCGCACGACTCCGAGGTCGAGGAAGCGCTGCAGGAAGGCGTCATGATCCGGTGGCTCTCGACCATCCGCGAGGCAGGCGACACCAGCATCACGGTGGAGAAGATGGTCCTCGACGAGAAGGGCTTTCCCCAGCCCACCGGGGAGCTCGAGACGCTCGAGACCGATTCGGTCGTGCTCGCGCTCGGGCAGGACGTGGATTTGAGCCTCCTCAAAGGCGTGCCGGACCTCGTGATCCGGGACGGCGTGGTGCAGGTCAGCCCGAACATGATGACCGGCTACCTGGGCATCTTCGCCGGCGGCGACATGGTGCCCTCGGAGCGCACCGTCACCGTCGCGGTGGGCCATGGCAAGAAGGCCGCGCGCCACATCGACGCCTGGCTGCGGGGTGGCCGCTACATCGCGCCGGCGAAGCACGAGCTCGCGACCTTCGACAAGCTCAACACCTGGTACTACTCCGACGCTCCAAAGACCGTGCGCCCGACGCTCGACATCGTGCGGCGCCAGTCCACGTTCGACGAAGTCGTAGGAGGCCTGGATGAAACGAACGCGCTTTACGAAGCGCGGCGCTGTCTCTCGTGCGGGAACTGCTTCGAGTGCGACAACTGCTACGGGGTGTGTCCCGACAACGCGGTCATCAAGCTGGGGCCCGGCAAGCGCTTTGAGTTCAACTTCGATTACTGCAAGGGTTGCGGGCTGTGCGCCGCCGAGTGCCCGTGCGGCGCCATCCAGATGGTGCCCGAGAAGATCTAGTCGTCATTCCCGCGGAGGCGGGAATCCAGGTCACTTCCACCCGATGACGTCGTAGCCGCGCTCGCGCAGGCAGCGCTGCGCGCCACGTTTGCCGCGCGGATGACATCGACACGCGATCCGCTTGAGGACGCGCCGTACTGAAGCGGGGCTCGGCCCGATCTGATACGCTTGCGCTATCGAACTGCGGAACGACGAGGCAACCATGGCTCAAAAACCCGACGACAGAACCGGCGACCCCCGGATGGATCCGAAGACCCTCTGCCGCGAGGAGATCATCACCGACCGCAAGGTGGGAACGATCCGCGTGCTGACTCCGATCCGGTCCGACGGCTCGAACGACGCCAGCCGCCAGGTCGCCTATATCGGCGAGGCGCAGCTGCTCACGTCGGTCGGCACGCTCCCGATCAATTTCGAGATCGAGGCGAAGTCGCTCGATGAGGCGGTCGTCAAATTCGCCGAGGTGGCGAAGGAAGCGGTGGAGCGCACGGTCAAGGATCTGCAGGAACTGCGCCGCCAGGCAGCGTCCTCCATCGTCGTGCCGCAGGGCGGCATGGGCGGCATCGGAGGTATGGGCCCCGGCGGCATGCCCGGCGGGGGCAAGATCCAGATTCCGTAACTCGCGGCTCGCGATCAGCGACCCGCGCATCATCGTTCCAGGAGCGTCCATGGCCCCCGGCCTTCCGACCTGGATTGACCACTTCCCCGGCAACTTCATGTGGTCGAACGCGACCCTCGTCACCAAGGGCATGGCGCCCTATGGCGCGGTGGCATTGGGCGAGATCGACGAGGTCTGCGAGCGCCTTCGCCTGCGCCAGCACGAGCCGCACGCGTGGTGGGAGGAATGGGAAGCCCTCGGCGCACGCCTGGAGCGGGCTGCGCATGCGGCCGAGGCACGCGCCAACCACAGGAGCGCGGGCGACCTGTTCCTGCGCGCCGGCATGTACTACTTCACCGCCGAGCGCTTCATCGTGCCCGGACCGGAAAAGCGCGAGATGGGACGGCGCGCGATCGACTGCCAGACCCGCGGCATCCTGAGGCGTTACCCGAACGTCGAACGGGTCGAGGTGCCGTACGACGGGAAGACGCTGCCGGCGCTCTTCATGAAGGCGCCGGGCGCCACGGCGCGCGCGCCCACCATGGTCGCGTTCGACGGGCTCGACAACTGCAAGGAGATGAGCGTGCTCTTCAACGGCCTCGAGTTCGCGGCGCGCGGCTGGCACACGCTCGCGATCGACGGGCCCGGCCAGGGCGAATCGCTGCGCCTGCGCGACATCAAGACGCGCCCCGATTACGAGGTCGCAGGCACCGCCGCCTACCAGTACGTGGCCGCGCGGAGCGAGGTCGATCCGAAGCGCGTGGCTGTCATGGGCTACAGCTTCGGCGGCTACTACGCCCCGCGCATCGTCGCCTTCGAGAAGCGCTATTGCGCCTGCGTCGCGTTCGGCGCCATGCACTGGAACATGGAGCAGTGGGTGGACGGCATCCGGCGCGCGGTCAGGACCGACGCGAAAACGAGCGCCCAGTCGCATTTCCAGGTGCCGTGGGCGTTCGGAGCGAAAGACCTCGACCAGGCGGTCGAGATGGCGAAGGCGTTCAGTCTGGCCGGGGTCGCCGGGAGGATCGAGTGCCCGCTGCTCGTGGTGCACGGCGAGAACGACCGCATCGTGCCGCTCGAGTCGGCGCGGAAGCTCCATGAGGCGGCGGGCTCGAAGCGCAAGCACCTCAAGATCTTCACTGCCGCCGAGGGCGCAGCCGAGCACTGCCAGGTGGACAACCGCCCGCTCGGCGTGAACACCATCGCCGACTGGCTCACGCCCATCTTCGAAAGCCGTGGCGCGTAACTACTGCGCCCCCGGGCGGGCGCGCCGCGTGAAGATCGACCGCAGGCCGAGCACGAGGAGCGCGATCGCGGCGAGCAGCATCACGCCCGTAATGGGGCGCGTGAAGAAAATGCCATAGCTTCCCGCCGACATCGCCAGCGACTGCCGGAAGTTCAACTCGAGCATGGGCGCGAGCACGAGGCCGAGGATGATCGGGGCGATCTCGAAATCGAGCTTGCGCAGGACGTACCCCAGCAGGCCCGCGGCGCCCATGATCCACACGTCCACCACGCTGTTGTTCACCGCGTAGACGCCGATCGTGGCGAAGGCGAGGATGGACGGGTAGAGGTAGGAATACGGTATGCGCAGGATGTTCACGAACAGGCCAACGAACGGCAGGTTGAGCAGGAGCAGCACGACGTTCCCCACGTACATGCTGGCGATGACGCCCCAGAAGAGCTGCGGCTGCTGCTGGATGAGAAGCGGGCCCGGCGCGATGCCGTGGATCATCATCGCCGCGAGCATGATCGCCGGCACCGCCCCCGAGGGCAGGCCCAGCGCCAGCATGGGCACGAAGGCCCCGCTGGTGGCGGAGTTGTTGGCCGATTCGGGCCCGGCCACGCCTTCGATGGCGCCCTGGCCGAAGCGTTCGGGATGCTTGGAGAGGCGCCGCTCCACCGAGTAAGACACGAAGGACGAGATGACGTGGCCCGGTCCCGGGATAATTCCGATGAAGAATCCCAGCACCGTCCCGCGGCCGATGGGCCCGGCGCTCGCCCGCCATTCGTCCCAGTGGGGTAGCAGCTCCCGGAGCCGCGGCGCGCGCACGACGGTCCCGCCGCTGTTGCTGGCGGAGATGAGAATTTCCGAGATGCCGAACAAACCCACCGCCACCGGCACGATGCCGATGCCGTCGCCCAGCTCGGAGAGCCCGTACTCGAAGCGGAAAAGTCCCGTCATCGTATCCATGCCGACCATGCCCAGCAGCAGGCCCAGCGCCGCCATGGTGAGGGACCGGGTCATGGGGCCGCTGCTCATGTACGCGAGCACGAACAGCCCCAGGACCATCAGCGCGAAATTCTCGGGGGGACCGAAGCGCAGCGCGAATTCGGCGAGCGGCGGCGCGAGCAGCATGAGCGCAACCACGCTCAGCGTTCCCGCCACGAACGACCCCACCGCGGCGATGGCGAGCGCAGCGCCAGCCCTTCCCTTCTGCGTCATGGCGTAACCGTCGACGCATGTCATCACCGAGGCGGCTTCCCCCGGTATGCGCATGAGGATCGCGGTGGTCGAGCCGCCGTACATCGCGCCGTAGTAGATGCCCGCGAGGAGCACGATGGCGCTGGTCGCGTCCAACCCGTAGGTGACGGGGAGCAGCAGGCTGATGCCTCCGAGGGGTCCCACGCCGGGAAGGATGCCGACCAGCGTTCCCACCAGGCAGCCCACGAACGCGTAGAGCAGGACGTCCGGCGCCAGGGCAACCGCGAAGCCGGCTGCGAGGCTTTGCAGCGTCTCCAGCATCAGGAGGCTGGCACTCTCAGAGCCCGAATGGGCCGTGCGGCAATGGGACCCGCAGCAGCGTGTTGAACAGGTAATGGGTGCCGAGAGAAAAACCGGCGGCGAACACGATCGCCGCGATCCACCCCTTCTTCTCGACGATGCCGGCCAGCACGAGCAGCATGACGAGGATCGTGAGACGGTAGCCGAGGCCTTCGAGCGCCAGCGCCATGAAAGCGCATGCGCCGAGGATGGCCACCGCGTGCCGCCATTCGGTCCACTCGACTTCCGCCAAGCGTTTGCCGGCGCGTCCCCCGGCAATCACCGCGATGCTGCAGACGAGCAGCGTGACGGCAAGGAGGGTGGGCAGCGCGCCGGGGCCGGGCTCGGCGAGGAAACCGAAGGGGATCTTGCGCGTTTCCCAGAGGACCAGGAGCGAAAACACGGCGAACACCGCCCCCGCCACCTGGTCGATCGTGAGCGACCGCACCCTCCTGCCCTCCGCCCCCGTCCGGGATGACCGCGCTACTTGGACTCCACCGGCGGAATGGCGCGGATGGCCTTGGCGAGCATTTCGCTGTCCTTGTCCCACCAGACCTTGAACTCGGGCGCGTCCAGATAGTCAGGCGGCATCTGCATCTTGTGCGACGCCTTCACGAACTCCGGGTCCTGCACCGCCTGGCGCACCGCGGTCCGCACCGTATTGATGACGTCGGGCGGCACCTCCTTGCGCACGAACATCCCGGTCCACAGGTAAACCTCCATGTCGTAGCCCAGTTCCTTCAGCGTCGGCGTATCGGGGAAAGCCGCCAGCCGCTTGGAGCCCGAGTTGGCCAGGACGCGGAGCTTGCCCGCGGCTGCCTGCGGGCTGACCGCACCGGTGGACAGCGCCGTCACGAACGCGTGCCCGCCGAGCAGCGCGGTCATTGCCGGGCCGCCGCCGGTGGTGGGAAGGTGGCGCATCTTGACTCCGGCCGTCTGCATGAAGACTTCCATCGACATGTGCGCGACGGTGTAGGGGCCGGCGGAAGAGAAGATGATCTCGTTCGGGCGCTTCTTCGCGTCGGCGATCAGCTCCTTCACGCTCTTCCACGGCGTGCTCGGGTGCACGATGAGCATGGTGGGATCGGCGTTGATGCGCGCGACCGGGACGAACTGGTCGCGGGTGAAGCGCGGCTTGCGGCCCGCGACCCGGTCCGCTTCCGGAATGGTCGAGATGGAAAACACGGTGATCATCAGCGTGTAGCCGTCGGCGGGGGCGGTGGAAACGAACTGCGTGCCCACCGCGCCCCCGGCCCCCACGCGATTGACCACGACCACGGGCTGCTTCAGCGCCCGCTCGAGGGCGGGAGCGAGGGGCCGGCCGGTGAGATCGGCGGCGCCGCCCGGGGGATACGGCGAGACGAGCGTGATCGGACGCGTGGGATAGGACTGCTGGGCGGCAACGTCGGCCGCCAGCGGTGAAAGGACCAACAGGACCGCCAGGACAATGCGAACCATGTGCGCCTCCTCCGTTGTCAGTTCTTATGGAGTCCAGTATGCGGGCTTGGAACTTTCCGTGTCAATTCACATGCGCTTTGCCGGAATGACGGGCAGCAGCGCGTGCGCCGGCCGCCGCGGGCCCAGGTGGAGCGTCACCTTTCCGCCAAACACCGCCGGCGGGCGGTCGGTTTCGTCGTCGTGCACGAACGGGCCGCAGCCGCGCATCGGATTCTTCATGTTGGAGAGGGTCGTCGCCTCGCCCGCCCACTCGTAGTCCTTGCCGCGGATCGTCAACGCGATGCGGTAGCCCCTCGGCGCCACGATGCAGGTCGGCCAGATCTCCACATCGAGCTCGTAGACCTGCCCGGGCTTGAGCGGCTCGCTGCGGTCATGCGTGTGGTAGGGGCGGTACGGCTTCGAAAGCTTCTTGTCGAGCCGGCGCTGCGAAGCGCGGAGCCACCCCTGCCCGATCGGCGTGTGCGGGTCGAGCGCGCCCTGGAACACGACCTCCTTTCCCGCCGGGTCGAACACGCGCAGCACCGCGAAGATATCGGCATCCATCGTCGCGGAGGACACCCACAGTTTCAGCGCCGACGGGCCGGTCAACTCGGTCGCTTTCTCGAGCGGCGGCGTGGAGAAGGTGACGCCCTCGCCCAGCCCTTCGTAGGTAACGGTCTTGTCGGCAGCGGCGGGCTTGTTCGACAGGCGCATGCCCTGCGGATCGAGATAGAGCTTCGTCCATTTCGTGCGCTTGAGCGGCCACTCGTTCTCCTCGCGCCGGACGAACTTCTCGCCGGGATGGCGTACCCACAGCAGCACCCGCGGCTGCCGGTCCCAGCCGTTCTTCTCGCCTTTCAGGAAGAAATCGAAAAAACGCTTCTGCAGCTTCACGCCGTAGTCGGTGTAGAACGGCGCCCAGTGCGAGCCGCCGTGCGCTTCGAGCCACTTCTTCTTCGACGCCGCGCGCGTGAAGCCCTCGAAGTTGCCGCGCGGATGCAGCCCTTGCCCGCCCCAGTTGGCCGCGGAAAGGAGCGGCGCCTTTATCTTCGACAAGTCGCCCGTGCGCTCCTTGTAATAAGGGCCGATCAGCCGGTGCTCAAGCACGCCCGCCCACATGTCGGTGCGGTTCTTCACGAGCGCTTCTTCCGAGAGCGTTTCCGGCCCGCACACCAGCTCGCCGGTGACGCGGCTCCTCGGCCCGCGCTCGCCGCGCCCGTGCTGCACGGTCTTCACTTGCATGTCCTGCCAGTGCTTGCGGAAGGTGCAGGCGATGCCGCCGTGGCGCACGGAGTCGCGGTAGTAGTCCACCCAGCCTTCCCACACGCACATCGCCGCGAGGTGCGGCGGCTGCAGCGCCCCCGCGCGCCACTGGCTGCTGGCGTAGTAGGAAATCCCGTTCAACCCCACTTTCCCGCTGCACCAGGGCTGCGCCGCTGTCCACTCGATGCAGTTGTAGAAGTCGCGGTTCTCGCGCGCGTTGTTGTGGTTGAGGTAGCCCGGCGAGCGCCCCGCGCCGCGCGAGTCCACGCGTACGCAGACGTAGCCGTCCGGCACCCACTTCTCGGGGTCCACCACCTCCCAGTTCGCGTACTTGTTGGTCGAGCCGGAAACGGCGTCGGGATACTCGCGGCACATGATCTCCCATGCCGTCTTGTAGCCGTCCTGGAACGCGAGGCCCTTGCCGTACGGCCCGTAGCTCACGAGCGCCGGGTACTTGCCCTCCTTCACCGGCCGGAATACATCCGCGCGCAGCACGATCCCATCGTCCATCACGATCGGCACGTCCCAGTCGATGCGCATGCCGTCGCGCACTTCGCTCTTGAAGTCGCTCATCACTCGTCACTCACCACTATTTTTGAGGGATGATCGGGAGCAACAGGTAGGACGGCTTGTCCCCGCCCGAGTAGATCGTGTTCTCCGCCCCGGAATTGTAGTCGGCGTGGTAATGCGTGTAGGGCGCGCTCCCGACGCCGTCGCGCGGCTGGACGTCCACGCGCAGGCGGTGCCCCTTCGCGAGCACGATGCAGGTCGGCCAGATCTCGATCTGGCATTCGACGGGCTCGTTGGGCTTGAGCCACAGCCGCTCGTCATGCGGGTGATAGGGCCGATACGGCAGCGAGCGCCGCGGATCGAGCTTGCGGTGCGAGGCGCGCAACCACCCCTTCGTGAGCGGCACCGGCTGGCCGTGCTGCCCGACCTCGCTGACCTCCTTCCCGTCCGG
>Ga0208185_1000838_pt1 | contig 10659 bp, 8 predicted proteins | sample EasRivMeERMLT700_FD_187532 | JGI IMG/M metagenome (GOLD analysis project Ga0208185, IMG submission 187532) | Soil microbial communities from meander-bound floodplain in the East River, Colorado, USA - East River MetaG ERMLT700 (SPAdes) (version 2) | ecosystem: Environmental > Terrestrial > Soil >... | reverse complement strand
TTCGCTGAAAAAACGATCAGGCCGGACGCGCAACGGCGCGACCGCCTGCCCACGGCCGCCGAGCGCATACCCTGGGACTGGATACGGGAGGCGGACCGGCTGGGTTTCCGCACGCTCGGCGTGCCGAAGCAGTTTGGCGGTGCCGGTGCCGACATCCTGACCCTGTGCCTGGTGGGTGAGGAGCTGGCGGCCGGCGACCTCGGCTTCGCCGTCATCATGGACCAGTGTTGGAAGATGGCGCATATCCTGAGCGATGCCATGACACCGGAGCAGCAGTGGAAATTCATACCGCCGTTCGTGAAGGACCCCGAGGCGACGTTCGCAATCGGATTCACCGAGAGCGGCGCCGGTTCGGACCACCAAGGCTACTACGACTCGCCGGACATCGACTTCCGCACGGCGGCGGTGCGCGACGGCGACTCCTGGGTCATTAATGGCAGCAAGCGCTACGTTTCGAACGGCTGCATGGCGAAGCTCTATTTCGTCGTCACCCGCACCGATCCGAAGAAGACGCTGCGCGAGGGTGGCAGCGTGTTCATCGTGCCGTCCGATACGCCCGGCTTCCGCGCCGGCTTCTTCCACGAGAAAAGCAGCCAGAGGCTGGCGACCAACGGCACTTTTTACTTCGAGAATTGCCGCGTGCCGGCGGCCAACCTGCTCGGAGGCGAGGGCCTCATGTCGCGGCTGCGCGCGGAATACATGCCGGGCAGCAAGGCCGAGGCGGCGGCGACGGCGCTGGGCGTCGGCCGCGCCGCCTATGAGTACGCAATGCAGTACGCGAAAGCGCGCGTGCAGGGCGGCAGGCCGATCGTCGAACTGCAGGCGGTGGCGATGATGCTGGCGCAGATGGCGATGAAAATCGACGCCGCGCGCACGCAGATCTGGCGCGCCGCGTGGCTTGCCGACCACAGGCAGCCCGAGGCGCGCACCCTGGGGCTGATGGCGAAAGTCAACGCGTCCGAAACCGCGTTCGAGGCGTGCAAGTTGGCGGCCGAGATCCTCGGTGGCGCGGCGATCATGCACGACCACCCGGTCGAGAAATACCTGCGCGATGCCGCGAGCTTCCTGCATTCCGACGGCACCAACCAGGTGTGCCTGCTGCGCGCGGCGCAGGGGCTTGCCGCGCCGGGAGCGGCGCTGTATGGATTCTGAAGGAAACCCAGTGAAAGAAATGAGACGACCGGCGAAAGCGTTCCGGTATCCGGCCTTTATCCTTTTCCCTTTCGCCTTCTGCCTTGGAATGACCGTGGCAGGCGCGCAGTCATTCCCGGTAAAGCCGGTGCGGATGGTGATTCCCATCGGCCCCGGCAGCAGCATGGACATCACCGGGCGCGTGCTGGCGCAGCGAATGAACGAGAGCTGGAGCCAGCCGGTAATCGCGGACAATCGTCCCGGCGCCGGAGGCAATATCGGCGCCGACGTCGTCGCCAAGGCGCAGCCTGACGGGTACACCGTATTGTTTTGCTCGAGTTCCCTCGCGATCGCGCACTCCGCCTATCGCACGTTGCCTTACGACGCGCTGCGCGACCTCGAGCCGGTCACCCAGATTTCGTCGCGCGGCAACGTGCTGGTCGTGCATCCGTCGCTTCCCGTCGGCACGGTGAAAGAATTGATCGCGTACGCAAGGGCGCGTCCCGGCCAGCTCTCCTTCGGCTCCGGCGGCGGCAACGGCAGCTCGGACCACATGGTCGGCGAGCTGTTCAACCTGCTTGCCGGAGTGCGGATCACGCACGTGCCGTACAAGAGCGGGCCGCAGGCGGTGACCGATCTCCTGAACGGCCAGATCCAGACCTATTTCGGGGGCATCCCGGTAAATCTGCCGATGATCCGGGCGGGCAAGGTGAAACCGCTGGGTGTCAGCCTCGCGACGCGCTCGCCGGCGCTGCCCGATGTGCCGACGATGATCGAAGCTGGCGTGCCGGGATACGAGGTGAACGTGTGGTACGGGCTGTTCGCGCCGCGCGGCACGCCGAAGGACGTGGTGGCGAAGATCGCCGCGGATGTCACCCGGCAGCTGAAGTCGCCCGATTTCCAGGAGCGACTGACGGCGCTCGGCGTGGACGCGGCCGGAGGCAGGCCCGACGAGTTCAAGGCGCTGTTCATGCGCGAAGTCGAGACCTGGGCGAAAGTAGTGAAGGCGGCGAAAGTCGCGCTCGATTGACGGGACGGTTCAGGCCGGCCCTGTAACGGCTCCGCGCCGCCACGGCGCGGGATACGGACTGCTAGAATCCGATCACCGATCACCGATCACCGATCACCGTTCACCGCATTCATGTTGATCCTCTCCAACGAAGACGCCGAACAGTTGCTGACGATGCCCGACTGCATCGCGGCGCTCGAGGACGCGTACCGCGAGCAGGCGAGCGAGCAAGCCGTCAACGCGGCGCGGACCGATGCCGTCACGCTGAGCGGGCGTCCCGACACGGTCTATTCGCTGAAGCTGATGGGCGCCGTCGCCCGCAGCCTCGGCGTGGGCGTGGTCCGGCTCAATTCCGACATCATCTCGTTCGCCAACCAGCGCCAGAAGAAGCTGCCGCTCGCACCGGGCGGCCGCTATACCGGGCTGGTGCTGCTGTTCAGTGCCAGCACCGGCGAGCCGCTGGCAATATTTCCGGACGGCGTGGTGCAGCGCATGCGCGTCGGCGCGACTTCTGCGCTCGGCGCGAAGTACCTGGCGCGCGGGGACGCGCGGACGGTGGCGGTGATCGGCGCCGGTTGGCAGGCGGGCGGGCATGTGATGGCCATCGCCGCATTGCGCGAGCTCGAGGAAATCCGCTGTTACAGCCCGACCCGGGAAAAGCTCGAGTCTTTCTGCAGCGGGATGAGCCGGCACACCGGGGTCAAGGTTCGTCCCGTGGCCTCGGCGGAGGAGGCGGTGAAGGGCGCGGGCATCGTGCTCTGCGCGACCAACGCATCGCGGCACGTATTCTCCGAGCGCTGGCTGGAGCCGGGGATGTTCGTCTGCACGATACGCGGGCCCGAACTGGAGCCCGGCGTGGTGCGGCGGGCGGACCTCGTCGTGGTGCACGACCGGACCGTGCACGAGAACGTGAACACCACGCGCGGCGTGGTGTTGCCGGTGAACCGGCATGCGATCGAGGGGTTCGACGTCGCGAGCGCGCCCAGCCTGCCCGACCTGGTGGCGGGGAATACGCCGGGCCGCAGCTCGGCGCAGCAGAAGACCTGCTTCGTGAACCTGCCGGGCACCGGGCTGCAGTTTGCCGCGGTGGGCGCCGCGTTCTACCGCAAGGCGCGCGCGGCGGGGCTCGGCCGCGAGCTGCCGACGGAGTGGTTTACGGAGGACGTTGTTCCCTGAGGGGAAAGGCGAAAGGCGGACGGCGCTACTTGCCACCCACGCTTCCTGTTCTTCAGCGAGGCCTTTACCTTGTCGGACAACTCAAATCGTGGCCCAGGCACGCATTCCTGGGGCACGTGCTGCCGCGGCACCTGAGTTTCAACGCGGCTTTGCAACTGGTCCGCGCCTTCGAGGAGAACCTCCGCCATGCGCCGCACGGACAATTGGCAACCCGTCGAGCACATCTACTGGCAGGATCGCCCGACAGCAGGCTACAGTTTTGTCAGGCTGAAAATGTAACTGCAACTATACCCGCCGCTGTGGTTTTCCAGAGCATTTCCGGTCATGGAAGTATCAGTGATGGTGGCGGTTCCGGTATTCACCATCTCCAGTGAGGATGTGGTATCTCTGTATGTAAAGATAAAATTGACCTGTCTGCCGGTCACATTTGCTTCTGTAATCAGGCCGTCCACCCTTCCCCTTACCTGGCCGATGGTGTCAAAGCGCAATGCTGAACTACCGGTTACGCTGTCGGTTCCACTCTGATCGAGAACCAGTTTAAACGTGTATGTGCCGATCCAGGTTGTATCAGAAGCGTCATAAATCGAATAGGTTCCCTCCCAGGTTCCAGTTACTGTTGCGTGGGTCACATTCAGACTCTGTGAACCGGATACGCCGCCAAGCACGGCGGTAATTGCCGTGGTGCCCGCTGCAACAGCGGTAGCCTTGCCATCCAGGGTGATGCTGGCAACCGAGCTGGCGGATGAGCTCCAGCTCCCTTGAGAGGTCAGGTCCTGGGTCGTGCCGTCCGAAAATGTTCCTGTTGCGATGAATTGCTGAGTCGTACCGGCGGTAATGACCGGATCGGACGGCGTGATGGCGATGGAGAGAAGTAAGGCCGGGGGGTTTACGTTCAGGGTAGTCGTGCCCGAGGAACTGCCCAGCGCGGCTGTGATTGTGGTTGAACCGGCTGCAACAGCGGTGGCCTTGCCATCCTGGGTGATGCTGGCAGTGGAGTCGGCCAATGAACTCCAGGTTGCTTGAGCGGTCAGGTCCTGGGTCGTGCTGTCTGAAAATGTTCCTGTTGCGATTAATTGCTGAGTCGTACCGGCGGCAATGACCGGATCGGCCGGCGTAACTGCGATGGAATGTAGTGCAGCAGGGGTCACATTCAGGGTGGTATTTGCCGAGGTGCTGCCCAGTGTGGCCGTAATGTTTGTAGAACCGGCTGCAACAGCGATGGCCTTGCCGTCCGGGGCAATGGAGGCTATGGACGTATCGGAAGAATTCCAGGTCACCGCTGAAGTCAGGGCTTGAATGGTACCGTCCGAGTACGCGCCGGTTGCCGTATATTGTTGGGCGGTATTGATGGCTATTGCCGGGTTGGAGGGGGTTACTGATAATGAAACCAGCGTGGTCACAGGAATCGTCAAGGTAGTCGTGCCCGAGATATTGCCCAAGGCAGCTGTAATCGTTATCTGACCGGCTGCAACCGCAGTTGCCATTCCGGTCGGAGTTATTGTGGCAGCGGAGGTAGCGGACGAATTCCAGGAAAGTGAAGAACCAAGATTCGAGCTCGTACTGCCGTCTGTGTAAGTACCGATTGCCGTGAACTGCTGGGATTTGCCTACGGCCAACCTGTTATCGGCCGGCTGGATGGCAATTGATGCGAGTACATTGGCTGCCGCAGAGTTGCTGGCGCTGGTACTGTCACTACCGCCGCCACCGCAACCGGACAGCCCGGCAATTACCAGTAACAGCAGTGCGTGAAACACTGCCAGATGCAACTGAGAGTGTATGTTTTTCATGTCATGCTCCTCTGCTCTTCTTATGTCTGACTCCTTCCAGGCAATATTGTTGTCGGCCAGCACCAGTCTCTTTTGCAGCAACCGTCTACCTGCTGGTTTAGGCTGCGGTTGCGAATAGCCTTGGCATCCCGCGGACTGAATCCAGGCGCGGCGTCGTAGTCGGGTAACTTACTAATCATACGAGCCTATACATCTGGCAACCGGCACGCGCTATGCGCGACTACCATGTCCGTCTCACGCGCATATTCCATGCCATCCACCGGTAGTCTGCAGAAAGTTCTCATATCTATTTGATTATTCATGCTATTGACAGCCGGCTCGATAGGCCGGATCAAGCAAGTTAAGCCGCCTCTGTGACGATCAGTCGACGCTATGCCGTAGTATCGAAAGGGGTCACGAACGGGGCCACCTATTAGCCGGCCCCGGTCATTGGTAATCAACCGCGGCGTGTTCAGATGATCGGTGTGGATGAAATAGAGCTGCGCCCCCGCCGTTTCCACCGTGACATTGACCGGCACATTGGGCGTCAATGCGCCAAATCGAGCGCCCCCCTGCGTCATTTGCCACTGGAAGTTGCAGGTACCGGCGGTTGCCGGCGCGGTTTCGTTGAAGTTTAAGGCCACGCTCGCCCCCGCCGCTACCGGGCTGGCGAGATCCACCCGGTTTGACGTGTTCTTACTTCCCCGATTTTGGGTTAATGTAACGGGCGGCACTGGAGGGGATATGAAGAACAAGACTAGTGTCAGCATGGATTTGCTGACCGCGCTCGTCCTCTGCAGCACTTCGGGCTGGGCGCAGCACGTCAAGATCACGCGTCACTTCTTGAGAGGAGCGGGGACATGAACCAGAAACTGTATTGGAGCCTGGCTGTAATCGGTGTCGTTGCACTGCTGGCCGCCTGCGCGGCGCAGATGGGCACACAGGAGGGCGGCGGCGGGGGCGTTCTCGACGGCGTGGTGACGAGCAGCAAGGGGCCGGAAGCGGGGGTCTGGGTGATTGCGGAAACCACCAATCTCCCCACGAAGTTCACCAAGATCGTGGTGACCGACGATCGCGGCCGCTACGTCGTGCCCGAGTTGCCGCAAGCGAATTACAGCGTGTGGGTGCGCGGCTACGGCCTCATCGATTCGCCGAAGGTCGCCGCCACGCCCGGCAAGACCCTAAATCTCACGGCGGTGATCGCGCCCAGCGCGGCAGCGGCGGCCGAGTACTACCCGCCGATCTACTGGTATTCCATGCTCAAGATCCCGGCGAAAGGCCAGTTCCCCGCGGGCCCGATGAAGAGCCAGCCCGAGTGGCTGAACCAGATCAAGACCACCGGCTGCATGTCGTGCCACGCGCTCGGCACCAAGGGCTCGCGCACGATGCCGAAGGATTTTGCGCACATGAAACCCACCGAAGCGTGGGCGCGGCGCATCGCCTCGGGCCAGGCCATGACCCAGATGATCAACGTCCTCAACCGGTTCGATCGCGAGCTGTTTCTCGGCAACTTCGCCGACTGGACCGACCGCATCGCGAAAGGCGAGCTGCCTTTCGCGCAGCCGTCGCGGCCGCAGGGCGTCGAGCGCAACATCGTGCTGACGCTGTGGGACTGGGCCACGCCCACCGCCTACATGCATGACCTGATCTCGACCGACCGGCGCAAGCCCACGGTCAACGCCAACGGCAAGCTCTACGGCGCGCCCGAAAACAGCACGGATTACTTCCCGGTGCTCGATCCAAGAACGCATACGGCGACCTCGGTCAAACATCCGGTGCGCGATCCGAAGACGCCGAACCACAAGACCGACCCGATGGCGCCGTCGCCATTCTGGGGACCCAATCCGATCTGGGACAGCCAGGCCAGCATCCACAACCAGATGATGGACGAGAAAGGACGGGTCTGGGCGGCCGCGCGCATTCGCCATCCGGACAACCCCGACTACTGCAGGAAAGGCGGTACTCACCCGTCGGCGAAGGTGTTCCCGTTGAACAGCGCTTCCCGGCATGCCTCGATGTACGACCCGGCCAGCGGCAAGTTCACGCTGATCAGCACCTGCTTTCCGACGCACCACGTGATACTGGCCGAGGACGCCAACAACACGCTGTGGTTCTCGAGCGGGGTCACCGGGCCGGGCGCCTTCGGCTGGATCAACCGGAAGATGTTCGAGGAAACCGGCGACGAGGTGAGGTCGCAAGGCTGGTCGCCGTTCGTTCTCGACACCAACGGCAACGGCAAGCGCGACGCGTTTGTCGAGCCGAACCAGCCGGCCGATCCGGCCAGGGACACGCGGGTGGCGGCGAACCTCTACAGCGTGGGCTACAACCCGAAAGACGGCTCGATCTGGGGAACGCAGCTTGGATACCCCGGCCGCGTGGTGAGGGTTGCACCGGGTTCGGACCCGACGCACACGTCGCTCACGGAGGTGTTCGAGCCGCCGTTCCCCGGCTACGGGCCGCGCGGCGGCGACATCGACCGCAACGGCGTGTTCTGGTCATCGCTTGCGAGCGGCCACCTCGGCAAGTTCGAACGCAGCAAGTGCAAGGGCCCCTTGAACGGGCCGAACGCGACCGGCAAGCACTGCCCCGAGGGTTGGACGCTCTACCGGTTCCCCGGACCGCAGTTCAAGGACGTGACGGACGACGGCAGCGCCGAGGCGAGCTATTACACCTGGGTGGACCAGTTCAACACCTTCGGGCTGGGCGAAAACGTGCCGATCGCGACAGGCAACATGAGCGACTCATACTTCGCTCTGGTGGACGGCAAGTGGGTCACCATTCGCGTACCGTATCCCATGGGCTTCTTCGCCAAGTGGTCGGAAGGGCGCATCGACGATCCCGCCGCGGGCTGGAAGGGACGGGCGTTGTGGGCGACGAACTCGACCCGCACGGTGTTCCACAATGAGGGCGGCACGAAGAACCATCCGCGGGTAGTGAAGTTCCAGTTGCGGCCCGATCCGCTGGCCAGGTGACTGTCGACTGACTGGAACCGGTCTCAATAGTGGCCACGGAATCACACGGACAAAATCCCTACTCGGTTAACGACCCCGTTGCAGGAATTTCCGTGTAGTTCCGTGGTTGTAGCGTCTTTTGGATTGCCCGGCCCATTGAAGGTCCGGCCGGTGCGGTGCTACGATGGCACGGCGGTCGCATTCATAACAACGATACCCCGGGGATGTTGCTCAGCAAACCAACGGAGGATCTACCCATGCAGACCCGGAAGAGTATCCTCGCGGCAGTTGCTGCGCTCATAATCGTACTTTTCCAGCCGGTGCCCGCGGCCGCCCAGGCCGATGCGCTTGCCGGTACGGTTTCCTCGGCCGAAGAAGGCGCGATGGAAGGCGTGCTGGTGAGCGCCAAGCGGGAAGGGTCGAACAAGACGATCACGGTGGTGACCGACGACAAGGGCCGTTATCGCTTTCCGGCGGCGCGCCTCGAGCCGGGCAAATATACGATCACTATCCGCGCGGTCGGTTACGACCTCGCGGGCGCTCCGGCGCCGCAGGTTGCCGCAAAGAGTACGGCAACCGCCGACCTGAAGCTGGTCAGGACGCAAGATCTGGCCGCGCAGATGACGAACGCCGAGTGGCTCCACAGCTCCCCCGGCACGCCGCAGCAGAAACGGCCGCTGCTTTCCTGCGTCGGTTGTCACTCGCTTGAGCGCGTCTTTCGCTCCAGGCACGACGGCGAGGCCTTCGTGAAGACGATCCAGCGCATGGGCACCTATGCCAACCAGAGCACCATCCTTAACCCGCAGAAGCGGCTGACCGGCCGCGACACCGACCTGGTCGGAGAAGAGCGCGCGAAGGTGCAGCGCGCGCAGTCCGATTATTTCGCCACGGTCAATCAGAGCACGACCGCGGCATCGAACTCGTGGCCGTACGAGCTGAAGACTTTCGCCCGCCCGAAGGGCCAGGGGACGCGCGTCATCATCACCGAGTGGGACCTGCCGCGCCCGACGATACAACCGCACGACGTGGTGGTCGATTCGAAGGGCACCGTCTGGTATTCCGACTTCGGCTCGCAGTTCATCGGCAAGTTCGACCAGAAGACGGGCAAGCTCGCCGAGATCCCAACGCCCGAGCTTAAGAAAGGCTCGCCGCTGGGGGCGCTCTCCATCCGCATGGATCGGGACGAGAACCTGTGGCTCGGCATGATGTACCAGGCGGCCATCGGCAAGTTCGACACCAAGACCGAAAAGTTTCAGCACTGGCCGATACCCGCTGAGTGGAACCGGCCCAACACCCAGGTCAACATGACGAGCCCGCTCAACATCGCCGTCGACGGCAAGGTGTGGACGCAGAACAACGGTTTTGCCGGCGTGCACCGCGTGGACCTGAAGACCGGCCAGTGGGAAACGTGGGAGCCGTTCAAGGCGGCGCCCGTCGGGCACAACATCTACGACGTTATCTCCGACTCGAAAAACAACGCGTGGTTCACCGACATCAAGGAAGTCACGCTTTACGAGACGCCGACCAAGAGCTCGGGACCGCGCCGCGGCATCATGGATGCCCAGGATCGCATCTGGTTCGGCCAGTACCGCGGCAACCGGATCGGCATGTTCGACACGAAGACCGAGCGCTTCCAGGAATGGCTGGTGCCGACGCCGTGGTCGGGCCCGTACGACGTGGCGCTCGACAAGAACGGCGAGGCGTGGACCGGCTCGATGCTGAACGACCGCATCGCGCGGCTCGATCCGAAGACAGGTAAGTTCGTGGAGTACCTCCTGCCGAGGACCACCAACATCCGCAGGGTGTTCGTCGACAGCTCGACCAACCCGGTCACCTTCTGGACCGGCAGCAACCACGGCGCTTCCATCATCAAGCTCGAGCCGCTCGACTAAGGGACGGCGAGAGCGCATGAACACGACGACCGTACTGCTGATCGTTCACGGGCTGCTCGCGGTCGCGCTGCTGGGCGCGATCACGCACCAGGCGGCCAGCGTCTGGCTGCCGGCGCCCAGGCCGGCCGGCGGCTTTGTCGGCCGCTTCCGCGCGGTGCCGGGCGCCGCCTACGTGAACGCCATCATCGTTCTCTACCTGCTCACTGCCGTGCTGGGCGGGATCATCTACGCGGAGTACCGTATCGAGGTGAGGACCGTGGTCGAGCAGTTGGGGTTATGGGCGCAGAACGGCTCGTTCGAGCTCAAGGAGCATTTCGCGGCGATCGGACTGGGGGTGCTCCCCGCGTACTGGTATTACTGGCGCCAGCCGCCGTCCCAGGGCAGTACCCGCACCCGTGATCTTCTCACGGCAATGCTCGCCTTCATCGTGTGGTGGAACTTCCTGGTCGGGCACATCCTCAATAACATTCGGGGGTTCGGATCATGACGCCGCCGCGGTCCTTTTCCGCCTTCGCCATCGTGTTCGCGGTCGTTTACGCGGTCGTATACGTAGTCGCCGTCGAGAAGAACTACGCGCTCCTCACCTATCACCCGGCGATCGGCGAGTTCGGGGCCGGCGTGCAACCGCCGCGGGACGGGCCGGCTATGTACTGGTACGGCTGGTTGGCGACGTCGGGCATCGCTGCGTTGATCGCAGGGTTGCTCGCGAGCCTGCTGCCCGATTTCGTGACGCG
>Ga0208185_1000837_pt1 | contig 10667 bp, 14 predicted proteins | sample EasRivMeERMLT700_FD_187532 | JGI IMG/M metagenome (GOLD analysis project Ga0208185, IMG submission 187532) | Soil microbial communities from meander-bound floodplain in the East River, Colorado, USA - East River MetaG ERMLT700 (SPAdes) (version 2) | ecosystem: Environmental > Terrestrial > Soil... | reverse complement strand
CTGCGAAAGGCTCTTCAGCTCGTGCGGCCGCCCGGCGACGAAGGTCTCGCATGCCGCGGGCGAGGCGCCGAACAGGTAGATCGGCAGCCACGAGATGCGCCGGAAGTTGCGGATCAGCGCGAAGTAGCTCTCGCTCGCCATCCCCTGCAGCGAGAAGTTGTAGTGGATGCCGGAGATGGTCTGCATGCGCCGGCCGTAGCGCCAGGCGAGGCCGCTGCGGTAGACGGTCTTCAGCCGCCCGCTGTTCGAGCGGCCGTACTGCCCGATCGGGATGGCGTCGTCGGCCGGCAGGTTGCAAGGCATGCTCGCGCACCACAGGATCTCGCCGCCGATGTTGCGGTAGACGAACTGGTGCACGCGCTCGAGCTCCTCGAGGCAGGCTTCCGCGCTGGGGTGCACGCCGGTGATCAGCTCGAGCTGCGACTCGCTGAAGTCGGTGGTGATGTGCTCGTGGGTCAGCGCCGAGCCGAGCGCCGGCGAGTGCGGCGTCATCGCCAGGCCGCCGCCGGGCGTCGCGCGCAGGCTCTCCTTCTCGATGCCGCGCTTGAGCGACAGGAGAGTGCTGCGCGGCATCGCCGCTAGCTTTTCGCGGATCATGGGAAATAAATGGGGACAGACCCCATTTTTCTCATTTCGTCTTCACGCCCATAGACGATAAAAATGGGGTCTGTCCCCATTTATCTTCAGCCGACCTTGAGCAGCTCGACCTCGAACAGCAGGGTCGCGTTGGGCGGGATGACGCCGCCGGCGCCGCGCGAGCCGTAGCCCAGCGCGGCCGGGATGGTCAGCAGGCGCGTGCCGCCGACCTTCATGCCCTGCACGCCCTCGTCCCAGCCCTTGATCACCATGCCCTCGCCGAGGGTGAACTCGAACGGCTCGCCGCGGTCCTTGCTCGAATCGAACTTCTTGCCCTTGATGACGCCGTCGGTCAGCCAGCCGGTGTAGTGCACGCTGACCTGCTGGCCCTTCGCGGCGCTGTCGCCGCCGCCGACTGTGACTTCCTCGATCTTCAGCCCGCTGGGCGTGGTAGTGCCTGCCATCGAAATTCCTCCTCCGAAAGCCCGATTGTAGTTATTTGCGGCTAATTGCCGGTGATGGTCGCCCGCGCCCATCCCAGCACTCCCGCCAGGCGCGGCGGCAGCATGTCCTCGGCCTGCTCGAAGCTCACCCAGCGAAACTCCTGGTGCTCGGGGCGGCCGAGCTCGGGGGAGATGGGCAGCTTGACGTCGTGCTCGCCTGTTTCGCACAGGTAATAGCGCGCCACCTTCTTGTGGTCGCCGTAGGGCAGGGTTTCCTTGAATTCCTCGCCGAACGGCCAGTCGAGCTCGGCGATCCCGGTCTCCTCCTCGACCTCGCGCTTGGCGCAGTCGAGCTGCTCCTCGCCGGTCTCGACCAGCCCCTTGGGGAAGTCCCAGTTCTTGAACGCGCGCAGCACCAGGATGCGGATGCCGCGGTCGGTGCGGCGGAACACCACCGCCCCGGCAGAGCGGGGGCTCTTGGACTTCATTAAAGTAATGGTAGCGTGGGAATCATCAAAAACGAGTCCGGGGCGGAGTTCTCCGACTGCCGGAAGTGGCGCTACCTGCTCTGGCGGCGCTGGGACCAGCGCGGCGCCATAGCCAATTTCCTGATGCTCAACCCGAGCACCGCCGACGAGGCGAAGCTCGACCCGACCTGCGCGCGGGCGCGCGCCTATGCCGAGGCCTGGGGCTACGGCGCGCTGATCGTGACCAACGTCTTCGGCTGGCGCTCGACCGATCCCCGGGCGCTCGCGCGCGTGCGCGATCCCGTCGGAACGGGAAACGACGCGGCGATCCTGCGTGCCGCGAAAGAGGCCGACCTGGTGGTGTGCGCCTGGGGAAATCACGGCGGGGACCGTGGCAGGCTGGTTGAAGAATTGCTGAGGAAGGAAAAAACGCAGCTACACGCTCTCAAGCTCACCGGGAGCGGCCAGCCCGGTCATCCCCTTTACCTGCGAAAAAGCCTGAAGGCGACACCTTGGTGAGAGGTGCCCGCCGCCCGCGCGAGCCCTAGCCAGAGGAGGAGGAGGAGGCGTCGGATTTGCGCGGACGGCGAAGCAACTTTGAAATCAGTGCGCTCTGGACGGCGTGTGGAACAGCCGGCCGATGCCGGCGGAAGCGCGCGAAACCAGTTCGATCACGTTGCCGAAGGCGAGTTCCCAGCGTTCCGCAGCTTGCAGCTGCAGCGCGTAGCGGTACTGCACCTCTTCCGGCAGCGATGCCAGGGCATCCTTCCAGAACGGCGTGACGAATTCATTACGCATGGCGGACTCCTTTGGCGCTGAACTGCGAAACAGCGCGGTGATACGCCGCGTTGACGGCCTGCGCAGCCTTGCGCAGCAGACGGCCGAGCTCTTCCTGGCGCATGCGGCGGGCGCGCAGTTCGATTGCGTACAATTCGGCTCCGGTCAGATTGCGATAAGTGCTTTTCATAGTGCTGACAAGGTAAGGCCTTGAAGCTCAAGGTACAAACGATGAATTCTCACTTCTCGCATAAGAAAAACTCATCCATCGCGTGATATATCGCCTGCCTCCGTTGAATGCGCTGCGGGTATTCGAAACCGCCGCCCGCCACCTCTCCTTCAAGGAGGCCGCCGCCGAGCTGAACATCACGCAGGCGGCGGTGAGCCACCAGGTGAAGAGCCTGGAGGATTACCTCGGCGTGGATCTGTTTCGCCGCGCCGGCCGCGGCGTGCAGCTCACCGAGGCGGCGCGCGCCTGCCTGCCGCGGCTGCGCGAAGGCTTCGACTCGCTCGCCGCGGCGGTGGAGATGATCCGCGAGCGCGCCGACGAGGCGGAGCTGCAGATCACCGCGCCGCCGGTGTTCACCGCGCGCTGGCTGATGCCGCGGCTCGCCGACTTCGCGAAGAAGGAGCCGAAGATCGACGTGCGCGTGGTGGCCAACAGCCGCATGGTCGACTCCGGCGCGCTCGACTCGCCGGTGCTGATCGGCACCCTCAACCTGCGCAGCGACGCCTCGGGCGTCGAGATCCACCTCGGCCAGGGCGAGTATCCCGGCCACCGCGCCGACCGCCTGTTCGGCGTGACGATGGTGCTGGTGGCGAGCCCGGAGCTGATCGACGGCGAGCCGCCGCTGCGCCAGCCCGCCGACCTGGCGCGCCACGTGCTGCTGCACGACGACGCGATGGAGATCGTCGCGCACGGCGACGCCTGGCAGAAATGGCTCGAGGCGGCGCACGTCGCCGACCGCGTCGACGGCAGCCGTGGCCCGCGCTTCTCCTCCAACATCCTGTCGCTCGAGGCGGCGTCGCAGAAGCTCGGCGTGGCGCTCGCGCTGCGGCCGCTGATCGACGCCGACGTCGCTTCCGGCCGCCTGGTGCGGCCCTTCGAGGTCGAGGTCAAGCCGCGCTCGGCCTATTACCTCGTCTGCCCCGAGGTCATTGCCGAGCGCCCGGCGGTGAAGGCATTCCGCACCTGGCTGCTCAAGCAAGCGGTTGAATAAATGGGGTTGCCCCCCATTTATCGGTCATAATCGCGCCCCTCCGCAGTCCTCGTCCGGACCAATTGCAAGTCACTGCGCCGCTGGCGCGGGAAGGTAGTACCAATGGCCAAGGAAGAAATGATCGAGATGGAAGGCACCGTGCAAGAGGTGCTTCCCAACACGCAGTTCCGCGTCGCGCTGGAGAACGGCGCCATCGTGCTCGCCTACGCCGGCGGCAAGGTGCGCCAGAACCGCATCCGCATCCTCGCCGGCGATCGCGTGCGCCTGGAGATGTCCCCCTACGACATCACCCGCGGCCGCATCAACTACCGCCACAAGGACGAGAACCCGGTGCGCATGCCGCCGCGCCGTCCGACGTACAAAAAGCACTGAGCGAAATCGGGGTCAGACCCCGAATTCCCCTAGCGGTAGCGGAGGTATCGGAATTCGGGGTCTGACCCCGATTTCGCAAGCGCCTTGATTTGGCGGCCGCGCGCCGCCAGATAAGGCTGGTGAGATCCCGCGACGTATCCAGCTGGATGTGGAGCGAGGCCCTGCAGCTGCTCGACCGGGCCGACCGCCTGCATCGCCAGTTCTTCCTCACCCGCGAGCCCGCCTCGTGGGAGCCGCCGGTCGACATCGTCGAGGGCGGCGGCGAGCTGCGCCTGCAGCTCGCGCTTCCCGGAGTATCGCCCGACGCAGTCTCGGTCGTCGCCGACCGCGACGGGGTCAGCGTGTCCGCGCTGCGCGGCTTTCCCGGCCGCAGCCGCGAGGCGCTGATCCACCGCCTCGAAATCCCCTATGGCCGCTTCGAGCGGCGCATCGAGTTTCCGGTCGAGCAGTACGAGCTCAAGGCAAGCACGCAGCGCGAAGGCATCCTCACTCTGATTTTCCGCAGGAAGGAAGGCGCATGAACCACGACTTGCTGGCGAACCACGACCACGCGCAGAACGCCGCCGCGCCCGCGCCGGGCGGCAGGGGAGCGGCCCTCAAGCCGATCCCCGAGGACGCGCTGATCCTCATCCCGATGCGCAACAGCGTGCTGTTCCCGGGCGTGATCTCCCCGCTCACGGTCGGGCGCGCGATGTCGGTCGCCGCCGCGCAGGAAGCGGTGCGCGCCGAGAAGAAGATCGGCTTCCTGCTGCAGAAGGACGCGCAGAAGAACGACGTGGGCGCCGAGGATCTGTACTGGGTCGGCACCACCGGCTCGGTGGTGCGCTACATCACCGGCGCCGAAGGCGCGCACCACCTGGTGGTGCAGGGCCAGGGCCGCTTCCGCGTGCTCGAGTTCCTGCCGGGCTGGCCGTTCCTGGTGGCGCGCGTCGCGCTGATCGAGGCGCAGGGCGCGCTGACGCCCGAGATCGAGGCGCGCTTCATGCAGCTCAAGCAGCAGGCGAGCGAGGCGATCGGCCTGCTCGCCAACGTGCCCGACGAGCTCGGCTCTCTGGTGCAGGGCGTCGCCTCGCCCTCGATCCTCGCCGACATGGTGGCCAACCTGCTCGACGTCACCAACGAGCAGAAGCAGGCGCTGCTCGAGACCTTCGAGCTCAAGGCGCGCCTCGACAAGGTGCTCGCGCTGCTCGGCGAGCGCGTCGGCGTGCTGCGCATCTCGAAGGAGATCGGCGACAAGACCAAGAAGGAGTTCGACGAGCGCCAGCGCGAGCACGTGCTGCGCGAGCAGATGCGCCAGATCCAGAAGGAGCTCGGCGAGGGCGAGGACACGGCGGCGGAGCTCGACGAGCTGAAGAAAGCCATCGACGAGGCCGGCATGCCCGAGGACACGCTGAAGTACGCGCGCAAGGAGTTCAAGCGCCTGAGCCGCATGGGCGAGGGCAGCGCGGAGGGCTCGATGCTGAGGACCTACCTGGAATGGCTGTCCGAGCTTCCATGGAAGGATTCTTCAGCCCAGGAAATTGACGTCGCCAAGGCTCGCCAGATTCTTGATGAAGACCACTTCGGCCTCGACAAGATCAAGCGCCGCATCCTCGAGCACCTTGCGGTGCGCAAGCTCAACCCGAACGGCAAGAGCCCGATCCTGTGCTTCGTCGGCCCGCCGGGGGTCGGCAAGACCTCGCTCGGCCAGTCGATCGCGCGCGCCACCGGGCGCAAGTTCCAGCGGATAGCCCTCGGTGGCGTGCACGACGAGGCCGAGATCCGCGGCCACCGGCGCACCTACATCGGCGCGCTGCCCGGCAGCATCGTCCAGGCCGTGCGCCGCGCCGAGTCGAAGAACGCGGTGCTGATGTTCGACGAGATCGACAAGCTCGGCATGGGCGGCTTCCACGGCGACCCGTCGAGCGCGCTGCTCGAAGTGCTCGACCCGGAGCAGAACTCGAAATTCCGCGACAACTACCTCGGCGTCGACTTCGACCTGTCGAAGGTGATGTTCATCACCACCGCCAACATGCTCGACACCATCCCGGGGCCGTTGCGCGACCGCATGGAGATCATCCAGCTCCCCGGCTACACCACCGAGGAGAAGGTCGAGATCGCCAACCGGTATCTGGTCAAGCGGCAGCTGGAGGCGAATGGTTTGGATTCAAATAAAGTTGAAATCGCAACCGAGGCCATCCGCGCCATCATCGAGGACTACACGCGCGAGGCCGGCGTGCGCACGCTCGAGCGCGACATCGGCGCCGTGCTGCGCAACACCGCCATGAAGGTCGCCGAAGGCGCCCTGGAAAAAATCCAGATCGGCCAGAAAGACCTGCAGGCCATCCTCGGCTCGCGCAAGTTCGAGAACGAGATCGCGCAGAGGGCTGCAGTGCCCGGGGTGGCGACCGGCCTCGCCTGGACGCCGGTGGGCGGCGACATCCTGTTCATCGAGGCTTCCAAGGTGCCGGGCTCGGGCAAGCTGATCCTCACCGGCCAGCTCGGCGACGTGATGAAGGAGTCGGCGCAGGCGGCTTTGACTTTATCCAGGAGTTTCATTTTTGATTCCCTGGATAAGTTCGATCTGCACATCCACGTGCCCGCCGGCGCGACGCCGAAGGACGGGCCGTCCGCGGGCGTGGCGATGTTCCTGGCCTTGATTTCCCTGCTTTCAAACAGGCCGGTCAGGGCCGATGTGGCCATGACCGGCGAGATCTCGCTGCGCGGGCTGGTGCTGCCGATCGGCGGGGTGAAGGAGAAGACGCTCGCCGCGCTGCGCGCGGGGATCAGGACGGTGATGCTGCCGCGGCGCAACGAGAAGGACCTCGAGGACGTGCCGGCCGAGGCGCGCGCCAAGCTGGAGTTCGTGTTTCTGGACCGCGTCGAGGACGCGATCAGGACCGCGATCGGCGAGCTGCCTTCTGAGCGGAAAGCGGCTTAGGCTGCTGGGATTCGGGCACGCGGTCCAGGATCGCCAGGACCGCGCGCCGCTTCGCCTCGCGCCGGGTGAGGAGCCACTTGCCCGCTTCGGACGAGTGGATCCAGATCGGCGGGTTGCGGAACTCGGGCTCTTGCTTCGACATGCGGCAAAAGCCTACGGCATCCCCCGCCGGATTGCCATCTCCTTGCATCCTGTTACATCCGGTTTGCGGAGAGTTCCGTAAAATCAATCGCATGCTTCGCACAGCGATTTTGTTATCCACAGCCCTGCTCGCCGGCTGCGCGCAGAACCAGCTCACCGGCCGCGAGCAGTTCCTGCTGGTCTCGGAGCAGCAGGCGCTGAGCGGCTCGGCCTCGGCCTATGCCGAGATGATCGCCCAGCTCGACAAGAAGAAGAAAATCGAAAGCGGCACGCCGCGCGTCGAGAAGGTGCGCGAGATCACCGAGCGGCTGATCGCGCAGGCGGTGCGCTTCCGCCCGGAGACCGCGAAATGGAGCTGGGACGTGCAGGTGATCGACGAGCCGAAGACCGTCAACGCCTTCTGCATGGCGGGGGGCAAGATGGCGATCTACACCGGCATGTGGGAGCAGCTGAAGGCGACCGACGAGGAGGTGGCGCAGGTCATGGGCCACGAGATCAGCCACGCGCTCGCCAACCACACGCAGGAGCGCATGTCGGTTGCGATGGCGACCACCATCGCCACGCAGGTCGCGGCGATCGCCATCGCGAGCAACAGCAATTCTCCGGCCGCCGGGCTCGCGGTGAGCGGCGTCGCGCTCGCCGCCGCGGTGGCGATCCAGCTGCCGAATAGCCGTGAGAGCGAAGGGGAGGCCGACCAGATCGGCATCGAGCTCGCGGCGCGCGCCGGCTACGACCCGCACGCCGCGGTGACGCTGTGGGAGAAGATGGGCAAGCTCGAAGGCGGCAAGGCGCCGCCCGAATTCCTCTCCACCCACCCGGCGCCGCAGAACCGCGCCGCGCGGCTGAGGGAGCTCGGCGCGAGGCTGCAGCCGGTCTACGCCGCGGCGAAGGGCAAGCCGCACGACGCGCCGAACTTCCTCGAGCGCTCGGCGCCGAAGGCCGGGGCGGTCAGCCGCGAGGAATACGCCGCGAAGATGGCGAAGGAAGGCGGCGGCATGGCGCTCAGGAAGCAGCCCGCGCCTTAGAATAGCCGCCGTACCAGGCAACATTGCAGGGGAGGTATGCCGTCCGGGAAAAGCATCTGGCGCTCCCTGCTTCTCAGCCGGGTTCTCGGCTCCCTGCTCGCGATCGGCATCGGGCTGTGCGCTGCGGGCTGCGCCGTGGTGCGCAGCTACGACCATGAGCTGAACGGCACGCTCGAGCAGGCATCGCTCGGCAGCGTCGATTCCGCAATCCGCCTGCTCGACGCCAGCAATCCCGAGCGCACAGGCCTGCTCTACCAGCTCGAGCTCGGCATGCTGCAGCGCCTCGGCAACCGTTACGGCGAGAGCCAGAAGGCCTGGAGCGCGGCGAGCACGGGCATCCAGGCCGCGCAGGCGGCAGGCCCGTTCGATCTCGCCAAGCTGATGGGCGCCGCGGGCAGCTACGTGGTGAGCGACAAGCTGCGCGTGTACCAGCCGCATGACTACGAGCAGGTGCTGCTGCTCACCTACATGGCGCTCAACTACCTCGCGATGGGCGACTTCGACCGGGCGCGCGTCGCCATCAAGCAGACCCACGAGCTCGAGGCCGAGATTGCCGCGGCGCGCGAGCGCCAGGTCGCCGAAGTGCGAGAGCAGGCGTCCAGGCGCGGCGCGCGCTCGAGCTTCAAGGAGCTGAGCGGCTACCCGATCGAGACCCTCGACAACCCGGAGGTGAACTCGCTCAGGAACAGCTACCAGAGCGCGCTCGCGCATTACCTGGCCGGCTTCATCTATGAAGCGCTCGGCGAGCCGAGCCTGGCGGCGCCGGGCTACCGCCTCGCCAACGAGCTGCAGCCCGAGCAGCCGGTGCTGGAGGAGGCGCTCGCCGGCCTCGACGAGCGCCTTGCCGCGCCCGACGACGGCATGACCGACGTGCTGCTCGTCGTGGGCACCGGCTCGGCGCCGGCGCTGCAGTCGCGCCAGTTCAACGCGCCGCTCATCGTCAACAACCGGATGGTCTTCGTGCCGGTCGCTTTTCCGGTGCTGACCCGCAGCGCGCCGTCGCCGGCGGTGCAGCTGGTGGTCGACGGGCGCAACCTGGCGCTCGCGCCCCTCACCAGCATCGACCTGATGGCGCGGCGCAGCCTGCACGACGACATGCCGATGATCATGCTGCGCGCCACGGTGCGCAGCACGACCAGCGCCGCGCTGCAGTACCAGGCCCAGTCCGGCCGCAATGACGGCGGCGTCGCGCTGGCGGCGGCGCTCATCGGCTTCGGCATTGCGGCGCTCAGCTCGGCCGACGACCGCACCTGGCGCGCCCTGCCCTCGGAGCTCGCCATCGCGCGCACGCGCCTGCCGCGCGGCGAGCACAAGGTGCTGCTGCAGTCCCTCGAGGGGCAGCAGGAGGTGCCGATCAGCCTTTCCGGCCGCTACGCGGTGGTAGACTTTCGGTTGCTGCGTCGCCAGGTTTTCGTGTGTGCACCCAAGGCAACCGACGCGCGTTAATGCCTTGGAGGGAGGTCGATATGAAAGCGAAATGGATCCTTACCGCAGCCGCCCTGAGTCTCGCGGCCGGCTGCGCCACCCAGAAGGGCTTCGAGGTGCCGGGCTTCGCCTTCGGCTGCCCGATCGGCGACACCAAGGTGAGCTCGATGGACGACCTGGTGAAGGCCAAGGTGGTGAGCGAGGGCCGGCGCAGCAACGTGCAGGCGACCGAGATGCGCTGCTCGAAGGTGAGCGGCGACCTGCTCAGGATCGACGCCAACCTCAACAACGACAGCCGCAGCGTGAAACGCGTCTCCTACAAGTTCCGCTGGATCGACCGCGAAGGCATGCGCGCCTGGGAAGAGGAGGCGTGGAAGCCGCTGATGCTCTACGACAACTCCAACCTGGTGATCAACACCGTCTCGCCGACCAACAAGGCGGTCGACTTCCGCCTGATCGTGAGGGGCGACGAATGAGCCCCTTGCGCGGTATCGCCCTCGCCGGCGCCGTCGCCGCCGCCGTGCTTGCCACCGGTTGCGCGGAGAAGACGCGCTACGGAGACGCGCGCGCGGTCGAGACGCTGACCAACGAGTTCGGCTCGACCGACCTGCAGATGATGGCCGAGTCGATGGCGCGCTCGATGAGCCAGGCGCCGGTGATCGCCAGCGCCAACCTGCCGGTGGTCACGGTGCAGGAGGTCAGGAACAAGACCAGCGAGTACATCGACACCCGCGCCATCACCGACAGCATCCGCTCCGAGCTGCAGAAAGGCGGCAAGGTGCGCTTCGCCGTCGACTCGGCCGGCATGGGCCAGCAGACCGAGGAGCTCAAGCGCCAGCAAAGCGAGCTGTACGCGAAGGAGCAGGCTGCCGAGATGGGCCGCATGGTCGGCGCGCAATACCGGCTCGAGGGCAACATCGTCTCCATCGTGAAGCAGGTCAAGGACACGAAGGACGTGTACTACAAGCTCAACCTGCAGCTGTGGAACATCCGCAACGGCCTGCTCGAGTGGTCGGACGAGAAAGAAATCCGCAAGACCACGACCCGCGGCTAAAAATAGGGACAGACCCTATTTTTCGCTATGTTGAAAATAGGGTCTGTCCCTATTTTCCTCCAGCAGGTACACGCTTGAGGTCGGCCAGCCAGACCTCGGCATTTCCATCCGAAGGCGCGCGCCAGTCGCCGCGCGGCGAGAGCGAGCCGCCCGATCCGACCTTGGGGCTGTTCGGCAGCGCGCTCCTCTTGAACTGGCTGGTCTGGAAGAAGCGCTTGAGGAATACCCTCAGCCACTTGCGGATCTC
>Ga0208185_1000836_pt1 | contig 10671 bp, 21 predicted proteins | sample EasRivMeERMLT700_FD_187532 | JGI IMG/M metagenome (GOLD analysis project Ga0208185, IMG submission 187532) | Soil microbial communities from meander-bound floodplain in the East River, Colorado, USA - East River MetaG ERMLT700 (SPAdes) (version 2) | ecosystem: Environmental > Terrestrial > Soil... | reverse complement strand
CCACTCCAGAGCAGCCCAATTCGCTTCATTGATCACGCTCGACCTCGCTTCGATATTTATCCATAAGATGTATGTCCACTACAATAATTGCCACCATTACACAACCAAGAACTCCGGCAAAGAATCCACCAACAATAGAACCTTGGTCTGCGGCTGTAGCTGCCATCCAAAATAACGTGCTTGCTAGAAACATTAAAATAGTCATTACACTTCCCTATAACGGGCAATCTCAGGTTCAATAATAACCTGAAACTTGCCATGTCTCAACTCAGCTTTAGTGTTTTCATCACCAATCATTTTGTTCTTTGATATGTTAAGATAACGATACAGCTTGAAGTCATCGCTGTTAGAGGAACCAATACCTAATATCCAATCTGCTTCAGCCTGTTTCGCAGTCTTGGCATTGGCTACATTAGCCATGGTGAGATACTTAACATTCTCCCCACTGGCATCGGCTTGTGTTACCCCTATGACGGGGCAGTAAGCCTTGGCTAGCTCTCTAGCCCATTGATAGCGAGTGCCTAACTCCAGATCATACCTGTCCTGCTTCTTGTCAGAAGAGAACCCTTGTATCTTGTCTATCTGGTCAAAGACCATAAGACTAGGCTGATATTGCTCAGCGATCTGTTCAATCTTCACCCTATCTATTATAGCATCATCCAGCAATAAAATCAAGCCTTTTGTTTTCTCAGCATAGAGAGCCTGATACTTAGCCCTATCCCTGAATAGTTCTTGGGTCGTAATACCAAAGGCTGCTTGATAGAGCCTTATTTTAACTTCTTCTCCCGGTTGCTCATTGTTGAACCAGATGATAGGCTTATCCACATAGTTCACCGCATGAGTAACAAACTGAGACATGAAGGTAGTCTTACCCCCCTCTGGACGGGCAAAAACGAACCCCATATTACCCTTCCTGAGTGGGGCCATAGCCTCCCGTAGGCATGGAAGGGGCCAAGGTATACCATTTCCTTCGCTGACGGTTTTATATAGAGCCTCCAGATCATCAGAGACGAACTCGGTATCCCCAATCTCTGTGCCACGTTTGTCGAACTCTTTGTAGGCTTCTCTCAGGGCTTCTGGAGGTTTCTTTCCTTCATTTACTTCTAGTGCAGTAATAGCTAACTGACCGGCGAGAGCGCGGGCATAGTGGGCTTCTAGCGTGTCTGCAAGGAGGGCTTCGTCTACCTTGGACGCCCAGATACGATCTAGGAGACCAGCTAACTCCCGCCGATCAGTGTCTTTGAGAACGGGATAGTTGGCTAGGTAGGCACCCTCAAGCTCGTCCCGTGTAATGGAAGTATTCTCATGCTTCGTATAGATCAAGACGAGTGTATTGTAGACTTTGTATAAGTCCTTAAAGTTGGTCTTGATGTAAGAAAGATTGATAAACTTGTTGTATTTTAGGTATACACCTTTGTTTTGTGCAAAGGCTTTTAGAATACTAAATTCTATCATGTTATGTAATTTTCATTAATAAGCGTTGAATCCAAAGAGACCAAGTAGGCCATGATCTTCCGGTAAGGAGTTCAATCCGGCGAACGCACCAGCATATAAATCTAGTCACCATAAGCAGCATACCATGTAGGTAGCTGTGCTTTGTAGGTTTTGTAGAACTTCTGGCGTTTCTCCAGTTTATGTATAACATCTAGAACAGTCCCTGATTTAGCTTCAATCAATTGAAGTCTGCTATCATAATAACTTTCTTCATGGAATCTTTCAGGATTCAAAGGATTAATAAGTCTTACACGGGCAGTCTCTCCATCACCCCCTATAAGAACTATGCCTTCCCAACCCATCATATGGGCTTGATCAAGGCGGGGGTCAATAAGTCTAATTCTATCACCAGCATTGAAATTATGTGACATAAACTACCCTCTATATAGATATATAACTATATCACCTGAGCCCAAGAACATTCACCCTCACCCTGTCACATGTAAATAGTATAGCATACTTTTAGACATTTGTCAAGAACTATTTTGAGACCAAGAGGGCAGTTCTTCTTTATGGTCAAGATAGAACTTTTGTCTAATATGAAGCCTTTGGATCACATCTTGTAGTGATTCTAGTGGTTTCTTTACGGACCCGTTTTTGAATGGATGACCTCCACTAGGATATATCCAATGCCTCCAATTACCAGCATCATTTTGATATACGAGAAAACCGGGTCTCATATCTATATATCCCGGAATACGATTTGGGCTAAGATCAATAGGCCAATTACTAGTAGGCATAATTTAGTATCCTAATCGTTGTCCGTGTCTACACCACCTAGAATGATAAAGTAGTCTGGGAACCATCTTGACCACATATACATCGCTTGCATCATAAGTTGTAGTTCCTTACTCGGTGTGTAAGGAACTACAAAATAATTAACGATTAACACCGGCAAGCCAGCTTGGGAGTTCATCCTGATGCTCCAAATAAAATAGTTGTCTATAATGTAATCTATGAATTACATCCGTAATAGACTCCTCTCGTCGGTTAGGTTGGAGGAGCGCATCGCCGGAGGGTCCTTCCCCAGAAGCAATCCAAGCTAGAGCAGCGTTATATGTGGCCTCTAGTGGTTCTCCCGTACGTGCTTCAAATATAGTTATCCGATTCCTTACTTCATCCATCGAACTTTCCTCTGGGGAGAGTTCAGTTAAATGAATGGCGTCTAGTGGATATATAAAGGTATCTATCTGATCATAGGTGTTCAACCAAATATCCCAGCGGGGATGGTTTAAATAGAAAAAGAGAACTTTGACATAGCCAGTTAAGGATAAGTGCACTACTACTCCAAGAGAGCTTCTACGTGTTATAACATAATGATCATCACGCACTCTCACCATAGAACCAAGACGTAGTGGTGTGGGCTCTCGGATTGCTTCAAACTCATTTAGATTAAACCTTGATGTATAATGGGGCATATTTAGTTTCCTAAATTTAGGTTTTCATGAATAGTGAATCGTTCCTCTATGAACCTAAATATATCTTGATGTCTATATGTTTTTGGGTCTTGTCTAGTAATAATTGTAAAAGCTTGCATACCCAATTCCATAGCTTGATTTTTATATTTTATAGACTCTTGTGCTTTATCATAATCAAGCCAGAAACCTATAGGAGTATCCTTTCCTATACCAAAGTCTCTGATTCTAATTAAATTATCCTTTGATACATGACTACCAAATAGAGCCATAGATTGGTGCTGACGACTAATTTTAATAGCAGATATTATATCCTCAACTAAAATTAGTGGTCCTTCATGACCTAGAATATGCAAATGATCTTTTATACTACCATTCATATGATATTTCTGTGGTATAGCCCTATCAAAGTTCCGTGCTTGCCAGAAAAGTAACTGCCCTTCTAAATCAAAAATGGGATATACAAGTTGTTGTTTTTCCTCACTCCACCAAAATTTCTTTTGTTCCTCTGTAGTTAAACCATAACCTAAGAGCCAGCGTTTAGCAGTAGGAGACAAATTACCACTAATATCAATAGGTAATGGGAGTAATTTAGTATCAGGTGAAGATATTCCATTCATAATCGCCTCATTAGATGAAGTCAGTTTTTCTTTTGTGCTACTAATTGTTTTAGGGGAGGGCATCAAATAACCACAAGAAAAGCAGTATTTATGCCCATCATCATATACTGCTAAATTGTCTTCCGAGTTATCTTTACCAATCTGCCGACAGATTGGACACTGTTCTGCGTGGAGATACCGGGATACCATAATATTTACACACTTTCTTATACTGCTGATAATACTTCTTCCATTGAACTTTTGAATGTCGGCTTTTTTTAAAATAATATTGATTATATTGTAACCGACCTATGGTAATTAGTTTAATATCCTCATTTAGTTTACTAAGTTCTTCTGGATTAAATTTATGAACTTGATCTGAACGTTTATACTCATAATAATCTCTAGAAGCAGATAGAAAAGCATTATAAGGGGCAACACCTACAGAAGTTATTCCATTATACCGATTATAAATACGGCCTACCACTACTACACCAATATTTTTACGGCCCCCATAAGTAGTCCACCAAACTTGCTCTCCACGATGAAACCTAGACATTTACTCCTCCGCTTCATCCTCATCCTCTAAGAACTGTTCAAGTTCTTCGTCTAGTTCATCCTTGATATTGACCTCAATAGGAAAACACTTAAAGCAAATATCAACAAACTCACTACTTGAATTCTTACGAGTGGCTTCTTGGTCTGTTAAAATTTCATCACATGCTAAACACTTCATTTTACACTCCTTTTTACAAAGACCTTAAGTATCTTGTGAATACTGATGCATACCGGGTTATAGTATTGTGACCTGTGCCGGGGGCACTATTAACTTCAAAAACGTATGCCTTATTTTCTCTTGCCCTATAACCTACATCTGCTGCACCAAAATTTAAACCAAGGGCATTTACCGCTGTGATTCCAGCTAAAGTAACTGCATGTGGGGCTTCTTCTGTATATTCAAAGTCCCAATTACGTTCGTCTGCATTGCGAACCATCATATTAGCATTTCGACACTGTGCAACTTTGATGCCGAGATTTACTAGCATACCTTGAAATACATGAACTCTGTATTCCTGATCATGTTGAACATGCTTGGAATAGAATTCTGCTGATGGAATTGTGGAGTGGGCATTATTTAGTAAACTAATTCCCGCTCCCATCATTCCAGTAGAGGTTTGACGAGCTAAAACCACATGCCCTTCCTCCAGCCACTTCCGGGCCATTGATACATGGAAAGTCCACTCAGGATGGGGCACTGATTCTCTATCAAATAACTCAAAAGCTTTGAGTTTTTCCACAGCAAAACATACATTAGTTGGTTTGTTAAGCCAGTCTGCTTTCCAACCTGAACTGGAAAACTGCCCTCCACCCCAATTTATGATACATTCATTAGGCCGAATTTCCTCTCGACGAGTAATCATACGACCTTCCAAGCGACTAGTCAAATATTTTGCACCTTGGGAAGTAGCCGAATAGGATAAAACTACAGCAGATTTCATGTTAGTCCTCTACTTTCAATGGGGTAGGGATTACACGTTCTAAATAGATTGCAGGGATTCTCTTTGACATTTGACGAATGGGGAAATAAACCTCCACATCCCCATTTTGATAGAATGACATAGCCTTTCCTAACCATCCGCTTTCTATCATCCCTATTGGCATTGTAGGCCGAATATAGTCCCCAATAATCCACGGGCGATCTTCAGACCGATTCGTGCCAGATAATGGTAAATGATGCTGATACGTGGATGGAACATAATCCTTAGGGGGTGGCAATTGTGGTAAAGGTGATTGCTTCTTGTCTTTCTTTTTCTTTTTACCATGATCATCAGTTGGTCCATCATACTTGTAAGTTATTCTTTTATATGAAGTATTACTAAACCAACAGTTACTATTCCACTCGCCATCTTTTTCATTAATAATTGTGAATTTTCCACTGTTGTCTAGGAATACCAGTTTTGAATTCATGGTATATCCTTCCAGTAGTCCCTTGAATACTGAATCAAACAGTATTCGTTTACCATACACTCGCACTAGATTTTGAAGCACTAGTTCATTAAATAATGCTGTGTCTGATTTGTTTTGATCATAAGGCATTCTATAAATTATACCATTATGTGCAAAAACAGCGTTAGTAGTAATGTGGAACGGATGGCAATTTTCTTCCGAATAATCACCATGAGTTTTAATTCGGAAATGAAGTAACGCTTGTTTCTTTTCATGTGGTTTGAATGCAGTTTCAAATGATTCAAAGGTAAAGAACCCCTTCTCTACCGTGATTTTACCATTTTCCACATAAGCAAAACCTGCCCCATCCTTATTATGCTCGAATGAGTTTCTCATAGTTTCGGGAAATAATGTAATACCCGCAGGTTTATATATGATAATACACATTACAGAACCCTCTTTTCTTTCAAGTAGGTGACAAGGTAATGACTCGTATTACGTGCTTCTAGTTTACTACGATTTTCTTTCTTCAGGTAGTCTAGGAAAAATGAGAGTAATCTACCTTGTTTCGGAGCAATATCATTTGCCCCTGTTCTGAAATACTGGACGAGAGCAATCACAAATTCCAGATTTTTAACAAAATTGGCGTAGGTTGACGGAGTCTTAAAAATACGAAACTCCACTGTATTTTTTGGAGCAATATTGAGAGTAGAGTATCTAGATATACTTCTTGCTTCCAAAACGTGTTGATAAGAGAGACCGTGTTGATTAGTATAAGTATTGCAAGGACGCTCTCCTACTAATTCAATAAACTCTTTATTATCTGAATTATGCATAAAATCCACCATACGACCTAACATAAGTGGAGATAATGCATTACGATCAAGGTGGATGTGCATTCCTGTTCCAGTGGTAACAGCCAACGCAGGTGGAAAGTTATCAAATACAGGTTTGAATTTCTCTTTGTGCATCGGCAAATCAGCAGGGGCTGTAACAACTTCAAATCCACCAGAATTTAGAGTCCCATCATGTTTAAATATGACAAATTTCTCTAAATATTTTAGTAAACTAAGCCGAGAAACCAAAGATTTCTCACTACTACAATTATATTCTAATTCACAACCAAGCAGTATTGGAGTAAGCCAATGTATTGGTTTGGTTGGCATGGTGAATGGTTTCTTAATAGAAACTTGCACCGAAACATGGCGGAGAGCATTTTCGGAATAGCCTCTAATCACACTATTTGGATATTTAGATTCTACACAATATGCACAACAAGTATCATGCCACAAGTCTTGTTTTACATAATAATGACATTCCGGACATTGCATAGAAAAGAGTGCTCTAAGAAAAGGAACATCAGGGAATGAATATGTGTTTCTCTGATCGAATCTTACAGAGAAAGTGGCTAATCCTTTCGGAAAGTAGCCTAATATGAGTGATTCATTTGGGGAAGTATAATAGTGCCATTTTGATTGCATTGGATGAATTTGTCTAAAGCCACCCGATGGGTATTCTATCATTGACAGAGCTTCTTTCCCCTCAATATAAGACATGGTTGTATATTCTACAGGGATTAATGCGCCGGTTAAGGCACATAGCCGTCTTGGGGATGTTGCGTGAAGGTCTAGCCCTAGGTCATGTAAAAGAGCGCGCTGTGCTTCTTTATCCAAGTTCTTGTGCATGACATAAGCAGTCCATGCCCACACAACTCTATGTGTCCACGTTTGCCCTTTTATATAGCTAGGAACAAAATCCCATCCTTCACGAAGAAAACGGTAAGCGCCCGCCAGAGCAAGAAAAAAGTCCTTAATCTGGGCGTTCGCTTTGGACCCGCTTAGGTCTGTATAGAATGTAGCATCTGCAAAATAGGAAGGGGAGTTGTTTTGCTTAAGGCGAATAGTGCGAGCGAGAGAAACAGTTTCATAATTCAGGAAGTTATTGCGATAACTTTCCGCAATATCCGTTTTACACCAAATAGCAATAAAATCTGCTACAGAAATTTCTTGCTTGCCCAACTGCTCTAAGGCGTATTCTAGTGGATTTCTTGTGCTCATTTTTGGTATCTCGCTAATGCTACAGCACTATCTACGGACGCAGCTACCGGCTGCTCACTCTGACTTAGTAAACTAAGTTCTTTTGTCGCTTCCTGAATCTGTCTGCCCTTACCACGCTTATTGATGATAGCGCGGAATTGCTGAAATAGCTTGGTGGGCATCTGCTTTCCATTGACGTGCTTGAGCGCACCATCGCTCTCACGATGGAATCGTGCCCAATAATCCCACCCGTTATTCCAGAATACGTCGAAAGTCGTTGGATTTACTCGCTTGATTAGCATGTGGTTTCCTTATTGATATGCAATAATAGAAATATAAGGAGTATCAATGTGTGGTTTACCTTTCATTTTTTCCAGAAAGTCTCTTCCTTCTTGTGTTGCAGATACATATCCCTCCCTTTCATGTCGTCTTGCTTCTGCAAGTTCCTCCGTAGTTAAGTCAACAAAGAAAGGAGAATAATGACCACTGTAATGAAATTTAACTAGCATTTGATTCCCTTATTTGCAGCCTAGAAAAAAGAATAACCGCCAGAGAACAGCGATTACAGTTATGAAACCAATAGCCCATGCTATCAACGTGATAAGGGCTTCAAGAAATTTAGGGTCTTTCCACATAATGCCTCTCAATGAAAACCGTGGTGGATTAGAGGCTCCACCACTTGGCCTAACGTATTCCATTCTTTCATACAGATTTCAAGTGACTCACGCTTAACATAGTCGTGGTCCACCATATGAGAACCCTTCTTGATGATACTTATAGGAATGTAGTAAGAACCATCAGGTAAATACACGATTGGAACAAAGGCTGGCATGTTAAACTCCTGCGGGATGGTATTCCCTGTATGGGTCTCCAATAGGATTCAACCACAACACTACTGTATGACCAGATTTAGGGTTGTAGAATTCTCGTATCCTTCTCCAACCTGACCGAGATAGAATTTTTTCCTGTGCCATATTGTCTTTAACCGTAGTTGCCATAATAACCTTAAAGCCCATAGATAAAGCTTGTTCCAACCTTTCCTGATGAGCACGGGTTCCTATGCCCTTGCCTCTCCACTCTGGATCAATTTCCAAGTTGTGAGATATACAAATAGCACCACAACCGGGGAATTTATCAAGAGTGTAATGACCTACTACCTTTCCTTCGTGCATTATCATGTGGGTGGACATAACTGCCTTTAGTTTACTAAACCTGTGGCTCCCTGTTGACGAATTCAGCCTGTTCTACAACCTTAGACAGTGTTTTCACTGAATAGTTCCCAAGTATTTGTTTTGCAAGACAATTCTTCCAGTCTTTGCAAATACCTTCCCCCTCACGCGGGGGGAAGTGTGCGCCACACTGTTTACAGAATGGTTGGTAATTCATAGCAGATACTACCTTCACACCCGCTGAACCCAAAGATTAGTGAGGAACCATCGCTGAATGTAATTCTTAATCCTTCGTCGCAGTCTGGGTCATTTTCAATTTCCACCACTGTTTTACCAACAAACCGCTGGAATTCAGTAGCAGGGAATTCTCTGCTCATCTATCTCTCCTTTCTAATCTTCCAACCACCGATGTTTTTCATGGATTCCTCCGGGACACTTGCATTCCATTATCCAGAAGCCGCAATAGTAGCAAATGTCATCCCAATACCGGGCTATTTTCTGCAACTGGTTCTTCATGTGAATGTTCCTTTTTGTGGTGCTTCCGTTCGATCATGATCTTCCGTTCTGCTTTCAAACGGAACCATGTTGAGCAAGGTGGTAGCTTGTCTTTGCTCGGGACGTTAAACTTTTTGGATTGAAGGTTCATCAGTTTTTTCCTGTTGTTTGCAATCAAGATGATCTGTATACCATGCGCCCTCTAATCCTTCATATTCACGGACTAGTATTAGAGTATTACATTGATCACAAATCACCTGTTTTTCTCGTAAAATGATCATTAGTTGCTCCATCAATAAACTAAATTATCCTTTAGTAAACTAAACCTTTGTTGCTCATGCCACTCGTGTGACCGTGTATTTTGGCAAATACGACAGCGCACCCATTTCTCTCCGTTTGGCAGAGTATTTTCGGGAGTCTTTGGATGCCTACATTTAGGCCACCGTGCACCTACAATAAGACCATTCCACGAATTCATCTCGTTATATCCAGATGAAAAGAAATCCACATATGAAGAGGCCGGCGAGCCCTACTACCATTAAACCCAAAACTACTGTTTCCAATCCTTTTTTGTACCAACCATGGAATGATGCAAAAGAACCAAGCACAAAATCAGCTAGTAGAATTAATAAGAAAGATAGAATAAATTTCTCTAACATTTTATCTCCTTTACATTTTAAAATAACCCAATAACACAGCAGACACAGGCATTACACAAATCAATAACACCACCACAATGAGGTTGAACAAACAACGCCGGCAATTACCACAACACACATTGGTGCGATGCTTGGGGGTTCGATAAGACCATTCCAAGAGTTCATTATTTTTTATTGACCAACCATAGCCATAGTGAGAATATGATTCCAAACCATAAACTCACTAGTGGCAAACCTATCTTGGAAAGAATGTAAAGAGCACACCATACAACACTATAGGTTGTAATCAGAACCATACCCAACAATATGTCCAACATGTTATCTCCTGTAGAAAATATGATTTCCAATTTTGACCGTGTGTTTCATGCTAGCTGCCCAATACGGCTTAATATGGGCAGCATGGTAATGGGTTGCCCCATAGGTAACATCCGCCGGAGATTCCCATGCCAATTTTGCAACATTCAAAGCACGTTCAAATTGGTCGCTGTCATGACCCGGCATTTTGATCGTCCAAGAAAATTGCCTATGGGCGAATACTACCTTACAGACATTATCGGGATTGTATTTTGCGCGGTTGCGCGTGGTATGGACAATAGCATATTGTCCAGTTAGACTCTCACCCCTAGCCTCATGAATGAGGTTGAGTGCTAAACAAATGAGAGCGGCTTCTAAAGCCATTAAATCTCCATTTAGTAAACTAACTAAAAGAAAGAGCGGGTAGGCATACCTAACCTTTAAGTCCTTTATTTGAACCGTTTTACCTGACCACGGTTATCCCTTGTCGGGGCCGCTCTGACGGTGTAGGACGCTCGAAGCTGATCTTTTTCCATTTTGGCAATCCATGTGCCAACGACCCA
>Ga0208185_1000833_pt1 | contig 10683 bp, 5 predicted proteins | sample EasRivMeERMLT700_FD_187532 | JGI IMG/M metagenome (GOLD analysis project Ga0208185, IMG submission 187532) | Soil microbial communities from meander-bound floodplain in the East River, Colorado, USA - East River MetaG ERMLT700 (SPAdes) (version 2) | ecosystem: Environmental > Terrestrial > Soil >... | reverse complement strand
GACACGCTTTGCACAAGCAACAGTCAACGCCCCACGCGCTCCACAGATGGATGGACCGCTTACAGCCAAGTCAACGGACGCCGATCTCGAGGCCCGCATCAAGAACATGAAAGATGAGGCGAGAGCGCTTGGTCACGACGAGTCTTATGGAGAGAACATCGCTGCACAAGCCCGATCACAGTTTGCGACGATGAAGCGGACTGAAAACGAGCTAGATAAGAACGCGAAAGACGAGATGGGAAGGCTTGTCTATGGAGATGGGAAAGAAGAGGGAATTAAGGACTTCTCAGCGATAACGGACGATCCGAAAAAGCTCGAGAAGTTCCAGCGCTTGTCTGGACCAGAGCAAGCAACGATGCGAGCGCATATTCAGAAGAATGCAACTGAAGCGTGGGGGCCTGTTTCATCAGAACAGCTTGATAATTGGGACAACCTCGTCGCGAACGCTCCTCACGACCCCTCGATGCTCGAGAACATTGATATGAGCAAGATTCATCCGCAGCTGAGAGCAAGGGTGATGAAGCTTAGGGAAGATGTGCTGAAGGGAGGTGGGGCGAGTACGATGGAGGCTCAACGAGTTGATAAAATCCTCTCAAGTCCTGACGTTGAGTGGCAGCTTAAACGAGCCGGACTCTTCGAGAAGAATGAAAAGGGGAAAGACGTTGAAGGGCCTGATTACAAAGAGTTTAGAGCCAAGTTTACTGGTCAACTGCGTTACTGGCAGGAGTCTAATCCAGGAAAAGGAGGGCCAAAGCAGGAAGATATTAACTTGATGGTAAATAGTTTGATTAGGAAGATAGATCAACCGCCTGAAAAAACTTGGTACGGTGGTAAGAGAGAAGTTCCGTCAAAGCCATTCTTCAAAACGCCACTGTCGGTTCAAGAGTCTAATCAAGTTGTTAATCAGTGGAATGAGCGGAATCCGAGTAGGCCAGCTGCGACAGTTGATGACATTCCACCAGAAGCGGTTTGGCATTGGCGGAACTCTGTTAACAAGAGATCGGGATCATGGCAGCCGTAACCGATATTTTTGACTTGACAGAGACTGGAACGGAGCCAGCCAAGAGCGAACCTCTTGAGGAAAATCCATTCGAGGAAAGTGAACAAGATAAGAAGAAGCGTGGGGCAAGAGCACTGCTCGGCAATGCCGACGCCGATCCAGAAGCGGCAGGAAAATCGTTTCAGCTCGCAAAAAAGTATAAGGTCGATCCAGCGCTTGTTGACGTTGACTACCCTTCTTGGGAGAGTGATCTTAAGATCGGCGAGAATATCAATATCGTTAACTCGAATAAGGCGGTTCGAGATTACATTAACTCAGATCCAATGGCGGCCCGAGTAAGTCACGATGATCTAGGGACACTTGATAAGATCACGAAGGGAATTGCAAACGCTTGGGCTTGGGCAGGAGAGAACCTTAATCCAATCTCGACGGCGAAAGCGGAAGGAGCCGAACCTACTTTTGGACCGGCAAGCCCTCCAATCAAGCCAAGCCTTCCTGACAGCCACGATGTTGACTTCTCTTCGGCAGCGCACTATGGAATGGTGGCGACGAGGCTCGGCTTACTCGGAGCCAAGCTACAGGGAGCAAGTCCAGAGGAAGAAGCTGTCTTAAGGCCTCAAATCCAGGCACTTCAAAAGGAGTTGATGAATAGGCCTGAGTCGAACGGAGTGGTCAATTATCTAAAGAACTTGATCGGTGGCTTTGCTGGTCAGATGTGGGAGGGGAAGGAGCATCTTGCGACGCAAGCGACTGCTGGCTCGGTGATGATGGGGACTTTTGGAGCGATCGGAGGCCCTGTCGGTGCTGGCACAGGTATGGGGATCGGCTTCGCCGCTGGACTTGCACAGGGCTTTGCAACGCTTTCTGCTCAAACGTCAGCGGGCAACGTCTATCTTGCTATCGAAGACATCGAGGGCTTGTCAAAGTCGAACAAGCAAATAATTGCTGGTGGTGCAGGGTTGGCTGTTGGTGTGCTTGAAGCGGCGGGAGGGGCGCTTGTCCAAGACTTGACGATGCAAATTGTCAAGAATGTCACTGCCAATGAGATTGGTAAGGCGGGGATCAAACAGATTCTTGGTGAGTTTGCGAAGGATACTGCTTTAGGAGGCGGTATCAATGCTATGCAAACGGTCGCCGAACAGCTTGGTGAACAGATTGCAAAGGTTGCTGGGACTCGTGACCTGAAGACAATCTTGAATGACAACGGCGAGCGGATGAAGTTCGCTGGCGAGGTCGCACAAAGCTTCATCGACGGCCTTGTGTTGACGAGCATTCTTTCAGGGCCGTCCGCTGCCCTTCATGCAAGAGGATCAAGAACAGGCGATCAGATTGCAGCCACTCGAGCACAAGGCAATCAAGCACGACTCGATGATTTGATGACTAACGCTCAGGCGAGCTTGACTAAGGAACGGTCACCTGAACAATTCGAGAACGTGCTTGCACGACAAAGCCCCGATCCAGTGCTCTTCCTCGATCCAAGCATAGTCACACAGCTCAAGGATAAGTTTGGCTTCATTCCTAACCTCGAAGTTCAGATAGCCAACGCGAATTATCTTGGGACCGAGATACAGGTCAACCAGAGCAAGCTTGTTGCTCATCTTGACCCGACGCTTTATCCACAGATAAGAGATGGGGTCCGCTTCGGCTCGTCTGAGTTGAATCCAGCGGAGGCGCTCAAGGTTCAACAAGCTGAGATCCAGCGTCAACAGAAGGAGATGGAGCGGGCGGCGCAAATAAAGGCTGATCAAGAGTCAGGAGTGCCGATCCCGCCAAAGGAGAACATTCCTGATGTGGACTTGATTAGAGAGATCTTTGGGATTGACTCGAAGGAAGTGGAGCCAGCCGTTAAGCAAGCTGTTCAACAGGCGACGGAGCAGCTCAATGTTCCTCCGGCCGCTGCTGAGAAAGCACAAAGCTTGATTGACCGCTTCCTTGGTCGAAGACAGTTGCCAACCGCTGAACAGTTTGATGTTTGGGTACAGAGAGAAAATCTCAAGAACTTGTTGATGATTAAGCGGAAGCCACTGCAAGAGGCGCAAGTGTCGCCGACGCCCGAGGCGCTCTCTGTCGACGCAAAAGTGATTACAGAGGACACGAGTGGGCGACCGCAGACACAAGACGCTTCAACAATCCAGCCGTCACCGAAGGCGGACAGTGAAGTCAATCTGACTGTGGAGATTGGTAAGGCCGAGTCGAAGACGCTGATTGACCATCTCCGAACTTTGATGGATGCAGAGCTTCCTGACAACATAGAGGAGGCCATTCTTGGTCGAGCCCTCTCCCGATCGCCAGGCAACAAAGCGGAGTTGCATAACTTCATTGACGAAGAAGCGAAGATCACGAATATTACTGAGCCGAAAGCTATTGAAGCTATTAAGGCTCAGGCTGACGCAGCACTGGCGGCGCTCGGGACGCGTCTGATCAAGGAGAATACAGCTGCTGTTGTTAATGGACTGTCGGACAAAGACGCGCAGATGGTGGCAAGGGCAACTGCTCGGGCGCTTGATGAGTCTCGTTATGTGATGGCCTTCACTCCATTGTTTGAGAATGGAGAAGGCATGACTCCAGCTGGTCGTGCTGCCTATGAACAGCATATTCAAGATGTTCAAGCGGCAATGAGCGAAGCTGTTTTTGAGGCCGCTCGTGAAGTGACGGAGATGAAGGAGACGAAACGCTGGGCGGATCAAAAGGCGAAGATGAGGCCGGAAGCTGAAGAGACTGTAGCTAATACTCCAGTGATCATCGCTGACGAGTACTTCAGGACCGGCCGTTCACGAGCACTCGCCGATGAAGTGACTGATCTCCAGATGACGAGGAGGGATGTAGACTCGATCTTCACCGCGGAAGAACTGACAGCGATGGGGATCAAAACCAAGTACTTAAGTAAGAGTGTGCTGATGCAAGGGATGAGGTGGGCCAAAGAAGACTCACCGAATGTTGGTTCATCTGATATGTTCGCGGAGGCCTTCGGTTACTCAACTGGCACTGATATGATACTCGATTTGATGAGGTATCGGGCCGATCTCAAGACGAACAAAGAAACGCACGAGCAACATTTCAATCGACTGGTTGAGGAAGAGCTTAATCAACGGATGATGGAGGAGCACGGTAATCTCCAGACCATCATTGACAATCAAGTTATTGGAGCCGCCTGGAATATCGCTCAAGAGCGGGTGCTCAAGAACGAGCTTGATTCACTGTCACAGATGACCGGCTCGGATTTAATTCAACTGCCTGATATGAAGAAGATCGTCGACTCGAGCATGAGGGAGATGACGAACGCTCAAGCGATGGATACCAAGACTTATCAACAGAATGCTGGGCGACATGGGCGCTTGTCGAAAGAGGCAAAGGATGCGGGAGACTTGTTGACGGCCCTGAATGAAAAGCGGCTGCAAATGCAGTCTGCGATGATGGCGAAGTGGGGACAAGAGCATAAGAGGGAGGTGATACTTAGTCAACGCCTGGTTAACAAAGTGACGAACATTGCGAGGGCTAAGGACTTTGATCCTGACACTAACACGCGAATGCTCCAGTTGATCGCGATGTCAGGGCTTGATCCAGGCGCTCGTGGACTGCGAGTACTTGAGAAGGATATTGGTGCGCTTAAGGAGCCTGATCTTGGAAAGTGGATTCAGGATCGGAATGAGCTTAACAATGCTGACACTATTCCGACGCCGACATACTTAGGACAAAAGGTTGAACGGCTCCAAGACTTGAGTCAGATGAATGTTGGGAACTTCAAAGAGTTTAATGACACACTAAGAGCGATGGAGTTTGTTGGAAAGAACGAAAAGCTTGTTGGTGAGAAAGGACAACAGTTAGAGCTTGGTCAGGTGCTTGATACAGTGAAGGCGCAAGTCGCTGACTTGGCTGAGGCGCGCGGTTATGAGAAGTATGGTGATCCCATCCAGCCAGAAAGAGGGATTGCTGCAAAGTGGCGTGGGTCGATCGCGAACTTGTTAAGGGTTGAGACGGTCACGATGAAGATTGATCGACTTGACCCTGACGGGATTATGAACAGAGTTTTGATTAAGCCACTTAAGCTTGCTCAAAAGTGGAAAAATGAAGTAACGGCTGATGTTGCGAAGTACTTGAAGACAGTGGATCATGGGGAGTGGGCTGGAGTTAAGGGAGCGAAAGTAGATACACTGAAGCGAACAGTCCCGAATGACTCGATCATAGCGCCGAACGGGAAGCCGAGAGAGTTTAGGCGAGATGAAATGCTTATGGTGGCGCTTAACTGGGGGAACGCCCATAATCAAGATATGATGGCGAACTCACTGAACTCAGACAAGACGACAATAGGGTCTTGGCTTGCGAAGAACATGACAAAAGAGAATTGGGACTTCGTTAGCAATATCTGGGAGATGTATGAGAAGAAACTGAACCCGATTAGAGATGGAGTGTATCAACGGACTCGAGGGTTCGGGATGGAGTATCCTGAGCCAGTCGGCTTCATCGACGCGCATGGAGTTAATCGAAAGGGCGGCTACTTCCCGATAATGAAGCTGAGAGAAGAAGGGATTGAGGGGCTGAAGTCGAGTGAAGTTGGTGGCTTGATTGACAATAGAGTTTTCGATCCACTGCCAGCCAACTCACACAGGCAAACTGCCAAAGAGCAGCGAGAAGGCAAGAACATTTTACTGACGCTGAACTTTGATGAGCTGCCGAACAGGATTAAGGAAGACATTCATGAGCTGACGCATAGGGAGGCGGTACAGAATGCAGCGAAAATAATCAATGATAAGAACTTTTATGATACTGTGTTTAAGGCCTTCGGCAAAGGTCAAGCCGATCTTTTCAAGCCTTGGCTTGCTGGAATGGCGAGCGATGGAGGGAGAGCAGATCTTGTCCAAGCGAACGCTTTCCGCTGGTGGATGGGGAAGCTACAGTCGAATACAATCTCGAATGTGATTGGCTTTAATCCGGGAACCATGCTTGTCCACAGTCCAACTGCGATGATGAACACTATCGGCGAAGCAGGGCTTGACACGTTTAGGGCTATTAAGCTGGCAGTTGGTGACTCTCAGCTAATGGATGCCTGGGGAACGATCTCGAGGTCGAAGAGTAATTGGGATCAGATGACGGGCTTTGCGCTTGAGAACTCAGCTGAGCTATCGACTCGTATGAAGGACAAGAAAAGGGACATTGCTTACTCACTTGGACAGTGGGGGAATTGGGAGTCATTCCAACACAACAGCGAGTATGCAGGGCAACTGCAGATCGCTTACACAGACTATATGACGGCAACAGTTGCTTGGTGGGCCGGTTACTTAAAGGGTGAACGGGAAGGAATGAGTCATACTGATGCGGCGCTTTATGGAGATAAGCTTGTTCGTCTAGCTCATAACTCCTCGAATTTGATGGACAAATCACAGTTCAACATCGACAAGTCCCTACGTCCCTTTGCTCAGTTCTATGGCTTCTTCAACCACGTCGTCAACCAGCTGCATGTCAAAGGCTTCAAGGTTGCGGAAGATGTGAGAGATGTTAAACAAGCGTTTGCTGATCGTGCTGCGAAAGAGACGATGCAAACCTTTAGTGAGATGGGAAAGTCGATGGGAGGAGCAGGTTTCACTGCATTTTCGGCAGGGGTGTTTTATGTAGGAGCGCTCGCCTTTATTCACTCGATAATTAGAGGTGAGCCACATAAAGATGATCCTTGGGGAGTGACGGCCGTTAAAGAGTTAGCAGGGTTAGGAACAACTTTCGTCCCATTCGTTAAAGAGGCTTCTTACGCTTTGCTTCACGGAGAGTACGCAAGGGCGAGCATTCCACTGACGGCAGCGCTTGATGTGCCGAGAAGATGGATGCGGGATGTTAAGAAGTATGCAACGAAGATTGATGCAAGTAAGATGGAAACTTGGATACCACCACTTCAAACATCGTTCGAGCTTCTCGGGGTTTTTGCTGGAGTTAAACTGACGTCGAAGCAGATGGGACGTTGGGCTGAAGAAGCACAGCGAATACAAAGAGGGGAAGTGCCGCCTCCGAGGAACTTCACGGAGTGGAGGCGCTTGATTGTTTATGGTCGCTCGACGCCGATTGGCTCAAGACGAAGCACGAGTGGGACACGGCCGCTCACAGCAGATGAAATGCGTTACAGGTAAAGAGAGGGTTGGATAAACCATTTATCCAGCCATATCAGAGGTGATAAATGACTCTATCCACTCAATCATCAGCCGCCACTTACTTAGGTAACGGCGCGACAACTCAGTGGGCGTTCGACTTCCCAATAATGGACTTGAGTCATCTTCAACTCAAGACCAAAGACGCAACCGGAGCGCTGAACAACATCGCGCCTGCTGATTATCAGGTGGTGGGGATAGGCTCTCCGACTGGTGGCTACGTCGCCTATCCCCTTTCGGGCAACCCGGTTCCTCCCGGCTGGCGAGTCCGCGTTCAGCGCGTAGTCCCCCTTGTTCAACCAGTTGAGATCATCAATCAAGAAGCGTTTTATCCAGAGGTCATCGAAAGTGCTGCTGACTACGGCCGCTTCATTGATCAGCAGATGACACAGAGACTTATTGATCTCGAAGCGAACGATCTGTGGGTTTAGAAGTCCTGTGGTTTGGGCAAGGGCTTGAATGCTCTGTGTCCACTAGGAGTGAGGATGTGCTCGACATGACCAGTCCGGACCATGAGCTGCATAAGCTTCTCGACGTTATGAGCAGGGACGCGCTCGCTCAAAAAGAGGGCTACCACACTCTCCATAACTGGTTGACCCGTCCGCCCATTCATCTTCCAAATAAAGTGCCAACAGTCTTGGAGCGCTTGAGAATCCCCGCCCTTGAGCATGGCCCTAAAGATGTCGGGCATCAAAGCCTCGGCCTCGAGCAACCATCCGAGAGCCTCTTGGTAATGCTGGATTTCTATCACCTGCGAAGCACCCCAGGCTACCGCACACACCATGCACAACTTCAAGAGGTGAGCGGTACGTCGGGGAATGTAGGAGGCCAGACGGGGATGGTCAGGAGTGGGGGGACCACCGCTGAGAACCCAAGCTACCAAGGCGGTGGAAGCCTCTTTTGAGAAGATCAGCTCGCCTCGCTGGTCGCCAATCAAGCGGAGATCTTTGATTAAACCAGTTAGCTCGATCTTGGCTGGTGACTCAAAAGGATTGCGTGGCTCACTTATTCCACAGTAGACCATAATGTTTCTGGAGATGAAGCCTTGGTCCCAAGCACCCTCAGGCATGAATTTGCCCAAGTAGGAAGGGGTAGAGCCACACACCAGATTAAAAAAAGGCTTGGCGATGGTGATTGATAGCTCCTTCGTCCGTCTTTTCTCTGAGTAAGGAGTGCCGTCATAGATGTCTGTGAGAGTTGACATAAAGGCGTGCTCGTAAGCAGGTAAGAGGACGCCCATCTCGCTGATTGCAGCTGTCAGTGAATTGTAATCTTCATAAGGTCCAGGACCAAACAATTGCTTTCGCTTCGCACCGTCAAGCTCATCAATGAACGAGGCTCGAGTCAGTGAAGACGAGCCCTTGTGATGTTCTTGAAGAAAACCCCACAGCTGATTGATGCGAGCAAGTATGATTGACTTGCCCACTCCTGGTGGTCCGATCAGCATGACGTAAAGGTTTGGGAACAGTGCCGTTCCCCTAGAGACTACCCATATCTTTCTTTCCATCGCTCCTGCGATCGCTGCTATTCCAGCCCACTTCCTAAAAATGTCTGGCGAGGCTGTTTCAGCGGTCTGTTCAACAAATAACTCTATCCAAGATCTCCCACGGCCATTTTCCACTTTGCGAGTCCTTGAGGGTTTTCATCTGTTTTAGGAGCCCAGTTATAGCCAGTCTTTACCTCGGCGGGGATTATCAGTGTTCTATCCCCGCGGAGCCTCACAGGGTACTCAAAGAGCTTCATCATCTGCGGTATGACGATTGCTTCATCTTTCTCAGGATACTGAAATAAGAGTGAATCATGGACTTGCAACAGCAACTGTACTTTGTTAGCGCGCCATATGTTCAGCATAATTCGATTGAGTATTTCGACGGACACGGACTGAGGCTCGAAGGCGACCGCTTCGCGGAGCGTTGACTGATCATTCCGCCTCCCAAAGAACCATCTTCGCATACCGAGCATCGTCGTCAGCTGACCCTTCATCTTGAGTTCGTCTTCGACCCACTGATGCCACCTCTGGATCGCAATGAATTTCGTGAAGTACGCCGCCTGGGAGTGAAATGCCATCGTTGAAGCCTGTCCCATGTAGTTACTGCCGTGTCCGAGACGCTTTGCCATATACCGGAGCGAGTGCTGACGATAATGTGGCCGCTCGGCGATGTCTCGATCCTTATGACGATCCCCTGTCCATCCGAGAGCTGGCATAATGCCCTTAGCAACCTCGGTATGGAGATCTCCTGACTCACACGCATCCAAGTACGCTCCATCTCCGAAGAGGTTCCAACAAATCGCGCCGACGACTCTTGACTCAGCTTGCTCTAGGTCGATGTTCCCAAGCTTCATTCCGGGGTCAGCGATGAAGATTCTTCTGAGGCCTTCTTCAATATTTTGTAAGTTTGTTCCAGTCTCGAGGTCAGCCATTGAGCTGGAGAAGCGACCAGTTTCTGTTCCGGCAATGTTGAAGCTGGTACGCATTCGCTTGTCAGCGTCAATCCGAGTCTTAAGTACACCGATCTTTTTCTGTATCTCTCGGAGAAGAAGAATGTGGTTGACCAGCGGTTGGGCGACGAAGTAGTTCGTGAGCTTTTCAAGTGCGCCGCGATTGACTGTCGGAACCATCTCACCAGACGTTCCTCGTCTGCGGATAGGGGGTATACAGAGTACGCCATAGAACAGCTCCATCAGTTGCTTCGGCGAAGACCATTTGCAAGTCGTTCCTATGCCTACTTCGAGGATAACGTCGAGTTGGTCACTCAAGCGTTTAACCCGCTTCTCATAGTCGATGATGAGGCGGTCACGCTCAGTTATGTCAACCAAGACACCACGAAGGTTCATCTCCAGCACAGGTGCTTGCAACGCGAAGCGAAGATTATACGTCTCTCGAGTTACGTCATCAAGCTGCTCCTGTAGGATCGAGCTGATCTCATGAGTGACACAACAGTCGAGTCCGTTGTAGACCCACTGTTTTTCCATCTCTCCCATATGAGGGGAAATGTGTTCAGTCTGAACGATTTTCATTTCCTATCTCCACATACATCTTGTCAAAGTCATTTTTGCTGATAGCATGAGGTATTCCGTTGTAGCCACACAAGATCCAATCACCCTTAAAGACGGTACGAGTTGATCCATAAGAGGTTCGAAGGACTGTTGAGTTTGGATAGACGACAGCCCACTCGAACTCGATGGCACGCTTGAACCAATCAGGTTGTGGGTCACGGCCGAGCTGGAACGCATCGACCTCAAGCTGTCGGGGGCGGAACTTCACAGGCCTAACTCCTCAAGGTCGATTGGTTGACGAAGTGGCTTCGCCACCTTCTCTCGCGACTTCTGCTTTTGGATGTAGTCAGGCCAAGCAATAACATCTGGTGGATCAGGGAGTTGATACCCGTGCATTATCTCACCAAGAGGCTTCTGCCAATAAGGATAAGCTCGCCATCCTATTGAGGTGATGAACCAAGGGCCAGGGTCACTCTCAGTCCCATCCATCGACTCAGCTATGTCGTAGGTCGGCTTGCCACGAACGAGATGTGCAATCAAGTAGATCATTTCTCC
>Ga0208185_1000831_pt1 | contig 10688 bp, 10 predicted proteins | sample EasRivMeERMLT700_FD_187532 | JGI IMG/M metagenome (GOLD analysis project Ga0208185, IMG submission 187532) | Soil microbial communities from meander-bound floodplain in the East River, Colorado, USA - East River MetaG ERMLT700 (SPAdes) (version 2) | ecosystem: Environmental > Terrestrial > Soil... | reverse complement strand
CTGCCCGGAGGAGACTCAGATCGAGCGCGTGCGCGCGCGCAGCGGGCTCTCGGCGGATGAAGTGCGCGCCATCATGCGCGGGCAGATCTCGCGCAGCGAGCGGCTCGCCGCGGCGCACGACGTGATCGAGAACGGCGGCTCACGTGACGCATTGCGCAATCAGGTCGCCGCGCTGCACCAAAAATACCTACAATTCGCCCGACCGTGATCACCTACGAGTACCCGCTCAACGAACGGATCCGGACGCTGCTGCGGCTGGAAGACCTGTTCGAGCGCTCGCGCCACTTCATCGCGCGCACCGAGCCGCACGATCACCACATGGCGCTGCTCACGCTGTTCGAGATCATGGAGGTCGCCGGCCGCGCCGATCTCAAGTCCGACCTGCTGCAGGAGCTCGAGCGCCAGAAGCAGGTGCTGCTTTCCTTCCGCAACAATCCCGACATCGCCGAGGAAGCGCTGTCGCACGTGCTGCGCGACATCGAGCAGGCATCGCAGGCTCTGTTCTCGATGACCGGCAAGATCGGCCAGTACCTGCGCGAGAACGACTGGCTGATGTCGATCAAGCAGCGCACCGGCATCCCGGGCGGCGCGTGCGAGTTCGACCTGCCTTCCTACCACTACTGGCTGCACCGTCCGTCGGAGGAGCGCACCGGGCAGCTCGCGGCCTGGACCGGGCCGCTCCATCCGCTGCGCGACGGCACCGCGATCATCCTCAGGATCCTGCGCGAGTCGGGCAAGCCGCAGGCGCTGGCGGCGCCGCAGGGCATGTATCAGCAGATGCTCGGCGGCAAGACGGCGCAGATGCTGCGCCTGCGGCTCGACCACACGATGCCGTGCGTGCCCGAGATCAGCGCCAACAAGTATGTCCTGAACATCCGCTTCCTCGCGCAGAACGGCGAGGACCCGCGTACCCGCACGGCCGACTGGGACGTCGGCTTCGAGCTCACGTTCTGCAATCTGTGAGAACCGTCCCCTGCCCGCGCTGCGGCGCGATGAGCGAGTACTCCGGGGCGAACAAGTGGCGCCCGTTCTGCAGCGAGCGCTGCAGGCTCATCGACCTCGGCAAGTGGGCGTCGGACGAGTACCGGCTGCCCGACGACAAGAAATCTAGCTCCAAGCCCCCCGAATCATAGCCAGGCCGTGGGCGCCCGCGCGCCAGGCGTCTTCCAGGTCCGCGCGCGTCAGGCCGCCGATCGCGTAGATGGGAATACTCGAGGAGGCGGCCAGATCGCGGAACTTGTCCCAGCCCAAGGCCGGGGACTTGTCCACAGCAGACTTTTCCCTGAGCGGCCCGAGGACGGCGAAATCGAGCTGCAGCGCCATGGCGCGCTCCAGCTCTTCGCGCGTGTGACATGAGGCTGCGACCACCCGGTCTTTCGGCTTCTCCTTCAACCTCATCAAGTCCGTCGCAGTGAAGTGAGTTCCGTCGGCGCCGGGGAACGGCGACTTGGTGAGCACCTTGCAGCCATGGCGATGCGCAAGCCCGAGGGATTGCCGGGTAAAGAGCTCCCGATCTTTTCCTCCAAGCTCAGGTTCACGGACCTGCACCAGCTTCAATCCCTGCTGCAGGCGTCGCTCGAGCCGCGCCAGCATGTCGGCGACCCCGTACTGCGCGGCATTCGTAATCGCATATTCGGCGGGCAGCGCGAGCGAGGCGAGCACTGGCGCGTTGGCCGGAAGCATCGGCGCGACCATCGGCGCTCCGGGCGCCTGCCAGGAGATGGCCTGGTCTTCGCGTGGATGCGGCTCGCCTTTCCAGTCATGCACCCGGAAAAAGTTGAGGCGAACCGTGCCGTGCGGGTAGGTGAACACCCGCGTGATCCAGGGGTAGGCCGGGCCGATGTCGATGCCCAGCTCCTCGTGCAACTCGCGGGCGAGCGCCCGATCCGCCGGCTCGCCCGCCTCGACCTTGCCGCCGGGAAATTCCCAGTAGCCGGCGTACACCTTGCCTTGCGGACGCTGCGCGAGCAGAAAAGCACCGTCGGCGCGCTGCAGGACGGCCGCCGCGACCTCGATCACGTGGACTCTCTACTTTCTCTTGCTGTGCCGGCCTGCCCAATCCCGGGCGAATTGGTAGCCCACACGCCCGCTGCGCGAGCCGCGCTGCAGGGCCCATTGCAGGGCTTCTTCCCTCGATTTTTCACTCGAGGAAACCCCGAAGGACTTCAGCCACTGCTCCACGATCTGCAGGTACTCGTCCTGGTCGAAGGGATAGAAGGTCACCCACAGCCCGAAGCGCTCGGAAAGCGAGATCTTCTCCTCCACGGTCTCGCCCGGGTGGATCTCGTCGCCGAGGTACTTGGTCTCGAGGTTCTCGGCCATGTACTCCGGCATCAGGTGGCGGCGGTTCGAGGTCGCGTAGATCAGCAGGTTCTCCGAGGTCGTGGAGATCGAGCCGTCGAGCGCCACCTTGAGCGCGATATAGCCCTCCTCCGCGCCGTGGAAGCTCAAGTCGTCGCAGAACAGCACGAAGCGCTCGGGACGGGGCGCGACCTGGTCGACGATGGTCGGCAGGTCGATCAGGTCGTTCTTCTCGACCTCGATCAGGCGCAGCCCCTGCTTTGCGTACTTGTTCAGCACGCCCTTCACGATCGAAGACTTGCCGGTGCCGCGCGCGCCGGTGAGGAGCACGTTGTTCGCCGGTCTTCCGTCGATGAACTGGCGGGTGTTCTGCTCGACGCGCTCGATCTGCTTGTCGATGCCGCGCAGGTCGGAGAGCTTGATGCGGTGGACGTGGCGCACCGGCTGCAGCCATCCCGGGTAACCGCGGCGGCCGCTCGAGCGCCAGCGGAAGGCGACGCTCGCTTTCCAGTCGGGCTCGGGCGGCGGCGGGGGCAGCAGCTGATCCAGCCGCTGCAGGATTTTTTCGAGCTCTTTGGTCAAGTCCGATACTCGGCGTTGATTTTCACGTAGTCGAACGACAAGTCGCAAGTCCAGACCGTGGCTTCCGCTTTTCCGCGGTTCAGGATCGCGCGCACGGTGAACTCGGGCTTCTTCATCGCCGCGACGCCCTGCTCCTCCTTGTAGCTCGCGTGGCGGCCGCCGCCGGTCGCCACCAGGGTCTCGTCCAGGTAAAGACTCAATTTGCTGATTTCTGCCCCGGTGTTTCCAATCGCGGCCAGGATGCGGCCGAGGTTCGGGTCGGAGGCGAAGAACGCGGTCTTCACCAGCGGCGAGTGGGCGATGGCGTAGGCCACCCTGCGGCATTCGTCGCGGCTGCGACCGCGCTCGACGCGCACGGTGACGAACTTGGTCGCGCCTTCGCCGTCGCGCACGATCGCCTGCGCGAGGCTGCGCGCGACCTCGGTGACCGCGGCTTCCAGCTTGAGCGCGTCGCGCCGCGAGGCCGGCGCCGACCCCGCGCCGGTCGCGGCGAGGATCAGCGAATCGTTGGTCGAGGTATCGCCGTCGACGCTGATGCAGTTGAAAGACCGGTCGGCGACACGTTCCAGCAGGTCCTGGAGATTTTTTCTGGAAACCCGCGCGTCGGTGGCAATGAAGCCGAGCATCGTCGCCATGTCCGGCCGGATCATGCCCGCGCCCTTGGCGATGCCGGTCACCCGGATTTCGCCTTTCGAGAGTTTCACCCGCTTCGAGAAAGCCTTCGGCACCGTGTCGGTGGTCATGATCGCCTCGGCCGCCGAGAGCCAGTCGCTCTTCGCCAGCAGCGCTTTCGGCAGCGCGGCGACGATGCGCTCCGCCGGAAGCGGCTCCATGATGACGCCGGTCGAGAACGGCAGCACCTGCCGGGCGTCGCAGCCGAGATGGCCGGCGAGCGCTTCGCAGACGTGAAGGGCGCGCTTCATGCCGTCCTCGCCGGTGCCCGCGTTGGCGTTGCCGGTGTTGATCACCAAGGCGGTGATTTCATTCTTCAGGTGCTTTCTTGCGAGGACGACCGGAGCGGCGCAAAAGCGGTTCTGGGTGAACACCCCGGCCACTGCGGTGCCGGGCGCGAGGCGCATCACCAGCAGATCTTTGCGGCCGGGCTTCTTGACGCCCGCCATCGCGACCCCGAGCTCTACGCCGGGAACGGGATGCAGCGAGTCAGGTCGGGGCGCTGAAAGGTTTACTGCCACTCAACTCAGCTTGCCGTGGCAATGCTTGTATTTCTTGCCCGAGCCGCAGGGACAGGGATCGTTGCGCCCGACCTTCTGCGTGGCGCGCACCATCGGCTTCTTCTTGGTCGCCGCCTCGGCGATGGCGACGTCGCCGTTGCCGTAGCCTTCCTCCGGCTCCGCTTCCGGTCCCCGCGAGCTCGGATGAATGGGCTTGACGTTTTCCACGTGCGACTGGTCGTCGGGCTTGATGTCGTCCTGGGTGCGGATCTGCACCGCGGTGAGGGTCTTCGTAACCTCGAGCTTCACCGCCTCGACCATCACGCCGAACAGCTCGAACGCCTCGCGCTTGTACTCCTGCTTCGGGTTCTTCTGCGCGTAGCCGCGCAGGTGGATGCCCTGGCGCAGGTGGTCGAGCGCCGCCAGGTGCTCGCGCCAGTGCGCGTCGAGGATCTGCAGCACCACGTAGCGCTCGTACTGGTGGAACGAGGCCTCCGCGCCGGCCGGCACCTTGGCGAGGTACGCCTCGTCGGCCTTGGCGACGAGGCGCTCGGCAAGCTGCTCGGGCTGCAGATCGGGCTCCTTCTCCATCCAGCGGCGCAGCGGCAGCTCGAGCTGCAGCTCGGCCTTGAGCGCGCTCTCCAGGCCGGCGATGTCCCATTGCTCCTCGACGCTCTCCTCCGGAACGTACATGCGGAACAGATCCCCGACCACTCCCGCGCGCAGGTCGGCAATGCGCGGCGAGACGTCCTGCGACTCGAGCAGCTCGTTCCTCAGGGCGTAGATCGTCTTCCTCTGGTCGTTGGCGACGTCGTCGTACTCGAGCAGCTGCTTGCGGATATCGAAGTTGCGCGCCTCGACCTTGCGCTGGGCGCTTTCGATCGAGCGCGTCACCATCGCGTGCTCGATCGCCTCGCCCTCGGGCATCTTCAGCATCACCATGATGCGGTTGATGCGCTCGCCGGCGAAGATGCGCAGCAGCGGGTCCTCGAGCGCCATGTAGAAGCGCGAGCTGCCCGGGTCGCCCTGGCGGCCGGAGCGGCCGCGCAGCTGGTTGTCGATGCGGCGCGACTCGTGGCGCTCGGTGCCGATGATGTGCAGGCCGCCGGCCTTCACCACCTGGTCGTGCAGCGCCTGCCATTCGCCGCGCAGCGTATGGATACGTTGTTGTTTCTCATCCAAACCCAAATTTGGGTCTGCTTCGACAAAATCGCATTGCTTCTCGACGTTGCCGCCGAGCACGATGTCGGTGCCGCGGCCGGCCATGTTGGTGGCGATGGTGACCATCTTCGGGCGGCCGGCCTGGGCGACGATCTCGGCCTCGCGCGCGTGCTGCTTCGCGTTCAGCACCTGGTGCGGGAGCTTGTCCTTCTGCAGCATCCCGGAGAGCAGCTCCGAATTCTCGATCGAGGTGGTGCCGACGAGCACCGGCTGGCCGCGGTCGTGGCAGTCGCGAATGTCTTTGATGACCGCGTGGTGCTTCTCCTTCGCGGTGCGGTACACCTGGTCCTGGCGGTCGGCGCGGATCATCTTCATGTGCGTCGGCACCACCACCACCTCGAGGCCGTAGATCTGCTGGAACTCGTAGGCCTCGGTGTCGGCGGTTCCGGTCATGCCGGCGAGCTTGCCGTACATGCGGAAGTAGTTCTGGAAGGTGATCGAGGCGAGGGTCTGGTTCTCGTTCTGGATCTGCACCTTCTCCTTCGCCTCGACCGCCTGGTGCAGGCCGTCGGACCAGCGCCGCCCGACCATCAGCCGGCCGGTGAACTCGTCGACGATGATGACTTCGTCGTTCTGCACCACGTAATGCTGGTCGCGGTGGAAGAGATAGTGCGCGCGCAACGCGGCGTAGAGCTGGTGCACCAGGTTGATGTACGCGGGCTCGTAGAGGCTCGCCCCCTCGGGCAGCAGGCCCTTGCGGACGAGGATCTCCTCGGCCTTCTGGTGCCCCGCCTCCGACAGCAGGATCTGGTGGTTCTTCTCGTCGACATAGAAGTCGCCCGGCGGCTCGGGCTGGTCGGGCTTCTTCTCTTCCTTCTGCCGCGTGAGCAGCGGCGCCACCTCGTTCATGCGCAGGTAGATCTCGGTGCGATCTTCGGCCTGCCCGGAGATGATGAGCGGCGTGCGCGCCTCATCAATGAGGATGGAGTCGACCTCGTCGACGATGGCATAGTGCAGGCCGCGCTGGAAGCGCTCCTCGACGTGCATCGTCATGTTGTCGCGCAGATAGTCGAAGCCGAACTCGTTGTTGGTGCCGTAGGTGATGTCGGCGGCGTAGGCGGCGCGCTTCTTGTCCGGCTCCATGTGCGGCAGGTTGACGCCCACCGTCAGGCCGAGGAAATGGAAGATCTTGCCCATCCATTCGGCGTCGCGGTTGGCGAGATAGTCGTTCACCGTGACGATGTGCACGCCCTTGCCGGTGAGCGCATTCAGATAGGCGGGCAGCGTGGCGACCAGCGTCTTGCCCTCGCCGGTCTTCATTTCAGCGATCTTGCCGTTGTGCAGCACCATGCCGCCCAGCATCTGCACGTCGAAGTGGCGCATGCGCAGCGTGCGCTTGGAGGCCTCGCGCACCACGGCAAAGGCCTCGGGCAGCAGCTCCTCGAGCGTCGCGCCGTCGGCATACCGTTTCTTCAATTCATTCGTTTTTTCTTTCAGCAGCGCATCGGAAAGCTTTTCGAGCCCCGGCTCGAGCGCCTTGATGGCGTCGACGACGGGCGCGTACTGCTTGAGCAGCCGCTGGTTGCGGCTGCCGAAGATGCGCGCCGGCAGGCGCCAGAGGGCCTCGAGAATCGAGCGCAGGAATTCCACGGGTGGCGGTGCGAAAACCGCCGATTCTATCGGAAAAGCAGGGACCTACTTGGCTCTGGCGACGGAAGTCGTGGGAACGAGGAACTTGGCGGGATTCTGCGACGCGCCCCGGAAGCGCACCTCGAAGTGCAGGTGCGGACCGGTCGAGCGCCCGGTGGAGCCGACCTCGCCGATCTTGCGCCCGCGCTGCACGAGATCGCCCTCGCGGACCATGATCTTCGAGGTGTGCGCGTAGCGCGTGACGAGATCGTTGCCGTGGTCGATGTCGACCACGTAGCCGTATTGCGGGTGAAACCCTGCGAAGATAACGACGCCGCCTGCAGCGGCGACGATCGGCGCGCCGTAGTCGGCGATGAAGTCGATGCCTTCGTGCATCGCCCATTGGCCGTTGAACGGATCGATGCGCCGGCCGAAGCCCGACGGGTTATAGGACGCCTTCACCGGCATCATGGTCGGGATCATCTTCTTCTTGACCGCCTGCTCGAAGAGCTGCGCCTCGAGCACGCCGAGCATGTCGTTGCGGCTTTCCACCTGGCGCGCGAGGACCAGCAGCTTCTCGTTGAATTCGCCGAGCGACAGGTTCTGCGGCGGCAGCTGGGTCGGGGCGGCGCCGCCGAGCCCCGGCGCCTCGCTCACGCGGAATTCCTGCGGCTTGATGCCGGCGAGCGCGGACAGGCGCTCGCCGAGCGCGTCCATGCGCGTGAGCTGCGCCTGCATCTCGCCGAGCTTCATCGCCATGGAGTTGAGGTTCTGCTGCACGAACAGGCGCTCGCGCTCGGTTTCGGCCTCCTGGGCGGCGGCGACGAGCTGCTGCAGCGCCGGCAGACGGACTTCGGCCGCGTAGCGCAGCGTCAGCCAGTAGAGCGTGGCGGTGGCAGCGAACAGCAGCAGCAGCGCGGCGAACGCAGTGCCGACGAGGTGCCGCAGCGACATGTGAACTGATCTCGCCCTCGCCAGCCGGTCCGAGATCAGGATAATCTGCACGACTACTTCCCTCCCTGCGTATGGTGCGCCCGCCCAAGCTCGACCGAATTCTCGCGGCCGAGGCCACGCTGCAGCCGGTCCTCGCGAAGGCGCACGAACTGCGTGCGCTCGCCGGGCTGCTTGACGGGTTTCTGCCGCCGGCCTTGGCGCGCCAGACCCGAGTTGTCAATTGCCGGGACGGCGAATTGGTGTTGGTGGCGGCCGCTCCGGCCGCCGCGGCGAAGCTCCGGCTGCTCGCCCCGTCCCTGGCAAATTTCTTTCTAAAACAGCGCTGGCAGGTTAATTCAGTTTCCATACGGGTGCAACCAAACGCATCACGTACCGCCGATGCTGCGCCGCAGAAAAGTGTTTATTTCTCCACACCTGCGCTCGATAGCCTAGGTAGTCTTTACAAAACGATGCGCAACTCCCCGGCCCGCGAGGCATTACGCGCACTCCTGGAACACCATGGGGCTACTCCAGGAGGGCCTCCCCGGCAAACAGAATCAGGATCGCCGCCAAGGCGAAAACGGCGTACTTGAAGACGCGCCAGCTGATCCGGCGCCAGCGCGGGTCGCCGGTGAGGAGCCAGGCGAGGACGCTGACGCCGACCACGATCGCGACCACCAGGACCGCGACCCGCAGGACTGCGAACACCTAGCCTGGCTGGGTCGAGAGACGAGCGATGCCCGCCGGCGCTTCCTCGTCGCGCTCGAAGACCACGGTCTCGAGCGCCGCGGCATCGGCGAGCGCGGCGCGCACCAGGCGGTTGTTGAGCGCGTGGCCGGACTTGTGCGCGGTGAACGCGCCGAGCAGCGGCCGGCCGATCAGATACAGGTCGCCGATCGCGTCGAGCAGCTTGTGGCGGATGAACTCGTCGGCGAAGCGCAGGCCCTCGGTGTTCAGCACCCCTTGATCGTCGAGCACCACCGCATTGTCAAGGTGGCCGCCGAGCGCGAAGCCGCTGTCCTTCAGATCTTCCACCTCGTGCATGAAGCCGAAGGTGCGCGCGCGGGCGATCTCCTTGAGGTAGGACGTCTCGGCGAAATCCACCGTCACCGACTGCGTGCTGCGCTCGATCACGGGGTGGCGGAACTCGATCGAGAACGAGAGGCGAAAGCCCTCATACGGCTCGAGCCGCGCCCACTTGTCGCCGTCCTTCACTTCGACGGATTTCTTGACCCGCCAGAATTTCTTCGGCGCCACCTGCTCCTCGAGGCCCGCCTGCTGCAGGAGCAGCGCGAACGGAGAAGCGCTGCCGTCCATGATCGGCAGCTCGGGCGCGTCGAGATCGACGAACGCGTTGTCCACCCCGAGACCGGAGAGCGCCGACATCAGGTGCTCGACGGTATGGATCTTCACGCCGTCCTTGATCAGCGTGGAAGCGAGGCGCGCTTCGCCGACCAGCTCGGCGCGCGCCGGGATGTCGACCGGCGACGCCAGGTCGATGCGCCGGAAGACGATGCCGGTGTCGGGCGGCGCGGGCCGCAGCACGATGCGGACTTTCTGGCCGGTATGCAGGCCGACGCCGGAGGCGCGGATCAGGGACTTGAGGGTGCGCTGCTGCAGCATTCGAGAGAGTCTAACAAGCCTCAGGCGTCGCCGCCGCGCTCCTTCAGCAGCGCGCGGTAGCGCTGCTCGCTTTGCTTGGCGCGCTCTTCGGCCATCAGCCGCTCGCTCAGGTCCTCGATGACGCCGAGGCGCGCGCGGCGCCCGGCGAACTCGAGGTTGAACGAGGTCACCTTGACCGGGATCACCTCGCCGCTCTTCTTCTTGTGCCGCCAGATGCGCTGGCTGTAGTTGTTGCTCCAGTCGGCGAAGGCGCGGCGCAGGTCGTCGACATCCTCCTCGGGGCGGATCTGGTCGGCCGTCAGCGCGAGGAACTCCTCCTTGGAATAGCCGTAGAGGCGCATCGCGGCGCCGTTCACGGCGAGGAACGCGAACGTGTTGGCGTCGACCACCCACATCGGCTGCGGGTGCACGTCGAACAGGGCCCGGTAGCGCCGCTCGCTGTCCTCGAGCGCCTTCTGGTCGCGGGCGCGCTCGGTGATGTCCTTGCCCACGCCGTGGTAGCCGATGAACTTGCCCTTCTCGTCGAACAGCGGCTCGCCGCTCACCGAGAGGTAGCGCAGCTCGCCGGCCTTGTTGTAGCGCAGGAAGACGAAATCGGAGAACGACTCGTGGCGCTCGAGCCGGGCGCGATGCGTCTCCCAGACCTTGTCCGGCAGCGCCCCGAGGCCGGGAATCTCCCAGCGCGTCTTGCCGATGACGACATCGCTGTCGAGCTCCGGCTCCAGGCCGGACACCTCGATGAAGCGGAACTGGTCGTCCTGCATCCAGTACCAGTCCGAGCTCATTTCGAGCATGCGGCGGAAGCGCCGCTTGCTCTTGCGCACCTTGCGCTTGAGGCCGGAGACGTCGCTCGCCACCAGCACGGTGCATTGCGGCGCGCCGGACTCGTCCCGGACTACCAGGCCGTTCATCTGCACCCAGATCGTCGAGCCGTCCTTGTGGACGTAGCGCCGTTCGGCGACTTTGGGCTTCATCCTCCCGGAAATCACCTGGGCGCGCGCCACGGCGGCGGCTTCGAGATCGTCTGCGTGGATGACGTCGAGGTGCGTCTTCTGCTGCAGCTCGTGCTCGCTGTAGCCGAGCAGGCGGCACATGGCGGGATTCGCGCGCAGGAAGCGTCCGCCGATCGAGAACACGGCGATCGCGACCGCCGCCTGCTCGAACAACGCGCCGAACAGTGCTTCACCGGAGGCTGCCGATTCCGCCATGGAAGAGATGATGACACAGGCGAGGACCCCGGGTCACCCCGGCAAGGTGGGGTGACCCGGGCCTGACCTTTAGTTTTCC
>Ga0208185_1000829_pt1 | contig 10696 bp, 20 predicted proteins | sample EasRivMeERMLT700_FD_187532 | JGI IMG/M metagenome (GOLD analysis project Ga0208185, IMG submission 187532) | Soil microbial communities from meander-bound floodplain in the East River, Colorado, USA - East River MetaG ERMLT700 (SPAdes) (version 2) | ecosystem: Environmental > Terrestrial > Soil... | reverse complement strand
TCTTTAAATCTCTTTAAGGTATCTTTATTAGTAGGTAAAGGTATTACAGTCCGTCCTTTAATTATCCTCATAATTCATTCCGTAATTGTTCTTACAATTCGTTCCATGAGAAACAGTATCTCCATATACCTCTATATGTCCATAAGTATGCTGATTGTTCATAAATAGTATATTTATGTTCTAATTGTGTAAACATTATCTTAATCCTAGTATTACTGATATAACTATACCACACAGTATAGCTGTAGATATTAGTATTGAGGCTAATACATTAGTTTCATACATCTTTAAGCTCTGTAATAGGGACATAGGCAACCACCCCAACACCTTCTACACATATACCATCAGACTTAGAACCATATTTCCATTCTGCATAAGAATGGGCATCTTCTTCGGTAAAGAATACTTGTTCTACTCTACCATCTCTTTCTACTACATAAACCTTATTCATTCTTTCCTCTTGTGTTATAACATCCCTTAATACCTGTATCTACATGGCCCGTGTCTTCATATGTATATATGCTAAAATAGGGCTTGTCAAGTACTTTCTTTACATGGACCCACTTTTCTAGTATATATCTGGTCCATGTAAGTAACTTCTTCAAAGAAGGTACCTAGACTTGCCTTAATTCCTACCTGTGCTATACTATAGATACTGGAAATGCATTCTTTGGAAAGGAGAAGGGAGATGCCTAACATATCAGATGCAGATGCATTTGAATGCACATCTCTAGTGTATAATAGATGGGCACAGGAGTACGATCTGTTAAAGAAAGTCAAGGCTGAAGTGAATGACGGCAGCCCTGACTGGGAACAGTTCCACGCCTTACGTCTCAAAGGCCACACCGCAGAGGAAGCTAAGTGGAAAGCGTTGCTGCAACGCATGACTGCGGTATGTCCTAATCTAATAAAGGGGTAGTACAATGACAAGACAAGAGGCTAACGAGTCATACGAATTCGCCTTCGGCCACCCTTCTATCTGTAATAAGTGGGAGGTAGAGGCAATCTTAAATGAATACGATAGCGACGAGGACTTAGTCCTAGACGCTATGTATAACAGGAGAGGTACCCCTTCTCCTAGAGGTCCCTGTCCATTCCTAAATCTACCTCAATCTAGGGCTGATGAAGTCCAGATAGAGTTCAACGTAATGTCCCACCTTCCTGATGTAAACAACATCCCTGCTCTAAAGAGATACGTATGCATCAGGTTTAAGCTCCACCCAGACAATGACTTGTGGCTGATCAATGTCTTCGTGGAGAAGTTACGTACACTTGGTAACTAGCCACTAAGGAGGTAGGATGGCAGAGAAGACAGAGAAGACGTATATCCTTACGTTGAAAGGCGGGGATATACGTAAGATCACCATCCCTAATGATTGGAAGATTACATTCGGTAATGTGATCCCATATCAAGGCAAGGATGCACGCGTTAGTAACGGAGAGTATCGCATTGCTCTGCGTATCTACGGTAAGAGCAAGGATGACTTGCGTGCTGTGATGATGGACGTCGTCTCATTCAGAGAGGATTCCTTCTCTGTTATGGAGAAGCGTACCACAGTTCAACGCCAAGCTGCTCAGAAACAGACCTCAGCTGGCATGAAAGATGTGGTTGTTGAGGCGCGTGTCACTGAGTGGGTAAACCCTGATAAGGAAGAAGACTCTAAACATTCCGAAGAGTTCCTTAAGTTGCCTTCCTAGTATTGTAGCGTAAGCAGGCATCGTAAAAGGTGCCTGTCTCGCTGCAATATAGCGCAGCATCCAGCAAAGGAGGGCCTTATGGCTCGTAGGAAGGGTAAGAAGCGTGCCCCTTGGGGTAGCAAGACACGTAATGGTAAGCCTGTAGCCCGAAAGGCTATAGAATCAGCAGTGAATGGAGAGCTTGCACCTACGTTAGTCCCTACACTAGAGGCAGTACCTCTTAAAGAGGTATTGGAGGAATTCCACCTAAAGACTATCCACGATCTTGCTGAACAAGGGGCAATGCTTACTTTCATTACACCTCAGCCTCAGGATTAGTAAGCGTGGCGTAAGCGTACCCCTGGGGCAAGGGTATAAACTGCCCCCTATTAATCCAAAGGGAGGATGCCTATGAAGTATACCTTAGCCTTGCTTGCCACTCTCTTACCTTCTATGGCTGTAGCCGACAGTCTAAACATGATCAAGACATTCGACGAGGATACCTTCATATCCTTGTTCGCGTATACTACAGATAACAAGGACGGTGTCCACATAAATGCATTCTCCACTAAGGCAACGCAGGTTGCTATTCGTGGAGATGGGGTACCTCTGACCACATGTCCTGGGAGCTTCTGTCAGTTCACGTGGACTAAGGCTGCAATGCAGTCTCGTAAGTGTGTTCAGTGTGAGTTAATAGTAACTGTTACCGAGGTCGACGGTAAGAGTTACCGTATCAAGACAGAGGTAATACGGCCATGAAGAAGACAGCCTTATACTCAACTATAGTCCTCGTGTCAGTCTTTTTACCAATCTCTTATTGGTATGAGACGAGGAACACTCACATTGAGCTTAGGGCGTACATCATCAAGTCTAACAAGTTCTTGAGGAAACTGGAGGAGAATTATATACAGTTCATGAAGGAGCGCTACAAACCCTACCAACTAGATGTCTAAAGGAGGATACCATGAATGAACGAGCTATAGTACCTACCCCTGAGAATACAGGACTGTTGGATGCAGAGGATTTCGAAGTAGAGAAGGGGATACGCACGTGGAATTCTATGCGTGCGTTGAACATCGCTCTTAGTAGAGAGGTAGAGCAGCTTAAGGAAGAGAAGGTTAAGCTTCAAGCTGCTAACTTCGAGATGGATAGTACCATCAAGGCTCTGCGTGTAGATGCAGAGTTCTATCGTGTCCTGGCTATTGAATCCAAGACACACCTCCACATAGTCCAAGGGCATGTGAATGCCGCGTGTAACAAGGTTAAAGACCTATCAGCGACGCGTGGGAGGGACGATTAGATATGAAGTTCGCATGGCATGAGGTACACGATAAACCTTGGCCTGTGAAGCTGTACGAAGTACCTGTTAGTGCAGCTACAGGTAAACAGGATACTAGCTACGTCCAGGTAGTAAACCTTTCTATCGAAGAAGAGAGGTTAACTCTGGATGAGGTAGCTAAGAAGTATCCATACAGAGAGAAGCCAGAAGATGCCTAGCAAGAATGGAAAGGTACCCATGCCAGGGGATGGGGTTTGGCACCCTGAATACAAGAATGGGGTAGTGTTGCTAGTCTTGTGGGAAGACAAGACAGCAATAGTAGAGTGGTACAACTCTAAGCAGCAGCAGGAGATAGACTTCGATAACTTCTACGATACATTCCACGAACGGCTAAACCAATGGATCTTGGAGTAGAGACCCCATGGCATTTCTAAGACGCTCTAACGGAGAGTTTATAAAGTGTCATAAATGTGATCTGTATCTAACTGTGGGACATGGCAGGAAGTTCGAGGACTTAGTACATCCTAACGACAAGCCCATGAAAGAATACCCTGACGTGTGGTTTCACATCGCGTGCTTCAACAGGTACGAGCACTACTACGGGCTGGATAAACCTATAGACTAAACCAAGGGGTGCTAGAATGAATGCTCAACACAACATGCAAGCATATCTAGTACGTTTCAGAGTTAGTAAAGAACTTGTAGGTATATACGTGTGTTCAACACGCAGGGATTTATTTGCTCTTGTAGACGAACTTCTTGACCCGTTTGAATGTGAGTTTGCTGCTATTGGTGAAGGAGGCTTCCATTGGACAGGAGAAGCTCAAGAGATTTGTATGCCTTGGCATACTAAGACAGTAGAAAATATCTTGTCATTTGAAGGTTGTGAGCCAACTGAGAGTTGGGGAGACAAGTTATGGGGACATGATAAAGTAATTTGGAATAAGTTTAAGGACAGAGATAACTGGAAACACAAACCTGTGGATAAGTCTAGCCTAAAGAAGGTCATGTAAGACCTTTATATTAGGTATCTATTCTTTGTCTTTATATAGATTTCTCAGTGGCTTGACCTAATTTTCTACCTGTGGGATAATATAGATACTGGAAAAGGAGGAAGTGAGATGTGGACCAAACATGACCCACCACCAAAGAGGAAGTACACTGGGAAGATAAAGGTAAGCCAAGGGGCCAACACAACTCTAGCTAGAGCTAGGGCTGAGGTTCCAGGCGGCACGGGGTCTACTGTTCTATACAGGGATCACGTTAAGGGGTATGTACACTACGATAAGAGATTGCAACGTAGTATAGACGTAGCTCTACCTAAGCCTCTGTACAAGACATTGGATGCCTATGCAGGCATACCCGACGAGAGAGTGCCTCCGCTTATAGCTGTAATGCGCAAGCGTAGAGAGCTTTCTACAACAGACTGGAAGAGGCAGGTAGAGACTAGACAGTATTGTTTCATAGTCTTACCGGGTACAAAGCATAAGATTTACTGTTTCATAGAAGCTACGATGGCCTTCTTCGTAGAGGAAGACCTAGTTAGAATGCGTCTAAGGCGTTCCTATGATTTCACTTCAGATGTAGCCAGGATGATTGCGAGAGACGAGAATAAGTTATTGAAATTGCGTTGGAAAGAATCCTTCGAGATACCGGACCAGGCCGCTAGCGCGGAACAGAGTCCGGGACAGAGCGCGTAATCTCTTTTCACCTCCTTTCCGGGATGGCGCGCTCGGAACCCTGGTGTGTATGTGTGTAGTGCGTGACTTACCCCCGCGTATTACTATGCGTACCACCAGGGTTTTTATATTGTTTAGGTCATAACGAGGGAGGGTACATTGGACCTTAACCTGACCGAACTGAGAGAGTTTGGGTTGAGTATCGTGTATGGTTATCCTGAAATTGCTGGAGGATTAGCCTTGTTCTGCGTAGTCCTGGCATGGTTCTCTCTGCTACGCACGGGGGTAAAGAAGATGGTTACAAGCGGTCAGAAGAGAATGTCTGTCCAACAGCGTGAGATTGTCGAAGATGCTATAACTGATGCACTTGAAGAAGCTGTTCATTCAGGCACTATGTCGCGTAAGTCAGCGCGCTATTGGTATGGCACGCTAGCTCAGGACTATGGCCTGAATGGCTTGGTCATCCGTAATAAGATGCTCAAGAAGTTGCATCGGTTCAAGGCTGAAAGGCTTAAGGAGGAGATCAAGGCTCGCCTGGCTAATGGCATTTATAAGACTGAGTGCAAACTGCCAGTCGATAACACACCACCATGGGAAACCAACAACGGGAGGATGAGCACCCAGGATAAGTTCAGAGCTAAGTTCCTCAAGACAGCTTAACACCTAATGGCAAAGGAAGGTACTATGGCTAAAGGGACTATAGTGAAGAGAGCTAAGGGAGAGGAGATACCCGATGCTTTCTTAGACAAGGTATTCGCTGAGCTAAAGCCCAACGGATACGCTTATATTGTTGCGATAGACGACGAAGTCTTGTACGACAAAGGGTTCAAGGCTGACTTGTCTAAGAACGACATTCTGAATCTCCTTAAAGGTCATGAAGATGAGATGATCATCTTCCTGCAACATCATGAAGGGACCCCTCCTGACTTCGAGTCCCTCCAACCTTTCAAACTCCAACCTACCCAGGAGGTTACAAGGGCGGACGGTAAGAAGGAGGAACAGATCTTCTTTGCAGCTGTGGCAGAAGGAGACTTCTCCAACTTCCACAGAGACAAGAGCACAAACTCCGACGAGTTCTTTATGATTCTTAACGTGGTAGAGCCACGTCTGGATCAACTCGTGGGGTTAACTGACGGTGACACTGACAAGATCACCGAACAGTTGAAGAAAGAGATCATCCGGAAGGAATTCCGAGAGACTCCAAAGGGCTTGGGGGCAATCGGTATTGCCTGTGCATCGGGGGATTTCATAATGTATGGGAGAGAGGGTCAGATTACTTCTTTCCCGTGGGGTGAAGTATCTAGTACTTTTGGGTATACGACACCTAAAGAGAAGCCGGTACAGCCTCCGGCTGAAGAGAGTATGGCTGAGAGAATGAAGAGCAAGATCAAGTCCAAGATCGCGCCTTCAAACCAAGAGACCAAGACAGACCTCAAGTCTACTACTGTGCCTGTTGTGAAGCAGGTTCAGTTGCAAGATGTCGAGTACACGGTGCCTAAAGGTTGGGGTAAGATGTCCAACCAAGACAAGAAACGTAGGCAGAACCTTGACTTGGGTTTCCAGATCGCCGGTTGGAGACGGTGGCAGGAAGGTCAGGTGGTCAAAGTGCAGGTTGCAAGACCTGCTGAAAAACAGCAACCGTTGAAAGACCTGTCACAGCTCGATAAGGTGGTAGAGTTTCGAAAGGACACGGAACCTCACCACGTCCAGCCAGAGCAGACGCTTCCAGCAGCAGCCTCTGATCCCAAGCCTTCGGAAATCGGTGTCTCTCCGCTTCCGGAGTTGAAGGCAATGAGAGAGAAGCTGATGAACATGGACGAGATCAAAGCTCTGCTAAATGCAGGCGCTTCACCGATCATGTCCATGTCTGACTTGGATAAGCTCAAGGCTAAGACGCCTTCATTCTCAGAGCTTAGTGGGTTGGATTCGGAGCAAGGATACCAGCTTAGCGGTAAGATGCTAGACTACCTCTACAACGAGGGAGGTCAAGCAGGCTGGTTCATCCTTAAGGCTCTTATCCGGAGTATGCAGATCACCTGTCTTCGACAAGTGTTGGAGCAGAAAGAGACTGGGTTGTCCGAGACTCACGAGCCTAAGACGAGTAAGATCAAGTCTAAGATTCGAGCCTAAAGGGTTACCGTTCGGTGATGGGATGCCCACCGACGGTAAGGGCCCCCAGGCTCGCGTACTTTAGAGCTCCGTGACCTGGGGGTTTCCTTTCACTAAGGGGAGGAAGCCAGTGAAGACACATACCTTAGAAGGTAAATGCCCTTGTTGTGGGAAACCTTTAGAACCTTTCGACCACTACTTTCATTCTCAGACAGGTACTTTAATTCTCTACGGTAATGTTATTAAACTAACTCCTACTGAATCTTTTATGTTCAAAGTATTAGTTGAAGCATTTCCTAGGACAGTATCCTTCGAAGAAATGAGTAATAAGCTTATTGCAAGCAGAGCGGAAGGAGGCATGACCACCCTAGCTCAGACTGTAGTTATGTCTCACCTAAGGAGGAAGTTGGAGGTGCACGGCTGGACTGTGAGCAAGTACTCATACCTGCTACTCAAATATGAGGCAAAATAGGAGGGAAGTTCTATGTCTTTCTTAGGGCTGTTCAAGAAGCAAGAGAGCGATGCTCCGGTGGCTATAAGACTCCGGAATATGTTTCAGGAATTGAAGTATACCAAGGATGCTCCGTTTCTTGAACGGAGGTACGACCAGTTTGTGTTCGTCCCTAATGAGATGATGTCTATGCACAAGGAGCACGATAAGTTGGGAGAGTCCAAGTTCAAGATTTCCCTGGGCTTTACAGAGCACAAATACACATTCTGGCAGCAGAATGCAGGTAGCAACACCACTGCGATCCCTATGGAAGATTCTTTCAAAGACTCCAATAAGGCTAGGATTAAGGGAGAGATATACTTGGTCAACTCTTCCCACATTCCAGAGCTTGACAACTACCATCGAAATGGAGTAGAGTACTCGCGTAAGTTGATTAAAGTCTTAATCCCCCATAGAAGAGCTAAGAATTTTAGACCTAGAGATCGTGCTGCATATGAGTGGCTCCTTTCTAGAGTACAGTTCATGGGTGAAGTTACGGCGTGGATGTACTGCGGTGTTCCAGGCTATTGGAACCCTCTGTTCGAGAAGGGGACAAAGCTGTTCCACCAGAACAAATCTGGAATTAAATCCTTGACAAGGATCAACGAACGTGGTACATTCTCCACCGTTTCATGCTTCCAACCCAATAATCCCGCGTTAGATATTTACTATTATTTCATAAATGCTGAGGCCAGATCAAACAATAGTTGAAAGTCACGTAGCCTGCCCGAGTTGTGGTAGTTCTGACGCAAGGACGAACTACGCAGACGGGCACGGCTTCTGTTTCAGTTGCTCTACCTACTTCCCTCCTGAGTCTGTCTCCCGTGAAGGGTTTACCTACGAGTGTCTACCATGGCGCAACATCGACAAGACAGTGATGTCTTTCTTTGATGTAAAGACAAAAATAGACACCGAAGGTAAACCCCTAGCGGTCGGGTTTAAGTATTCTAACGGCTCTCATAAAGTTAGATTATTGGACAAGAAAGGATTCTACATTGAGAAGAACTCCAATGGAGAAGGTACTGAGAAAGCAGGCTTATTCGGAAAGAATAGGTTTGCCGCAGGAGGTTCTAAGACACTCACCATCACAGAAGGAGAAATCGATGCGCTCTCGTATTATCAGGTTCTTCGAAGCCCTGTCGTCTCTGTTCAATCTTCTGCTTGTGCTGTCAGGGATTGCACTGTGGATTACGATTTTGTCAACTCCTTCGACAAGATCTACCTTGCATTCGATAATGACGCAGCTGGGAGAGATGCTCTACGTGGCGTCGCTAAACTTTTTGATTACAATAAAGTCTTTCATGTAAGGTTCTCTAATCGAAAGGATGCTAACGAGTATCTGCAAGCTGGCGAAGATCAAGAGTTAAGGAATATCTGGCACAACGCTAAGAAGTACCTCCCAGAGTCCATCGTCTCTTCGTTCGACGACTTCAAACAGATACTCTCCACGCCTCCTAAGGAAGGGGTGCCTTACCCTTTTACGAAGCTGACAGAGTTAACTTACGGCATTCGTACCGGAGAGACGGTTCTCTTCACAGCTCAAGAGAAGGTGGGTAAGACTGAGTTAATGCACTTCATCGAGCATAAGCTCTTAAAGGAGACACCCGACAATGTCGCAGCGATCTACCTTGAAGAACCTAAGGCAAGACACCTCCAAGCTCTGGCAGGTATTGAACTCAGTAGACCAGTCCATCTTCCCGACGCTAGGGTTGAAAATACTGAACTTTTTAGCGCGGTACAGAAGGTCATTGGTAAAGATGACCGCCTTCACCTTTATTCTCACTTTGGGAGCAGCGACCCAGATGTTATTATCGACGTTATTAGGTTCCTGGTCTCTGCTCGCAATTGCAGGTATGTCATACTTGATCACATGTCTATGGTTGTTAGCGGAAACTCAGGTGAGGACGAACGTAGAGCGCTTGACTACCTCTCAACAAGACTTGAAATGATGGTCAAGGAATTGGACTTTGCTCTGATTATGGTTAGCCATGTCAATGATCAAGGTCAGACCAGGGGGTCTAGATACCCTACCAAGGTAGCAGATATCACTGTTACTGCTACCAGAGACCTGCAACACCCCGACTTGCAGGAGCGTAACAGTATCTACCTACGCGTCTTGTATAATAGGTTCTGTGGTAAGACGGGACCTGCGGGTAAGATTGTATACGACCAGGATACATGCTCCTTCAAAGAAGAGGAATACGCAGATGGCGGATTTAATCATACACTCGTACCGAGACACGACAACGATAACTGGCAATACGGCGAAAGGCAAATCGTGGCTTAGAACCAAGGTCTTAAACAACTTTGGAACTGTCCACACGATAGACAGAGATTTGTTAGAAGACTTCCTACACACCGTGAGGGAGTATGACATTACATACGAAGAGATATGAACATGATTTTACCTACTGGGACATGGGGCGAACTGGACTTCTTCAAGTCCGGAGAGTGGCAAGTTATAGAAGAGCGTCTTCAAGACTTAAAAGTCCTGGGTAGAATTGTTAACCCTCAGCATAAGAACCTCTTCGCTGCCCTCAAAGCAACTCCCTTCGAGAAAGTTAAGGTAGTAATCCTAGGTCAGGACCCTTACCCTAATCCTGAGGATGCTTGCGGTATAGCCTTTAGTAGCCCTGCTAAGAATATACCACCTACTCTAGCTCATATATTTAAGGAATACGTTAATGACTTGCACTATCCAGTACCTAAGTCAGGAGACCTAACTCCATGGTGTAATGAAGGGGTATTACTGTGGAACGTAATACCTACGTGTGAGGCATACAATTCCTTAGCCCATGCTGAATGGACGGAGTGGGACTTACTTACTGAAGAAATATTAGATGAATTGTCTAAAGAGACTTCTGCTGTCTTCGTAGCCTTCGGCAACTTCGCTCGAAGGTATATGTACAAGTACGTACACGACGAAGATTCTACTAAACTCTTTGTCTCCCATCCAAGTCCTAGAGCAGGGCAGAACTCTAAACATCCATTTCTAGGTTCTAGGATATTCTCTACTATAAACGATAAGTTAACTGATAATGGCTTGTCTCCAATCAACTGGAAACTACCATGAACACCAAACCCCTCGAACAACAAGAAGAAGAAGAAGAAAAGGAAAAGAACAACGTGGTTGATTTGAAGCTTATTACTGGCGGGAAAGAGCCTCCTGATGAACTCGGTCCCTGGCTTAAGGGTCTAGAGAGAGGTACGCATTTCCTGTTCAGACCTAAGAACAAGACAGGTATTAACGACATAGGAATTAACAGAGCAGTAGTGGTATTCCACTATGAGACTTCAACTCTGTTGTTTGATAATCTAAATGCTAATGTTTACTTTATTGTCGATACTAACGGGTTTAGCAATAGTATGCGGCTTGTCCAAGTTATCGGCAGAGAAGAATTATCTAAGCAAGAAGAGCAAGAAAATGCAGATAAAGGAAAACCCCACGATCCGGACGCTGAT
>Ga0208185_1000828_pt1 | contig 10704 bp, 13 predicted proteins | sample EasRivMeERMLT700_FD_187532 | JGI IMG/M metagenome (GOLD analysis project Ga0208185, IMG submission 187532) | Soil microbial communities from meander-bound floodplain in the East River, Colorado, USA - East River MetaG ERMLT700 (SPAdes) (version 2) | ecosystem: Environmental > Terrestrial > Soil... | reverse complement strand
GCAAAGGCGAACGGCAAGCCCAGCTCGGCGGCGAGCGCGCCGCTGTAGTCCGAGGAGCCGAGGAGCCACACCTCGGGGACGGTGTCGACTTCGGGCTGCAGCCGGACTGGAAGATGCCTTTTTTCCAGAAGAGCTGCGAGGTCCGACACCTGCTGCGGGAAGTCTGACGCATCGGGGAACCTGCCGCCGCCGACCGCGAGCGCGGTGCGCTGGTCGCCGCCCGGCGCGCGGCCGACGCCGAGGTCGATGCGGCCGGGATAGAGCGCCTCCAGCATGCGGAAGCTCTCCGCGGTGCGGAAGGCGCTGTAGTAGGGCAGGAGCACGCCGCCGGAGCCGATGCGCATGCGCCGCGTCTCGGCGCCGAGGCGGGCAAGCAGCACCTCCGGGCAGGGATCGGCGAGCGCCGCGATGGCGTGATGCTCGGCGAGCCAGTAGCGGTGATAGCCGAGCTCGTCCGCGCGGCGGGCCAGCGCGATCGTCTCCGCGATCGCGCGCGAAGCGCCCAGCGCGCCGATCACCGGCGACTGGTCGAGGATCGATAGCTGCATTGTCGCCACTGCCCGACAGTTAAAAGAACCATGCGATCAAGGCTGCCGCCTCGCCCGTGACATTTGTAGGTCGTGTCAGCCCGACAAACGCATGGGTGGCAATCTGTCACAAATGCGCGACAACCTATTGTTTGGATTGGGCGACGGATCTCTGGCACGGCGATTGCAATACATCGGCCGCGACGAGGAATGCCGAAATGATCCCGATCACCCTCCGGTTCAAGCAAGAAGTCCATTCGTTCGCGAATACGCTCTTCAGTTGCATCCTGCTCTCGCTGGTGCTCGGCGGCATCGGCGGCACGATCTACAAGGTGATCTCGCCCGAGGGCTGGGTCGCGACGGCCTTCGGCCGCAGCTTCTCCGCCGGCGCCGCGTCGCTCGGTTCCCTCGCGCTGGTGGCCGGCCTCGCCTGGTTCTCGCGCAGCTGGGGCGCTCCCGACAACCGGTCGCTCTTTTCGCACTTCCTGGTGTACGGCTTCGCCGCCGCCGGGATCCTGTATCTCGTGCAGCTCTGGACAAGAGGAACAATCTAACTCAAGCGGTCGATCAAACAGATTCAAGCGGTCGATTGAACAGATCGACTCCTCCCCGGGGCCCGTCCTCCCCCCTACAGGCGGGCCCCGTTTTTTTGCCCTGATTCCGGAGACCACTTCCCGCCTGATCGCAATGGCGGTCTCGCTCGTGGGCGAAGCGCAATCGGTCATGCTGGAAATGCAGTGTTCGCACACAGACTTTCGGGAGTACTGCTTCGGGCTGAAGGATCCGTCGGTGGCGGAGTACGACCGTCTCGTCGAGCTCATCGTCGTCGAGCAACGCAAGATGATCGACCAGAACCGGGAATTGCTTGCGCAGGTCCGCGGGGAGAAGCCGCAGAGCTAGCCCGGAGCGAGCTTCGCCGGTGAAATCAGCACCCCGAACTGCTCGCACCAGATCACCACGGCTCCGAACTTCGCGATCTCGATCCCGGCGGGAATCTCGTAGTTCTGGCTGCCCTTGAAGGCCTTGAGGCGCCCGAGGTCGACGAACATCGTGCGCTCGACGTTGGTCGAGGGAACGACCTCCTTGTCGGGCACCAGGTAGACGTGGAATTTCGGGCCCGGCCCGACCTCGAAGTCCGGCTCGAGGTGCAGCAGGCCCTCGTAGACCGTGACGCGCCCCTTGCCGTAGTGGATCGGGTCAGCGGGATTGGCGTGGATGAAGGTGCCGCGCGCGAGCACCTTGCGCTCCGGCTGGCCCGGGGCAGGCTTGTCGACCTTCTCGGTGGCGACGACATCGGCAAGGAAGAGGTAGGGGTAGACGAAGATGCCGAGCGCAACCCCGCCCGCGATGCCGAGCACCGCGCCGACAACGAAGCTGATGAAGTAGCCTTTCACTGGCCGCGGCGCGGCGCAGTCTGCAGAAGCCGCGCGAGCTCGTCCTTCCAGAACTTCGCGCGCCCGGTGGTGCCGTGGCCGGAGGTCTCCTCGCTGGCGGGGATCAGGAGCACGCGGCCGTTCTTCACGCGCTTGATCTCGCGGTCGAGCACGCCGAGCTCCGGCGGATTGCGCTCGTCGTCGGCCGAGTTGATCGCGAGCAGCACCGCTTCGATGCGATCCAGCCCCGGCTGCGGGTTGAAGTCGCGCGACGAATCCCACTGGTAGAGGTGATCGTTGGCATCGCCGCGGAACGGCGCGCTGAAGCGCTGCGTGATGAGCTGGTCGGCTTTTTCGCGCGTCGGCGCGGCCTTGTACAGCGCCTGGTTGCCGCCGTTGGTGCCGATCGCGAAGTACACCGAGGCGAACTGCAGGCTGCGCGGCTGCTTGGTGTAGTTGCCGCTCATGTACTCCGGGTCGCTGCGGACGGAGTCGATGATCATCCGGCGCATCATCCAGTTGCGTCCCGACATCTCGACCGGCAGCGACGCCATCGGCACCGCGACGTCCATGAAGCCGGGATATTTCTGCGCCCAGATCCAGGTCTGCATCCCGCCCATCGAGTTGCCGATCACGAGGCGCAGGTGGCGCACGCCGAGGTGCTCGCGGACCAGCCGGTACTGCGCCTCGACCATGTCGTCGTAGTTGTACTTGGGAAACTTCGCGCGCAGGCCGTCGGAAGGCTTGCTCGACTTCCCGGTGCCGAGCGCATCGGTCAGGATGATGTAGTAGCGCTTCGCGTCGAGCGGCTGCCCGGGACCGAACAGCTCCCCGGCGAACGCGGGGCTCAGCATGCCCGCGCCCGAGCCGTTCGTGCCGTGAAGAATGAGCGCGGGCTCTCCCGTGGGCGCGCCGACCGTCGTGTAATGCAGCCGCAGCTCGGGCAGCACTTCGCCGGTGTGGAACTTGAAGTCGCGCACCACCCAGCTGCCTTCCTGAGGAGCGGGATAGTCGGCGGCAAGACAGGCGCCGCCAGTCAGGATGAAAGCCAGCACCAGCAACGTTTGCGCGATTCGCCTCATAACGATCTCCCCTCGGAAACTGACCATGCGGCTACGCGATCCCTACTTCTTGAAGGCGGACGCCGGCTGTCCGCGGATCTCGCCGAGCGGCGCCTTGACGCCCATCTCCTTCATCGCCTTCGCCAGCGGCTCGGGGTTGATCGCGTTCTTCGGCATCTCCGGCGATTCGATCACCTTGATCGAATGGAGGAAGGCGTAGCCTTCCTTCATCGCCGCGAGCACCTCGTCGTCGAAGGTCAGCTTGGCCTGGTAGTTGACCGGGCCCGCGCTCGGGTCGGCCTCGTAGAGCGCCGACCACACCGTCTTCTCGTCGTAGCCGGTGAGCTCGGCCGCGATCAGCTGGGCCGATTCGCGCGGATTCGAGATCAGGAACTGCAGCGCCTCGATCTCGGCCTTCATCCAGCCCACCGCGGCTTCCGGATGCTTCTGGATGAAGTCCTGCCGCATCGAGGTGAAGTTGGCGTCCTTCTCGTTCCACTGCGGCGAGGTCGGCGCGTACTTGGCGTTGCCGAGGTCGACCTGGCGCCGGGCGTGCGGCTCCCACATCATCGCCGCGTTCAGCTTGCCCGCCTGAAAGTTGCTGGTGATCACCTCGATCGGCATGACCAGGATCTCCGAGGGCTTGAAGCCGCCTTTGGCGATGATCGACTCGGTGATGCGGTTGGCGCAGGTGCCCCGGTGGTAGGCGAAGGGCTTGCCGTTCAGCCATTGCGCCGCGGCCTTGAAGTCCTTGAAGTCGGGCGCGCTCTTCGACACCATCAGCCGCTCGCAGTGCCGGCCGTTGCTGAACATGGTGACCGACACCAGCCGCAGGTCGGCGATCTTGCTCTTCGTCGTCAGCACGAGCGAAGGCATGTCGCCCATGGTGCCGATGTGCATCTTGTCGGCGAGCATGGCGTTGATCATCGGCGGGCCGGTGAGGTGCGGCTCGAACTTCACCTTGCTGCCGGCGGGCAGGTACTTCTTCCACAGCTCCTTCTGCTTGAGGATCACGCCGTACCAGGCACCGGTCCAGTAGGGGTGATAGCCGTAGGTGATGTCCACCGGTGCCGCCGCGCCTGCGGTATTCGCGAGAGAGATCCCCAGAACAAATGCTGCCGCCGTCGCCTTCATGTTTCTCCTTGTGCGGTCTGCTGCTCGGGCAAGTATAGCGCTGCCATCAGCCGTTTCTTGATGTCGAGATAGCGCTCGCTCGCGAGCACCTCCGGCGTCCTCGGATAGGGCAGGTCGACCTCGATCGAGTGCGCGATGCGGGCCGGCGTCCCGTCCAGGACGAGCACCCGCTCGCCGACCACCAGGGCTTCCTCGAGCTCCGAGGTGATGAAGAGCGTGGTCATGCGGTTCTCGGCGAAGATCTTGAGGTAGTACTCCTGCATCAGCTCGCGCGTCATCACGTCGAGGCCGCGGAACGGCTCGTCGAGGATCATGAGCTTCGGGTTGTTGATCATCGCCTGCGCGAGCTCGACGCGCCGGCGCATCCCGCCCGAGAGCTGCCCCGGGTACCTGTCCTTGAAGTCGCGCAGGCCGAACCTTTCCAGCAGCTCGAGCGCCTTTTTGCGCGCCTGCGCGGGGCCCATCGTGCCGGAGGCACGTGGCCCGAACATGACGTTGTCGAGCACCGTCATCCAGTGCCATAGCGCGGTCTCCTGGAAGACCATGATGCGGTCCGGGCCTGCCTCGGTGATCGGCCGCCCCTCGAGGGCAAGCCTGCCGGCGTCCGGCGCGATGTAGCCGGCGAGCATGCAGGCGAGCGTGGTCTTGCCGCAGCCCGAGGGCCCCATCAGCACGGTGAGGGCGGCGGCTTCCAGTTCGAAGGACACGTCTTCAAGCACATCCTTCGCATAGCGCTTGCTCACGCCGGAGACGCTTACCGCTGCCACGGCATCATCCTCTTCTCGACGTACGTCACGATCAGGGTCGACAGGTATCCGGCGAGGCCGATGCTGATCATGCCGATGATCACGGTCGTGCCGGTATGGCTCACGTAGCCCTCCCACGTGAGCCTGCCGAGTCCGGCATCGCTGGCGATCATTTCCGCCGCGATCACGACGTTCCACGCCACCGCGATGCCGAGGGTCATTCCCACGGCGATGGCGGGAACCACGGAGGGCAGGATGATGCGGCGGAAGATCCGCACCGGCGAAGCGCCGAGCGAGCGCGCGAGCCACAGGTGCTCCTTGCGGATGCCGCGCACCGCGTCGTGCACGTTGATGACGATGATGAAGAACGGGCCGATGAAGGTGATGAACACGATCGAGAGCTCGGCAGTCGGCCAGAACAGGATCGAGAGCGGCACCCACGCGAGCGGCGGGATCGGGCGCAGCAGCTCGACTACCGGGAAAACGATCTCATGAAAGAGGCGGCGCGTTCCGAGCAGCAGGCCGAGGGGGATGCCGAGGAGCTGCGAGAGGATGAAGCCGTACCCGACGCGCTCGAAGCTCACCGCCCAGGAGCGCCAATACGCCGCGCTCGGCAGGTACTTGCTCCAGAACGCGCGGCTGACCTCGGCGGGGTCCGGGATCTCCGCGAAGCCCGGCGCCTTCAGGCGCGCGAGCAGCGTCCAGAGGAGGATGAACGCGGCGATCGAGACCGCGCCGCGCCAGTTCAGGCGCTTCATGCCTGCTCGCGCTCGCCGCGCTCGAATGCCCGGCGCGCCTCTTCGTGCACGCTCTGCGCGGCGCTGCGCTTCAGCTCGGCATAGTCGCGCGAATAGAGCATTTGCGGGACGCGCGGCCGCCCGAGGCCGACGCGGATGATCTCCTTCACCGTCCCGGGGCGGGTGGTCATCACCACCACGGTGTCGGCGAGATAGATCGCCTCGTCGAGGTCGTGGGTGATGAAGACGATGGTCTTGCGGTAGCGCCGGTGCAGGTCGAGCAGGTGCTGGTGCATCGTCGCTTTCGAGAACCCGTCCATGGCGCGAAACGGCTCGTCGAGGAGCAGCAGCGGCGGATCGTTCATCAGCGCGCGAACGATCTCGACGCGGCGCTGCATGCCCGAGGAAAGTTGGGCCGGGTAGGACGCCGCGGTGCTATCCAGGCCGCCGCTCGCGCGCAGCAGCTCGAGCGCCTTCGCTCGCGCCGCCTCACGCGAAAGCGCCTTCTGCCGCAGCGGACCGTAGGTGACGTTCTCCAGCACGGTCTTCCACGGGAAGAGGGCGCCGTGCTGGAACACGACCACGCGGTCCGGGCCCGGCTTCGGCGCCAGACCGGGCTGCGCGAGCAGCCTGCCGTCCAGGGTGATCTGCCCGGCGGTCACGGTGTCGAAGCCGGCGATCGCGTTGAGGAGCGTGCTCTTGCCGCATCCGGACGGGCCCACAATCGCGACGAACTCCTCGGCGCGCACCTCGAAGCTGCAGTCGCGCAGCGCCTCGACGCTCGCACCCTCCGGATCATAGGTCTTGCCTACACCGCGGATGGAGAGGGCGCCGCTCATGCAGCGAAGCCGAGGCTCTGCTCGCGCCAGCGCATGAGGCGGTTGCCCAGGACCCGGATCAGGGCGCTGCTCAGGTAGCCGAGCAGCCCGAGCGTCGCCATGGCGATGACGATGGTCGGAAACTGGATCAGATTGTAGGCCTCCATGATGAGGAAGCCGAGGCCGTACTGCGCGGCGATCATCTCGCCCGCGGCGAGCGAGAACCATGCTGCGCCCATCGCGATCTGCAGGCCGGTGAAAATGTTCGGCAGCGCGCCCGGCAGCACGACGTCGAGCAGGATGTCCATGCGGCTTGCCCCGAGGCAGGCGGCGGCGCGGAAAAAATCGGGGTCGATCGATTTCACGCCGACCGCGGTGTTGAGCGTGGTGGCGAAGAAGGCGACCAGGAAGGTGACGAAGATCACCGCCGCTTCGGAGCCGGCGAAAATCAGGATCGCGAGCGGCACCCAGGCGAGCGGCGGCACGGGGCGCAGCATGCCGAGCAGCGCCGAGGCGAAGCCGCTGAAGCTGCGGCTCCAGCCGATGCACACGCCGAGCGGCACGCCGAGCAGCGTCGCCGCGGCGAACGCGGCGCTGGCGCGCCAGGTGCTGTACAGGATGTGCTTGTAGTAGGCCTCGGTGAAGATCGAGATGCCGTACGTCGGCTGCGGGCTCAGCCATTCCGTGACGACCGCCACGGGATCCGGCAGGCGCCGGAACGATTCGAGCGGAACCCAGGCGACGCACGCGTACCACAGCGCCGCGGCGCCAAGGTAGCCGGCCAGCATCAACCACAATCTGCGATTGCGCACGCTGAATGGTAAGTCAATACACCACGATTTCCAGCGGAGGTTCCAAAGGGCAGAGGAGAAATGCTTCGGCTTTGACATGCGGGCGGTCCGTGCCAGCCAGCGACCCGATCCCGTCACGGGCTTGCGCGCGGTGCCGATCTACCAGACGACCAACCACACACCTCTAGACGGCATCGGAAGATTCCCGAGAGCGATTCAAATAGAGCGCCTCAAACCCGGTTCGCCACGAAGGGAAAGCCGGTTGCCAATTGAACACGCGCTTCGCCTTTGCGTTCGACGCGCCGCGCTGTTCATTCATGTAGTAAACCCGCATGTCGCCGAGCTTCTGCCGGGCCAGGGCCTCGTCGATGTGGCCGGGTGCGGGTGCATCGAGAAGCTTTGCAGCGAACGGCAGCCATTCGCTAAATCGAGCAGGCGAGTCATCAACGATGTTGTAGATTCCGCGTGCTTCGTGCGCCAGAACGTTAAGCGTTGCCGCGGCGGCGTCACGCAGATTGATGAACGAGTAAGTTCCGGCACCGGCACCCACGATCGGCATCGCGCCCTTGCGGATGGCGCTCGGAATGGTGCCTTCCGGGTCGTAGCTGGTACCGGGGCCGTAGAACCATCCGTACCGGAGGACGGTACCGGACATTCGGTTTGCGTCCAGTGTCTGGCGTTCGAGCGACGCGATGGCTTCCGCCAGAGGTCGAACCCCCGCAGGAGCATCGAGATGAAGCGGAGTTTCTTCGTCGGTAAGTCCGCTACCGAACGGCGAACACATGAACGAAATGCTCTGCGCGATGAATCGACGCACCCGAGCGGCGCGCGCCGCGGACATGAGATTGCGCGTCCCTTCGGTACGCACGCGGATCGTTTCCTTGTAGGGATCGCCGTCCTTAGTTCCGAACGCCGTGAGCTGATGGATGACGACCTCCGCTTCGGATTCCGCGACCAATCGAGCGAGCCGCAGTTCGTCGTACACGTCGCCGACCACCGGTACAGCGCCCATTTGTTCCAGTTGCGAGGTGCGATCTGCGGAGCGGGTGAGCGCGACGACTTCGTGTCCTTCGTTCACGAGCAACGGCACGAGGACGCGCCCGATTGCACCCGTCCCGCCGGCGATAAATATGTTCATTGATGCCTCAATCCCTTCTGACCCCACGTTGCGTTGACCCCGCGTCACGGTACGGATCTCGTCAGCAGCTCCTGAGACTGTGCAAGCGTTCGATCGACCTGCGTCAGCAAGGCGCGCACCTTGACAATCTCTTCAGCTCTGGCAGCTGCTGCTCCGGAATCCCAGAAACGCCACGCGTCACCTCCCGACTGCCGGTCTGCGAGTTCCCACCCGTGCTCTTGATACCGAAGTTCCTTTTCGGTGATCGAGTTCACCCACTCCAACAATACCTCGATATCATGGTGATACCTCGCGGCGTCCATCTCGTGGAGCGCTGCAATTCGGCGGGAGAGTATCGCGAGAGTGCCCGGGTAGATTTTGTCGTCGATCCGATCGTATGCCGCCTTAGAGTGCTCCATACGTGCATGCGCATCTCTCTTCCCTTGGTCGACCTTCTCCCTTAGCTGCGATAAGACACGGCACCAGCTGGGATCGCTCTTGTCGCCGTGCCACTGCGTGAGGTCCACCGTATCGATCGCGTTGAACGGGACAGGCAATGTGCACTCTTCAAGGAGAACGGGCACTAGAGCGTCGCGGTCCAGCCCCTTCTTTGCCTCAGCCCTCACATAAATAGAGCGGAGAGCTGCCGGCGTCCAGCATGCAAGAACGCAATAGGCCGACGTCACTTCACGCTCAATCTCGGCATCAAAACCTTCGCCGCGGCCGGCCTCAAGGTTTGCGTCAAACCAAACGGACAACTTCTCGTCTCTGAGAACGTCCGCAATTACCCTGACCCGCTCTCGTTGGTCGCGCTTATACGAGATGAAGACTTCAGCCACAGTACTACCTCCACGATACGCAGACACGGTGGGCAAACGGTTTGGGGTCTAACTTGATATAGACGGCAAAGTTGCCGCTGAGGAAGCATATACCTCTGGATATTTGTCTACAAAGATAGAGATGTGCATGGACTGCTACCTATCTGGTGCTGGATCTTTTCTCGACCGCGGGATGTTTCCAGTATTTGATATCACGCGGTGCTCGATTCCGAGCGCGCGCGCGGCGCCCCAAGGCAGTTCCCACAGCTTGTGTTTCGGGCGCCAGAAGGCGCCGAGGGTGTTCAGCTTGGCTCGCAGGGCGGCGTCGTTGTAGGCGATGCGCACGTAGACCATGTCTTCAGGTGAACGCGGCGTCTGACGCAGGCGCGGCCGCGGGGTCCACGGCGCTTGCGCGACGATCAGCTCGACGGTGGTGAAGCGTTGGCTCCGCGCCTCGTCGTAGCGGTAGCGCACGCAGACCAGCCGCTCGCCGAAGCGCGCGAGAAGCTTCTTGGTGCCGTTCTGGCCGGGCTTGAGCTTGAGCCGTGCCGGCACGCCGGTTTAGCGCGGCGTCAGCGAGCGGCGTTGACCAACTTCAGACCGCGATCGGCGCCTTGATCGCGGGATGCGGGTCGTAGTCTTCCAGCGTGAAGTCCTCGTAGCGGAAGTCGATCAGCTCCTTCACCGCCGGATTCAGCCGCAGCCGGGGAAAGGGGCGCGGCTCGCGCTCGAGCTGGCTCCTCGCCTGGTCCAGGTGATTCAGGTAGAGGTGCGCGTCGCCGAGCGTCAGGACGAACTCGCCGGGCTTGAGGCCCGTGACCTGGGCCACCATCAGCGTGAGCGCGGCATAGGAGGCGATGTTGAACGGCACGCCGAGGAAGAGGTCGGCGCTGCGCTGGTACATCTGGCACGAGAGCCTGCCGCCCGCGACGTAGAACTGGAAGAGGAGATGGCACGGCGGCAGCGCCATGCGGTCGACGTCGGCGGGGTTCCACGCGCTGACGATATGGCGTCGGGAATCGGGTTTTTTTCTCAGGGACTCGATGACCTTGGCGATCTGATCGATTTCTCCGCCCCCGGGACTACGCCAATGGCGCCATTGGTAGCCGTAGACCGGGCCCAGGTCGCCTTTCTCGTCGGCCCACTCGTTCCAGATCGTCACGCCGCGCTCCTGCAGCCAGCGCACGTTGGTGTCGCCGCGCAAAAACCACAATAGCTCGGTGAGGATCGACTTGAGGTGGAGCTTCTTGGTCGTCAGGAGCGGGAAGCTCGGGTCGAGCACAAAGCGGAGCTGGCGGCCGAACACCGAAAGGGTGCCGGTGCCGGTGCGGTCGGACTTGCGCGCGCCGCGCGCGAGCACTTCGCCGACGAGGTCCAGGTACTGCCGCTCGGCGGAGCTGGTCACGGCCCGAGCTCGGTGAGCACCTCGGCCGCGCTCTGGAAGCGGTCTTCCGGGTTCTTGGCGAGCAGGCGGTCGAGCAGCGGCTGGTGCATCGACAGCAGATCGGCGAGCTTCGGCGGCGGGGCGTTGACGTGCATGGCGATGACCTCCGCGGAGTTTGCGCCATCGTAGATCTTCTTG
>Ga0208185_1000826_pt1 | contig 10739 bp, 12 predicted proteins | sample EasRivMeERMLT700_FD_187532 | JGI IMG/M metagenome (GOLD analysis project Ga0208185, IMG submission 187532) | Soil microbial communities from meander-bound floodplain in the East River, Colorado, USA - East River MetaG ERMLT700 (SPAdes) (version 2) | ecosystem: Environmental > Terrestrial > Soil... | reverse complement strand
CCCAGCTCCACATGGCGGCGGCGCTCGGCCGCTTCTTCCCCTACCTCAACGATCCGAAAGCGCTGCTGCCCCATTACACCCAGGGGCTGCTCGACCAGGGCTGGGAATTCGATACCGCGCTCAAGCCGGTGCCCGGCTTCCCGGTCTACTACGGCTGGCTCGGCGCGATCGCCGACGCCCAGGCCAAGGTCCACCGCGGGCTGGACGTGCGCTGCCCGGTGCTGGCGATGCATTCGGACGAGGCCGACATCGTGCTCGACTGGCGCCATATCGCGCGCTGGTCGCGCACCCTCGGCCCCGACGTCAGCGTGCTCGCATTTCCCGGCGCGATGCACGACCTGACCCTCTCCCGCCCCGAAATCCGCGACGAAGTCTTCAGGCAGCTCTTTTCCTGGGCGGAACGAGCGGTAATGTCGCCGGCGTAGGCAAAAAATATTTAGCCTCGCAGGCTTGTTAGTCGCGCTGACGTCCCCATGTATCCCCAAGCCGGCAACGACGCACAGTCGTTCACCGCCGGCAGAGGAGAACAAGATGGTAAACATCACACGCTTCAATCCGCTCGAGGATACCTTCGAGAACTGGTTCCGTGGCGTCCCCGTGTGGCTGCCCAACCCCGAGGCGCGTGCGTCCGCGCCGACGCAGTTCCGCATGGACGTAAGCGAGAATGAAAGGCAGTATCGAGTGCTGGCCGAATTGCCTGGCGTCAAGAAGGAAGAGATCAGCATCACGATCAACGGCAACGAAGTTGCGGTCGCCGCGGAAGTGAAGCAGGAAAAAGACGTCAAGAACGGCGAGACGGTGCTTCGCGCCGAGCGCTACTACGGCAAGGTCCAGCGCGCGTTTACGCTCGGTCACGAGGTCGACGAAGCGAGCGCCCAGGCCAAGTACAGCGACGGTGTGCTGGAGCTCACGCTGCCGAAGAAAATGTTGGCGGCAGCAAAAAGGCTCGCGGTGCACTGAAATAGACAGACCCCGCTTCGGCGGGGTTTTTGTTGATCTTTTGTTTTGCGCTATGCCGGCTGGCGCACAGCCGGCGGTCATTTCTTCCGCGCCTGGCTGTGGCTGACTACGGGCATGCGGTTCCTGACAGGCACCAGACGCAGCGTGGCGAGCGTAGCGATCGTCCAGGCGACGTAGGCGGCAGTGAACACCCATTCCGGCGCCTCGTAGTACAGGAAGTAGCGCACCCAGCGGCCGACGAACGAGTCGGCCCGCGCCCCGCCGCGCAGCATGTCTTCCCACACGGTCAGCGGGCACATCACGCCGAGCAGCGCTTCGGCGGCGACGAAGGCGATCGCGCCAAGGTGCAGGTAGCGGAACCACGGGTTGAGCACCCAGCGCCAGCCGAGCGAAGCGCCTATCCACACGAGGACCAGCCCGCCGACGATGAACACGACGATCAGGAAGTGGACGACGAGCAGCGCGTCGGCGATCATGCGGCGAGGATGACACAACCCCGGTTTCCGAGGCTCACCCCGGAGAACATGAACGCGCAGCAGCGCGAGGTCGCGGCCGAGATCGCCGCCGGCCCGCGCGGCGAGGTGCGCGGGCCCTTCATCGCGCTTCTCCACGACCCCGAGCTCGCCAGCAAGGTGCAGAAGCTGGGCGAGCACCTGCGCTGGAAAGGCAAGCTGCCGCCGAAACTCAAGGAGCTCGCGGTCCTGGTCACTGCCCGGCGCTGGACCTGCCAGCACGAGTGGGTGATGCACGCCAAGCTCGCGCTGGACGGCGGCCTGGCGCCTCAAATCGTCGAAGCAATCAAGCAAGGGAAAGAGCCAGCCGGGATGTCGGATGAAGAAAAGGCCGTCTACACCTTCTGCCGCGAAGCGCATGCCACCGGCCGTGTGGGCGAAGAAGCTTTTCTTTCAATAAAGAATCGTTTCGGCCTCGACGGCGCTCTTGAGCTGCTTGCGCTCAACGGCTACTACACGCTGATGGCGATGGTGCTCAACACCGCGGGGCTGCCGCTGCCCGGCAATGCCGACCCGCCATTGAAGTGAAAAAGCCGAGATAACCGACGGCGAGGATGAGCGCGGCGAAAAGGGCGAGCGTCGCGACGCGCGAGGACTGCGCGAGAAAGTGCAGCGTGCCGCTCTCGAGCCCGACGAAGGCGAGGCCGAGCACGGGAAGCACTGGCGCCCCGCACCCCGTGACGCTGCAGGCGCCGGTGGAGATCCCGAACATCGTCGCCGCCGCACCCGCTAAGCCTCCACGATGCAGTGCTTTGACGTTTCTCAGAGTCAGATCGCGATAGCGGCGCCAGAGCGCGAAGTACAGCCCAAACAGCGCAGATATGAGAAGGATGCGGCCGACGTCGGCGACGTCCACGGCGAAACCCCACTCGGCGCCGCCGTAGCTGCTGCCGGCCGAAAACCAGAAGAGCGCCAGCTCCGGAAGCTTCGCCAGCTTCTCTCCGAAGGTCGCTTCATCCGAAGCAAGCCATTCAGGCAACCGCTTCAGCCACGGGTTGAAGCTGTAGTAGTCCAGCGGTTTACGCACCGCCGACAGGATCGCGACCGGCGCAATGACGTGGAGCGCGGCGACGGCGAGCGTTACCGACGCGAACACGCCGGGATGCGCGGCCAACGCCGTCCACATCCCGCGCAGCGCCTCGCCCATCCATCGCATGGGCTCATTTTACGGTTTCGACTATGGGCTGCGCGAGAATCCAAAGGCTCAGCATCGTGTAGGCGACCATCAGCGCGGCGAGCGGATATTGGCTGCGGCGCGCCGTGCGCCGCTCGGAAAACAGAGCCAGCGCCAAACGGTGCGCGACGTACATGGCGAGCACGTGGCCGGCCACAATCACGATGACCGATGTGTACCAGGCGAAGCGCGCGCCGACGATGCCGACCGCGATCTGGTAGTGCGCCGTGCCGAACAGGTTCCAGCCGCGTCCGAACGGATCCGAGGCGAGCGGAATCACCACCTGGCCGGCGATCAGCAGATACGAAAGGTAATGCGCGACGTGGTAGGCAAGCGCGATCGGCAGCAGCGTCGGCACGAAGAGCCGGAGGAGCTCGCCAGCCGGGGCACTGCTCATTGAGGCACATATGCCGAAGATGACGAGCGCAAACAGAAAAGGAAGCGCGAGCAGCCCAGCCGTCGTCGCCGCCGTCCAGTGCGCGTCGCTCACCGCCCATAGCGGCGTCTCGCGCAGGCCGTCGAACGTGACGAGAGCGAGCATGACGATCACGAAGAACGCCTCCGACGAAGACAGCGGCCGCGGATCGAGCAGCCCGGCGGCGGGAGCGCGCAGGTGCAATTCGCCGTTTGTTCGCCATTCGATCGGGGCGAGCCGCGCGATGAAGCCGAAGTACACCGTGAACACTTCGCCGCTCTTCAACCACGCCTCGCGGCCGAACACGAACATGCCGGTCCAGGTCAGGAGCGAATAGCCGAGCGCGAGCCAGGCGATATTCGCCGGAACCGCGTTACCTTCCCAGACGATCTCGATCCAGGCGAAGGCGAGCAGCAGCGCCACCGCGGGCCATGCCTCGACTGCAGGCGGAAGCTTGAAAAGTCCTTTCGAGTAAACCACCTTCCACGGATTGAGCACTGACCAGAGATCGCCGACGAGAGCAGTCAGATAGGTGAACCCGATCCACCATGCGATCCAGACGAAGGCGGGCGCAAGATTGCGGAAGGGATCCTGCGTGCCCAGTAGACCCCCCGCGATAAGAACCACGAATACGCCCACGGACACGGCACGTAGCGCGCCGACAAGCGGTGGAGGTATCCGCAAGAGAAAAAACTGGCGGTAGGAGGCGCCGCGTCGTAGCGCGAGCGCAAAGACCACGAAGGAAAGCGCGACCGTCAGCCCGGCCGCGGCCAGCCACAGGTGAAGCGGCAGCGGCAGGTCATAGCGCTCGCCAAACGCGTGCGCTACGGCTTCAGCCGGTAGCCATGTGAATGTTGCAAGGTTAGCGCGGATGAATCTCGACATGCAGGAGCGCGCGATGGCGATGCTTCGAGCCGCCCTCGCCGTGGATCGCCACGGGAAAGCGGCCGGTCAGCCGCGCCGCGAAAGCCGTGACGGCGGGCTTGCCGGGCGCGACGTGCGTCTCGATGTCGTAACCATGGAAGTGCAGGACGAGGGGCTCGTCGGCGCTCCAGCGCAGCTCGACGCGCTCGCCCTCTGTCACGCGCAGCACGCGCTGCGCCGGCGGCACGCGGCGCTCGGCGATCTGAATCTCGAAGGTGCGGAGAGGCGCTTGCGTCAGTGCAAGGCATGCCTCGAGCGCGATGAAAGCGGCGACAATCCTTGCTGCCGGCACCGCGCGATCGTAACACTAGGCAGTGTCTCTATTGAACTTCGGCTTCCGGCCAAAACCGGACACTGGCGAGCCGTAACATCTGCCCATCGGCAACCACGGCGGCGCAACCGGAAACGATTTGCATTTGCCGCACAACGTCGCCACGGTCTTCCCCGCTGCCCGGCGTGGCAGTAACCTAGGGAAGCAGGCCCACACACAAAGAGGAGGTGTTATGCAATCAGTCCTGCGTAAGATGATTCTTGGTATGGCAGCCGTCTCTTTTGCCGCATCAATGTCCAGCGTGTTAGCACAGTCGAAGGATCCGGCGGGGATGGGCACCTGGAAGCTCAATGTCGAGAAGTCGAAATTCAGCCCGGGGCCGGCGCCAAAGAGCCTCATAGCCAAATTCGAACCGGCGGGCAAGGGCGTGAAGCTCACGACCGAGGGTGTCGGTGCCGACGGCAAACCTACGGCGACAGAGTACACGGCCAACTACGACGGCAAGGACAATCCGCTCAAAGGATCGCCGGTCGCCGACACCGTTTCGTTGCGCCGTATAGACGCGCTTACCACCGAGCGCACCGACAAGAAGGCGGGCAAAGTGGTGCAGACCCTCAAGCGCGTGATCGCCAAGGACGGCAAGACCTTTACCGTCACCGTAAAAGGAGTGAGCCCCAAGGGCGATCCCGTCAATAACATGCTCGTGTTCGAGAAACAGTAGTTTTGGCGCTTGGATGCGGCCGGCGCGGTAGTCTTTCGACGTCGGCCGCGACTTCATTCCCTTCCATCGCCGGGGCGGCAATAGGCCAGACCTTTGAGCGCACCCAAAGGACCACGTTCCGATTTCATGTCTGCCACGTTGCTGTTGCACTTCCAGCGTTTTCTTAAACAAGAGTTTAGGAGGTTGGTTATGAAAAAGTCTGCTCGTTTGCGGATGGGTCTTGCGGTTACGGCGTTGGGACTGGCCGTGTTGCCGGGTATCGCTGTTGGCCAGCAGAAGTCGCTCAAAGAGCAACTCGCTGGAACTTGGAGGATTGTCTCCAATGACAACGTCGCCCCAAACGGCACCAAGCGACAGCTTTTTGGCCCCGATCCGAAAGGCGTCCTCTTCCTCGCCGCCAATGGGCAATATGCTCAAATCATCGTGCGACCCGATAAGCCCAAATTCAAAGTCAATAACCGTTTGGAGGGCACACCCGAGGAAAACAAAGCGGCAGTGCACGGAACGACCGCTACGTTTGGCACCTGGTCGGTCGATGAGGCGAACAAGATGCTCATCGTGCGTAATGAGGGCGGCATGTTCCCGAATCAGGCGGGGACGGAGTCGAAACGCTCCGTCACCCTGACGGGGGATGAACTGAAGGTCAGCAACCCAACTCCGGCCTCCGGTGGGAAATCCGATTCGGTGTGGAAGCGAGTCAAATAGGAGCCGCGCGATCGCTCACATCACCGCCAGCACATCCTCGACAATAAGGCGCAACGCACCCTCGAGATAAGTAAGCCGCTTAATTCGCTTCAGTAAGAACACACGCCCCGCTTCGGCGGGGTTTGTTTTTGGCGCCGCTCATCTACCTGAACGTCCGCTTCGGGTCTATTCCGTTGAAAAACTCTTTTCTACGGACGATGAAAACTTTCTAGCCGTTATGGGAAGCGGTGCGGCGCTTGAGGCTAGGGGGATGCATGAAAGAGTTGATGTCGTGATGTAGGCTCTCCTGAGCGGCTAGGAGCTGGAGCCAGGTCAATTTTTGCATTGCTTCAATATCAGGCCGAAATTTGCCGCACTCGCAATTTCGAGTTTTTCAACGGAATAGGTCGGAAGCAGCCTTTCAAACTTCAGCACTACCTAGCACTTCGCATCCTTGACACCCGCAAGGGCGCGATGCTCCACTGACGCTCGCACATGAACTGCTGCGCGAGCAAGATCGTTCTTGCAGCGGGGCTCGCGCTCCTCGGCGTCGCGCACGCCGGGCACGAGTTTCCGTTCTATCCCTCGTTCTATCCGCAGGAGATCACGGTCGAAGCGCTCGATGCGCAGACCGCGGCGCAGCGGCTCGCCAAGGGGACGCTGCACGCTTACGCCGGCACGGTAGAAACCGGTCTGGCGAAGACCGCCGCGGTCACTTCCCTCGGCGGCTACGTGATTGCCAGGGTGGACCGCGACGCGTGCGCAGCGGCGCCCGGTTTGAAGCAGGCGCTACCCAAGGGCGCGGTCTGGCATCCGTACCCCGTGACCCCGTTTCACGCCGACTACCTGCACCATGCGGATCGTGCCGAGGCTGCTCGAGCCACGGCGGAGAAAAAGCAAATAAGAGCTCAAATCGAGGTCGTGGACTTGAGCGCGCTCATGGCGAAAGCAAGCGTGCAGCCGGGACCGCCGTGGTTGCGGCAAGGCTGGTTTCACGCCTATCTCCTGCTCGCGCCCAAGGTGAGGGAGGAGGAGACGCGCGCTCGCATCGAGAATGCCGCGCGGCGCCTCATGCGCGGCGATCATCGAAGCCTCGAGGAACGCATCGACCTCGAGCGCAGCCTGGTCGCGCTCCTGCAAAGCGGCTGCGAGCGCGTGGTGCTCGGCTACACGGTGCGGCGCGAGCATTACGCCGTGGAGTATTCGGCGGGCGTGGAGAACGTGGGTTACGACGCTTTCGAGGGGCTGGCGTCGGCGATTTTTCCGCGCACCGTCAAGCTGCGCGATTTCCCCTGGAACGGTTGGCTCAACGTCGCGGCGCCGGCAGCGCCTTCCGGCGCGTGGAATCCACTGGGCGGCGGCTTTGGCGACGCGTTCGGCCGCCTCGTCTGGTCGGCGCTCTCCGACCCCGCGTTCCTGCCCGCGCCGCACGGCAGCGGCTGGATCGAGAACCGCGTCAGCGCCTCCGTAGAGAAAGGCGAAAGGCCGTTCGCGGTACCCCAGGATGCGCTGTTTTCAAGCAAAACGGCCGGCACGCGCATCGTCTATCGCGTGCGCAATTCGGCGTTCCACGACGGCACGTCGATGAGCTTCGCTGACGTGGTTCATGCCTACGCTTTCGCGAAGCCGGAACAGCTGAGAGGCGTACGCCTGCTGCGCGTGGAGACCGAAACCCTCGCCTTTGGTGAAGACAAGCTGAGCTACGAGGTGCCGGTGATCGAGGTCTACCTCGACGGCGCCACGGGCGGCGATGCGGCGACCGTGGCGCCGCCGTGGACCACGCTGCCCTGGCATCTGCTCGCGCTGCTCGAGGAGGGCGCACGTCGCGGGTATTTCAAGCTTTCGGAGGTGGATCCGGTGCGCAACGCCGCGATCGTGCAGCGGCTCGGCGTGCTCGCCCGCGAGCTTGAAGAGCGCGCCTATGTGCCGCCTGCATTGATATCTCATGTGAATGCAGAAGAGGCTCGCAGCCGCTACCGGCGGCTGCGCGAATTCCACGCGGCGCACGGCCATTGGCTCGTGACCAACGGCCCGTACCTGCTCAGCCGCTGGGACGGCACGAAGGCGGTGCTCGGCGTGTTCCGCGATCCGACCTATCCGAAGGGCCTCGGCAGCTTCAATGCCTACGCCGTGCCGCTCAAGGCGCATGTGACGCGGATCGAACGGCGCGGCGATGGCGCGCTGGTTCACACCGAAGCGGAATGGCTGGAACGCCTCGGGCGAGACACGCGCGTCGTGCGCGGCTCGTTCGCGCAAAGACTCGCCGAGCGGCTGACGGGCGCGGGCGCTCCCCCGGCGCCGGTCTGCCACTACCTGCTCGTGCGTCGGGACGGCGGGATCGCCGCAGCCGGCGCGGTACGCGCCGGGGCCGAGGGGACCTGTCGTCTGCAGTTGAAAACCCCGGGCTACCGGCTCATGGTCGCCGCCGTGCTCGAGGAGAGCGCTGCGAACGCGCCGATCAGAATCGTTCCCTGGGAGTAGACTGTAATGGCCATACGACAAGAGGAGGAGTCATGGACAAGGAAAAGCGGGAGGAGCGCCGCGGTTTTCTGAAGCAGTTCGGCGCGACGCTCGGCGCTGCCGGCCTCGGGGCCGCAGGAGTCGGGACCGCGCATGCTCAGGTCAAACCCAAGGGCAACATCCCCGACCGGCCGGTCAAGGTCGGTCACATCACGTTTCTGACCGGCCCGGCCGAGCTTCTGGGCGGCCCCGGTCAGCGCGGACATATCCTCGCCCAGGAGGAGATCAACGCGCAGGGCGGCCTGCTCGGCAAGCGCAAGATCGAGACGATTTTCGCCGACGAAGCCGCGGGGACCGACGCCAACGTGAAGGAATTCCGGCGCATGAAGCTGTCGGAGAACATCGGGCTCTTCACCGGGGTCATTTCGAGCGGCAACACCCCGGCGCTCGGGCCGGTGGCCGAGGAACTGAAGGTGCTCACGCTGTTCAACGACGGCTGCACCGACTTCCTGTTCGACAAGGCGGTGCCCAAGCCGAAATACACCTTCCGGGTGACCAACATCCAGTCCGCGGACGGCGTCACGGCGGCGATCGGCGCCGCGACGCACTGGCCCAAGGTGCGGCGCATCGCCTCGCTGCAGCCCGATTACAGCTATGGGCGCAACGTGTTCGAGCACTTCGTGCTCGCGCTGGGGAAGCTCCTGCCCGGAATCCAGGTTGTTTCCGAGTCCTGGCCGAAGCTCGGCACCACGGATTTCACCTCGCACATCACCAAGATCCTCTCGACCAACCCCGATCTGCTGATTACCGGCGTGTGGGGCGGCGACTACGTCGCGTTCTACAAGCAGGCGCTGCGCTACGGCTTGTTCGACAAGATGAAGGTCGCCACCACGCTCGCCTTCGGCGGCTATCCGCACGCGATCGGCAAGGATCATCCCGACGGCGTGCTCGCGGGCGTGCATGCGAACTATCACTTCCTCTATCCTTCCGCCGAGCGCTGGCCGCTCAACAAGAGCTTCGTCGAGCGCTACTACAAGCGCTTCAAGGAATACCCGAGCTTCGAGTCGGACGGCGCCTACATCGCGCTCTACCTCTACAAGCAGGCGGTGGAAAAGGCGAACCAGCTCCTCGGCGGCTGGCCCGACGACGAGGCGATCATCGCCATGCTCGAGGGCGCGGGGATCGATTCGCCGGCGGGCTACCTCTACATCCGAGCGGACAATCACCAGGGCTACAAGGATGCGGTGACGGGCCTGAGCAAGAACCTGCCGGGCTACGATTTCCCGGTCTGGGACCCGGCGAGCATCGTCTCGATCCCGATCCGCAGCATCACCGCGCCGCCCAACTGGCCCAAGCCCGGCCAGGGGCATAACGAGTCGACGGCCGCGGCCGACTGGATCAAGAAGACCTGGCCGGCTCCTCGCGCGGTCTGACGCAGTAGCATCTTTTTTTTGGGAGGTTTCCGGAGCGGCTTGGCCGCCGCTCCGGAAATGCATACAAAAAACAAGAAGACGATGGAAATCGTTGCGCTGCAGATCCTGAATTCGTTGTTCTACGCCGCGGTGCTGTTCCTCATCGCCGCCGGCCTGAGCCTGATCTTCGGCGTCATGGGGATCGTCAACATGGCGCACGGCATGTTCTACGCCCTCGGCGCCTACGTCACCGCGTGGTCGGTGGGTGTGGCGGGGTCCGCGCTTCCGCCGGCGGCGCTCTTCATCTTCCTGCTCCTCGGCGCAATTGCGGTCGCGCTCGTCGGCCTGGTGATCGAGCCCACCTTGATCCGGCCGTTCTACCGGCGCCCGGAGGAGTACCAGCTGCTCGTGACCTTCGGCCTGCTGCTGGTGCTTGAGGACGTCATCCGGCTGATCTGGGGCGGAACGCCGATCACCGCCAGCGGGCTCGTCGATTCCCTCGGGCTGGTTCGCATCGGGGGTTTGCCCTATCCGGTCTACAACATGCTGATGATCGGAGTCGGCGTCATCGCCGCGGCCGGGATATGGGCGTTCGTGTACCGCACGAAGTTCGGCGTTCTGCTGCGAGCCACGGCGCAGGACCGGCGCATGGCTGCGGCGCTCGGCATCGACATCGGGCGCATCTACATCCTCGCTTTCGGCCTTGGCTGCTTCATGGCCGGGCTCGCCGGCGCCATCGTCGTTCCTACCCAGGCGGCGGTGCTCGGCATGGGAGTGGAAGTACTGGTCATCTCTTTCGTCGTCGTCGTGATCGGCGGCCTGGGCAGCCTCGAGGGCGCTCTGGTCGGCGCGTTGATCGTGAGCGCGCTGAGAACCATCACCATCCAGTTCTGGGAAGAGATCGAGCTCGCCGCGCTCTATCTCATCGCCGCGGTGGTGCTTCTCATCCGGCCCACGGGTCTCTTCGGGAGGAAAGCCTGAACGCTCCGCGTTCTCCTTCCAACCGCCGCCGCGCAGCGCTTGTCGCGGCCGTCGTTGCCGTACTGCTTGCCTTTCCAGCCTTTGCCGGGACTTATCAAACGCAACTCCTGACCTACGGCCTCACGCTTGCGATCGCCGCGCTCGGCTTCAATCTGCTGCTCGGCTACACCGGGCTGCTCTCGTTCGGGCATTCCGCGTTCCTGGGTACGGGCGCCTACACGGTCG
>Ga0208185_1000824_pt1 | contig 10763 bp, 8 predicted proteins | sample EasRivMeERMLT700_FD_187532 | JGI IMG/M metagenome (GOLD analysis project Ga0208185, IMG submission 187532) | Soil microbial communities from meander-bound floodplain in the East River, Colorado, USA - East River MetaG ERMLT700 (SPAdes) (version 2) | ecosystem: Environmental > Terrestrial > Soil >... | reverse complement strand
TCAGGTGTTGTGGTCGATCCTCCACGATGACTGGAAGAAACGACAGCAGGAAAAAGCGACCTGGGGATCGGCGGTCGTCCACTAACCCCTATCCCCTAACCCCTGTCCCCTGTCCCCTAACCCCTGACCCCTAACCTCTAACCCCTTCTAAAATGAGTTCGTGGAGCTGCTGACCGCCCTTGGCCGCACGCTCGGCTTCTCGTTCGCCGCCGGTATCAACCTTTACGCCACCATCGCGATCCTCGGGCTCGCCAGCCGCTTCGGCTGGGCGGATCTGCCGGCGCAGTATCGCGTCTTTGACAACAACTGGATTATTGGCGCCGCGATCGCGCTGTACGTCGTCGAGTTTTTCGCGGACAAGATCCCCTGGGTCGATTCGATCTGGGACGCGATGCATTCATTCATCCGTCCCGCCGGGGGTGCACTCATCGCGGCGGTGTCAATCGGCAATGCGCCGCCGGCTGTGCAGGGCCTTGCCGCCCTCGCAGGCGCGGGGCTGGCCGCAAGCACTCACTTCACCAAGGCAGGTACGCGGGCGATCGCGAACACCAGTCCGGAGCCATTCTCCAACTGGATTCTGAGCCTGTCGGAGGATGGCTTCGTCATCGCGCTCGCCGTGCTTGCGCTGAAGTATCCGCTGATTGCTGCGGTTGTGGTACTGGCCGGGCTCGCCATCATCATCGTGCTGGCGAGCTGGCTGATCCGGGGTATCGGCCGGCGGCGCCGACCCTCTTAGCGGCGTGGACCCTCTTAGCGGCGCGGACCCTCTTGGGGTCCGCGGGTGGGCTTAGCGGCGCGGACCCTTTTTAGCGGCGCGGACCCTTTTTAGCGGCGCGGACCCTCTTGGCCCGCCGAAGCCGCGCAGCGGCGAAGGCGGCTTGGGTCCGCGAACAGGCTATGCACTGATCGCCTTCGGTGCGCTGGTGGCCTTGACCGCGCGCTTGCGGGTCTTGGCGACCTTCACTGGGGCGGGTGTATCGGACGGCGTGAGCGAGACCCGCACCGTCGAGAACGTTCGCGGTCCGTGTTCGTCGAATTCAATCCTGGTGTGGTGTTCGTCGGCGCTGGTGACCGTGCCGGCCCCGTAATTAGCCTGCGAGACACGAGCACCGGTTGCATACAGTCGCATGTCACATCTCCTGTTGAGCCGCGTGCTATGTGCACGCCCTCAGGTGCATTCTCTGAATGGAACTCTCGCGCGACGATCGCGAAACAAGAGGATCAGACTGGAGACGAGTATTGTAGCACCAAGGGGCGATACCCCTTTGAAATGGCCTGTTGTGCTGCAAAACTGATCGCCCCCGCCTCTTTCTTGCACTGAGGCATCAGCTCGTCCCACTGCCTGTCGAGGGCTGTTTCGATAATCGAAAGCGGAATTCTCAGAGCGTTTGCGGCGGTTTGGAACTTGGGATTTGGGATTTGGGATTTACCAGGCGAGTGCTAGAACCGCGACAGATCCAACGAGCAGGGCAATGCCGGCGAAATCCACCGCCCATGCGCGGCGACGCTGCGTCTGCCGTTCCCTTTGAGACGACATGACCGGGATGAGCGCGAGGACCGGGCACGTCAGGACACGCAGCACATCCTCTTCGCGTTTGAAGGTCGTATCGCGGGCCTCGAGGAAGCCAATCATGAAAAGGCCGAATACGAGCCCTGCAACAGCACCCGCGGAAATGGTCGCGAGTCGTCGACCTTCGTTGTAAGGTCTTTCCGGAAGCGACGCCGGAGACAGGACCTCAAGTTGCTCGCCCGACTGCGATCGATCGGGATCGGCGGCGACGTGTGAATCCTCACGCTGCGTCAGCAGGCCCGTGTAAGCCTCTTGCAGCGTGCTGTAGTCGCGCGTGAGCTCCAGAAGCTCCGATTCCCGCGTCGGAATCAGATTGAGCTGAGCCTGATAGCCTGCTATCGCGCGCTTCAGGCGAGCGACTTCAGCGCTATTGGCGCTGAGTTGATGATCGATCTCCTCCACTTTCCCCAGAAGATCGTTCAGTCTCTTCTCCTGCTCCTCCTCCGTGAGCGCCGACGGCCGTTCGAATCCCGAAACAGCACTCGCGATGCCCGCTTCCTGTTGGAGTCGTGTCTGTAGATCAGCGACCGTGCGCTGCACACTGAGAACCTGTGGATGGCTCGGCGGGAAACGCAGTGTGGCGACCTTGAGGCGCGCTCTCGCAATCGCGAGTTGCTGTGTGATCGTCAAGGGTTGAGCAGGCTCCGGCGCGCTAACGAGGCCCGCCGATTGTCTCGATGACGTAGAGTGCGCCTGCGCATCGGCCAGAAGCTCACGTTCAATCGATGACCGCTGCTCTCGAGCGCGGTTCATTGCGTCGTTGATCGACAGCAACCGCATTTGTGCGTTTTGAATGGCCTGGAGGTTCTGCTGGAGCTGCGAGGGAACCTGCCCTACGAAGCGCTGCAGATACTCATCGAGCTTTTTCTGGTGCTCAACAAGTTGCTGCCTTGCGTCCTGGAGTTGTGTCTCAAAAAACCCGTTGGTGCTGTCGGCCTGGCTTACATCGCGCAAATTCTGCTCGATGTGCAGGGATGCCAGACGCTCCGTGACTTTGCGGGCGGTTTCCCGGTTATCGCTGACGAAGCTGATGCGAAATGAGTTCGGATTGCTGGTGTCGAGTCTTACCGTGATGTCGGAGCGCACGCGTTGGACGACATCTTCCATGAGCTCGCGCGTTCGCTCGTCTGAATAGAGATTCAGGTCCACGATAATTTTCGCCAGTCGAGAACGACTGAGAATCTGATCGCTGATCGACGGAAGCCGATCGCTCATCGTCTGGGCGATCGTCGACTTCACATCGTCGTCGGGAACTCTCTGAGGTAACAGGCGAATCAGCGTTTCGGATCGGTAGCGCTCCGGCACCGCGCGCGCGATTGCGGGCGCCATCGCAAGACCTACCGCCAATGGCACGAGAATCAGCCACCGTCGGCGCACGGCAATGCGAATGATTTCCCCGGGCGAATGCTTTCTTCGTCTCAACACGCCGGCACCATCCTATTGCCTTCCCGTTACCTTTTTAGAATTCTGAGGGGGATCCCCCGGCGGGGGCTGTATGCTCTCCCAAAATCGTACCAAACGGGTGCTCGATCTCGACGAGCCGAACTCATCGCGCGTTCGAAAGACGCAGGCGTGCCGCTCCGAGCTGACGCCCGGAGCCGCCGTTAAGGACAACAAAAGTCTCGGCTAGCAGCGACTTCGAAGCGCGACGCTGCGATTGAAGAGCATTCAGATGCGGGGCGATTGGCAAGCCGAATGTAGGCGCGGGCCGGCGGATGCTGAAGGTCGAGCTGCACGCCCATACCGCCGACGACCCGGTCGATCGCATCCCGCATACATCCCGAGAGTTGATTGATCGCGCCGCCGCGCTCGGCTACGCGGCACTGGCCATTACGCTCCACGACCGCCAGCTGGAAATCGGCGACCTGGCACCCTACGCCGCCGGACGAGGCATCGTGCTGATTCGTGGAATCGAGCAAACCATCGAGGGTAAGCACGTACTTCTCTTGAATTTCAGCAGTGCCACCGGGCAGGTGCGCAGCTTCGAGGACGTTGCCCGTCTCAAGCAGCGCGAGCCGTCAGGGCTCGTGATCGCGCCGCACCCATTTTTTCCGATCCCTAACGCTCTCGGACCGTTGCTCACCAGACACGCCGATCTCTTCGACGCGGTTGAGTGGCACGGGATGTTCACGACGATGGTGAACTTCAACCCGCCGGCGAAGCGTTGGGCAACGCGTTACGGAAAACCGCTTGTCGGAAGTGGGGCTGTGCACCGCTTGCACCAGCTCGGGTCCTGCTATTCGCTCGTTGATGCCGGGCCGGACCCCGACGCCATATGTGACGCGGTGCGTGAAGGCCGTGTACAGGTCGCAGTAAAGCCGATTTCCTTCCAGAGCGCCGTGCGGACTGCAGTCGACATGCTTGCGAGCGATGCGCGGGCCAGGTTCGAATCGAAGTTCGACGTCCGGTCCAGAATGTCCAATCAGGTTCTTCCGCGGGCTCACGAGGTGAAGACGACTCTACCTGCCAGACCCGGGCGCCATTTCAAGAATCCCTTGGCGCCGTAGCGCCCCGAACTCCCCTACTTCTGAAACGCGGCTGGTGGGGTCGACCCGCTGCCGAACTCGTTGACCGCCCTCACCACAGCGACATACGACCCCGGCGGCAGCGGCGCCAATAGCGAGCTGATGTCCACCTTGCATTCCCCTGACACCACCGCCGGCTTGCCGAGACTGTGGGTGGCCAGGAGCTGGGGCACCGTACCAGCCGAATAGATCTCGAGCACGTAGGTCTGCACAGTTGCATGGTCTGGAGATGGCTCGAACACCGCGTATCGCGCCGTCGCGGGCGGGGGCGACACCACGGTGATAGTGCGCTGTGGAGATGTCGCACTCGCACCGTCATCGTCATACGCAATGGCCTTGACCGTGTGTGTCCCTATGGCAGCACTCTGCCACGTGAAGGTGTAAGGCGACATGGTATCGGAGCCGACTTTCACGCCGTCTACATACAGATCGACGTACTTGATCGTTCCATCCATGTCTGACGCAGTGGCGGCGATGTTAACCGGGGTCGACGGGTTCACAGTCACGCCGTCTGCCGGGGACGTTAGCGAGACGACGGGCGGCGTATTCGGCGCGGGCCCAACCGGTCGAACCACGACGTTGTCGAACATCGCTGTCGCGGCAAGGGCGGCGACACGACTGCTGACGGCGAGGCCCACGTAGAACGGTGAAGGTAGATCGAGCGTTTGGCTGCCGACCATACTCCACGTCACTCCATCTGCAGACTTGAAAGCGGCGACCACCGACCCGCGGCGCTCCAGCTTCACCCAGGCCGAGGGTGGTGGTGTGCCGGTCCCTACGGACGTGTGGAAGGTCTCGTAACCGCCGGCGGGGCGGCGTTGGAACACAAGCCCGTTCCCTGCTGATGTCAGCATGAGCGCGTTAGCCGCGTCTGGGCTCAACGATGTGCGGATCATCACGCCGGCCTTCGACCACGCGTCGACATATTGGAGGCTGGCCACGTGCGCGCTCACGTCCACATCGCCGCTGACCCGCGTATATGCGTAGCGGAACTGATCGGAGACTCCATAGATGTCAGCGCCCGCTCCAGCTACGGCAAGAGAGGAACCCACGACAACCGAGAAACCGGAAACCGGTGGCGCGCCAATGACCGAGGAGGCCCAGCCCGCTGGGAGTGGCGCCTCGACCACCGCAACGTCAGTGACGGCGGTCGTTGCCGTCAGAGCCTGATCGTGGCTCGCCACAGCAAAGCCGACATAGGCCGTCAGCGGGAGCGACATCGACTGGCTTCCGATCTTCGTCCACGTTGCACCGTCGAGAGATTGATACGCGGTCAGCGTAGACGCGAGGCGATCGAGCCGAAGCCAGACCGGAGCGGCACTGTAGATACCGGCGGTGCTGACAGTAGTGCCACCCAGCGTCGTGCGGCGCTGGAACGCGATGCCCGTCTGCGGAGACACAAGGGCGAACGCATGGGCGGAGTCGGCGCTCAGTGACGAGCGGATCATCACGCCCGCCTTCATCAATGGAGTGTTCCCCGAGGGTGCCACCCGACCGATGATCGTGCCGTCACCCGTGAGCTGCCTATAGACGAACGTGAACTGGTCGCGCGTTCCCCAGACGTCCGCGCCGACGCCGGTGATCGAGAATCCCAGACAGGCTGTGGACGAGCACGACAACGTGCTTGCGGAGCCGGAGGCCGCCGGGGAGCCAATATCAGACACCTGCCAGCCAATGGGCAGCGTGCCGGCAGATGCGAATGCGGTCGATGCGATGTTGAAGAGTATGAGAGCGCAGAGACAACGCGCGGCGCGCGCAGCCTGCACACCGCTCCTGCCAGACGAATGGCACAGACCCATGGACACCCTTGGTTGTTATGAGAGACGAGGCACGCTGCGGGACAGAGCGGCGTGCGAGCTAACACAGGCAACGGCGGTACCAGCGTCGCCGCTCGCAGCGAAGGCTCAGCGCGCGTATGAGTTAGCCCATAAGTTAGAGGACGAGCTCGTGCGCGCAACGACGCGAGCACGACGAGGTGATGACGCATTTGTTCCGAGGAATACGATTCTGTTAGGTGCTTTGAATCACTGGCCGAGTGACGTGCGGTCACCGACACTCTTTCATAACGTCCAACCACGATGAGCGACGAGCTCGATTTCAGGGTTCAGGGTTGGGTACTTCCTCAGCCGTATCCGGGCCTTATGAAAAGTGTCGTGGCTCGTGCGGTGATATCTGGGCGCGTATGTTGCTTCCGAAAGGGCTATGCGACATTCAGTACCGCGGATCTCAGCTGCGTTAGCCATCTGTTCGTTGTTTTTTATCGCACCTCGCTCGGCAGCAGCCCAAGTCACAACGATCTATGTTGATCCTGGCATCGGCGCAACGTCGTGTAATGCTTACGATCCCACTCGCCGTATCTGTGCGGGTGGCGCCTCTACGGCGTTTCTGACGATCGCGGGAGCTGCTTCGGTGGCCAAGCCGGGATGGACAGTTCTGATCCGTGCAGGCACGTATCGCGAAAGACTCAGTCCCGTCGTCTCTGGAACCCAGAGTCAACCCCTCATTTTTCGCCGCTATAGCAACGAGATCGCGACGATCACGGGCATCAGCCCTGGCATTCTGCTGGTGAAGAAGGAATACATCGAAATAGACGGTATCACCGTGACTGACGTCTCTGGTTGGGCGCGGCTCGAGGATTCGCGCAACATCACTATTCGCAATTCTGTTTTTCGCCGTGCGACAGCAACCGGTACGACCGGGGGGGTAAAGCTGGTCCGCAGCTCGGATAACCGTCTCGTCAGCAATACCTTCGATGACGGTAACGACAACATGATCCTGGTGGACAGTGCAGATCGGAACCTGATTCAGGGCAACACATTCCAAGAGGGTCGCCACAGCCTTCTGAGCGTTCGATGCTCGAATTTCAATGTCTTTCGCAGCAACAGTTTTTCGAACACTAAGCAGAAGGCGATTGAGATTTACGATTGCGAGGGCACCAGTACCGACACGCCATATCGACTCGACGCGACCAAGCACAACCTCTTCGAGCTAAACAGCGTCACAAAGACTCTCGCCTCGGACCTCGATCATCGATACAACGGCATTCAGCACGGCGGCCAGCAGACCATCGTGCGACGCAATATCTTTCGCAACAATGACGGCGGCGCCGTTAGCTATCAGGGTTACGCGGACGAAAGTTTGTACGTCTATGGAAACCGGATGTATAGCAACACCTTTTTCGCGAACCGTTGTCATGGGATCATCGGCAGCTCGGGAACCGCGAACTTTCGAGACCAGATCGTGAAGAACAACCTGCTGTACAAGAATGTCACCTGCAGCGGTGGCCCAGAGCAGACCAGGATTGTAGATCCCAACGCAGTCGTTCTTATTAACAATGCCATTGAAACGATTGCACCTGGCTTTGCGAACGAAGCTGGCAACGATTTTCATCTCGCGGCGGGTAGCCGGATGATTGACGCGGGTGTCGCTCTCACAAACTCTGCTGCCGCCGGGAGCGGTACCAGCCTGCGCGTACAAGATGCTTCCAATTTCTACGATGGATATGGGATTCCTGGTGAGGTGGGTGACACGATTCAGTTTGTGGGTGGCCCCGCTGTCGCAGTGGTCATTAGCATTGATTACGCGACGAATACCCTGACGCTTGATCGATCACTTGCGTGGTCAGCGGGCGCGGGCGTTTCGCTCAAATACTCGGGTGCCAGGCCCGATGTGGGAGCGTTTGAATTCGCGACGCCCACCCCCAGCGGCGGAGGGACGGCGACGTTCGTGCGCACCGACAGCACCACACAAGGCAGCTGGCGCGGAAAGTATGGCACCCAGGGCTTGGCGCTTGCGGCCGATGCGATCAGTTTGCCGGCCTACGCGCAACTCGCGCTTGATGGCCAATCAACGTGGACGTGGAACGCATCGACGACCGACGTGCGTGCGCTACAGCGCCCTGCCGGGAGCGATCGGTTTGCGGCTACTTGGTATCGCAGGGGCATTTTTAACTTTGATTTGAATCTCAGCGATGCGAGCCCGCATCAGGTTGCGTTGTATGGGGTGGACTGGGACGCGCTTGGCCGTACTGAACGTATCGAGGTCCTCGACGGCGCCGGTGGAACTGTGCTTGATACGCGCACGCTCGCGAACTTCGCCAATGGGCAGTACCTTGTCTGGACGATTACCGGGCACGTCATCTTCCGTGTAACGTTTATCGCGGGGGGCAATGCCGTCATCAGCGGGTTTTTCATCGACCCCAGCCAATAGCCCTATCCAAAATTGAGTGTGTGATCAACCGCTCATGCTGCTTTATTGTTTTCGATAGCGCGGCGAGCCCGGGGTCTGGTTGTAATAGTTGATCGCGGGAATCGTGTCCTTTTCGACTCGGTTCAGCACCGTGCCAATGATGCACTCGGAGTCGAGCTCCGCGAACGCCCGCTCGACCACGGCAGAAGGCGTGGACCCGGCACCAATGACAAACACGACCGCTCGTGTCAGTCGCGAAAGAAGCTGGGCGTCGGGCAGGAAACCCACAGGCGCGGTGTCGAGCAACACCCAATCGAACCGCGCGGCACATTCGTCGAGCAGTGTCCGCATCCGCTCGGAGGTCAATCCGGCGAGTGGATTTTCCCCCGGGCGACCGGACGTCAGCACACTGAGTCGCGGCGAGACCTCAATCAGCGGGGGCTCTCCCCCTTCGGTAGCTAGCGCCTCGCTGAGCCCTCTCTCATTAGGCACGCCAAGAAACTGGTGCACTGAAGGCCACCGCAGGTCTGCATCGATCACCAGCACCCGGCGTCCATAGGCCTCGCTCAGCGTGAGCGCCAGGTTGACGACCGTCAGCGTCTTTCCTTCCCCCGGTAGCGCGCTGGTCACCATCAGGGTTTTGAGACCGCTCTCAATCTGAGCGTCGTGCAGGACCGCTGCGAGCCGTCGATACTGCTCGACGGAAACGTGACTCGGACCGGCCCCAGCGACCAGTTTGCCTTCGACCTCCACGTCTGCAGACGCAACCATTACCGACACCTTTGTCTGCAATGGCGCGGCGCTGAGCCTATCTTCAGCGGGGCCTACGATGACGCTGGGCGTCTCTTCATGCTCGGCTACGCGGTCGGACACCTTAAGTCGACTAGAGGAAAGCCGGCTTTCGCTTGGGTAGTGTTCGAGCGCGAAGCGATCTGGGGGACGCGGGGTGTTCTCGGACCATCTGGTTCCGCGGTCACCGCTGCTTGACTCTCCCGATACGCGTCTCAACGCCTCGTAAATGTGGCTCATTCAGTTTACCGTCTCGGTCGTCGTGCGCATGGATTAGGGTCGCCCCGAGGCGAACAACCTCAAAAACCGCGATGGGGCCTCCGGATGGGCGCTGGCCTCCGGCGGTGGTGGCGCAACGGAATCGACGCCACTACCCCCATTCTTGTTCGCCGCGTTCCCGTTCCCGTTAGTCTTCGCCGCGAGCGGGACGCCGACCTTTGCCGGTCGCAAGCGCAAATCGCTGCACACCTCCCGCACGATGGCCTGGTCCACTGGTTGCCGGCCCAGGGCCAGACCAGTCAGCAGCGCGTTGTCGCAAATGACGTTGATCGTCCGCAGGATTCCACCAGAGTACTCGTGAATGACCTTGACAGCCTCCAAGGTGAACAGCCACGGCGCCACTCCACCCGCGGTCGTGATACGGCTGGTTATGTAGGCTGCGGTGTGATTGAGCTCGAAGGGTGCGAGCTCGCACCGCAGCGTCACGCGCTGCTTCAGCTGCCGCAACGCCGGATCCTCCAGGCGATTGCCGAGTTCCGGCTGCCCCGCAAGCACCAGCGGCAGCAATTTCTCCAAGGTCGATTCGATGTTCGTGAGCAGCCGGATTTCCTCGAGCAGGGCATTACTCAGGCTCTGTGCTTCGTCCACAATCAGCGCGGTGATTTCTCCACGCGACCGGCGCTCGCGCAGCATGCGCACGAGGGATTCGATGAAGAAGGCCTTGGATTCACCCACCGCCGGACCGAGCTCGAAACCAGCGGCGAGCGTCCTGACGAAATCGTCCATGGTGAGCGTCGGGTTATTCATGTAGACGCATCGGACGTTGCGACAGCGTTCGGATTCCAGCGCCGCGCGCAGGAGGGTTGTCTTTCCTGTGCCGGCTTCACCAAGGAGCAGGGTGAGCGACTTGGCCGAGGACAGGCCGTACTCGAGGTTGCTGAACGCCTCGAGGTGCCCCGGTGGCAGGAAGAGAAACTCCGAGTTCGGAGTGAGCTCGAACGGCAGCTCGCGAAGGCCGTAAAAGGACTGATACATTGTTAATGCCCGCTTACCACTGCATGCGCCAAAATGCCAGAACGGCGGCAGATCCAGCCAGCACAGCAATGCCAGCGAAGTCCACCACCCACGCGCGGCGACGCTGCGCCTGCCGTTCCCGATCGGAGGCCATGACTGGAATGAGCGCGAGCACCGGCACCGTCAGGACACGCACCACATCCTCTTCGCGTCTGAAGCTCGTATCGCGGTATTCGAGAAAGCCGATCACGAGGAGCCCGAACACGAGCCCTCCAACAACACCCACAGACATGGTCAACAGTCGCTGACGCTCGTTGTAAGGTCTTTGCGGAAGCGACGCCGGATCCAGGACTTGAAATTGCTCTCCAATCTGCCGTCGCTCGAGATTGGCGGAGATCTGTGAGTCCTCGCGCTTCGTCAGCAAATTCGTGTAGCCCGTCTGAAGCGTGCTGTAGTCT
>Ga0208185_1000823_pt1 | contig 10766 bp, 10 predicted proteins | sample EasRivMeERMLT700_FD_187532 | JGI IMG/M metagenome (GOLD analysis project Ga0208185, IMG submission 187532) | Soil microbial communities from meander-bound floodplain in the East River, Colorado, USA - East River MetaG ERMLT700 (SPAdes) (version 2) | ecosystem: Environmental > Terrestrial > Soil... | reverse complement strand
ATGGCCGGACTATGACGAGCGATGACGAAAATGGAATTGGGAGCCGGGCTAAAACATTCTAAGGATATTTCTTACGCGGACTAGGAGCGTTGATTAACCGGCGGCTGAGGCAAACACTTTCGACGTGAACGGCAGCCGGGACGCAAATGCGATCTTCCGATTCGACGGTCACACCGGTGAGTATCGCGATTTGTTTGTAAATTCAGCATCCAAGGCTCTCCAAGGCCCGACGAGCCTGGTATTCTCACGCGGGATTCTTTATGTGACGAGTTCGTAGCCGTGACGCGGCGCGCAAACACGCGTTCCGCATAAACCGTTTCGTCGTGCATCGAATCATTTGCCGCTATTCCCGGCGCATCCCTTCGAACCGCCGCGCGCAAGGAGCGGGTCACCTGAGTCGAAAATAGCGCTGAGGGTCCGTGAACGTATGGGTCAGCGGACTGGATGCGCCAGCTACGGGGATATACGGGCCTGTCAAGTTCGTGGCGGTGACCAGTTCGTAATCACCGCTCCAAGAAAGTGTCAGGCTGTTGGAAGTTCTCGTGAAGCCAAGGGGTGGGGGCACACCAGGCACGATTTCTCCGGTCGGCAGCATGCGTGCGGGATAGTCCCCCGAAGGCCAGCCAAAGGGATTGACGAAAACCAATTTACTCAACTGGGACGTTGTGAGCCCCTGGGCGTTGGCGCCCACGATAATGTGATCGGGGCCAAAGCCGTTGGTGGAAGGGCTCCAATTCAGGATGGAGAGAGGCGCACCTGACCAATCAACGTCCCGGCTGTCTTGAAAACGAACAAGTGTAGCTCCGGTCCCGCTGGAGAAGCCGACGTCCAGAGTTGAGGCGGCGGGTTGTGATGAATTGCAGACAGAGACGGCCTCTCCGACCACCTGGAGCTGCCCGAGCTGCTGGGTTTGGCCGCTCGCCCGGACCCCGCCCCCGCGTATGGTGAAAAGTCCCGTATTCGAAATGGCCCCGCCTTGCAACCGCAGTTCGGATCCCGGACCGATCTCGAGATTTCGCGCCGTTAGTGTGCCCGCCGTCAGAACATAACGGACAAAATCCTGGAGCAGCAGACGGTTCTGGACGGTGTGGCTTCCGCCGTTTTGAATGAAATCGCTCATCACGCAAGCGGCCGTATCCACGGTGGTGTTGGAGGTAACCAGTTGGCCGCTGCTTAAGACGAACGAGCCCGCTTCGTCCAGAACGAGTTCTCGTGTGTGGTTCGTGCCGCCGCTTTGGATAAAGGCGCCGCTCAGCAGCCGGATGGCATCGGATACCAACAGACCCCCGCTCAGGGAATAGGATCCGTAATGAGTGACGAATCCCCGCCTGATTTCGCCAAATAATCCCATCGTCAAATTGCTGTGAACGCCTCCGGATTGTGCAAGGTTGGCAGACCCTGACGGGGTAGCCGGAGAGAGGACGGCCCCCAGAGATACGTTGCTTGAAATCAGCATGCCACCGGAGAGCAAGTAATCGCCTCGCGAGTTGTCGAGCAACGGCAAGGCGATCCTTGCGGTGAAGTTGGTACCGCCCGTTTGTGCAAACGTTCCATTCAAGAAATCCATTTCGGCGCAGCGGAGGTAGCCCCTTTCAAGCAGGAATTCTCCCTGGGCATCGGGAACCCATTTTGGCTGCCCAAGCCGTAGCAGCCCCTGCACGTCCATGCACCCGCCGCTGACCGTAAACTGCGCCAGACCAGTCCCTGCCAGTGACTGCAAGTCAACGCTGTTTGCGATGAATGTGCCATTATTCAAGCTGTAAGCACTCCCGGCGTACATTTGGAGACTGGAGACCTGGCTGGAACCGCCGTCCTGACCGACCGTCGCGGACGGCCCGAGGATGAGCAGGTCTGCGGCGAGCGAGGAATTGGTCAGGTTAAGCGCTGCGGCAACCTCAAGTTCGATTTTGCCGAAGGCGATGGTCGAACTTTCGGAGAAGGTCGCCGGGCCGCTGAGATACAGATTGCCGCCCTGCAATGCGGAATAATAGCTGACCAGCGATCCATTGACTCCAAGAATAAAATCGGAAGCCACCGACAAGGGAACATCCAACCCGGCATAGTTCAGCAACAGTTGGTTGAAGGATCCTGCGGGAGCATCGACCGTGAGAGCATTAATCGCCAGGGAGTTGGAATAGTGCGACGTCGTGCTTGAATTGATGGCCAGCGCTTTGAAGCCGGGATTTCTGAACGCAACCAGGTCCTGGTTTATCGCCGGCAACTGGCGAAGGGACCAGTAATCGAGCTCCTGCCAAACGCCGCTGGCGGGCTTCGTCCACTCATTAGTCGCGCCCGACTGAATAATGAGTCCACCATCGCCCACGGCCACGAAGGAACCGGCACCGTAAGCGATCGCGTTCAACCGTTGAGGGAATCCAGTGCTCAACCCGAACCAGCCGAAGCCATCCGTCGAGGCGTGAAGCCTACCCTCCGTCAAGTAATTCCCCACAGCGACGATCGCGTCCCCTGAGGATGCGGCGCCACGCACATTAAAGGACACCGGCGCGGCAACAGACCAGGAAGCACCATCCGAAGAGCCCAGAACAATGCCAGAATCTCCGAGCACGATCATTCCTCGATGAAACAGTACGGCACGAAGCGTGACCGTCGTGCCGGAATTCCGCACAACCCAATTGGCCCCATTGGTGGAAGTGATGATAGTTCCGCGATCTCCGACGGCCACCAGGAGATCCTCTGCCCAGCCGACGCCATTGGCCCCGAAGTCTGGGGAGATGCCAAACAGCGTATTGGTCGTCGGGACGTTTCGAGAGATCCAATCAAGTCCATTGGAAGAAGTCAGAATATAGCTGGTATTGATCTGCTGGCCTCTGCCGACAGCTACGAAGAACCCGTTCCCGTAAGCGACGGCATTAATACTCTCTGCGCCGGTTGTCGAGAGACCGTTGGTCCAATTGATGACATCGGTCGATGACCGGATGAGGGCGCCCTCGCCGCCACTTATAACGTACCGGCCTTTGCCGTAGGCGGCCGACCAAATTGTCGGCGCGGTTGTTCCGACCGACCGCGCAGTCCAGTCCCTCCCGTTCAAAGAAGTGAGGATCGTCGCCTGGTTCCCGACGGCCACAAACACCCCATTGCCATAGGCCACACCGTTAAGTTGATTCGATGACGGTGAACTTCTAATAGTCCACACATCAGGAATGCCCGCCTCGACTGCCGTATCAATCCAAAGCCACAACAGAACCCCGGTTATTAATAGGCGCGCAGTCATCGCAATCAAATCGCGCACTTTCGCGAGTTGACGCCCTAATCGCACGACAGCTGGTGCGCGTTTGATCGAACGACCCACCCCCGCTGTTCTGGCAATCCATGGTGTTGCTTCCATGACACGACTATGACTACCGCCCCAACAGGATGGAATTGGGAGCAAGGCTGAAACAGGTTAGGGAGTTTTCGTAGGTTGAGTAAGCACCACGACAACCGTGTGAACTTTGCGCCGATCGTCGCCGTCAGGCCGTTGGCTTCTCGGATTCGCCCCAGCGCACTGCGAACCGAATCAGCGAGGTGGCGTCTTCCAAGCCGAATTTTTCTTTGATGTTGCCGCGGCTCATATTAATGAGGTAAGCGCTCGGCCGCATTCCGCCGATGAGGTGGTGAGTCTGCGGCAGCAGAGGCAGGTGCAGGGAAACAATATGACTGGCCCCGAGCCACGCGCTCAACTCTAACGTGAGCAGTTCACTCGACTGCTCGTCGCTCGGCCCGCCTGGCAATTGCCAAACCTGTCACTCCACAGATAAGTCCGGCAATCGAACCAAGGTTTCCGAGAGTCGCGCCTATGTGTCCGGGCAATCGAGACGCAAACACTCCGAGGCCGACCAGAAGCGCACTCGATAAGGCCGCCAGCACCGCACCGAATGGCAGCCCCATCATTTTCGAGATCCGCGAACATCTGCCCATTGACGTGACAAACGGTTCAGTCCAGGCGCGGTTGCCGGATGCAGGGCGGTTGGATCGGAAAGGGATCACTATGCCCGTTCATGGACGCCAACCCGCGCATAAATTCGGCTTGGGCCTCCAGCCAATGTTCCAGATCGCGCCCGGCGGGCCGGCCCTTCGCGTGAAATATTTTTTTCGCGCGTCGTTCGATCTCGGCGCGCGATGCTGCGCTGTGCAGCGGTAACATTTTGGCCACAGCGTTCCCTTTTTGTCTTTAATCGTTGATGCCCCAGTCCCGGTGAGATTCGACATGCTCGAAAGCGTCAAACAAAGGGGCCGAGCGGCGCATTACATCGTTGCCAGACAACCAGGCAATCTCGCCCCGCGACTTATCGCGCCGGTCGGAAATGTTCGTAATAAAATCAATATGGTTTGCTTTGGCTCTGGAACGTAAATCGCCAAAGGTTAAGCGAGTGAGGCCATCGCTCTCGGGTTCGTCGTCGCCGACGAGGAGAGCGAGGCCCCGGATGCCTTCCTCCTTCCTGGTGAATTCGCGAAGCCAGCTGTCCATAGCTGACGGAAGCGGATGTGCTCCCTCGATGGCAAAAAGCAGCATGTCTGCTTTCCGCAATTCTGCGTTGGCAAGTTCCCGCAACTCGCCGTCCGCCAGCAAATCTAAACGCCACAGGCGCAAATCGACGGCCGGCCGCGCTTCCTGCGCGCCATCTATGGCGGAGCGCAGCGCCCGCATCGCTCTTCGCCCCATCTCTGCGGTATCATACGCAATCACCACACTGATGCGCGCCTGTTCCTCCAGCCCGCCGTCCTTCTCCCGCCAATCCATGAAGTTCGTTTGCATGCTCGGACTATGCCGGGCATCCACAAGGATGGAATTGGGAGCGCGGCTAAAACACGCTAGGGAGTTTTCTTATGCCGGGTAGGTACCCAGAACCGCAAGCCCGTGCCTACACCCCGTCAGTCGCGCCCGACGGCTTCTCGGATTCGACCCAACGGACGGCGTAACGGATGAGTGATGTAGCGTCTTCGAGATGCAGTTTTTCTTTGATGTGGCCACGATGGACATCAACGGTCTTTGAGCTGAGGTGAAGTTCTTTCGCGATGTCCCGCGTGCTCCTGCCCTGGCCGATGAGTTGGAACACTTCGAATTCACGATCGGTCAATGTCTCGATAGGCGAAGTTGATTTGCGTGGCTTGTCGCCCGTAAATGAATTCAACAATTTCGCCGACATCTGTGGACTGACGTAAACGCTGCCGCTGAGGACCTGGCGCAACGCCTGGAGCAAGGTCTCCCCGCCCACCTCTTTCATTACATAACCGCGCGCCCCGGCGCGCAGAGCACGTTCGGCATAGACTGCCTCGTCATGCATCGACACTACGACGATCGTCAGCTCGGGATGGAGAGCACGGATGTCTTTGATGAATTCGATTCCACTGCGGCCAGGCATAGTAATGTCAGTCATCAAGAGGTCGGGTTTGAGCCTGGAGATGTGGGCGAGGGCCTCAGCGGCGTTCCCTGCCTCGCCGCAAACTTTCAGATCAGGCTGTTTATCAAGCAGATAAACCAATCCCGATCGGGTCATGGGATGGTCATCGACGACGAGAATCCTCCTCTTGGCAGCCGCTGCAATTTTGATCGCGGCGGAAGGCTGTGGCGCCGACTTCGTCGGCGGCCTGCCCTGAGATTTGGAGGATCGTTTCACAGTTTTTTGGGCACTCGGCAAATGACTCGCGTACCTTTACCGGGTTGAGACGTAATGTCGAGCGAAGCGCCAATCAGACTCGCCCGATGCTGCATGAGGCCAAGGCCCATCCCGCTGGTCGCCCTTTTTGATGGAAGAAAACCTTTGCCATCATCCTCGATAGTCAATTCAAACCACTCCCCGGTGTCTTTGAGCTCAATATCAATCCGTTTGGCATGAGCATGTTTGACTGCATTGTTCACGGCCTCCTGGGCAATACGATAAAGCTGGCTGCCAATCGTGCGCTCACCGATCTGGAGGTCGGGGTCGCAAGTAAACTCACATTGGACGTTGGCTAGAACGCTGGTGCCCTTGCACAATTCGCGAAGCGCATTTTGCAGGCCGTCACTTTCGAGCGAAACCGGTGAGAGCATGTGCGCCGTTGTGCGCACATCGCGAATGAGTCTTTGAAGCTGCCGGCTGATTTCACGGGCTGAAGCAGCGAGGTTGGGCGCCTGTTTGCGCAGGTCACCGATCATGGCCTGAGTAAATAATTCCAGCGCCGTCAGTTGCTGTCCGAGGTTGTCGTGCAAATCATGGCCGATGCGGCTCTGCTCGCGATCCGAGATATCGAGAAGCTCGCGTTCAAGGCGCTTCGTTTCGGTGGTATCGTTAAGGATTAACGCCCAGTGGGTGCGCACTCCCGGCTGGGCAGAGAGTTCGGCCATCCGGTAATCGACGGTACGCGGCTCGGCGTTGCCGCGGCGAAGCTGAAGAATCCCGGCAAACGGTTCCTGGGTGGCAAGAGCCTGCCTGACGTTTTCCCAGCCGGTGGCGAATTCATCAAGAACGCTGAACGGATTGCCCATAAGCTGTTCTTCGGTGGCACCAAGGAGAGTTGTGAACGCTGGGTTCACGTAGGAAATCCTCGGATTTTCACTGCCTGCGGCCACAATAAGGACGGCGCTGTAGCCTTGGTTAATTACCGTTTGAGAGAGGCGGGCTTGTTTCTCAGCGAAAGCAAGGCGTCGCGCACCTTCCAGCTGGCCCAGGGCCTTCCGAACCACCGTCGGAACGAACTCAATGAAGCGGACGTCTTTGGCGAGGTAATCGAGCGCGCCGCGTTTCATCATTTCAACCGCCACGCGTTCGTCACCCTGGCCCGTAATGATAATGAACGGAATCTCGCGATTGATGGACGCCAGGTGGTTGATTAATTCCTTCCCTTCGATGTCCTGGAGCTTCAAATCCAGCAACATCAGGTCAGCGCGATTTTTCACCAGCCAGTCGATCGCATCCTTCCCGGACGCGGCCGTGGCGGAGGAAAATCCCTCGCGTTGCAAAGCTTTCTCGATCAGGCGCAACAACCCCGGGTCATCATCAACGACAAAAACAATCGGTCGTGGCGCATCAGTTGCCATGTGAGAATGAGCTTAAACGGCTCCGTTTACTCCGGGCACTTCAACGAGCGAAATATAGAGGCCAAGATTCTTCACGGCTTCGGCGAATTTGTCGTAGTCCACCGGTTTGACGATATAACTGTTGCAGCCCACATCGTGGCAGTGGGCGATCTCGCGCGGGTCGTCGGTTGTCGTAAGCATGATCACCGGCATTTTGCGCAAGCGATTCTCCTGCTTGATGCGGCGCAGCACTTCCACCCCGTCCACCTTGGGCATGCGGATGTCGAGCAGGAGGACGTAGGCGGCATCCGAATGATACCCCTCGCCGTTGCCTTTGCCGAAAAAGAAATCCAGCACCTGCTGACCGTTCTCGAAGCGTCGCGTCTGGTTGTGCAACCCGGCGCGCGCTAAATTCTTTTCGATTAGCCGCGCGTGCCCAGCATCGTCGTCGGCGATCAGAATGACCGCTTCCCGAGTCATGGTTTGAGTGCGTTCGTTCATGGCACACTTGTTCTATTTTGCGGGGAGGGCAACAAAAAATGTACTGCCTCGGCCGAGTTCGGCCTCAACCCAAATCTTCCCATTCTGCCGTTCCAAAATCCTTTGGGCGATCGCGAGGCCCAACCCTTCGCCCTGACTGTGCGACGGATCGAGTCGATGAAAGATTTCGAAGGCTTTGGATTGATGCTCCGGAGCGATGCCAATGCCGTTGTCGGCAACCGTATAGATGGCACGACCCTCCTCCATCCGACCGTTTATCTCGATATCGCAGCGGCGTTTTGGCTCGCGATATTTGAGGGCATTGTCGAGCAGGTTGGAGAAAACCTGGTTAATCTGTGTGCCGTCGCCCAAACACGGTGGCAGGTCGTCCACACGGACCACAGCCCGGGCCTCCTTGATTTGGAATTCCATCGCCCGGGTGATGCTCGCGAGGAGAGCATTCATGTCCATACGCTCGATTCTCAACGCGGCCCGCCCTAGTCTCGAAAAGCGCAAGAAACCCGACAGCAGCGCGTCAATCTTTGCCACACCGGCCATGATGTACTCGATGGCTTCCGGAACATCTTCGGCCAGCATGGCTTGAAGCTCCGCTTTGTTGATCGTTTGCCCGTCACCTTCGGCCAATCGGACGCGAACTCGCTCGCAGGCGCGGGCCAACTCATTGCTGAATCCCTGGATGTTGACCAGCGGCGATCGCAAATCGTGCGACGCCACGTAAACGATCGTCTCGAGTTCCTTGTTTTTCTCGGCAAGGGTGCGCGCGAGTTCGGCCAACCGTTCCTCGTCGCGCTTTCGTTCGGTAATATCAGTCCGGATGGCAATGTATTGGGTAGGCTTGCCCTGCGCGCTGAGAAACGGAAAAATCGTCGTCGCCACCCAATAGATCGCCCCATCTTTTGCGCGATTGCGAATGTCACCCTTCCACACCTGACCGCGCGCTATCGTCGTCCAGAGATCTTTGAAGAACTCCTTCGGATGATAGCCGGAATTGATAATGCGATGGTTCTGGCCGATCAATTCTTCCCGGGAATACTTGGAGATTTCGCAAAACTTGTCGTTCGCGTAAGTGATGTCGCCCTTGGCGTCAGTAATCGCCACGATGGAATGCGCATCGAGCGCGGCCTTCAAATCCTGGAGTTCCTTTAGAGGGACAAGCTGCGATTCAGCTTGTTCACGTCCGGACAAATGTCCAACCGCGGCGCTCTGGGCTTCCTTCGCCTTGAGTCGGTCAATTAATTCGACCTTCGTCATCCGGGCATAGTCGGCCATACGGCGTTAGTCTATAGATTGCTGCTTAGCCAAACCACACGCAAACGCCACGACCCGTTCCCACGCGCTTGATCAACTCGGTCACTGTGTTCATACGCTACAGTGGGTTCTCATTTGTCGGGAGGTGGCGGGAAATCCGATCGCTTGAAGTCGATGCTCCAGAGGCCGCGTAGCTCGCCCATCTTGAAACCCGTTGCTTCGTCGTTTGGGTACATCGCCTTAATCTGCGCCAGTGTGTCGCGATGGATGTCGTCGGCCGGTTTGCCGTGACAACTTAGGCATAGAGGCAGTTGCACCGTGATGGGGGCGTAATAAGTAAACAGCCCCGGCTTGTTGGTGCCGATAAGCGGCCTTGGGGAGACGCCCTTGCTCAAGTCACTTTGGAACTTTTGGATGATCGCGACCTCGTTGGTGTCGGCCTGGTTCTGTGGATTCCTGGCGCGGTGCGTCACGCGCCGCAGAATTACCCTATTCGTTACGCCGACCGCTTTCGTGAATGTGATACCATGGACGGAACAAAACTCGATTGCGTTCGTGTATCCCGCCTGGGCAATCGATTTGCCTAACTGTGAACTCAAAACGCCGAATGCGTTGCTGGCGATCGCCTCACCTTTTTGCCGTATAGCCGACTCAACGGAAGGGGGCAGCGACGTTTGTCCCGGCACCTCGGCCGCCTGAAGGCCCGGAATCGGGAAGTCAGGAGGTGGACGACGCCGGCACGAGCTTGCCGTCAGAAGCAAGACGGACATCACGATCACCAGGATTTCCGATCTCATGTCTTTCCTTTCTGCGTATGATACCTTTGCAGTCTTTTTAAGAATTTAAGCGAGAGACCGCACGTCGGCTTTCCGTCTCTTGCCGAAAGTTGCTCCTCGATTGTATGTGCACGGCGGCTTCACAATGCCAGATAAAGGAATAGCCCGGTACCGTCACGCGAATGACAGGTGCTGGCGGTAATCGGTGGGGGACTCGCCAACGATTCGACGGAAAACCCTATTGAAATGGGTGAGCGATTGGAACCCAACCTCGTAAGCAATCTCACTGACGCGCAGATTTTTATTTAAGAGGAGGTTCTTTGCCTTTTCGACGCGCGTTCGGGATACGAACTCGGTGAACGGCATCCCGGCGGCCTTGCTGAATAATTTGCAGAAGTAAAACAGGCTCGTGTTCACGGCCTTGGCCACCATCCCCAGAGAAAGGTCTTCCGTATAATGCTCTTCAATATATTTCTTGGCTCGTGCGACTACCGGGGGTTCGGCGTTGACCTGCCGCACGGCGATTTCATTGCTCTTGATCGAAAGATAATCGGCAAAGATGGACAGGAGTTTGGCAGTTGATTCGAGCTTCTTCGCCGGCACCACGGGCGTATCGAAATATGCTTGTCTGGCGCGCTCGTTATTCAGATTGACCCCGAGTTCGCGCGCCTTGGTAATCGCCCGGTCGCAGGAGGTCGCCGTCGGTTTGCGGTCGAGGACCTGGCCGGTCTGAAGAAAGCCGATGGTTTGCCCGCCGAGCTTGATCGGGGCGGCGGTTTCGCACAGGCCATATTGGCACGTGATCGTTGCGGATGCGTCCACGGCTGACTTCGCCAGCGTCTCCTGCATCTGAAGACAGGCAGCGCACGTTTTGCTCGTTTCGGCCATCAAAGCGCAGAATCGGCTTTCCTTGCGTTTGCCGTGAAGCGGAAGCTGCCATGTCTCCACTCCGCGAAGAGCAAGAGGGAGGCTCGTCGTTTCTGTGAATGCGCGTTCGTAATCCTGGAAGACGTGAGAACTCGCCAGCCGCTCAACCAATTGTCCATTGCCATTCATGCTTTGCTCTCTTTCTTTGCCTCACACCTTTTGTGTGAGTGAGAGCAATTTAGGTTGGAGAATGAATGCGCGTAATTGGGAGCCGTTCCGTATCTGCGTCAGAGGCGCGCCTAAGCGCACTAGGGAATTTTCCTAGTCAATGGAGGCTCGCCTCGCACCGCCCCTAAGCCGAGAACCCGAACCGATAC
>Ga0208185_1000819_pt1 | contig 10789 bp, 8 predicted proteins | sample EasRivMeERMLT700_FD_187532 | JGI IMG/M metagenome (GOLD analysis project Ga0208185, IMG submission 187532) | Soil microbial communities from meander-bound floodplain in the East River, Colorado, USA - East River MetaG ERMLT700 (SPAdes) (version 2) | ecosystem: Environmental > Terrestrial > Soil >... | reverse complement strand
AGGACGGTTGCGTGTGCAAAAATAAGATATTCGCTTCGGAGTCGTGATCGAGGATTCGCCGCGCGAAGTCGAACGCGGAGACTTGCGGCATCGTCGCGTCGATCACGACGAGCGCAAAGGAAGTCCGCGGCGTCGTGAAGGCACTGAGCGCCGTCTGGGGCGAATCGGGCGCCGTGACCTTGCAACCGGTGGCTTCGAGAATGATGCGCAGACTATCGAACACGAGCGGATTCGTATGCGCCAGGAGCACGTTGGGTGGCTTGGGGCCGGTGACCAGAGTCGGCGCGTCGGTAGTTGCGACCGGCACGTACAATCGCGCGGAGACGCCACGCTGTTGCCCGGCCGTCTCCAGCCGCAGTCCGCCGTGGAAACGCCGCAGGATGCCATACACGACTAGCAGACCCACGCCGCGGCCGCGCGGTTTGGTGCTGAAGAAAACCTCGCGAAAGATCTTGCCGCGGTCCTGCGCTGAAATACCGGGACCGTCATCGGTGATGGACAGCTCGACGCAAGGCCCCGATCGCGCGGCGCCGAGGATTTCATGGCATTCCGCGGGCGTCAATTCGACGCTACGGGCGGCAAAGTTGATCGCGACGCGTCCCTTGGTCGCTTCCAGGGCGTTGCTGACAATTTCCTGGATGGCAAGTTGAAGTGCGCCGGCGTCGATTTCCAAAAGCGGAAGGTCGCCAGGCACGTTGAATTCGACGTTTACGTTGGGCGCTTGCGCCGCGCGAATGCGCGCTTCTTCCGCGGACAGGAGCGTTGGAAGACAGGTCGGCCAGGTTGGTCCCGCGTTGCGCCGACAGAACAGCTGCAAGCGATGAATCCAGGCGGCGCCTTGCTGGGCGGATTGCAGCACTTCCTGGAGATAACGAAATTGCGGCGTGTCGGCCGAGGCGTGGGAGATGCTCAACTCGGTGAATCCGAGGATGCCAGTCAGGTAGTTGCCAAAATCGTGGGCCAGGCGACCGGTGATGGCGGCGGCTTGCTCAAGCCGTTGTTCCATCGCGGCAGTCTCCGCGCCGGCGTCGGCGGGTTGCAAAAGCACAGGTTTCGATACTTGCTCGTTTGATTTCATGATCGGGCGGCCGTGATTAGTGGCGCACTTGGGTGAATTGGGACAAAGCGTTTTCAAGGCGTCCCGCTCTCGTGGAAATGCGCAGATTCCATGAAGAGCGTCCTTGTCTTGAATTCAGATCGCACCTGCAATTTTTGATCGTGCCAAAAACCGGCCTGTCGGGCGATAGGCGGATTGACGCCTTGCTTCTATTTTTCATTACTTTTCATTTCTTACAATAAGTTATATCGGACCCTTTTATAGAATGACAAGAGGTTGGCGCGTTTTTTTCTGAATCGTCCCTGTGAAATGAAGATTGCATGCACATCAAACAAAAGCCTGACGACTTTCGTGTTGAGGAACTTACCGGTTGCAAATCCGGTTCTTCGGGCGATTACAGCCTTTATCGCCTCGAGAAACAGGGTTGGACAACACTTGACGCAATGGCGATCATTCGCGAGCGCTGGAAAATCGAATCGCGGCGCGTTTCCGTCGGCGGACTGAAGGACCGGCATGCTCATACGATTCAGTATTTCACGATTTATCGCGGCCCGCAACGGAAATTGACGCATACCAATTTGCAGGTGACGTATCTGGGCCAGGTTTCGGACGCATACCAGTCCCAGCACATCGACGGTAATCGCTTTGCCGTGACGATTCGCTCCATGACCACCGACCAGATCGGCGCGGCGTTTCGCTCTCTGGAGGAAGTACGCGCCGTCGGCGTGCCGAACTATTATGACGATCAGCGTTTCGGTTCCGTCGCCGTGGATGGTGCTTTTTTTGCCTATCAACTCTTGATCGGCGAATTCGAAGCGGCGTTGCACATGGCTTTGACCGCGCCTTATGCCTTTGAGCGGGCGTCGCAAAAAAAGGAGAAAGCGGTCCTGCGTCAATACTGGGGCGACTGGCGGTTGTGTCGGCAAAAGTTGCCGCGCCATCGCATTGTTACGTACTTGTTTGCGAATCCGACCGATTTCATCGGCGCGCTCGAATGCCTGCCGTCGGATCTCCGGACGCTGTTCCTGTCAGCGTATCAAAGCCATCTGTGGAATCGCATGCTGGCCGCGTGGCTTCACGATCATGCAGAGGCGAAGGATCTGACGACGATTGCCCTTCGGCTCGGCGAATATCCGATGCCGCATCGAGTGAAGGCAGCACTCGCCGAGAAATTGCAAACGTTGGCGTTGCCGCTTCATTCCGCGCGCATGCAGCTCGCGGACGACGACCCGCGCAAGCCGTATTTCGATCGCATTTTGACAGAGGAAGAAGTGACGCAGGACCAATTCAAGTTGAAGGATTTCCGGTCCTTGTTTTTCTCGAAAGGCGAACGTCTCGCGTGGTGCTTCCCGCACGATCTCGAGGCACGCGATGCTCGCGACGAGGAGCACGTCGGAAAAAAGAAGTTGACGTTGCGATTCGAATTGCCGCGTGGAAGTTACGCGACGCTGGTGGTGAAGCGGATCACGCGGGTGAAGGATGCGGATTGACGATGACGGGCAGATACACTTCGATTCTAGCCTTTTCGAATAGCGGCAATGAATGCCTCCTTCCGCTTCGAAAAATCGCGCATCCGCGTCAGCGACTCTTCCGGCGTCAACTTGATGCGCTGGGACCTTTCAGTTTTCTTGGGCGTTTGCTTGTTCGTTTTCTTTTTCATCGCTGCCTCTCCTCAAACTCAACTCGCATATTAGCTCGATATCAGACGAACAGAAAGTCCAATCTTCAGCGAACGTAGTCAAACTCCCTTTAGGATCGCCAGCGATTTCTCCACCACATCAAACGCCGCGCGCGGCTTCGCAATGCGGCGCACGTTCGTGCGCAGCGTTTCCAAACGCGTCGGATCTTGCAAGAGCGCATTGATCTTGAAGCCAAGCGTGGCGATGTTGTTCGCCTTGATTGCAGCGCCGTTCTCCAAAAGGTAATCGCTGTTGCGGCTCTCCTGGCCGGGGATGGGATTGACGATCACCATGACCGCGCCGCGCGCGAGCACTTCCGACGTCGTCAAGCCGCCCGGCTTCGATACGACCAGGTCGGCCGCCTGCATCAACTCGTCGATCTCTTTCGTAAAGCCCATCACCTTCGCCTTATGCTGGCTCGGCGGCTTGATCTTGCTGAGCTGATCTTTCAACTTCTCATTGCGGCCGGTGATCGTTACTAACTGAATGGGCCGCTCGACGCTGAGGATGCCGTTGAAGATTCTCTCGATCGGCCCGACGCCGAAGCCGCCGGAGAGTTGCAAGACGATCGGCCGATCCTCGGCGAGCCTGTGCTTGGCGATGCACGTACTGCGATCCTTCGGCGTCGCGAAAACTGGATGAATCGGTATGCCGGTAACAAACGTGTCCTCCGCCGGCACGCCCCAATGTTTCAGGTAGAGCGACCCCTCTTGCGTGGCAGTGAAATAACGGTCGCACGGTTGATTGACCCACAGACGGTGCGTCTCGAAGTCCGTCGTCGCGGTTACTTGCGGCAGCTCGATCTCGCCTTTTTTGCGCAGCGACGCGATGATCTCCGCCGGCAGAAAATGCGTGTTGATGACGAGGTCCCATGGCTCCTCTTTCAAGAACTTCACGAACGATTTGAGATTGAGCTTTTCGAGATAAAGCCGCAAGCGATCGCTGCGTCCCTTGGAGGAACGCGGCTGGTCCATCAAATCGTAGAAGTAGCCGAGCGCGTGCGGGGCCTTGTTGACGAGATCGAGGTAGAACTGTCCGTAGAGTTTCTTGAAGAGACGGTTGGTCATCTCCAGCACATCGATGTTTTTGATCGTGGCATCGGGGAGCGTCTCTTTGAGTGCCAGTTCGACGGCCTCGGCGGCGCGCATATGGCCGGCGCCGACCGACGCCGAAAGAACAAGAATACGGCGGGGCATGGGGCGTCCCTTCTTGTTTGGAGGATTGCGATATTGATGATCATTCTCCTCGCTTGCGGTTTCGCGCGCTTCGGGGCGCGAAACCGCAAGCGAATGCAGGCAGGTTACTTTAACGCGATTTTCTCGCACCGCCAGGAAAAACCATTTTCTCTGACACCGTGTTGATTTACAATCGACTGTAGCATTCCACGAATATCTTCCTGGTGATTTCTCATGACGACCCGCGGCGTTTGGTTGACACGTTGCTTCTGCACCATCGCCATCGCATCTGTCTTCATCGGCCCCACACGTGCGCAATCGCCGCGCCCGATCGAATTCAATCGCGACGTGCGGCCGATCCTTTCCGATGCGTGCTTTCAATGTCACGGACCCGACAAGCAAAAACGCAAGGCGAAGCTGCACTTCGACACCGAGGAAGGCGCGCGTGCCGCGTTCGTGGCGGGCAAACCGGATGAGAGCGAGATGATCCATCGCATCACGTCCAGCGATAAGACCAAGCGCATGCCGCCGCCGTCCGCCGCGGTGAATTTGACGCCGAAGCAGATCGACGTTCTGAAGCAATGGATCAAGGACGGCGCTAAATGGCAAAAGCACTGGGCGTTCATTCCGCCGGAGCGGCCGACGTTGCCGCAAGTGAAGAACAAGGCGTGGGCGAACAATCCAATCGATTATTTTGTGCTGGCAAGGCTGGAGGCGGAAGGGCTGCAACCGTCGCTCGAGGCGGATGCAGCGACGTTGATTCGGCGGTTGTCATTGGATTTGACGGGCTTGCCGCCGACGACGGGCGAAGTGGACGTGTTTGTCAAAGCGTGGGACGCGGCGGGTGCTAAACGGGGAGAGATTTACGAGAACCTCGTCGATCGGCTGCTCGCGTCGCCGCGCTACGGGGAACGAATGGCGACGCCGTGGTTGAACGCGGCTCGATACGCGGACACCAATGGCTATCAGACCGATGGCGAACGCATCATGTGGCGCTGGCGTGACTGGGTCATCGAGGCGTTCAACGACAACATGCCGTTCGACCGCTTCACCATCGAGCAGATCGCCGGCGACATGTTGCCGAAGCCGACGCTCGAACAACGCATCGCCACCGGCTTCAATCGCAATCATCGCGGCAACTCCGAAGGCGGTGTCATCCCCGAAGAATTCGCGGTCGAATACGTCGTCGATCGCGTCGATACGACGTCCACGGTCTGGCTCGGCCTGAGCGCCGGGTGCGCGCGTTGCCACGATCACAAGTACGATCCGTTGAGCCAAAAGGAGTTCTACCAGCTGTACGCCTACTTCAACAATGTACCCGAACGCGGCAAGGCGATCAAGTATGGCAATTCGCCGCCTTACATTAAATCGCCGACACGCGCACAGCAAAAGTCGCTACTCGAACTGCAATCGGCGCTGGAGGATGCGCGCGCGCAATTCCGCAGGACGGAGCCAATTCTTGAAAAAGTCCAGCGTGCCTGGGAGACGCGGGCCGCCGCCGACCAAGAAAAGTTCTCCTGGCAGTTCACGCGCCATCAAGTCGCGCACCTTCGTCTCGATGAACTCGATCCTCGCGCCGCGAATGCGCCGAAACTGCATGGGCGACCGAAACGAATTGTTGACACCACGCCCGCGATTCAATTCGACGGTGAAAGCTGGCTCGATGCCGGCGACGTCGCTGACTTTGGCTTCTTCGATAGCTTTTCCTTCAGCATGTGGATCAATCCGGGCGACGCGAAGGCCGGGCCCATACTGTCACGCATGGCGGACACCGATCGCGCCGACGGCTACAGCATCGCGGTCAAAGACGGCAAACTACACGTTCATCTCGTCAAACGCTGGCTGGATGACGCCATCCGCATCGAAACCGTCAAACCGGTCAAGTCCAACGAATGGCAGCACGTTTTCGTCAGCTACGATGGCTCCCGCGAAGCAAAGGGCATCAAGATCTTTTTCGACGGGGAAATCGCCGAGATCAAAATAAACCTCGACGATCTCAACCAGAGCTTTCGCAATGCGGAACCGTTGAGGATCGCCGCCGGCGGCGGGGTTCGCTTTCGCGGCGCCATCAGGGAAATTCAAGTATTCAATGACGTCGTCGCTCCCGCCGATGTCGCGATTCTCGCCGATCGCCAATCCATCGATGGGATCATTCGGACGTCGCCACAGGATCGATCCGCGGCGCAGAAGCACAAGTTGCGGACGTTTTTCCTGGAACGCCGGGCGCCGAAACACGTCGCCACGCTCTATCGCGATATGCTTGAGGCGGAGAAAAAACTCGAACGCTTCGACGCGAGCTTGCCGACGACGATGATCATGGAAGAAATGCCGACGCCGCGCGACGCGTTCATCCTCTTGCGCGGCGAATACGACAAGCCGGGCGCGAAAGTGGGCCGTGCCGTGCCAGCGGCGTTTCCGTCGCTGCCCAAGGATGCGCCGAACAATCGGCTCGGCCTCGCGCAATGGCTCGTTGCCAGGGACAATCCGCTCACCGCGCGTGTCGCCGTCAATCGTTATTGGCAAATGCTGTTCGGCGCCGGCATCGTTCGCAGTGTCGAGGACTTCGGCGCCCAGGGTGATTGGCCGAGCCATCCCGATCTGCTCGATTGGCTGGCCGTCGAATTCATGCAACCAACAGCGAGCCGGGCGCGTAAGCGACCGCAACTGTTGCAACGCGACCCAGACAATCGACTCCTGGCCCGCGGCCCGCGTGTCCGATTGCCGGCCGACATCATCCGCGATCAGGCGCTGTTCGCCAGCGGTTTGCTCGTCGAAAAGCTCGGCGGGCCATCCGTGCGGCCATATCAGCCGACTGGTCTCGTCATGGAACTGACCGGCACGGAGGAATACGAACAGGACAAAGGCGAGAAACTCTATCGCCGCAGCCTGTACACGTTCTGGAAACGCACGATTCCGCCGCCGGCGATGATGAACCTCGACGCCGCGAACCGTGAGACCTGCGTCGTTCGCGAGTCGCGCACGAACACGCCGCTGCAAGCGCTCAACTTGATGAACGACGTGACCTTCGTCGAAGCCGCCCGCGTCCTGGCCGAGCGCGTTATGCAATTGGAGAAAACCCCGGAAACCCGTTTAGCGCTCGCGTGGCGCCTCGCGGCGACGCGTTCCCCCAGTCCATTGGAAATGAAGATCATCGCCGCGTCATTGGACCGCCATCACGCCCACTATTCTGCCAATCGCGAAGCCGCCCTCAAACTCATTGCCACCGGCGAATCGCCGCGCAATCAAAAACTCAACGTCGCCGAACACGCGGCGTACACAGCCGTGTGCAACTTGATTTTGAATTTGGACGAAGTCATCACGAAGGAATAGCAACGTGAGCGAACGCCTGCAAATCGTCGAAGGCGACATCACCACGCTCGACGTGGACGCCATCGTCAACGCCGCCAAGTCGAGCCTGCTCGGCGGCGGCGGCGTGGACGGCGCCATCCATCGCGCGGCAGGAAAACGCTTGCTCGAAGAATGTAAGACGCTCGGCGGCTGTCCGACCGGCGAGGCGAAAATCACCAAGGGCTACAATCTCAAGGCACGCCACGTCATCCACACCGTCGGCCCTGTATGGCAAGGCGGCAACGCGAACGAAGACGAACTGCTCGCGCGTTGCTATCGCAATTCACTGACGTTGGCTGCCGACAACGGCTTGAAATCGATCGCGTTTCCTTCGATCTCGACTGGCGCCTACGGCTTCCCGATGGACCAAGCCGCGCGCATCGCGATTCGCGAAATTCGCGCCTTTCTCAACGAAAACGCCGCTATCGAAAATGTGCTGCTCGTTTGCTTCGGCAACGAAGCGTTCGAGATCCATCAATCGGCGTTTCGCGAGGCCACTTGATCCGCCGTCATTTCTTGTCTTTCTCCGGGCGGATCTGAACGGTCATCTTGCGCGTATCGACGAGCCACAATGCGACTTCCTTGCCTTCGATGCGATATTGCACGTCGAACATATGCGTCGAGTCGATGACGCCGGGCGCAAATGGCCGCTTGACGACCCACGACCGTTCCTTCGTATCGTGCCGCCAGTCGCCGGTATCCAGTTGACGAGTTTTCGCTCGCTGGTCCTTGAAGACGAGTTCCAGCGCCGCCGCGTGCGGCGAGGCTTCCGCCTTTTCGTCGCGCCCCTGAGCGCCGAGAGCGTAGGCGGCCAGGGCTACGACAAGCATCGCGAGACCGGTTGGAAATGTCATGGCTTGCCTCCTAACGAGTTTTAGATGGAATGAATGCTGGCGAACCGCGAGAGTCAACGCCCGGAGGGCAGATTGCATGGGATGGGCAGTCGGCGGAGCCGCGACAGCGGTGGTCGTGTTGGTCGTTTGCGCCGTGTTCTGGCAAATCCGCCGCCGGCACATGGATCGCTGGCTGCCTGCCTATCTAGACGAACGAAGTCGCTTTTGCGCGCCAACATCCGACAAAGAAATTCACGTCATTCTCTGCGTCTGCGATCACTACGAACCGAAGGCCGGCGGCGCCGACATTGAATCCGGCCGCCGCCGCGTCGCCGCGTGGGTTGAGCAATATCCGAAGCAATTCGGCCGATTCAAGGACTCCGATGGCCGCACGCCGCGGCACACGTTTTTCTTTCCGGTCGAGGAATACGAAAAGGAATATCTCGACGCGCTCGCCCAACTGTGCCGCGCCGGCTTCGGCGAAGTCGAGCTGCATCTGCATCACGACAACGACACGCCGGAAGGCTTCCGCGAAAAGCTCGTCGGCTTCAAGGACCTGCTCGTCAAGGAACACGGCCTCCTGTCGCGCAGCAAGAAGACCGGCGCGGTGATGTACGCGTTCATCCACGGCAACTGGGCGCTCTGCAACTCGCGGCCCGACGGCGCGATGTGCGGCGTCAACAACGAGATCGCGATCCTTCTGGAGACGGGCTGCTACGCCGACTTCACGTTTCCGTCGGCGCCGAGCGCGACGCAGCCGCCGATCATCAATCGCATATATTACGCGTGCGATCGCCCCGGCCAGCCCCGTTCGCACGAGTTCCCGCTCGCCGACGGCGCCGCCACGGACGCCGCGCTGCTTTTGGTGCAGGGCCCGCTGCTCCTGGATTGGGAGCGTCGAGAATGCGTGTTTGCAATCGACGCAGCCGCCGAGCATCGAGCGATTATGGACCTGGCTGCAAGCGCACGTGCAGGTGGCGAGCCGCCCGGACTGGTACTTCGTCAAGCTGCACGCCCACGGCGCCCCAGAGCACGATCACGCCGCGCTCCTGGGCGAGCCGATGGTCGCATTTCACGAAGGCCTGGCGAAGCTAGCGGCGGCGAATCCGAAGTTTCATTACCATTACGTGACGGCCCGCGAGATGGTCAATCTCATCAAGGCCGCGGAACAAGGCCACCGGGGCCCCGTGGCCGCGGCGCTCGATTGGGTGTTTGTTTCCAACTTGACGGTCCAATGCTGATTCCCGCCAACCCTTTTACCCAACAAGACTTGGGTAACAAGTCAACGCTGCAAGTTCTTTGCAGGGAATGCTTTGCAAACTCGCTACCCCCTTTTACCCACCAAGCCGCATATAGGGGGGGCGGCGGTCGCAGCGATTTTTGCTACGGACATTGACAATTCGGTACTGTCCTAGTGCTTTGTCACATGCAAAATGTCGGGAGGGCGAGGCTCCTGCCGAGCCGCGAAGCCGCTGGATGCTCATGGCTCGGCAGGAGCCTCGCCCTCCCGGCTATCCGACAATTAAGCTGTGACAGGGCATCAGCTTTGCGTTGCAGTTTTAGCGAAGGTGTAGCCAGCGGCGGAGTTTGTCGAGCGGGGATTCCGTTGAATCACGCCAGAATTTGGGTCCAGCGGACTCGCCGTCGAAAGCAAAAACAACAAATACGCTTGCGCCATCATCTGCTTGCCAGGTATGGCCGCCCCACGTGTACTTTCCGGGCGTCCCGAAAATCTGCTCGACCTCCTGAAGCGTCATCCCCTCCTCAATCCGATCAAAATTCGCCTTCGTGACGCCAGGTCCATTCAACATCAACAGCGCGGCGACGAACCCCACGGAGGCGAGCGAGGCAAACAATGCGGCAACGATAAAGTAACGCTTCCTCATTCACCACCAATGGAAAGGGCCGGGGTTATTCCCGACCCAGTTATTCTACGCTTGGCCGGCCATTTCAAGCAAGCGCTCCAAGCTTCACGTCTCGCTCGTCAATCCAGCTTCCTGCGCTGGCGTCTTCCGCAGCGTCTGCGTCTATCCTTCTCTGGTAGGTCCGGCGAGCCGAGCCGGACCTTGTCGCTCGGTGCCGCTCGGCTCGCGGCACCTACCAGTTTAGCGTGGACGCAGTACTACGATTTGTTCCCCAATTTGCGGGACAAAAAACCTGCATGCATTTCACTCGGCGACTGCCCAAATATTCGACCCAAAATCTAGACCGCCGCGTATACGCTCCATAGAAACAGCAGGACACGTCCAACTCGCCTTTCTGCCCTTTCGCCTGAATCACACTTTCGCGAAGGAGTGGCTCATGAATTTGCATCTGCGTCACTCGCCCCTGTCGCTCGAACAACTCGAGGATCGGCTCACGCCCGCCACCACGGCGTTCTTTGCCTTCGGTGTGCTCGCGGTCTATGGCGATGCTGCGGCCAACAACATCGTCGTGTCGGCCAACTCGGCCGGCAATCTTCAGGTCACCGACAACGGCGTGGCCGTGCCGATTCGGTCGTTTGGCGGCACGCCGACGCTGGCCCGCACCGCGGCGGTCACCATCGCCGGCCTGGGCGGCAACGACACCCTGACCGCGGACGCATCGCTGGGCGCCGTGTCCGCGGCGCTGGCAGGCGGCGACGGGAATGACACCCTGAACGGCGGCCGCGGCCAGGACGTCTTGCTCGGCGGCGCCGGCGACGACTCCTTGAACGGC
>Ga0208185_1000818_pt1 | contig 10790 bp, 7 predicted proteins | sample EasRivMeERMLT700_FD_187532 | JGI IMG/M metagenome (GOLD analysis project Ga0208185, IMG submission 187532) | Soil microbial communities from meander-bound floodplain in the East River, Colorado, USA - East River MetaG ERMLT700 (SPAdes) (version 2) | ecosystem: Environmental > Terrestrial > Soil >... | reverse complement strand
CCGCGATGGCAGTGTCCAGGTGAATCACGGCGGCACTGAAATGGGGCAAGGCCTCTTCACGAAGATCCAGCAGATCGCGGCCGAGAGCCTCGGTGTCACGCCGGAACGCGTTCGTCTGATGCCCACACGCACGGACAAGGTGCCCAATACCTCGGCAACCGCCGCGTCGGCCGGCACCGATCTCAACGGCGCCGCCGTGGCCGACGCCTGCGCGCAGCTCAAGGCCAGGCTCGTTGCGGTGGCGGCGGGTCTCCTCCAGTGTGACGCATCGGCCGTTCGGTTCGATCGGGACGCGGTCGCCGCCGGCGGCAACGCGATGCCCTTCGCAGCCGTGTGCGAGGCCGCGTACCGGCAACGCATCCCGTTGTTCGCGCAAGGGTTCTATCGGACGCCGAACATCCACTTCGATCCGAGCACGGGCCGGGGACGGCCGTTCCACTACTTCGTCTACGGCGCCGCAGTATCCGAGGTCGAGGTCGACGGCTTCACCGGCGACTTCCGTCTGCTGCGCACTGACATCCTGCAAGACGTCGGCGACTCCATCTCGCCGATCGTCGATCGCGGTCAGATCGAAGGTGGTTTTATCCAAGGCGTCGGCTGGTTGACGATTGAGGAGTTGCTCTGGGACGCGCAGGGACGCGTCGCGACCGGCGGTGCATCGACCTACAAGCTGCCGTCGTGGTCCGAGGTGCCAGAGACCTTCGAAGTCAGCTTCCTGGAACGGGCCACGCAACCGGGCGTGGTCTTTGGCAGCAAGGCCGTCGGAGAGCCGCCGCTGATGCTGGCCATCTCGGTGCGGGAAGCGATCCGCGAGGCGGTGGCGGCGTTCGGCGACGGCGCGGCAGCCGTCACGTTCGCGAGTCCGACGACTCCCGAGCGCGTGTTCTTTGCGGTCCGGCACGCGCGCGCCGAGCGCGCGGCCTTCCGATGACGGGCGTCGAGCTCCTCAGAGCTCCCCTGTTTCATACGCCCACCAATCCGTTCCGCGACGAGCGAGCCCTGGTCTGCCATGAGGACGGCGGACTGCTGATCCGTGATGGACGCATAGCCGCGAGCGGCGACTACCACGCGGTGAAGGCCTCCTGTCCCGAGGCGCAGACGGTCGACTGGCGCGCCGGCTTCCTGTTACCGGGCTTCGTCGACACGCACGTGCATTTCCCGCAACTGCGTATCATCGGAGACCTCGGACGGTCGCTGCTCGACTGGCTCGAGCACGTCGCCCTGCCCGAAGAAGCACGGATGGCGGATGCCGCGTACGCGACCGACACGGCCCACGCGTTTCTCCGTGCGCTGGCCAGTCACGGAACCACGACAGCCCTGGTTTTCGGCGCGCATTTCGCGTCCGCCACGGCCGCGCTCTTCGATGCCGCAACGGTGGCCGGCCTCCGGCTGATCAGCGGGCTGGTCGTCTCGGACCGGCGCTTGCGACCGGAACTGCATCAATCCCCTCCGGACGCGTACCGGGACAGCACGGCGCTAATTCGTCGCTTTCACGGTCGTGGCCGCCTCCTGTACGCGGTGACACCGCGCTTCGCCCTCTCCACATCCGAAGCGATGCTTGAGGTCTGTCAAACACTTCTCGCCGAACACGACGGCCTTCGCGTTCAGACACACCTCAACGAGAACACGAGCGAGGTCGCCGAAGTCGCGCGCCTTTTTCCCTGGGCGCAGGACTATCTGGCCGTGTACGAGAGGTACACGCTGACCGGTTCGCGGGCGGTGATGGCCCACAACGTCCAGGCATCCGACGCGGAGCTCGAGCGGCTCGCTGCGACGCGCACGTCCATTGCGCATTGTCCAAGCAGCAACGCGGCGCTCGGCAGCGGGATCTTTCCACTCCGGCGACACCTCGATGCCGGGGTCGCGTGCTCGCTCGGCACCGACGTGGGCGGGGGCACCGGATTCGGGATGCTGAAGGAGGGACTCCAGGCGTATCTCATACAGCGCGTGGCGCCAGACGGCGTGTCGCTCGATCCGGCACGATTGTGTTACCTGGCAACGCTGGCCGGCGCCGAGGCGGTAGGGCTTGGCGACGAGATTGGGGACTTTCGCGCCGGAAAGCGGGCGGACTTGGTCTACCTGCGTCCGCCAGCCGGCAGCCCCCTTGCGGGCGTGCTCGAGCGCGTGGAAAGCCCGGAGCAGGCGCTTGCCGCGATCTTCACACTTGCCGGCGAGGAAAGCGTGCAGGAGGTTCGGGTGGAGGGCTTGCCCGTCTACCGTGCGGCCAGCAGCGGCTCGGTCGCTTGACGCTCTGGCATGGAGCGCAACCGATCGTGATCAAGATTGGTTGATGATTTTTTTCCTCGCCTGTTTGAGTGCCTCGCGCAGCTTGGGCTGTTGCTTGTACCAGTACTCTGAAAATACCCCGCTCATGCGTCTGTCGGCGTACAACTGCATGAAGTAGGCAATCAGGAATCCGGCAACAAGCCACATAAGCCGCCGCGGATACTCGGTAAGGTGCTTGCCTGTGGCAATCGCCGTGTCGATCGGGCTGGTCAACAATCCTCCTATGAGGCCACCGACGGCCACAATCGCCGACCAGATTTCGCTGGCGCTGCGGCCCCCATTCCATCCCGATGCCACCACCAAGACTGCGATGCACGAAGCCAGATAGATGTAGTACGACAGCATGCCAACCACGAACTCCTTCTTCATGCGGCTGAGCAACCGATCTTCCGTCTCGCTGAGTACCTTCTGGACGTTCGCCGCGCGCTGTAAGGCGAGTGCCGCATGCTCTGGCCGGTCAGGGTCCGTGATCACGACCTGCGCCCCCCTTGGGAGGTTGCCCGGAGAATAGTCTGCCGTCCCGTGTGCGACGCGCTCGAGAACGCTTATGTGGAGCTTCGGCCTCACCCCGTACTTGCCACACATCTTCTCGATGTCTCTGATTTTCCACCGATAAAAGATTCCCAGGCCGGCCCTTGGCTCGTAAAGCTTGTCGTCGGTGTTCGCATGCTCCGCGTATGACCGTCGTTCATCCGCGTTCAAACGAAGGCCTTTCGTGTTCCGGTCTCGGCGCCCGGCTTCCGCGAGCATCCAATCAAGCGCCCCCAGCGACAATCCCTGCTTCGGATAGCCACCCCCGACATTTGAGTGCGCGCCCGCAAACCACACCTGCTCTACTCGACCCTTCTTCTCTTCCTTTTCGTCCCACAGCAGAGGCCCAAACGACTGCCGGTCGTCGTCGATCGCGAGCGCGTGGCAAGCCCGGTCAACGATCGTGCTCAATTTCCGGTCCGGAAACTTGAAGCGATGGACGACGGTGTTCACGACATCACTCAGATGGAATGGAAGGCCGACAGCGTCCACCGTGTCCCACACTCCGAGGAATCGAACCCTCACCTCTTCGTCGTGAGAATGCTCCCGCTTGAAAGCTTCGCCGGCCCCTTCGGCTACTGTCTTCGGCTCTCCCAAGACAAGCTTTGCAAGCTTGGTCCGATAGCACTTCCGGTAGGCCTTGTAGGCCTTCCTGACCGTGTCTTCAAGCCCGTCTGACGTTCGACGGTCAAGTTTCTGAGGATTGATGACGCCGCAGGTGGCAATGAACCCGACGAGCGTGCGCACGGTGAATGCGCCGCGGCTGAACCCGAACATATAGATCTCATCGCCAGGGTCGTAGACGCGGGCGAGCTCCTTGTAGAGCCGTCTCACGTTGCGGCTGAGACCAAACCCGGTCAGGCCGGCAAATATCTTGAGGGGCTTGAAATCCTCGGTTCCAACGCCGTCGTCGTAGAGAGCGATCTGCGGGGTCAGAACCGCGTCAAAGCGGTGGCCGTTCAGATCAACGGCCTCGAAGAGCTTGAACACGTTCGTGCCGCGTCCCTTGATCGAGGTGTTGCCTGTGCCGTCGGAGCACACGACGATGCGCTTTGCCATGCTGACCTGATTGCGGCCGATCCTAACCCAACGTCAACCGCTCGTATCCCCTCGCTTTCATAAACGCGCGAGAAGCGAGAAACCTACGGCCCGACTATGATTCCAAGTTCATGACCCTTCACCGTCTGGCCGATGGCCTTCTCTACGCGTTGCAATTTGTCCCGTACTTGCTGACCCTTCCCGCGAGGAAGACGCAGCCGGCGTCGTGCGGATCGGCCTATGACCTTGGAAGCTGGCGAGACGTACCTGTCACGTTTGATCAGCTGCGAATCGAGCGCCATCTGAGCGAGATTTCCTTGAGGGATCGGAAAATCCTGCACGTAGGCGTCGGTTCCTCACGCGTTGCGGCGAAATTTCACCGCCAATGTCATCTGATCGATGGCATCACCGTGATGGAAGACGAAGTGAGTCACGCGGAAAGCCTGGGCATCTCCAACTATCGCGTCTACTTGATGGACAAGTACGGCGATTCGATTCTTGGACTGCCCAACAAATACCATTACATCCTCGACAACAACCCCAGCTCCTATGCACCACACCGCGATGCCATGCAGACCATGTTCACGCGATACATCGACCTGCTGGAAGACGGCGGGGCGGTCGTGACCGACACGCTCGGCATGCAGCATCACCGGCCGTTTGCCTTTCCAATAGACGATGACGACCTGATGGCGTTCGAGCGCAAGCTGCCGGTGAAGTACGTCAAGGTGAACCGCACCGTTCGTGCGCTGATCAAGAACGTGAACGCGTAATCTGCGATGGCCGCTCACAACAACGCGGGCAGCCTGGACGTCACCGTCGGCGCGGTTCCCGAGCCGGCAACGTGGATGCTGGTGGGTGTCGGACTCCTCGGCGTCGTCCGGCGGCGGATGTTGTCGGCCAGGCGATAGCGTCGCGCCTCGGAACCGCTCGACCTACTTCAGCGTGAACTCCACATACAGTTTGGAAATGCTGATGTGGCTGGCGGCCTGCTGCGACTGCTTCCAAGACGTCCACTCGGTGGTCGTGGCCAGCCCATCGAACTCCTTCTCAACCGCCTTGTTCTCCGCCAGTTTCGAGTCCGTCGCCCAGCCAATATCGGAGCGGACGACGCGACCGCGACACTGCTCGAGAAGCCGCCGATAAAGCGTCCTCGCCGGCATTTTCCAGGACCCGGGCGGGTTGCGCCCCAACGCCACGGCGCGATCGACCGGAATGAACGCCGTCAGTTCATCGCGCTGTTGCATCTGTTCAAGGCCTTTGCTCTTGGCCGTCGCGTTGTGGCTGGAGTGATGACCAACCTTGTAGAACACCGTGCGCCCCAGCAGGTCGCTGGCAGTGACGGCATGACTGCCCCCGTTGGCACCTTTCACCGTCCATTTCATGGCCGGTGCATGCCAGGACAACCAGCTGCCTTGTTGCGCATCGGCTGGAAAAAGCAGAACCTTGCCATCCGACACCCGCTCGATCGCGAGAGCCAGGCTGGTGTTGTTCGTTGCGCTATCGAGCTGCAGCGCGAGGTCGGTCGCCACGTGCAGCCAGTCCTCGTCCACGCTGCGCCACGCCTCGGACTTCGCAAAGTACGTGTCCTTCAAGAGGTCCTGAATCAGCGGGCTGTCACGTTCATGCCGGAAGCGGGAATCAAACGGCAGGGTGGAATCGAGATCCGCGCGCTCCTCCGTCGTCCCGAGGTTGGCTGCGTATGGCCCGAGATTCTCGCCTGAGACGTGCAGACGCGCTCCGGCACCCAGTCCAGCCACGATGCCATACAACTCGGAGCTTCCCTTCTCACCGAGGTCGTTCAGTGCGGCTTCGCTCTTGGGAGGGCCGAGAACGTAGATGCGGAACCCCGGCAACCAGGCCTCTTCGATCGGACCGTCGCCCGGATTGTAGTAGCGAGGCGCAGCCCCGAGTCCTGTCCGGACAAACTGCATCGCCTCATTGAGTTTTTCCCCGAAGGCTCCGGCTCCGAGCACATCCTCCTCACCAAAGAAACCGAGGACGTCTCGCACCGCGAGCCCCATCGCAGCCGATTCGGGGCTCTGCGAGCCTGCCAAGGCTTTCGCTGCGGCTACGAGCGTCGCCGCCAGATCCTTCTTCTGTTTCGCGATCTTCTGTGCGAGTGCGTCCTTTGGGTTCTCCGTCCACGCAAGCCAGACGTGATCGACCTTTATCTTCTTGAACTCATCTTCCAGCGAACCGAAGGCGGCAACGTGATCCCAGTGCTCGTGCGTCGCAACAAGAACATGCAGATGATCTTTGGTCGTGGTCCGAATGTCCGCGACGACATCCGCCAGTTTGATCCCCGTGGTCGTGGCGCCGAGCGTCCCGCAGTCAATCAGCATGTGCTTTTCCTGATGACCGACATCGAAGGTCACCAGAAAACAGTCACCTAGTCCCTGCCGGTACATGCGCACGCGAACCTGCATCGCCCGACCCGCGGACGGCTTGGGCGGCTTGGATGGCTTGGATGGCTCGGATGGCTTGGATGGCTTGGAGATCTTGCTGCCTGTTTTCCGACGCGTTACTGCCATGTCAGGCGAGCCCGCGATGCAGAGCCGCGAACGGTTCGGCCGGGTCCAGAAATGATGCCGAACCAAGGTAGGTCGCGCGCGGCGACTCCATCTGCGCGGTAGCGGCCTCCTGTTGACGCTGGAGTCGCGTTGCGCTCGTCACGCTCTTTCGAATGCAGTACCGGATTTTCAATCGACGAAGGTCGGCGACGATTGCACAGCCACCCTCGAACGACATCTGTGGACCGCTCGCGTCACTGGAATCAACGGGAACGTCGACCTCCTGGAGCAGCCCGACGAGAAGCTGCGGGTCGACGTCACCGTCAGGGCCGGCGCGAAGGGCGAACCGTGCCACGTGAACCTCGAACGGACGCGCGACGTCGACGCCGAGGAACGCCGCGTCCTGGAGGCCGTCCGCATCATGTGCAAAATGATTGGTGAGCCACTCGTGCAGCTGCCGGCGCAGCGCTCGCTGCAGCTCGAAGACGTTTTCGCGGGTCTCGGGCTCACCTGTCGGGGACTGCCCGAAAAGGTACTGTCGCGCATACCCTTGCAGCTGCTGAAGACCTTCCCCGAGCGTCTTGGACGGCTGCAGCTGGTCGGTCTGAGGACTGCGCCACAGAAGACTCTCAACGCTCAGTGCTCGCACGTCACGTGGGTAAATGCCGCGCTTTCGAAACGCCTCGATAAAGGCAACGCGGTAGCTGAGATCGTCATCCGGAACCGCATCGAAATCGGCCGTGATGATGGCGCGGAGGAACTCACCGAACGTGATATCGACAGGTGGACAATAGTCGAGGGCGCGGATACACATCGTGAGCACATGCTGCGCCGCCTTTGCGGCGTCCGAGGCAAGTCGACCGACCAGGTCCGGATGAATCGCGCCGGGTCTGAGAACACCCGTGCCGTCCGTCGCCAGGCGCAGGAGGTCGGCAGTACGTCGTTCATAGATCGAGAGAAACGCGTCGAACACGGCGCCGACGAGGATCGCTCCGCGCGCATGCGCCTCGGTTTTCTCCTCGTACTCTTGTGGATTGGGGACGTGAGGCACCCACTGACCGGCTTCGTTCATGCGGCCGATGGCATCGCGCAACGCTCCCCGCAGCCCGGTCGATCGTCCGAACTGCCCGGCAAGCTGCCCGAGCAGATTCTCGTGCGTCCGCAGGGCCCCGCGCGTTGACGCAATTTGCGCACGAAGGATCTCGGGAAACGTGAAGTGCTGGAATAACGCGACGATATCCGCGAAGGCCTCGTGGAACGCGCGGACGTCCCGATTCGTCGCGCGCAGGAACCTACGGTGCATCCCGTCAAGCAGCGCGTGCGTGGTCTCGTGAGCGACGACGTCGTGCGAGAGGCACGTGAAGACCATGCTCCCGGGCATGTGATCGGCAGGATCATCGGAATCGGCGTTGAAGTAGCCGAACAAAAGCGCGATCTTGTCGGGCGAATAATACGCATTCTGCTCGCGAAGCGCGTGCGGGTACACCCGGAGGCGGCGTACGAACCGCGCGTCGTTCTTGGGTTGTGACGGATCGGCTGAAGGACCTGGGCGCCACAACGTACGGCGGCCAAGGGCCCGCTCGAAATTGCGGATGGTCAAACTCGCAACCGCGTACACCATCTGCTGATGAAACTGCGGCGTGCCCTCGCTCGGGGCAAGGCCGTCCTGGGCCAGGAGTGTCGGGGCATCGAGATTGACCGGTTCGTAAAAGCAGGCGCTTCCGGGATCCGCATCGATCACCTCGAGATATTCACCGACGGGACCCGGTTCAATCGTTTCCCACGGAACCTTCAACGTCATCTGGCTCACGAGCGCTGTATTCAGTTGCGTCGCCAGCGCCGGATCGACACTGTACGCCCGCAAGCTCCTGAATGCCGGTGGCGGCGGGGTAAACGGCGGCGGCGACTGGTGCGTGGCCCGTGATCGCGTCGGCGTGGGCGGTTTTGGCGCGCTCATTTCATTCGAAGCGGAATGTTTCCGGCTTCCTCCATTGTGTCAATCACCGTTGATGCAGCAGGCGCGAACATGATACGTGCGTTGAGACCCGTCGCCGACACGCCCCGCCTCATCCATTGGGTACGAAATTGCACAACTTCTTGGCGCAGATCCGCCTACAGGCGGAGACGACCGACTCGAATTCACTTGTGCGATTCCCACCGTGCGGTCGATGATTGCGTCGTTCACACGAGACCGTCGAACTGCGCGCGGCTGACCCGCGCGCGTCGTCCCCAGCACTTCCCCCGGCGACGTCATGAGGTTTGTTCGCGAGCCGACGCGTTTGCGTCGAATGCTCGTACAAAAGGTCGCATGCCCAAGAAAAAGGACCCCAGCATCACGTTTCTGAACAGGTTTGGATACAACGTGGTCAAACTGCCCCGTGCTGGTATCGAACCGATGGACGTCATTGGCCGTGACGACACGACGCAGTGGCTCGGTCAGCTCTCGTCGGTCTGGAAAAGCACGACGCCACCGCCGGTACCAACGCCACCCCGCAATGCGGGAGTGGTGAATGGCCAGAAGACCGATCAGCTTGACCTCTCCTTCGGGCTTTCGATCCTGAAGAACGCGCTGGCGGCGTTCGGCGCAACGATGCCGTCGCTTGACGTTGCATACCGCAACGCCCGCAAGGTTCAATTCTCGTACACGAACGTCACGTCGACGGCGGTGGCGCCGCTCGACGCGGGTAACTATCTGGCGAGCGGAACTCTCAACACGAGCAACCCGGTCGTTCAGCACTACTTCACCGGTGAAGACACGCAGGCCTTCCTGATCGTCGAAGTGCTCAAGTCGGACGCCATCACCGTCTCGGCCAGCGACGAACACGGCAAGGAGATTGCCCTCGACGTTCCGGCGATTCAGCAGCTCGTCGGCGCGAGCGTCAAGGTGAAACCGTCAGGCGCGAGCACGAGCGCCGTCACGTACGCGGGCCCGGCCCCGGTGACCTTCGGTTTCATCGTCGACGAGATCGACTTCGATGGGACGCGGTGGTCGTTGCAGGGAGCCGCACCAAGCGGTGGACTGGCTTTCGGCGCGGGCGGACCAGGGGCCGCTGACACGCCCCCGCCGATCCTGCTCGGCGCCGGGTGTCGGGTGCGAATCTGACCCCGTACGACCGCATTCCCGTCGACGAAAGGGGTAGGCGATGCCAATCCAGAAAATTCCCGGCCTTGATATCAGCTATGCGTTGATCAGTTTCGACGACAACGGTCGCGAACGTACTGACGATCCAGAGGGCGGTGTATTCAGCCACAGGGTGCAGGAGCAGGTCCGTCAGACACAACCGACGGACATCTTTCTCTTCAGCCACGGCTGGAAGGGCGACGTACCGTCTGCGATCGATCAGTACAACCGGTGGATTGGCGCGCTGTGGAAGGTCACCGCCGATCGTGAGGCCATGGGAACCGCATTCCGGCCGCTCTTTATCGGTCTCCACTGGCCAAGTCAGCCCTGGGGTGAAGAAGCAATTGGCGCCGGCGCAGCGGCGTTCGGCACGGCGGCGGGCGCGACTCTGGAGCCGCTGCTGCGCGCGGCCGTTGCCCATTTCGGTGGTGGCGACGCCGTACGACAGCCGCTGGAGCTCATCTTCGCGGCATTCGAGCGCGATCCCGCCGCACGCGTATTGCCCGACTCTGTGGTCGGCGCCTACGGAGAGCTCGCCAAGGCGATTGGGTTCTCGGCGGGATCCGGACCCGACGGCGCGCCTGACGAAGAAGGCGCGGCATTGGATCCACAGGCCGCCGTTCGCGCCGAGCGAATCGCCAGCGCCGGTGAGTCGTTCGGTCTCCAGGGTAACTTCAGGAACGGCATCCTCGCCGGCCTTCGCCAGGCGTCGTTCTGGTTGATGAAGCATCGCGCTCGCACGATCGGCGAGCAAGGTATGCATCAATGCGTGGCAGATCTCGAGCGCACGTCAAGTGCGCAGGTCCACCTGATGGGCCACAGCTTCGGATGCGTCGTGGTCTCGTCGATTCTTGGAGGACCGGGCGGATCGACTCCGCTGCCCCGCCCGGTCAGCTCCGCCGTCCTCGTGCAGGGCGCAATGTCGCTCTGGGCTTACGCCCAAACGATACCGGGCACGGAAAAGCCTGGATATTTTCGCCGCGTCCTGAACGGTGCCGTGAGCGGCCCGATCATCACGACGCAGTCTTCACATGACAGTGCTGTGGGCGCCGCGTACCCGGCGGCAGTCGGGCTCGTCAACGAGTTCGATTTCGGTACAGAATTGCCACGGTTCGGTGGTCTCGGTACCTGGGGCATTCAAGGCACGCCGCTCGCCGAGAAGCAGACGATGCTGGACGAGAACGGCGTATACGCCTTCAAGCCTGGGAGAATCTACAACCTCGAGAGCTCCCGGTTCATCCCCGATCACAGCGGAATTGACGGCCCTCAGGTCGCGCATGTCCTGTGGCAGGCGGTGATCG
>Ga0208185_1000815_pt1 | contig 10826 bp, 2 predicted proteins | sample EasRivMeERMLT700_FD_187532 | JGI IMG/M metagenome (GOLD analysis project Ga0208185, IMG submission 187532) | Soil microbial communities from meander-bound floodplain in the East River, Colorado, USA - East River MetaG ERMLT700 (SPAdes) (version 2) | ecosystem: Environmental > Terrestrial > Soil >... | reverse complement strand
GATAAAAAAAAGTAAATAAGCGATAGAAATAATACTATAAAAAAAATATAAACAAAAAGAATCAATATAAACTATAATTGATAAAAGGCTTAAAACAAGAGTTCACATTATAGTAACTCTCCCTTTTCGGGACCCTATTCCTAAACCTATGTTTTTAATTAGTGTTGTAATATTAGATTAAGGTGTTAATTAATTTATTAACAGGGCAGCAGGTTTAACCTAGAAACTTTGACCTTATTTTTAATTAAAAAAAAGGCAGGATGATTTTTACATACTATAACAAATTTTTATAAAATTGTTATTAATAAAAATAAACTCTAAATATTTTTATAATACACTTAGAGTTTATTAAATAATTATATTTTATAAATAAAAAAAATAATTTATAAAATATATAACAATACTTATTTTTTTTATTCTTATTTTATGAATTAATATTTACAATTATTAAATTAATGGTGTTTTGTTTATCTATTTTTTTATAATCATTAAGATGAGTAATCATTGAACTATATAATATTACTCTTTTTTAACTTGCGCTATTTTAAACCTTTAAAATAACTCGATATAAAGAATCTAAAAGGTTCAAAAAGTACAGTAAATATTTGTAAAGATTTATTTAATCTAAACATTAATGAATAGTAAAATAATATAGTAGTAGAATAAAGCGTATTTTTATTAATTTAAAAAAAAAAATTATAAATAATAGGTAATCAATTGTAAAATAAATTAAAAAAATAATATTATTGTTAATTAATCATATTTAATATTGATAATTAGTGTTTTTTAATTTACAGATTAAAAATAAGGTAATTATGAAACCCGTAAAAAAGAGATTAAAAAGTTAATTATAAGTATTAAAATATATTAAATTCGCTATAATTTTTTTAAATAATCGCGAAGAACCCAAGAGGAATTGAACCTCTACAAAAATTATAATAAAATTATAATAATCCAGGAAAATGGTAATCTTTTATATTATAAAATAGCTTACTTATTTCTATTAAAAAAATGGAAAAGTAATAGCTATTTTTATATATATATATTGATTTGTAAATATAATTTAATTATATCACTATATTTTATATTAAAAATAAATAATATAATTTGTTTGACCCACAAATAGGTTCACTTAAATTTATAATTTAATGATATTTAAAAATTAAAGTAAATTATAAATTAAAAATTAAAGTAAATTATAAATTAAATATTAAATATTTAATTTAATGTTATTTACTTATCCGAATAAAAAGTATTATTATTATTTATATTTTAATGACAACCTTTAACATCAAGTTTCTTTATAAATTAGTACTGCTAAACTTAATACTTTACAATACTTTCATTTGCAGCCTATCTAGAAATGTTCTATTTCTTAATTAACGGTTTTTACACTCTTTCTATTAAATGATTGTATTTTTACAAACATAAAAAACTATTTATTTTTTGTAGTTGAATCTATAAATACAAAAATAAATAATTTAAAAAGAGAACCGTTTTTTAGTATCTAGGAGTTAGATTCTTGCTTGATAGACATTCAGCACTTATCTATTATGTTTGTGGCTACCCAACTATGCTTTCCTAAATTTTATAACCCTTTTCTCATCACTGAGAATAACTCGTTCGCATAAAGTTACAAAGGACTTTTCCCATTTTATCTTTACTTTTGCCTTCAAGACAAAATGAGTTCCTAAAAAAAAATAGTACAAACAATTGGTACACTAGAGAAACACAGCCTATTGATCCTTTCGTACTAGAAGGTCTGCTCCTTTTTACTACTTATTCCTCCAGAAGATAGGGACCATACTGACTCACGTCGTATTAAACCCAACTCACGTACCCTTTTAATCGGCGAACAGCCGAACCCTTCCAAGCTTCTTCCCCCGGAGGATAGGATGAGTCGACATCGAGGTGCCAAACAGCCGAGACAATGTGTACTCTCGTCGGCTATCAGCCTGTTATCCCTAGCGTAACTTTTATTAATTGATCCCCGTCTATCCCATTCTATAGCGAGGGGTCACTATGCCCTACTTACGTATCTGTTCGACTTTTAAGTCTTTCAGTTAAGCATGCTTACCGCCATTGAACTCTGCGCAACCCTTCACTGGTTGATTGATCTCCATTCAACGTCTAGCTATACCTTTTTTTAACTTTTTTTAAGTATGTTATTTTTAACTTTTGTTAATTAATTTAATTTATTAAAAATAAATTAATTTATTACCTTAATGGTTATCTGTTTTAAATGTAAATATTTATTTCCACATTTTAATATTTAATTAAATAATTAAATAAATATAATTATGGAATAAAAATTAACATTCTTTAATTTAAATTTAAAATATTTGGATGTACTTTGCTACTCTATTAAAGACGACCGCCCCAGTCAAACTGCCAATTAGTCAACTCTCCCTTTATTTTTAAATTATAAGGTAAACATAAACCCAATTTTAATTATAAGGTTTCCACTATTTGTCTATCGACTTACCTATTCTCTATTAATTAAGATTGTTGTAGATTCACGTGATAACTAACTACAGTAAAGCTGCATAGGGTCTTCCCGTCCCTCTGAAGGCAACGCGCATCTGCACGCGTAATTCAATTTCACTGAGCAAGTTGTAGAGACAGTGAGACCATCGTTACATTATTGATACCGGACCACATTTAATGGCCAACTGATTTTGCTACCTTAGGATCCTCATAGTTAAGACCGCTATTAACCAGGTTTTCGATTAGTCACAGTTCCCCATGACCGCTCTTATATTAATGGCATCGGGCAAATTTCACACAGTATACTATCATATTAATGATTGCACTGTGATGTGTTTTTAGTAAACAGTCGGGGCCTCCGATTTTGTGCCACCGCTTTATATTAATATAAATTATTTTTGTATTTCGGGTTACTAAAATATATGCGGTACCTCTTTTCGTCAAACTTATGAGGTGAACTTGCCGAGTTCCTTAACAACTTTTAGCTCTACGCCTTAGTATACTCTACCTACGAACCTGTGTCGGTTTAGGGTACGGTAGTTTTATATTTTATAATTTTTAATATCAAAAAAAATATAAATTTAAGTTATAAATATTAACAGCTAACCTTAATTACATATTTTATAATCGTAACAATAATCCTATTTAACTAATAAGTTAAATAACATTTAAAGTAAAAATATAAAACAATAAAAAGATTTAGACTATTATATTCATCACTATAAAATATTAATTTCCTGGTCCATTTTTTAATTTATGGACTTTCTATTTTATACTCATCAGCCAAAACTTTGGTTTTGGTCCTTAGAGGCCGCATTCACACAAAACGGATTAACCTTTCCTATTTGCAACCCTTTCGTATTCGGCGAGAAGTATTATAACTTCTTTTTACGTTACTCATGTCAGCATTCTCTCTTCAGTAACCTAAAAAACAATGAAACACTGTCTTATTATCAGTTTGACTGAATGTTCTACTACCTAGATTAAGAATAAATAAACAAATATATAAAAGATTTAAATTATTAAATTCTAGATATATTTGCTTTATGTATTTATTTATTCAAAACCAACACGATATCGGTTGATTATTTAAGACCCGTTAAATTTTCGGCGCTACGATCTAGACTGCTGATGCGTTGTTACGTACGATCATTATAAGTAGCGACTACCAGGCTCACTTCACAGCTGTATCCGATATTGCTACGTCCTTAATTTCACTTAATAATCATTTGGGACCTTGATCAGTGTTCTCGGCTGTTTCCGTCTTGACTACCCAACTTAGCATGAGCAGTCTGAATATCTATCATCAATTTATGTAATTCCGAGATTCGCTTCCACAGGTAAGATTTTCGAGGTCCCCACAACCTAAACGCCTAAAAGACGAAATGAAATAATTTAATTATTAGCTAATAATAACAGATAATTAATATTTCACAACTCTTAAACTAGTTGGGAATTGCCTTGCTGTACCTCCATAAATTTAGTATAGACACCATACTTAAATATGTTTCGTAGAAAACCAGCTAGCACCAGGTCAGATTGGCATTTCACCGCTTTCAAAGACTCATCGGAGAATTATGCAACATTCACCCGTTCGATCCATTATAATCTGGTCTTAGAAAGATCACCTGGCTTCGGGTCTAATAGAAGTAACTTATCCATCACTATTTTAGTATCTAAAATTAAAAATTAATTAGTTTTAACTACAATATCCAATTTAGAAAATAGTCCAGTCGCTTTCGCTAGGGCTTTAAACCTTGCTACTCCTATTAACTTGCTGACCCATTATGCAAAAGGTACGCCGTCATTCATTAATCTTTTATTTTTTTAAGTAGAATTCCGACTGCTTATAGAGTTACTAATTCATGATCGCTTTCGCTAAGGTTTTAACCTTGCTACTCCTATTAACTTGCTGACCCATTATGCAAAAGGTACGCCGTCATTCTTAAATCTTATTTAAGTAGAATTTCGACTGCTTATAGAGTTACTAATTCATGATCTATTTCACCGATTCATTAATAAACTAATAATTAAATATTAATTTATTAAATCACTTTTTGTGTTCCACTCGCTTTTCAAACTTTTCCTTTACAGTACTTTTTCACTATCGCTAAATTTATAATACTTAGCCTTAGAGGATGGTTCCCCTATATTCCGACAAGTTAACTCTCATCGTACTTTGTATTTTTTTAATAAAGATACTATAAATAAAAATTAAATGCAAATTAAAATAACTAATTTATTTTTATAGCTATTTAACTTATTTATAGTATACTATTTAATTTTTATTAAATTATTAATTAATTTATAAATCTACAGGACTTATTGTAATTTGACCTTCTTTAGTACACTATTTTTTACTAATTAATAAATTAATTTATTAATTATAATTTTATAATGCTAACTAATACATTAATTTTCAAGTGGGATTCATTTCACTCTTAAAGAAATGTTTAAGTTGTTCAATTTATAAAATAATTTAGGCTAATCCGATTTCACTCACCATTACTTTCGGAGTCTCGGTTGATTTCCTTTCCTTTCCCTAATAAAATGTTTTACTTCAGGAAGTAATTAATTACACAAGGTTTACCTTAGGATCGCTTATAATTCATATTGAGAAATAAATTAATATTTCATTGAAGCTTTTGGTGTAACACCTCCATTTTTATAAATTTGCCTTAGTTTTCCTTAATAACCCCTTTAAAATACTTTTTTATATATATTTATATATATTTTTTTTTGATGTTATAACAATATTGTCATCGATACTTTTAAATAAAAATATTTTTTAAATGATCTTTATTTTATATAAATAAATTATAGATAATATTTATTATAAATAAATTACTATAATAATAACTTTAAAGATAAATATTCACCTAAAATACATGCTTTGCAATTATAAACCATTTAATAATAAATACTTTTAAAATTTTAAATAATATTTAGAAATTTTATTAATTTAATAATAAAATTCTTTTTTTTTTATTATCTTTATTTGTTTTATTATTTAATTAAATTTACAAATATATATTTTATATTAGTACAAAATATTAAAAAAAATAGAATAAAATAATAAACCTATTTTCAATTTTAAATTAAAAAATTCTTTCTTTATTAAAAGCCGAAAAAAGGAGTTGAACCTTCTTTTTACCGTCATGAATGGTATGTTTTAACCCTTTAAACTATTTCAGCAATTAAAATTTTACTTATTGTTTAAATTTAGAATAATTAAATTATTAAATATACAATGTATAAAAATTTACATTTTAATTATACTTGGTAATATTAAAAAATAAATATGTTTGAAGAGTTAGAATTATTATCTATAGGACGAATTTAGTAAAAATAAACTATTTAAAAAACTATTTATAAACATATAATATTATTATAATCAATAAATTAGTAATAGTTTACTGAATTTTATCTAAATATTAATAGGTTAGAATATAGGATTTATAATTTAAATAACTTTTTCTTTAATAAATAAATAATAAACATACTTAAGTGTTAGATATATATTTATAATAATTATATTTTATATAAAATATAATTTAAAGTTAAAATTTTCTAATCTAATTTACCACAAAAATTATTTTTGTTCCTAAGATATATTCTTAATTAACCTAGAACCTTAACTTAATTATAAAATTACAGTTTTAGATATCTTAACTCTCTTTTAAAATTAATTTTTGTTTATAAACAAAAATAATTTATATTAAACTATATTATAACTTTTTTAATTTAATAATTCATAATTAAAATTAAGGTAATAAATAACAAATAATAAATTATTTAAATCATTAATATTAATGAAAATGTTTTATTTATATTTACTGAAATAAATTTAAAATTCAATTAAATAATTTTATTAATAATTATAAATTAATACCATATCAGTTAACAGAATAAAAAATAAAAGGGTAAAATCAGAGAATTGAACTCTGAACATCGTCGCCACAAGACGTCATTTTGCCAATTAAACTAATTTTACCTCTTTTAAATTAAATATTTGTATACTTCGCAAAATAATTAAATTATTTTTATCTTATTCTAATTTAATTACGCTAACAATTAATTTTAATTATTATTAATTAAAATCATTAATTATTATTTCACGTAACTAATTCTATAAACATTTAAAAATAAATTATTAAACTATTATAAATATCGAATAAACATTAAAATAACTATTTAACACAGGATAAAGATAAAACAAGGGTTAAGTATAAATTATTAAAAATTATATATTACTTAAAGAATTATTAAATAAACTATTTACTTAGGTTCAAATAGAATATAAATATACATATTAAAAATGATTTTGTCCAGCCGATACTGTAATACTAAAAGCACCTCTTTTGTTTTTTTTAGTAATTCTCGCTACATCAGAAAAATTAATTTTACCTCTAGCTGAAGCACCTCTTCGAGTAATTTTAACAGTTTGACGAGGTAAAGGTCTATGTGTCAATAATCGTCCAGCTATTCTAATAGTTAAACCAGATAAGAAAGCAGGTATTATATTTACTTTTGTTTTTCTAGTAATTTTTTTAAGATTTTTAATTACAGCTTTTCTAAAAAGTTTTCTTAAAATAATTCTAACTTTTATTTTATTAATCATTATTCCTAAAAGATTTACTAAAATATTACTATCATTATAAGGATAATGTAATCGAATTAAATTTAATTCTACATGTTTTTTAAATATAATATTTAAAATTTCACATAATATTTTAAATTTTTCAGGATATAATTTATTTAAAGTTATATTAGATAATTTTCTTAATTTTATTCTTACTTTATTTTTAATTTGTCTATATTTTCTATATAATCTTTTAGTTTTATTATTACTTCTGAATTTATTTCTATGTCTATATCCTAATCTATTAATTTTTTTAAATTTTAATATATTAGGAATAAATAAATAATAAAATAAATGTATTATTATTTTATCAGGTGTAATAACAAAAACAGGTTTACTAATTAAACAATACATAGATTTAAATATAGCAGCTAATAAATTATATATATTTTTAATTAATTTATTTGTTTCAGTATTAAAATTATAACCGATAATTTTAGAATAATAAATAAATATTCCTTTAGTTTTCATGTTATAATTACTCATTGATTTTAAGTATTCATTAACTATTGGAATTTTATTTAAATTATTAGAATTATATAAAACAGTAACTGGATTAGAATTAACTGGAATAATATCAGTTTTATAATTAAATTTATTATTTTTTGTAATTGATTTAATTGTTTGTTTAATTTTTATTTGATTTAATTTTATTTTAGAAAAATTAGAATTAATATCACTACTTAAAAAAATATTATCTTTTTTTAAATCTGGTATTGTATTAATTGAAGGTAAAATATTATTAGCTGTTAATACTGAACTAGATATTATATTTCCGGTTTGTTTTTGAAAATTAATTAATTTATTAACCTTAATTTGTTCGAGAATATTTTTCTTTTTATATATTAGATAATCTAAATTATTTATCTCTGCTTGACAAATTTTTAATAAACGTTTTAAATCTATTAACATATTCCAATGCATTATACTATCTATCATATTATCTTTTGATAATATTTTATTATTTTTATAAATTTTAGCTATTACATATCTGAAATGATCATTGAAACGAGTATTAGGATTAGGTTTTAATAAATTTTTAGGTAAAAAAAGTTCTACTTTATTTATATTTGTTTTTGTATTTAATAAAGTTCTAAATTTAAAAATAGGAAAAAATCTATTAATACAATATAATAAATTAGATAAACGAAGATTATATTCATAAAAATCATCATTTTTTAAATATAATATTAGTTCTAGATTATTCCATTTTGATATAAAATCATTCAAATTATTATTATAAACATTAATTCCTTTTAAGAAAAGTTCTATTATTTGATTTTCTGTCATAATTTTATTCGAATAATCAGTATTCGATTGTAAAGCAGAAGAAGTTAAATTACTTTGAGAATTTAATATATTTAAATTAAATTTACTTCTCTTTTTTTCACTTATAGTTTTTTTAATTACAGGAGTGATAAAAATAGGTAATATTTTTATATTTGGATTCTCATTAATATTTGTATTATTATTTTTCATTTTTTTTTTGTTATTATAATTATTTATAAATTAAAATTAAATTTTTATATTTAATAAAATGTAAAAATTATTAAATGAAATGAGTTAAATTTAGAGCAATATAATTTAACTATTTAGACTTATGCTCTAGCAATTCATTTAATACATTCCATATTTCATATATAACTAATGATATACATACGTTCCATTTGTCTAATTGTTATAGATGTTTAATATAACGGATACTTTTTTATTATATAAATATGAAATATTTAAATAGCTAATATATCTATTAGATTAGTTACCTTAATTAAACTAATTTAGATAATTTAATTATTAATTCTTCCTTTTGGAACTAAGGTAATTATTCAAAGTTAACTATTAATTATTAATTTTTTTAAATAAGTATCTTTATAATTAATGGTTAACTTTCTTAGCTTCTCTTTTATTTTAAAATTTATGTTTTTATTCTAACCATTTATTAATTTATCTATTTCATTAAATTATTTATTTATAAATTTATAATAAAATTTTAATAATATAATAATAAATAAAAGGTTAAGGGGTTAATTATTTGTTAAGATTGAATTGGTAACATTTTAAACGCATGGAATGGTATTGGGCTAGCTAATGTCCATTCTAGTGAATTAAAAGTTTGAGTTTCATTATTATACTGATTATCGCTAGTGAAATATGGAATTACTGTCCAAGGATTATTTGAGCAAGTAGATTGATTAGCAAAAATATCGTAAATAATATAACCAAAAAAAATAGTTGCTATTACAGATACTAATGATCCAAAACTTGAAACTGCATTCCAACCACTAAAGGCATCTGGATAATCTGGAATTCTTCGAGGCATACCCGCTAAACCTAAAAAATGTTGAGGAAAAAACGTAAGGTTAACCCCAATAAATAATGTCCAGAAATGAATTTTACCTAGGAAATCACTAAAATTTCTACCTAATATTTTTGGAGCCCAATAATAAAATCCAGCAAATAGACCAAATACAGCACCCATAGATGAAACGTAATGAAAATGTGCAACTACATAATAAGTATCGTGGAATGCTATATCTAAAGAAGCATTAGATAATACAACTCCTGTTAATCCACCTATAGTAAATAAAGCTAAAAATCCAATAGTGAAAAGTAAAGGTGTATTATATCTTAAACTTCCACCATATAGAGTAGCTAACCAAGAGAAAATTTTTATTCCAGTAGGAACAGCAATTACCATTGTTGCTGCAGTAAAGTAAGCTCTAGTATCAACATCTAATCCTACACTAAACATGTGATGAGACCATACTAAAAATCCTAGAATACCAATAGAAAACATGGCATAAACCATACCTATGTAACCAAAGATAGGTTTACCTGAAAATGTTGACACAACATGACTAATTACACCAAATCCTGGAATAATTAAAATATAAACTTCTGGATGACCAAAAAACCAAAAAAGATGTTGATAAAGTATTGGATCACCACCTCCGGCTGGATCATAAAAGCTTGTATTAAAATTTCTATCTGTTAATAACATTGTAATTGCCATTTATTTCTTGATCTACTGGACTAAATCCTATGACTTAATTTATAACTGTAGCACCCCATAATTTAAAGTTATAAATTTAGCCTCAAAAACTAAAATAATATTATACTAATAGTTTAAGGTAGATACTCCAATATTCACATATTGGTTGGGACTATATCTTACTTATGTAAGTTGTAAAATTTATTTAAATGATCCCAATTAAAATATGTTCTCTTATCATTCATTTGAGATTTAATTTTAATTATTGCTTGAATACTTTCAATTGTTTTATGTTCATATCTTTCAAAATAATTTAAAACTTTAATCCAATCTAGATAATTTAAATATTTACTAGACCATAAAGGATATTTATTTAAATAATTTACTAAAGATTTATTTCCAATAAAAGAAGTAGTTCTAATTCTAAATTGTGGATTTTTTGTATTAATTTTAATAGGTTTAACATTAGTATATAATAAATCAGCTATTAAATTTAAAAAATCTTTATTACTTTCATTATTATGATCAATTTGTCTCTGAGATAATTCAAATTTACATTCTATTTTAGGATAGTGTGAAATAGTAGTAACTCTTACAGAAAAATGACCATCAGCATCTATAAAACCTGCTAACCAACTATTAGAATTAATAGTACAATGATTTAAATCTTTTTTAACTATATTAATTTTCAATCTGTTGTTAAAC
>Ga0208185_1000814_pt1 | contig 10829 bp, 8 predicted proteins | sample EasRivMeERMLT700_FD_187532 | JGI IMG/M metagenome (GOLD analysis project Ga0208185, IMG submission 187532) | Soil microbial communities from meander-bound floodplain in the East River, Colorado, USA - East River MetaG ERMLT700 (SPAdes) (version 2) | ecosystem: Environmental > Terrestrial > Soil >... | reverse complement strand
GATAAATGTATGGCGGCGTAGGAGTGCCACGACCGCCACTGGCGCGCACGCCTTCCTGGTCGAGGCCGTAGGTCGGGTAAAGGTAAAAGCCGTCAGCGCTGGGGCCTTCGATGGCTGCGCCAACAAAGTTCTCCGGCGTCGCGGAGTCCTGTGCGTCGTTGCTGCGCATGCTGTTGGTTGAGTTGAAAAAACCAATGAGGGTGGTGCTGTCGCTGACGCCACGGCGAAAACCAACTTTACCTTCCGCATGTAGCCGATGATTGAGAGACAATGTGTCGGCGAGCCGAGCGCCATAGTAAGCCATGCGTGTTCCATTAAATTGCACGCGGGAATCGCCGCGAAAGGTGTCGCCGCCGATCTCACCCCTGCTTTGTCCGCCGGCAAAGCTCGATCCGGGGCTGTAGCCGAAATTGAATCGCGGACGAACGTTGGTGCTGGTGTAGTTTGTGCGATTATTCCGCTGGTCCCAGCCAGGGTCTGAATTGAATGGGTTCGCTTCGCCGTTAATCGTCACGTTATCGAGCCAGATTGTTCCCGGGTCGTCAGCGCTCTTCATGACATTGAGAATACCGAAGCGATTAAAGATCGCGCCGTCGGCTTTGTGGCCGGAGTCGAGAGTCATGACGTTGGAGTAGCTGCCGATCGTGGCCGTGACAGTGCCCCGACCGCCACCGCCATTCGGATCGTAGTTGAGAGAGAACGGGTAGTCGGCGCCGCCGGTTGGAATGGGCGCCTCTCCGCCGAACGACCCGCCGCCGGCTCGCCACAAACCAGTGCCATACTCGAGATACGCGAGAAAATACGTGCCGCGACCGTAGATGCGCAGGGCAATGGTGTTGGGCGTGCGCCACTCGTTGACGGTGTTGGTGTTGAAGAAACCGATCAGGGTATGGCCATTACCCTGAGGCACATTCAGGATGCCCGAAGCGGAAAGTGGATCGTTGAACGACACGGGCGCAATGACTTTGCCATAAAATGCGGGCTCGCCCGCCGGCGTGATGAAGCCGCCGATTTCGCCAGCCGGTCCGCCGGCATTGGTGGTGGCGCTGAAGCCGAAGTTTTGGACGATCTGCCTCGGACCCGGGTCTGTCGCGCGGTTGTTACGACCATCCCAGTTTGGATTCGTGTCGAATGTTTCGGTCTTCATCGACATTGGTTCCTGCTCGAGAAAGACAAATCCTCCCGGATCGTTGGTTTCGCCAAAACCCGGAGAATAGTCGGCGTAGAAAAAACATGGATGAATTTCAGAAGGTGAATACGTTCGCGTCCCGGCCTGAGGATCTTCGGCTGGAACAGTGCCGGTGAGCGTGATGGAAGTGAAAGCGAGGTCGTTGGAGAGATACGACGAGCCGAGTGCCATCCTGATTGTCTCGTGCCTGCCCGAAATGCTGGCGCTCAGATTTCCGAATCGCGGTGACGTGCCCTCGAGAACTTTGAAGTCGGCGTGGACAGGCCCCAAACGGTAGCCGTAGTAGCCATCGAGATAAGTCCAGGCGAGGTCTCCGCCAAAACGGACGCGACCGGGAACTGGGACGCGGATCACAAACCGGTAATTTCTTGGCGCAGAAACAGTGATTGAGAACTGACGGTTTGTATCGAAGTTGGCCACAACATTCCCGATCATCGCGCCGCCCCCGGATGTCTGTGATTGGTCAATGAAGAAGTCGCGGACGTAAGCGCCGCCGACGGCTGAGGGCGGATAGAAGCGATGACCAAGGGACGAAACTTCAACCGTACCGAGATTGACGCGACTCTGGGCAACAACGGTGAGTGTGGATGTTGCCGTGATAATGATGACGACGCGCACCAGCAAGGCGACGCGCGTACGAATTGCTCCCACGCCGCGCATAATGATCATTCTGGATTTTGCGTACTTTGCGGAAAATGAAAAGCAGGAATCCTTAAGGGCTTGATGCCGGTATCCGCGCTTCCCTCATTCCGCGATGCAATAGAGAAACCGTTCGCCGCGCAGATAGAGTTCGCGATCCACAAGCGCTGGAGACGCGCTGAAAGAATCTTCCAATTTGTTCACGGCCAGCATGGCGTTTTTGCTGTCGTGGCGCAGGACGACAGTCACGCCGTCGCGGCCAGTGACGTAGATTCGCCCCGCCGCGCCGACCGGTGAAGCGAAAATGAAATCGTTGATACCCTCCAACCGAAGCGCTCCGTCGCGAGGTTTGCCGGTCAATGGTTCGAGGCGGGAGAGAACGTTCTGGTTGTGCCGCAGGAAATACAACGTGTTGTCGTAGAGCAGCGGCGACGAAACGTAAGGCGTCATGCGATTGAGCTTCCACAGGACATTGGTCGTGCCGGTGATGTTACCTTTCGCACCGGCGAGGCGGATGGCCAGCATCGCCTGCGAATAATAGCTGTTCCCAGCAATGACCACGCCGTCCGTGTATACCGGCGAGGACACGACGTTGTCCGTCAGGCCGGCACATTCCCAAAGCTGCGCGCCTGTGCCGAGGTCGTAGCCGCGCACGCGCTTCGTCGCGCTCACGATGATCTGCGGCTTGCCTTCGTGTTCGATTACGAGGGGCGTGGACCACGCAGTCTTTTCGTCGCGCGGAACTTTCCAGAGTTGTTTGCCCGTGCGTTTGTCGAACGCGTAGAGGAACGAGTCGCCTTCCTGATCCCAGCAAACGATGAGCGTGTCGCCGTGGAGCACGGGCGAACTGCCTTCGCCGTGCGCGTGCAACGTGCGCATCCGGCCGAGGTCCTTCGACCATTTCAAATCGCCCTTCAGATCCAGGCAATAAAGCCCGCGCGAACCGAGAAAGACGTAAAGCTGCTCACCGTCGGTGACCGGCGAACTCGAAGCGAGACTGCCGGTTACGTGACCGCCTTCGTGTGGCCACTCTTCGCGCAGGACTTTTTTCCACGAAACACTTCCGTCCCGGCGACTGATGGCGAGCGCGACAAATTGATGGCGATGCGTGACCGGCACGCTGTCGTGAACGCCAGGCGCGTCATCATGAACCGGCTTCTGCGCCTCGCCGACAGGCACGGCAGCCAACACGTAAACCGAATCGCCGAAGACGATGGGTGAGGAATGCCCCTTGCCCGGTAGCGATATTCTCCAACGCACATTGTTGGTCTCGCTCCAGTGAATGGGCGGATCGGCGAGCGGCGCGACACCATTCGCCAAGGGCCCTCGCCACTGCGGCCAGTTGCGCAACGCCTCCGCGCCGGGACGAACGCCCGCGTCACCGGCAAAAGCGGAGAACGCGAACACGCAGCCGAGCAACGTCAGACAGCGCCCCAGGGAAATCATGCTGAGAGATGTTGCACCTTTACTCTGCAATCTGTCAAAGGCCGGCGTGTAAGGAGTTTGTCAGCGACCTTTGACGTAAGTAAGCGCGCCACGGAAGGCGATAATTAGCTGGATAGATGATGCGTAGTATGACGTAAATAGGCAGTCCAAAGCATTTAATGGCTGGCTTAAAAATGAGGAAGGCTCGCGTATGTTCAAATCCTTGGTTCTTCTTTTGTGCGTCCTGACTTTCATTGTCAGCACCCCGGTTGGGGCTCAGGAACCGGTTGTCTTGTACAACACATTTGGACCGGGAGACATCTACGATTACGGCGCGGGCGACAGCGTGTCCGGTCCTGACACATCACACGGTTTCATGTCCGCTGGATTTGCCTTTGTTTCGTCCATAGCGGCGACTTTGGACACAATCCAGGTCGCGTTTGGCGCGCTCGGTACAAACACTACATTCATGTTAAGCCTGCGAGCTGCCAACGGGCCCCTTGGCGGCCCCGGGGATCTAATCGAGACTTTCCTGATCACCGAGTTCGTGGGCCAAATGGGCTTTCCCCATCCCTTGATCACACTGCGTTCCACATCCCGGCCCCGCTTGAATGCCGCGACAGTTTATTGGCTCGTGGCCACAGCAGATGCTGATAACTGGGTTGGCTGGAACGTAACTGTCCTCAACCTCACGGGCAGGTTCCATAGCATTCAACTCGGTCGCGAGGTCCTGCTGGATGATCAGTTGCTGGGGGCTTTCCGCGTTAATGGAATACCGATAGTGGATAACGATGCTGATAATGATGGCGTAGCCGATTCAATAGATGAATGCCCAGCCACACCTCTCGGCGTGGCTGTTAGCAGCACAGGTTGCAGCATAGAACAATTAGTGCCCTGTGATGGACCTTGGAGGAACCACGGCCAATATGTATCGGCAGTTGTAAGGACCGCACGCGCGTTTGCTGCCGCTGGATTGATTACTGCCGGCCAACAGCGTGACATAATTAATGCCGCCGGTGGATCCAATTGCGGAAAGCCCGGGAGTCCACCCGTCGCGAGAGAGAACGGCAAAGGACGTCAAGCGGTCAGCCGTCCGTTGCCAAATAGACGCTTGCCCTTGCGGCGATGAAGAACGGCTTCAGGGTAAGAGTGGCAAGTGAGAGCGACCTTCGCCGAAGACGATGGGCGAGGAATGCGCCTTGCCCGGTAGCGAGATTCTCCAAGAGCTAACGTCTTGGTTCAGTAAAACCCCAACGTCCACCGTAATAAACTCTCTCATGGCGCTGCTGTGCCACGGATGGATTCAGGAACTGCGGCGGTCGTTGGTAATGTTCATAGGCCAAACACAACTGGAGTGCCGCCTCAGGAGAATCCATGCCGCCTGTGCCGGTGCCGAGACCGGGACATGCCAGGCAATCTATCTTCCGTGATTCGGAGCGATTATGGCGGTGGACCGACGTAAGCGCAGCCCACATAGCTAAATAAGCGTGGTCCGTGCCCTGGATGTTCATCGGCACACGCATCGTCGGAGCGTGGGCGACGAACGGATGCGATGCATGGTCAGTGGGAACGATGATGCACGTGCCGACAGGCTGCTCTCCCAGGTAGTCGTCCAAAACCTGCTTTTGGATACGCTCCATGACCTGTTGGCCAAAATACCGCACCACTGCCAGGTCCATCCCTGCATCCATCAAGCCGAACGAGTTCCCTGCAGTGACAACACAATCGAATGATGGCAACTCCTCGAATCGACCACAAACAATCTGAACCTCAGGGTGAGAGCGGAACTGCCAGCGAAGGACGTCGCAGAACTCCTTGCCTCTATCTACGAGAATCAGTCGCATGTCTATTGCGAGTCATCTACCCGCGAATGGTTTTGAAGTTGTCCAGGCAACGCTTCGCCGTTTCCATTTGCGAGAACCGGCTGCCTTCCTGTTCGATCAAATAATGTTCGACGCCGCCCACCGTGTCGGCGACTTCGAGCAACTCTTTCCAACGCCCAATACCTTCGCCGAGCAGCACGCGGTATTTCTTCTGCGGATCGTCCGACCAATCCTTGAGGTGATATGTCTTGATGCGTCCGGCGTTCGCTTTGATGAACGCGAGCGGATCGGCGCCCGCGGCGAGACAAGTCGCCACGTCGAGCTGAAACGCAACTTCCTTCGGCGTATTCCCCGTGAGGATATCTATGGGCCGCGTGCCGTCCACCGGACGAAAATCGACATCCCAATTGTGATAGCCGCAGCCGAGTTTGGCTTGCTTGAGTCTCGGTGCCGTCTTTGCCAATACCTCCGCCGTGCGCCGCCAGCCATCGAGATCCTTCTGCGGACCGGCGTGCGCCATGATCACGTAACGGCTGCCAAGAATGTGATTCAGTTCGATGACGTGCGGCAGGTGCTCGTCGGCAAAATGTTTCGTGGCGGTGTGGTTCGAGTAACAGCGCAAGTCGAGATCGTCGAGGTGCTTGCGCACTTCCTTCGCGCGCGCGGGAGTCCAATCGAAGTAGGGCGCCCAGAACTCCACGCATTCGTAGCCCATCTCGCGCAGGGCCTTGAGCGTGCCCATCAAATCGCGCTTCTCATCGTCGCGCACGGAATACATCTGGAGGCCGATGGGAATCTTCCTGCGGACTGCCTGTCCGGCAGCAAGCGCGTGAAATGCCAATGGCGTGGTTCCAACCGCAGCGAGAAAAGACCGCCGAGAGACGTAGCAGGTTTTCATACAGGCAATACCGGAGGATGTGAGCCAGTCGATAATTTCACAAGACGGAAGCTTGGCTCCGCGCCCGGCACTGCATATCTTTTTGAAAAAAGACGCAGCTTTTCACAGAATTCAGTTCAACCGCAGAATGGAGAAAAAGTTATGTCAACCGAATCCAAATGCCCCTTTCACAATAATACGGCCGGCGGCGGGACCGCGAACCACGACTGGTGGCCGAACCAGTTAAAGGTCGATCTCCTGCACCAGCATTCCTCCAAGTCCGACCCGATGGGCGAGGACTTCAATTACGCGGAAGAGTTCAAGAGCCTCGACCTGGCGGCTTTGAAAAAGGATCTCGCGACGCTGATGACCGACTCGCAGGACTGGTGGCCGGCGGACTTCGGCCACTACGGTCCGTTGTTCATTCGCATGGCGTGGCATAGTGCCGGCACCTACCGCATCGGGGATGGCCGCGGTGGCGGCGGCAGGGGCCAGCAGCGCTTCGCGCCCCTCAACAGTTGGCCGGACAACGTCAGCCTCGACAAGGCGCGTCGCCTGCTCTGGCCCATCAAGCAGAAGTATGGCCGCAAGATTTCCTGGGCCGACCTGATGATCCTGGCGGGCAACGTCGCGCTTGAAACGATGGGATTCAAGACGTTCGGTTTCGGCGGCGGACGTGAAGACACGTGGGAGCCTGATCATGATGTCTATTGGGGCGCTGAAAGCACGTGGCTGGGCGGCGATATACGCTACGCGCACGGTTCTGAGGGCGTCGAGAAGGCGAGCGCGGTTCTCGTCTCCGACGACAACGCCGACGGCAAAGTCCACGGGCGCAACCTGGAGAATCCGCTTGGCGCGGTGCAGATGGGCCTGATCTACGTCAACCCCGAAGGTCCGGACGGCAATCCCGATCCACTGAAAGCGGCTTTCGATATTCGCGAAACTTTCGGCCGCATGGCCATGAACGACGAGGAGACAGTCGCACTCATCGCCGGCGGCCATTCCTTTGGAAAGACCCACGGCGCCGGTCCGGCGTCTCACGTGGGGCCCGAGCCCGAAGGCGCCGGACTCGAAGCACAAGGCCTTGGCTGGCGAAACAGCTTCGGCACCGGCAGAGGCGGTGACACGATCACCAGCGGCCTCGAAGTCACCTGGACCACGACGCCCACGAAGTGGAGCAACAACTTCTTCGAAAACCTGTTTGGCCACGAATGGGAACTGACGAAGAGCCCGGCTGGTGCGCACCAGTGGATCGCGAAGGGGGCCGAGGCGACGATTCCCGATGCGCATGATCCCTCGAAGAAACGCCGACCAACAATGCTGACCACCGACCTGTCGCTGCGAGTCGACCCGATTTACGAAAGGATCTCGCGCCGTTTCCTGGCGAACCCCGGCCAGTTCGCCGACGCATTTGCCCGAGCGTGGTTCAAGCTGACGCACCGCGACATGGGACCGCGCGCGCGTTACCTCGGCCCGGAAGTTCCCGCGGAAGAGCTCATCTGGCAGGACCCGGTTCCCGCAGTGAATCACAAATTGATCGATGCGCAGGACATCGCCTCCCTCAAAGGCAAGATCCTGTCTTCCGGTCTGTCGGTTTCGCAGTTGGTTTCCACTGCGTGGGCTTCGGCCTCCACGTTCCGTGGCTCCGACAAGCGCGGCGGGGCGAACGGCGCACGCATTCGTCTGGCACCGCAGAAGGATTGGGAAGTCAATAACCCCGCCCAACTGGCGAAGGTGCTCAAGACTTTGGAAGGCATTCAGAGCGCGTTCAATGGCGCAGCCGCCGGCGGCAAGAAGGTCTCGCTGGCGGACCTGATCGTGTTGGGCGGATGCGCAGGCATCGAGCAAGCGGCGAAGAACGCCGGTCACACCGTGACGGTTCCCTTCGCGCCAGGTCGCATGGACGCTTCACCGGAGCAGACCGATGCGGCCTCGTTCGCCGTGCTTGAACCCATCGCGGATGGCTTCCGCAATTACCTCAGGCGCAAATACACGATTCCGGCCGAGACATTGCTGATCGACAAGGCGCAATTGCTCACGCTGACCGCGCCCGAAATGACGGCGCTCGTCGGAGGCATGCGCGTCCTGAAAACGAACGTCGGAGACGCGCAGCACGGAGTCTTCACTAAACGTCCGGAGGCGCTGACCAACGACTTCTTCCGGAGCCTGCTCGACATGGGCACCGAATGGAGGCCGGTCTCGAAAGAGGCGGACCTGTTTGAAGGTCGCGATCGCAAAACGGGTGCAGTCAAGTGGACCGGCACGCGCGTCGACCTTGTCTTCGGTTCAAACTCGCAACTCCGCGCCCTGGCTGAAGTCTACGGAAGTTCCGACGCGGAGAAGAAGTTCGTGCACGACTTTGTCGCAGCCTGGGACAAGGTGATGAACCTGGATCGCTACGACATGCGTGATCGCTGAGCAAAGGGAACCATCAATGCGTTACGTGCTGAAACAAAAATTCTGGTCGTTTGGTGATGACTTCACCATCCGTGACTCCGAGGGCCGAGACGCCTTCTTTGTTGATGGACGCGCCTTCAGTTGGGGCGACAAGCTTTCCTTCCAGGACATGCAACGCAACGAACTGGCGTTTATCCGCCAGAAGTTGTTGTCGTGGGGACCCACTTACGAGATTGAGCGCGAAGGCCGGCAAGTCGCAGTTGTAAAGAAGAAGCTCTTCACGTTGCTTCGCTGTCGTTTCACCGTCGATGTGCCCGGCCCCGACGATTTGGAAGCGCGGGGCAGTTTCCTCGATCACGAATACACCTTTGAGCGTCACGACCAGGTCGTGGCGCAGGTAAGCAAGAAATGGTTTTCCTGGACCGACACCTACGGCGTGGACATTAACGCTGATGAAGACCCGGTCGTAATTCTGGCCAGCACCGTCGTCATCGACATGATCTGCCACCAGGAAAGCAAAGATTAACGGCGTGCCATGCTCAAATGATACGCGTAGAAACTGAGACGTCCTGGTTGAAGTCTACGGAAGTTCCGACGCGGGGAAGAAGTTCGTGCACGACTTTGTCGCGGCCTGGAACAAGGTGATGAACCTGGATCGTTTTTAGGCTGTGTGATTGGTTCTCCGAGTGGCGGGCTGGACCGCCCGCCCTACCCCTGCTTAACCCGGTAGGGCGCGCTGTCCCAGCGCGCCGACGGCATCGCTTCAGCACATGCTAGGCCCGCGTCATCCGTAATAACCAATCCCTCGAAGCTTCTCGCGTTCCTGCGGTGAGCGAGGGAAAAACTGAAACCATAGCCAGTCCATCGGCTGGTAAATGACATTCCAACTGGACACCCCACCCCAAGGTGTCTCGTATGGTGTCTGCGCCTTATGAACCCACTCCCGGGGCGCAAACCGAAATGATGACTCAAAGCGAACGAATGCTCCCGCTGGCGAAGTCGGGCGATGGCGGTCCATGAGCGCGAAGTAGCCAAGAACGTAAACTACAAGGAATATTGGAAATGCGACTGCGCTAAAGCGCAACCATCGCCTTAACCCTGCACCCATTAAGGCTGCCGCTCCGCGCTTACGAAGAAGCCACCCGAACGAGATGAACGCAGCCGCGATAAACAACTGCCCCACCGACCAGATAACTGAGCCCTCAAGCGCCAACCATCCGCCAAACACCATCAATGCGATTCCGAAGACCACCTTCGGATCCGGCATGGTGAGCGGATGTGTCATGATGGATGTAGCATCTAGTTGTGATGGAGATTCATCTCTGACACATACTAGCGCCAATTAGAAATAGGGCAACCGGCCGAAAGACGCTGAATGTTATGCGATCGCCCGACACCAAACCTACACTCCGAGCGGCGGGCTGGGACAGCCCGCCCTACCAATTGCGCGCGTCTCATTTCCCAAAAGCATACAGGTGACTCTCGGTCCTCACATAGATGTTCCCGCCGGCTATGTGGGTGTGGCCAGGACATTCAGCTTAGCACCCGCATAGCGTTGCCCTTCATTTCAGACCGATTTCCGCCGAAAGCTTTCATCCAATTTGGCGAGCTGGCTTTCGAATCCCGCGAGCGATCGCTGCGTCCACTCCTCGTCGTGCATCGCGTCAAATATGAGCACCATCCGCACCTCGCGCCCCAGCGATTGAAACTCAACCAGGGTTGCGACATCGTAGGGCGCCACGCCGGGAATGAAATCCGCCAGGTGGGTGTAGGCGAGACGGGTTTGCGGAACGACGTCCGTGTAGTTAATGAGGCCCGGGATAGTCAGCGGCATTCCCGCGGCCTTCATGAATTTAACCTGATCCGTTCCGGTGGCGCTCATTTCGTAGCGCAGCTTTCCACCGGCGCGGAGATCCAACTCAATGACTTTGGTCGTGAAGCCTCCGGGTCCCCACCATGATTCGATGCCCTCGCGTGTGGTCCAGAGATCCCAAACCTCCTGCAACGTTGCCGTGTATGTTCGTTCGAGTGTGATTCGCCGCCGTGGTGTGTTGTCCATGGTTATCATGAGTTTTGTGTTTTTTGTTTTCGTTCCAGTGCTTCAGAAAATTTCTCCAGCCGCGCCTCCCAGAATCGGCGATAACCCTCCGCCCATTCCGCCACTGCCCGGATGGCATCTACCTTAAGGGTGCAGACGTGTTCGCGGCCGCGTTTTGACCTTTCGATCAACTGCGCGCGCTCGAGATAGGCCAGGTGCTTGGAGATGCCCTGTTGCGAGATATCGAACGGTTTGACGAGTTCGGTGACGATGGCCGGGCCGCGGCTGAGACGATCGAGGATTTTGCGCCGAGTCGGGTCAGAGAGTGCGGCAAAAACCGTACTTAGATTATCCACAACCGTATGGTTGTATATAATCCAAACTTTGTCAAGGTGGTTTTTTTTGGATCGCGGCTACAACGATTCCCCCAATGAGGCCCCT
>Ga0208185_1000812_pt1 | contig 10848 bp, 10 predicted proteins | sample EasRivMeERMLT700_FD_187532 | JGI IMG/M metagenome (GOLD analysis project Ga0208185, IMG submission 187532) | Soil microbial communities from meander-bound floodplain in the East River, Colorado, USA - East River MetaG ERMLT700 (SPAdes) (version 2) | ecosystem: Environmental > Terrestrial > Soil... | reverse complement strand
AGCCCCATGCGCTGGCCGTCCTCGGGCGAGTAGATGCGCGCGACGCCGCAGTCCTGCAGCTCCTTGATTTCGGAGGGCACGATGACGCCGCCGCCGCCGCCGAACACCTTGATGTGCTCGCCGCCCTGCGCTCGGAGCAGGTCCAGCATGTACTTGAAGTACTCGAGATGGCCGCCCTGGTAGGACGAGATGGCAACGCCCTGGACGTCTTCCTGCAGCGCGGCGCTCACCACCTCGTCGACCGAGCGGTTATGGCCGAGGTGGATCACCTCGGCGCCCGAGGCCTGCAGGATGCGCCGCATGATGTTGATCGACGCGTCGTGCCCGTCGAACAGGCTCGCCGCGGTAACAAAGCGGATCTTGTGCTTGGCCTTGTAGACGAGCTTCGACGAGTCCGACAGGTCCGTCATGGGCCTAGAGCGTAGTTGACGTTTACGTCAACGTCAATCTCGGCCTAGTTACGGTAAGACGGATCGAGCGCGTCCAGCTTGCGCTGCAGGGCGGCGAAGGTGTCGTCGCAGGTGCGCTTCTCGGCCGGGCCGCCCTCGCGCACCGTCTGCTCGAACACCTCGGAGCGGATGGGATGCAGCGCGCCGGCGCGGCTCGCCGTGATCTGCACGTCGCAGGCGCGCTGCAGGGTCCAGAGCACGAGGAACGCCTCGGGCACGCTCGATCCCCAGGCGAGCAGCCCGTGGTTGCGCAGGATCACCGCCGGCTTGTCGCCGATGTCGCGCACCAGCCGCTCCTTCTCGTCGTCCTCCACCGTGACGCCCTCGAACTCGTGGTACGCCACGCGCCCCACGAGCATCGCGCCGTAGAAGTTGTGGGGCGACAGGCCTTCCTGCAGGCAGGCGACGGCGATGCCGGTCGTGGTGTGCGTGTGCATCACGCAATGCGCCTGCGGGAGCGCGCCGTGGATCGCCGAGTGGATCACGAAGCCCGCGCGGTTCACCGGCCACTTGGTCTCGCGCACCGGGTTGCCGTCGATGTCGATCAGCACCAGGCTCGAGGCGGTGATCTCGCTGTAGTGCAGGCCGAACGGATTGATGAGAAACATCTTCTCCGGGCCCGGCACCCGCGCCGTGATGTGGTTGAAGATCATCTCGGTCCAGCCGAGCATGTCGAAGATGCGGTAGGCGGCGGCGAGCTCGACGCGCGCCTTGCGCTCGGCGTCGGTCATCGGCGTTGCCTCGACCGGCCGCTTTTCCGTCTTCAGGTAGATGCTCATGCGTCCAGTTTACTCTCGGCGGGGTGGCAGGCGCAGGCCTCCCCGTGCGCGGCGTGGATCAGCTCTTCCAGGATGCCGCAGTCCGCGACGCGGTGGCCGCTGGCGCACTGGGCGCTGAGCGTTGCAAGCTGCGTCTCGAGCGCCTCTAAAGCTTTTCTTTTTGCTTGAACCCGTTCGAGGTGGGCGCGGACCAGGCGGTCTACCTGCTCGCACGAAACCGCCTGGTCGCGGGAGAGATCGATGAGGCGCTTGATCTCCGCGAGCGGCATGTCGAGCGAGCGGCAGTGGCGCACAAAATTGAGCCGCTCAAGGTGCTCGGGGCCGTAGGCGCGATAGCCCGAGCCGGTGCGCGCCGGCGCCTCCAGCAGGCCTTCGCGCTCGTAGTAGCGGATCGTCTGCACATCCACGGCTGCCTTGCTCGCCAGTTCTCCGATACGCATACAGGGTTGACCTTATAGCGGCTACAGGGTTTCGAATGTGGGGATGGGCGAGGCTTGCTGCAACCCGACTCCGTCCCGCGACATATCGTACCGCCGCGTGCTGTGGATCGCCCTTTTCGCCAACGCGACCATGTTCTTCGTGGAGCTAGCGGCTGCAGTCTTTTCCGGCTCCTCCGCTCTCGCCGCGGATGCCGCCGACTTCCTCGGCGACTCGGCCAACTACGCGCTCAGCCTCGGCGCGCTCGCGATCGGCGGCGCCTGGATATCCCGGGTGGCGCTGCTGAAGGGCGCGGCGATGTCCCTGTACGGCATCGGTGTTCTCGCGTACGCCGCATGGCGCGCCTGGCTGGGTGTGCCGCCCGAAGCGGTCACCATGGGTGCAGTCGGCCTGCTCGCCCTGCTTGTCAACGTCGGCGTGGCGGCACTTCTCTACCGGTTCCGCGATGGCGACGCCAACATGAGATCGGTGTGGCTCTGCACGCGAAACGACGTCATCGCCAACCTCGCGGTTCTCATCGCAGCCGCCGGTGTCTTCGGCACCGGCACGGTATGGCCGGATGTCGCCGTCGCCGGCATGCTGGCCCTGCTCGGCTTGTCCTCCGGGCGCATCGTGATCCGGCAAGCGCGCGCAGAACTGGGTGCTTGACGAACGATCGTCGCCGCCGCCGCATGGCCACCGATCAGATGAGGAAACAGTCGGGGCAGCGTCCCGCAGCTTCAGCCCACTGAAAGACTGACCCATGATGGACGGCGCGATGGGATCAATGATGGCCTGGATGATGGGATTCGGGCTGCTGGCTTGGGTCGTGGTGATCGGCCTGCTGATCGCCATTCTTGTCGTGCTGATCCGGCTGCTCGGTCGCCAATCCGCGTCTCGCGAAATACAAGGACAAGGGGGGCAGGAAAAGCCACTGAAGGAGCGGTGAAACGCCGATGGCGAACTCGCCGAAGGCGAGCGTCGGCATCCGGTCAGAGTAAGTCCAGCTTCGCAGGACGGTGATGTTCATCCATTCGCTGAACACGGTATAGGCAAGCCCAAAGAGGACGGTAAGGGCAGCCACACTTCGCCAGCGCCAATACGCGAGCTGTCGCTCGCGTAAAACAATCAACGCCAGCAGAAGCGCCAGGCCGCCGATCAGCACGTCTCCCAGCGTGCAGTGCACGACCGAGAAAGCGATGTAAACAGGTTCCGCCTCTGTCCATAGTGTGTAGAGCCGCACCTGTCCGGCCTCCCATGTGAGATTGAGGAACGCGAACCACGGCAGATACCGGTACGCGATCAGCCGCCAAGCCTGACGGTCCCGGAACCAGAGCGCGCGGCTCACTTCGCCGTGCCGCGACCGGCGATCTGCTTTCTGAAAATCATCTCCGCCTCGCGTTTGCAATCATTTCTGCGCGCAGCTTGAGCACCTCGCCCGACCAGTGCGACGCGATGTAGGCGAGCACCGCGCGGATCTCGGCATCGCTCAGCGTGCCGGCGAATGCCGGCATGTCGCTCTGGTAACCGGGCGGCGCGTAAGGCGGCACGAGGCCGTGCTTGGTGATGCCGAACAGCACTTCCTCCGGATGGTGCCAAGTGTGCCCGCTGTCGTCGTGCGGCGGGGCCGGCATGCGGCCGTTCGGCAGCGGCTTGCGCCAGTCGGCCTGGCCTTCGAGCTTGGTTCCGTGGCACGCGGCGCAATGCTGCGCGTAGGTCTTCTGACCGAGAACCAGATCGGCGCGCTGCTCGCCGCAACCTGCCGTCAGCGCGGCCGCGCTAATGCCGGTGACGGTGATGCAAGTCCGGAAAATGCGCATGGCCGTGGCGCAGGGGCGCGTGCCAGTGGGCGTGCGAATGCGGCTCGGGTCCTTCGTCGCCGTCATGCGCGTGCTGGTGGTGCTCGTCGTGAACATGGCGGTGCTCGTGGTCTATCGCCTCGTGATCGTGCTCGTGGCCGTGCCGCTCGGTCAGCGCGAGCCAGGTCGCCGCGCCGGTGAGCACGAACGCCGCGCCCAGGGCTGCGTTCACCGGCTCACCGAGGAACGCCACGGCCAGCGCCGCGCCGAAGAAAGGCGCCGTGCCGAAATGCGCCGCGGTCCGCGCGGCCCCGAGGTGGCGCAGGGCGAGCACGTAGAGCACCAGGCTTGCGCCATAGCCGACGGCGCCCACCGCTAGCGCGCCGAGCCAGCGCATTTCGGGCACGGCGGGCGCGAGCGCAAGTCCCAACGCCGTGTTCACGCTGCCCGCCACCAGGCCCTTCCACATCGCGATCGCGAACGGATCGGCGAGCGAAATACGGCTGGTCAGGTTGTTGTCGAACCCCCAAAGCAGACACGCGGCAAGCACGGCGAGCGCGTGCAGCGACACTGGGACCGAGACGCCCGGCGTCCACGCCAGGATTCCCGCTGCGACAAGCATGAAAACCGCGGCCATCCAGACGCGTGCGGCAATCGCTTCGCGAAACAGCAGCGCGGCGACCAGCATCGTGAGCACGGCCTCCGACGCCAGCAGGAGCGACGCGGCCGAGGCCGCGAGGCCGCTCAAGCCCCAGACGAGCAGCACGGGCGCGACGAGCCCGCCCGCGGCGATGGCGCCGGCGAGCATCGGCAGGTCGCGGCGCTGCAGCCTCGCTTCATCCGTACGACGAAACGAGCGCGCGCAGGCGAGGCCGAGAAAGGAACCGAGGTAGAGGAGCCCGGCGAGCAGCACGGGGTGCATGGCCCCGGTAATGGGCTTGAGCGCGGGAGCCGCGGCGCCAAACAGCAGGGCCGACGCAAGCGCGAGCAGCGCGTAGCGCTGCATCACGCGACCCGCACCAGCGCCATCATCCCGGTCGCCTGGTGCTCCAGCACGTGGCAGTGAAGCATCCAGTCGCCCGGGTTGTCGGCGACGAACGCGATCTCGGCGCGGTTCTTCGGATCGAGCAGCACCGTGTCGCCCCACTCGCGCGCCTCCTTGCCGCCTCGGGAGATCACCTTGAAGACGTGGCCGTGCAGGTGGATCGGGTGATGCCAAGAGGTCTCGTTTACGAGCTCCCACAGGTATGAGCGGCCGCGCGCCAGTGTCAGCAACGGCTCGTGATGATGGACATGCTCGGGTACCGGCCTGCCGTTGATCGTCCAGAACAGGCCCTTGTGCTCGCGCTGGCTGGGCATCGCCCCCATCATGCCGCCGCCGAACACGATACGGCTGCGCTCGGCGCCTGCGAGGTCGGGCTGCGCCACCGGGTTGGCTGGCAGGCGCGGCGGCGGGGCAAACGCTTTCGGCAGCGGGCGCGCGTCGGTGTACCGAATCTTCAGCAGTTCGTACGCGCGCTGGCGGTAGAAGCCGTCGACGACGCGGTGGCTCGTCCCGGGCTCGCCGCGGCAGTCGAGGATCAGGTCGGCGCGCTGCGCCGGCCCGACGACGACCGGCTTGCCGGTGAGCTGCCGCGGCTCGACCGGCTGGCCGTCGAACGCGATTAGCCAGGGCGCGTGGCCCTCGAAGGTGAGGCCGTAGATGCGTGCGTTCGAGGCATTAACGAGCCTCAGGCGGATGCACGCGCCGGCGCGCACCTCGAACGCATCCGGGATGACGCCGTTCAAGGTGACGGTGTTACCGATGCGGCCGGCGTGGCTCGCGTCCATCGGGCTCACGAAGTCCGGCACGATTCGCGCCTCGCGATCGAGCCGCCAGTCCGACAGCACCCAGACCAGATCGCGATCGACCGCCGGCGGCTTGCGTTCCTCGACGATCAGAGCGCCGTACAGGCCGCGAGCCACCTGCTCGGGACTACCGAGGTGCGGGTGGTACCAGAAGGTGCCGGCATCAGGCAGGTCGAACTCGTAGACGAAGCGCCCGCCATTGGCGGCGATCGGTGGCTGCGTGACGCCCGGCACGCCGTCCATCGCGTTCGGCAGCCGCACGCCGTGCCAGTGCACCGTGGTGTCAACGCCGAGCACGTTCTCGACTTCGATGCGCAGCCGTTCGCCCTGCTTGAAGCGCAGCTCGGGCCCGGGAACGCGGCCGTTGTAGCTCCAGACCGCGGTGTCCGGATTTCCGGGCCCGACGAGCGCATGGCGGGTCGCTGCGAGGCGCAACAGCTTCGACGCCTGCTTCGACAGCCCGGCGGGCGCGTGCGCCAGTGCCACGCCCGCGGCGGAGGCGGCGAGCAAGCGACGCCGCACGCGGTCGATCATTTGATCGAGGTGATCACGAACTGCTGGCCTTGCTGCACGAACTCGAACTCGACCGTCTTGTCCTTCGCCACCTTGCCGAGCATCGCCTTGTCCTTGACCGTAAACGCCATGGTCATGGTCGGCCAGTTGAGGCTGGCAATCGGCTCATGCTTGATCGTCACCTTTTCTTTCTCGACCTTCGTGACCACGCCGGTGCCTTTGTGGACTTCGCCCGCCTTCTTGTCCGACTTCATGCCCTTCATGTCCATGTCCTTCATGTCCATGTCCTTCATGTCCATGCCCTTCATCTGCGCACTCGCCAGGGGCGCAGCGCCCAGGAAACACGCGGCAACGGCCAAAATTGCAAGCAAACGTTTCATTACGGTTCTCCGTGGTTAAAGAATGGATTGGGACTTACTCACAACGTCGTGCGCGCCGCCGGGTTGACTTCCAGCTTGCTCTCGCGCGAGCGGCGCTTCATCAGGTAATACGCCGCCGGGATCACGAACATCGACAGCAGCGGCGCGGTGATCATTCCGCCGATCATCGGCGCGGCGATGCGCTGCATCACTTCCGCGCCGGTGCCGTGGGACCACATGATGGGAATCAGGCCGGCGACGATCACGGCGACGGTCATGGCTTTGGGCCGCACGCGCTGCACGGCGCCCTCGTCGAGCGCCGCGAGCAGCTCGCCGGGCGCATGCCGCGCGATGGCTTGCTTGAGGTACAGCAGCATCACCACGCCGAACTCGGCCGCCACGCCCGCGAGCGCGATGAAGCCGATAACGCTCGCGACCGACAGGTTGTGGCCGAGCAGGTAGATGGTCCAGAAACCGCCCACCAGGGAGAACGGCAGCGACGCCATGATGAGCAGCGCCTCGCCAAAATCCCGGAACGTGAGGTAGAGCAGCACGAAGATGATGACCAGCACGAACGGGACGACGAGCGCGAGGCGCGTCTTCGCGCGCTCCAGGTATTCGAACTGTCCTGACCAGGAGAGCGATACGCCGGGCGGCAGCTTTACTTGGTCGCTCACCACGCGCTGCGCATCGGCGACGACCGAGCCGAGGTCGCGGCCGCGGATGTCGACGTAGATCCAGCCCGAGAGCCGCGCGTTCTCGGAGCGCAGCATCGGCGGGCCGTCGGTCACCGTCAGCTCGGCGAGCGCGGACAACGGAATCTGCGCGCCGCGCTCGGTGACGATCGGCAGCATGCGCAGCTTCTCGACCGAGTCGCGCGACTCGCGCGGATAGCGCACGTTGATCGGGAAGCGGCTGCGGCCCTCGATCGTCTCGCCGACGTTCTCGCCGCCGATCGCGGCCGACACCACCGATTGCACGTCCATGATGCTCAGCCCGTAGCGCGCGGCCGCCTGCCGGTTGATCGCCACCTCGATATAGCGCCCGCCGCTCACCCGTTCGGCGAGCGCGGACGACACGCCCGGCACCTCCTTGACCGTTCGTTCGATTTCTGCCGACACGTGCCCGATCTCTTCGAGGTTATTGCCAGAGACCTTGATGCCGAGGGGGCTCTTGATGCCGGTGGCGAGCATGTCGATGCGGTTGCGGATCGGCGGGATCCAGATGTTCGACAGCCCTGGCAGCCGCACGACGCGGTCGAGCTCCTCCACCAGCTTCTCCGGCGTCATGCCCGGGCGCCATTCCGATTGCGGCTTGAGCTGGATCACGGTCTCGACCATCTCGAGCGGCGCCGGGTCGGTCGCGGTCTCGGCGCGGCCGATCTTGCCGAACACGCTCTTCACTTCGGGCACGGTGGCGATCAGCTTGTCGGTCTGCTGCAGGATCTGGGCCGCCTTGCCGGCCGAAAGCCCGGGAAGCGCCGACGGCATGTAAAGCAGGTCTCCCTCGTAGAGCGGCGGCAGGAACTCGCTGCCGAGCCTATGCATCGGGATCCCCATGGAAAGCGCGAGCAGCGCCGCGACCGCGAGCGTGAGCCACGGCGCCCGCAGCACGCCGGCGAGCAGCGGCCGATAGCCGGCGATCAGCAGGCGGTTGATCGGATTGCTCCGCTCGTGCGGAATGCGGCCGCGAATCAGGTAGCCCATCAGCACCGGCACCAGGGTGACCGAAAGCCCGGCGGCGGCGGCCATCGCGTAGGTCTTGGTGTAGGCGAGCGGCGAGAACAACCGCCCTTCCTGCGCCTCGAGCGCGAACACCGGCACGAACGAAAGCGTGATGATCAGCAGCGAGAAGAAGAGCGCCGGCCCGACCTCGGCCGCGGCTTCGCCGATCAGCCGCCAGCGCTCCTCGCCTTCCACGTGCCTTCCTTCCAGCTTCTTGTGGGCGTTCTCGATCATCACCACCGCCGCGTCGACCATGGCGCCCACCGCGATCGCGATGCCGCCGAGCGACATGATGTTGGCGTTGACGCCCTGGTAGTACATGACGATAAAGGCAACCAGCACGCCCAGCGGCAGCGTGACGATCGCCACCAGCGAGCTGCGCAGGTGGATCAGGAACACGAGGCACACCAGCGCCACGACGATGAACTCCTCGACCAGCTTCTCTGCGAGGTGGCGCACCGAGCGCTCGATGAGCCCCGAGCGATCGTAGGTCTCGACCACTTCGACCCCCGGCGGCAGGCTCGCCTTCAGGTGCTGCATTTTTGCCTTTACGGCGCGAATGGTCTCGAGGGCATTCTTGCCGTGGCGCATGACCACGATCCCGCCGGCGACTTCGCCTTGGCCGTCGAGCTCGGCAATGCCGCGGCGCATCTCGGGGCCCACCTGGATGCGCGCCACGTCTTTCAGCATCACCGGCGTGCCGGACTCGGAAGTGACGAGTGGAATGGCACCGAAATCGTCGAGCGTCTTCAAGTAGCCGCTCGCCCGCACCATGTACTCGGCCTCGCCCAGCTCGAGCACCGAGCCGCTGGTTTCGCGGTTCGCTGCCTTCACCGCGGCGATCACCTTCGAATGCGGGATGCCGTAGGCCCGCAGCCGCTCGGGATAGAGGACGATCTGGTACTGGCGCACCATGCCGCCGACCGAGGCCACTTCAGCGACGTTGGGCACCGACTTCAGCTCGTACTTGAGGAACCAGTCCTGCAGCGCGCGCAGCTGACCGAGGTCATGCCGGCCGCTGCGGTCGACGAGCGCGTACTGGTAGATCCAGCCCACGCCGGTCGCGTCCGGGCCGAGCACCGGCTTCGCTTCGGCGGGCAGGCGCGATTGCACCTGGTTCAAATACTCCAGCACCCGCGAGCGGGCCCAGTACGGGTCGGTGCCGTCCTCGAACAGCACGTACACGAACGAATCGCCGAACATCGAATAGCCGCGCACGGTCTTCGCGCCGGGTACCGACATCATCGTGGTGGCGAGCGGATAAGTGATCTGGTCCTCGACGATCCTTGGCGCCTGCCCCGGGAACGTCGTGCGGATGATGACCTGCGTGTCGGAGAGGTCCGGAATCGCGTCGAGGGGCGTGCGCACGAGCGACACGATTCCCCACGCCGCGAGCATCACGGTCGCCACGAGGACCAGAAAGCGGTTGCCGATGGACCAGCGGATGAGCGCGGCGATCACGGCTTGGGCCCGATTTTCGAAATCACGTAATTGCCTTCCGGGTCGGGCTTGCCGCGCAACTCGAACTCGACGGCCTCGCCCTTCTTGAGCCTGGCGAGCTGCGCTTTGTCCTCGACCCGGAAGCCCATCTTCATCTTCGGCCATTGCATCGACGGGATTGGCTCGTGATCGAGCTCGACGAGCCCTTTTGCGGCGTCCACTTCGGACACCGTACCGCGACCTTTGTGCGTTGCAGGAGCTTGTTCTTGCGTTCCTTCGAGCCGAGCGACCGTCGCCGAAAGGCTCGCCTCCGAATCGATCAGGAATTGTCCCGACAGGACGACCTTGTCGCCGGCCTGCAGTCCCTTGCGGATTTCCGACTGGCCGCCGGACTCGGACCCGACTTCGACCTGCGCGGCGCGGAACTTCCCGTCGCCCAGCGCCACGATGACGATGTCGCGCGTGCCGGTGCGGATCACCGCCTCGCTCGGCACCAGCACCGATTCGCGCTTGGCGGCGTGCTGGAAAACGATGCTGGCGTACATCCCCGGCTTGAGCAGCGAATCGGGATTCGCCACCTCGATCCTGGTGCGCACGGTGCGCGTGGCCGCATTCACTTCGGGGAGCAGTGCGCCCACGCGTCCCTCGAACGCGCGCTCCGGATAGGCCTGCACGCGCGCAATCACCTTGCCTCCCGGCGTAACCCACGAGGCCTGGGTCTCAGGCACCTCGGCGTTCACCCACACCGTCGACAGATCGACGATGCGAAAGAGCGTCGCGCCCGGCATCACCGTGCTTCCCTCGCGCACGCCGAGCTCGGCGATCACGCCCGAAATCGGCGCGGCGAGCGTGAAGCGGTTCTGGACCTTCCCCTCGCGCTCAACGGCAGCGACCTGCGCCTCCGTCATGCCGAGTAGCATGAGGCGCTGGCGCGCGGCCTGCGCCAGATCGCTCGAGCCGCTCTTCCTCAGCAGGAGAAACTCCTCCTGAGCGCCAGCCCATTCCGGATACAGCAGCTCCACCAGCGGAGCGCCCTTCTTCACCGGATCGAGCGGCGCTCGCGCGTGCAGCCTCTCCACGAAGCCCGCAGCGCGCGCCTGGAGCTGCACCACGCCGCGCTCGTTGAAGGCCACCGCGCCGACCGCCTCGAAGCGGCTCTCCAGTGCGCCGGTCTTCGCCTCGGCGGTGCGCACGCCGAGGTTCTGCACCACCTGCGGGCTGATCGACACCGTGCCGGCGTCAGCAGCGTCGCCGGCGTACTTCGGCACGAGCTGCATGTCCATGAAAGGCGACTTGCCGGGCTTGTCGAACTTCTGCTGCGGGTACATAGGGTCGTACCAGTACAGCACCTGCTTGTCCGTGGCACCGGGCGCCACGCTCATCAGACCATGGCCCGCGTAGCGATAACCGCCGTAGGCCGCGGCTGCCAGGGCCAGGATCACCGCGAGTCCGGCGAGGACTTTCGTCATTGGCGGCTTTCCCGCGGGTACAGGTAGTTGAGATTCGCCCAGGCCTTCGCC
>Ga0208185_1000811_pt1 | contig 10850 bp, 24 predicted proteins | sample EasRivMeERMLT700_FD_187532 | JGI IMG/M metagenome (GOLD analysis project Ga0208185, IMG submission 187532) | Soil microbial communities from meander-bound floodplain in the East River, Colorado, USA - East River MetaG ERMLT700 (SPAdes) (version 2) | ecosystem: Environmental > Terrestrial > Soil... | reverse complement strand
AGCCCGGTGAGCCTCTTTTAACTTCGGTACAGAGTTGCTACAATTACATCCTTAGCTCTGATTCGAGGATTCTTTCAGTTATCCCATTTAAACTCACGATTGGAGTATAATGAATACACTATTCCGAATTGAATTGTCTGAGGATAACGGAAAGACATGGGTTACTATGCCATTTCCTGCTAACTCTCATCCTTTCCATCAGTGTTATTTGTTTGGGCACTATGAAGAAAACAATGTTCTATATCGTGCAAAGGATGAAAGATAATGGCAACTGAACCAACTTGTGCAGACGATGGGTCCATCGCACCTTGTAATCCATCTTGTTATGATTCATGTAGTGCTCCACCATGTGTAGGTATTTGTGGGCCTGTATGTACAGAGGATATGGATTGTTGGGATTGTTCTACCATGGGTAATATGATTTGTGGTACAATCTCTCACGATGATTCTTCTAACTATCTTCCCAATACAGGATTTGATGTACCAATTGCTACAAGTATTGCTATCATCTTGATTCTGTTTGGGCGCCTTTTGAGATGGGTAGGCAAGCCACGATGAGTTTAAACGATATCAATGATATTATAGGTAGAATTTATCGTGGATCTATTGAAGAAGTACTATCATCAAGTGCTGTAGAATTCATCAATAGACTTGCTAATCCTGATGGACCTATGCATGGACCTACACGATATGATTATGCTCAAATACGAGTTAAGGCATTCAAGGTCGCATTTTTTGAACTCATGGCTGAATGGCCAGAAATCACCTTTGTGGGGGATGAAGATGGATCTGTAGGTGTTCAAGCATTTTATACTGGATGGGAGGATTTAGATGCCCGATAATGATAACCTCAGACGAATTGCTGAGGCGCTTGTCCCAATGTTTGGATTCAATCTGATGGATGGAATCTGTACTCATTACGATGACTGTCCAATGAATCACACTACTATGTCATCAGACTATTTCTGTGATCATGAATGTGAGAAATTCCATCCTGGGCATGATGATGAATGAAGAACAAATCATACGCAAGAGATACGCACTGTTTGATAACGAACAGTTTAAGTCAGATGTAGCTGATTTTAAACTGAGACAAGGACTAACTAGGAAAGCGTTAGCTGATGCAGCTGGTATGGATGAAAATACATACTATATGTGGATGGCAGATAATTCACGCTATCTATCACTACCGTCTGCATCGGCACTCGCTGCTTTCTGCGATTTGTCTTTGGATAAATACATCAGGATCGCAAATTCTAAACCTACTCTTTCATTAAGGTGGAAACATGCCAATTGATCTATCCTTTAGTGACCTTATGAAACGAGCAACATCATTGCTCGAAGATAAGGTAGAGTACATGAGACCAGATAAAATCTTTTGGGCGTGCAACGTATTATGCCCTCCAAATTATATGTTAGGCAATGGTTTCGTAAACCTCTACCTGGCCGATCCTCGACATTACCCCGGTGCCAAATACGAACTAGAATGCTCGCATTGCCTCGTGATTCAAGCCATGCTTGACGCAATACGCTCGCTGCCCCCAGAACCCCAGGCTAATACCTTCCCCCACGCCGATCCTGCATGGGTGCAGGGCTTCGACGTCTTACTGCATATGCACGATAGTGACCGACCTTGTTTTACAAACGACTTTTGTCACGTACTGGGATATAGGCCTACAGGGAGTGAACATCCATCTTTTATTCGATTCTTTTATGAGAAATGGCCAACTCTACGATGAGACAGCTTCTTCCTTTTACTCTATCTCTACTCACTATGTTCGCTATGTGGTTGCTAGGAAACAAAAACAAATTGGGCTGGGTTGTTGGATTAGTAAATCAAGCGTTTTGGATTACTTTTGCTATAGTGTTCAAGGCGTGGGGTTTACTTCCTCTTTCTTTAGTTCTTGTATTCATATATTCACGTAACTTAAGAAGGTGGATACGTGACGACTGATGAGGGTAACTTAATTGTTATGTGTCTTTCAGCACCCCTAATCATTGGTGGTGCTTTCTGGTTCTTTCTAAGGAGAAAACGATGACGGATTTACCTGAGAATAAAGAGGATGCAGAATGGCGACCTACAAATGAATGGAGGGTTGTACCAATAAAGGGTGCAGAAATACTTGGGAAGATGAATCATGATAATGGAATATTTAAAGGTACAATTCAACAAAGATTTCGACCGGAAAGAAAGTGGATTAGGATATGGGCAGAAGTGGAGTGGAGATGAGTGTAGAAGATAACGATCGCGAATTCATACTCAACTTGATGAGTGGTCTATTGAACATTAAGGAACAATTTGATCAAGATGTTAAGAAGCTAATTGGGCCTCCATATTACATCCGTAAGGGTAATTTGGAAGTTATTGATTCTATTCTTCAAAAACTTAAGGATCATATGATTAGTATAGTTAATAAAACACCAGTGTTAGAAGATCCTGATGTCCCACCTAATCAGATGTATATGATCAATCCTGAAATGATGGATGAAGTATCTAAAAATAAAGTTCTTGAACTACATTGTTCTCTTTGTCATAAACCTTGGAGCGAACATATAACTAATGTAGAAACAGGGAAGAAGATTTGTCCATGACGAAGAATGATGAACGAATAATTGACTGGCGCTCTACTGGTAGGCGAAAAGCACGGCGAGCATTGTTTAATGCTTTCGAGCCATTCAAATGTGTAGGCTATACAAAAAAGGGTATTAAGCATGAATGCGGTAAGACTTCAAGAGAGCCACCAAAAGATGCACCTGTATGGTTTGAAGAAATCTGGCCCCGAGAGAATAGAGTGCTAGATTATAGCCTACAAGCAGATCACCTGACAAAAGACCTTACTGAGAATGACGTCGCACATTTGGGTTGGCGATGTGCAAGTTGTCACAGATCATCTGATGCACAAACTGAAATCGGAGAATCAACAATCAAAAGGAGTTTTATATGATACCATTTGGTTATGTAATAGAATGTGGTAATTGTGGGGATGAGTTGTTTAATAAAAATCATGCTTATCTTGCGCATGATTATGTAGAACACATTAGATCTCATCATACAGGTAATATTCACATACCAAATGGCTACGTAGTTTATAAAATATCTCCAGATGAATAGCCAGACTGTGGATAACTCCATAGCTGCCCAGGGTGATCCAGAGGATAGTCAAGAAAGTGGAAGAAACGCTTGACGAGATAGTTTCAATTTGAGATAATGGAACCTGTCCGAGAGGATTATCTGTCCATAGAAAGGTCTGGATGGTTCTAAGGAGTTTAGGGGTTTTATAGGATCAATAAGCTAGAAAGAAGTGTACGCTCTTCTAGTAAATAGATCGCTCCGTACACCGACTTGAGTATCGGCATCCATTTCACGGAGAATCTGGTCCATTAGAGACCTGGGCCCCTAGACTCCTTAGAGCCATTCGGATCTATAACAAACAAGGAGAAATAAATGACTGTTACAGAAACTGAGGAAAAGCCTAAGTCTCTTCCTGAAATTCATCAGGAATTGATGGCGGTAATTAATGACATTGATGTTAAGCTTGATTCGCTAGTCGATTCAGATACAGCGGGTAAGCGCAAGATTGGTAACGATCTTGTTGAAGCAACTAGTGGAACTTTCGGTGCAGTTGTCGATCAGCTTGTTCCCCAGATCCGTGAAATGGATGCCGATACTCAAGCCGGTGTTTATTTGGGTCTGGTTCGTGCATTGCGTGCAGCTTTTGATGAGGAAGTTTCAAAGCTCATCGAAGAGAGGGCCGCTACTTTGCCGAAGGTTGCGCCATTGGTTACTGAAGATGAAGCAAAGGAACTTTCTAAGGCTCGTTCCGAACTCTATCAGAAGGCAAAGAGCGTCGTTGATTTGGCGAAGCAATTTGGCAACCAGGATTTGGATATGCCGAAGATGCGTCGTGGTTCTCGTGGAAAGCGTGGTCCTCGTGCCCTTAGCTTTTATACGTGGGCTATTAACGGTGAGGCTGTTCCTGAGGCTTCTGATTCTGTCAAGGGTGTTTCTGAATTGCTTGGCTTTGAAAAGGCTGCTGATTTCACGAAGGCTCTTCGTGATGGCCGTGAAAACGAGCAGGATAAGGTTGACACCACTAATCCCCCGGATGAATTTACTTGGACCCATCCCGATGGCCGTATTGTTACGGCAACTCGTGATGAAGATGATACCGAGGATTCAACCGAGGATGATTTGACTACTCCTGAGAGTGCAGTCGAAACTACAGAAACTGTAGAGTGATCCCTCCGGCATTTAACCCCTATCCTTCGGGATAGGGGTTATTTGTCTTTCGACCATTCTCATTGATTTAGAGTGGGTCCGCAAACCCGACGGCATATTCCTTATTGATCCTTGGGAATATGGGGAGTTCCCCCATCTACCTATATAATCGGGGGGATAGGTAGCCCGCCCACTCTAATCCCTAATTCTCAGGAGGAATAGAGTGCTATGGGTAGTTCTGATACTCGTTACTGTAGGTATATTTTGGCTCATGTCGAAATTAGGGCTTAAGAAATGAAAACCTATGTACGAACTCGTAAACCAAAACTTATCATCTTCAAGCGTCGACATAATCGTGCGTATTACAAAGGTGCTATAATTGTCATTCAAGCGCTATTAGACACCAAACAACAGCATGAAGGTCCAGAAGATGATGTAACCTGGGATATGCTCTATAAATTTAGAGATGAAAACCAGGAGGCTTATGATGAAGTATGATCTTCTTCTTAAAGAGCTAGAAAAATGTCGTCGCAATTGGTTTAATCGCCCTGAATTATTGATACGAGCGGCAATAGCTATTGAAGACCTACAGAATCAGCTAGTTCCCCAACAAAGAAAGGATACCAATGAGACTTAAGAAACTCATTGCTGCCTCAATTATTACCGCTGCACTTTGTGGAGTTGGTAGTCAGGCAGAAGCAGCAAGTACACCACAAACAGCAGTAACTTTGCAAGGTGTTGTTCATTCTTGCACTGCTAGTGGTTGGCGTTTGAGAGTAGAGGCTTGGACCACGCTAGATAATGGTACTGTTAAAGTAGCATTTAATCCAGCATCATGGACTCCAAACGCTACACTAGATAGTGATACTGGATATTTTACCCGCTATTACGAATTGGGTTCTTCATCCTCATTCTACTCTAGTGTTACACTTATCAATTTCAAATCAGGGTACACACCAGCATACAAGGCAAGTAATCATATTTGGTATAATCCCTGCTAAGTAATTGGGGACTCTCCTTGTGGGAGTCCCCAATAAAAGGAGAGTCATGAAATATAGATTCAAATGGGATAGAGCTAGTACAGCAACTTATGACTTGATGATCCCCGAGCCCGATAATTGGGGCAGACAGATTTACAATAAGATCGATCCCAGCTATCCAAATAGGCTACACTATGTAGTTCTTTATAAGGTAGATCTGGAGGAAGTAGAAGATGATCAGCCGTTATGAAAATTACCATCGGTGATGATCCCAGTACGCTCAAAGAAACTGTACTCATTAGAGAATGTTATCTAACTTATTACAGTATTTCCATTGGCGAACTTGATATGATATGCTTAGCTTTTGAGCAACTAGATGTTCGTTATGTCCTTCCTATGACTGTAGATATGACAAAGGAAGATGATATAAGGGATCTAGTTATAACCCTAGCAAGATTGAGAGATAATAATGAAACTGAAGAATCTGACCATTGATTCAGTGATCGACTGGCTTAGGTTTCAGGAACAAAAGGGTCTTTCCCTTCATGATTGTATCAAGAAGCTGGAAGATGAAGAACTTCCTAAGACTCAGGTAGTTGGTTATTCTAATCTATTGGATACTGCCGTATGAATTACAGTAAAAATCCAAGTCACGTTAGAGTAGATCGTTTTAAAAAGTCCGGTAAGTGGTACGATACTTATATGATTGATATGTGTCATAATTATGACGCTATCGACCTATTTAAGGCTGTTGAGGATTGCTTTCTAACTCAATATTCATATTATAAACTTAAAGGATTTAATCTTGTATGTCTAGAACCTTATCATAAGAACAGTCATCCAGTGATGATTATTGGTCCCGAATGACCGATTTCATTGAGATTCCTACAGAGAGTTTATCTGTAGGTGAATTTTCTCCTTCGGCTCTTGACGTTTATCGTAAGTGCCCATTAGCGTGGGAATTCAGTTATGTTCATAATCTCAAACATAAGGGTGGCCGCAAGAAATATTTTGATAAGGGAAACTATGTGCATGAATGTATGCACGCCTATTATCAGTTGCTTCAACAACCTGGAATATCACCCGGTAGTGATCTAGCAATAGCTGCAATTCGTTCTAAGATAGCTCAAGATGTTGCAATGCACGCCACTGCTAACAACGTAGATATCTACGATGACGTAGCTAGAACAATGGCTATGTATGTCCAGTTCATTTCTCCTATGCAAGATACTGGAATGACTGTTGAAGCAGTAGAGAAATTCATGAAGGTTCCGGCAACTCTTCCTAGCGGTAGAGAAATAATTATTGTAGGAATCGTCGATGAATATTATCGTACTCCACAAGGTCGCATAATTGTACGGGATCATAAATCTGGTGATCAAGACAACTGGGATGAAGAGAAAGTTCGTGCCAGTAATCAGTTGTTACAATATGGAGCAATGTGGTTATACTCTACAGGAGAAGTCCCAGAAAGAGTGGAGGTTAACTTTTGTAATCCAAAACCACCATCAGCAATGTTTCACCTCTATAAGTTCGAACACCCCGAAGTTACATATCGTAACTTCTGGGAGTCTACATTGCGTCGAATCGACAATATGTTAGACTCTCCTATTGAGCCTCTCTACTCTACAGAATGTGCTAGGTGTGCTTACTGGCCTATCTGTAAACTACGAATTCGTGGTATAGATACCGCTCATATAATCAAGAACCATTATGAGGTGATAGAACGTGACTATACCATTCAACGTAAGTCCGAACTTTCCTCGGACAACCCCCGCAAAGACACTAAATTTGTCATACATATTGATTCGCTTGGAAACAGGTGAAGAGATAGAGGTTGATGTAATTGATGGTTTTTATCGGGAGTCTGATCTGACGATAAGTGGACGACCTACAATCACAATTAGAGAGGTCTTTATAACTAATGGAGCCGCTAAATCTACCGACACCAATAAACCCCTCAGATTTGGAGGATGATGACGAACTAGCTGAGGAAGGAGATTTAGAAAATCTAGAGTTTCCCAATTCAGTTATCTTTGGTCCACCAGGTCACGGTAAAACAAGCTTTACAATGAAGGCTCCTGATCCTGAATGGTGGGATTACGAGAATTCCACTGATGTTCTTCCAGATCGTATTAGACTTGAAGAGGGTCGTGTATTTAAACTGAACAAGACTCCTAATCCTCATGAAGAAACTCTTAAATTGCTGAAAACTATTCCACAACGTGGACATAAGACAGTCATCATCGATTCATCTACTAGTATGCTCGATAAGTTTCTACTTCAACGTATGCGTAAAATAGAAACTGAAACAAGAGGTAGGCGTAGTAGATATGAGCCTCTATTTCAGGACTACCGTCATTGTACTGGTTTGATGCGTGAGATCTTTTATGAACTCGCTATGGCACCAGTTAATGTTATCTTCATCGCCCATGAACTGCATGTTTATGAGAAGCAAGATGATGGTACAGATAAATTACTGCAAATTCGACCTGAGCTTACTCCTCGTGTAGAGTTGATCCTCCGTCGACTCGTCTCCTTGATTGCATATCTAGAGAGTTCTTATAACACACGTGGAGAGCGTAAGGTTAAGCTCGTAGTCAATCCTGGTTACAACAAAATTGTAGCTAAGAATAGATTGCGTATTCAGGGAGCCTTTCTAGAAAATCCCACATGGGAAGAACTATTCGATAGGAACCGACCTGATGTCAGTTAATTGGCCACTAGTATACGAAAGAGGATGGATGAGCCAACCCGGTGAAGATGAAGATGTAGTTACCTACAAAAGAGTAACAGTCATCCAAATAAATGAAACAATTACTCAGGATGAATTTGAAGCAGAATATGTCTCTAGTAGTCCTGAAAAGGCTGCTGAAGAAGATATGATAGCCATTGAAAGGGATCCTTCATCACTCATTGAAATGATCCTAGATGGTGAATTTGAGGCAACCGTAACAATCACAAGGAATGGAGAGTAAGTGCCTATTAATCTTGACTTTACCGACGTAAAACCACCTGAACCACTTCCCGAAGGAAACGTCATCTTGAAGGTTGTGGATTGCCAGGTTAAGCCTGGAAAGAAGGACAGGGAACATCTTGTCATTCATGTTCGTTACGAACTAGAACAGCCTACAGAATTCGCTGGACGTAAAATTCGTGACTGGATTTCACTTCACCCCGATGCTATTTGGTCCGCTAAGACTTGGGTAGCTTCTCTTCTTCGTATTGATGAAGAGGACGTAACGGAGTTTAGCCTCAATGAAGAGGCTATTGTGGGTGAACTTATTGGAGCCACTCTTGTAGAAGGAGATGAGTATAGGGGCCGTAAGCCGATGAATATTGCGACTTACTTTAACCCAGACGAATACGATCTCTAGAAGAGAGGCATAGATGTTGGGGGATCACTCTTATCACGAGGGGTGATCCCCCAGCAACATCGTCATGGATGACCTTCACAGGTTTACCGAATTCATCTTTGGCGAACAAAAGGGATACGTTTATGCACCAGTCAAAAGACCAGACGAATGGGACGATCAATTTTACAAATGGCCGGACCAACGGGATGAGTTACATGCGTGGATCGAAACAAATTCACGAGAAGCAAATGCTGACGTATACCTATCGCCAGCCGTGTATAAAGAGAAAGCGGCTACTAAAGTTTCTCTCAAATCTGCTCAAGTAGTATGGGTTGAGTTTGATGGTCAAGAACAAATCGACTTCCACAACTTACCTAAGCCAGATGCCATCGTGCAATCTAGCTCTAGCACTCACTTGCATTGTTATTGGAGGGTGGATGCTAGTGGGGTTGATGTTCTAGAAGAAGTAAATACTAGACTTACTTACCATCTTGATGCAGATAGTTCGGGAGTAGACTCAACACAACTGTTGAGGCCCCCGGACTCTATTAACTGGAAATACGAAAAACCAGTTCATGTTCTCCTGGCTCATTTCGAGCCACCTACAGTAGCTCACAATTTCAAAGAATTCGACTCCGCTCCTAAGGTAAGAATTCACACAGCAACGATTGAATCTGTCGATCTTGTTGATGCTCGTAAGCTATTGTTGACCAAACCTCTACCAGCTGATTTAACCCGTCGTATCAAAAACGAAACGCCTGATCCACCTACAGAAGGAAAGCCGGGCCAACGTTCTCAGTTTCTCTTCAAGATAGCATCTGAACTTGCAGAGAATGGTTGTACTAGAGAAGAGATAGTAACTCTACTCTATTACGTTGACGATAGAGTTGGTAAATTCAAAGATCGCCGGGACAGAATGCTTCGGCTCTGTCAGATGGCTGATCTTGCTAGCCACAAAGTCGAAACTGCTGAACGACTTACACTCTATACGTATGGGGAAGTCAATGATCACGTAGATCATTTGGATTGGATCATACCTACCTGGCTCCATACTACGGGACAGATGGCTATATCTGCTGCTTCGGGTGTAGGTAAAACTCAGTTCGCAATGCAGCTAGGTGTGTCTCTAATTGCAAACGTACCATTTGTCGGTATGACATTTCCAGGTAAAAAAGAACATAGGATACTGATGTTCTCCTTAGAAATGGATGTTCGAGAACTTCGATATATCACCAATCATCACTCTAAGAATGAATGGCCGGAATGGGATAAAACTCAGTTCATAATCTCCGACGAAATTGGAACTTATCTACAGTACGAAGCAGTGATAAAAGAAGTGAAGCCTACAGTAGTTATGTTTGATTCTCTGACAGAATTGTTCGAAGCAGATATGATGAATCCACAAGATGCTAGAACTCTAATGCGATGGCTGAGAAAGACTAGGCGAGAAGAACATTTCGCTAGTATTCTCATTCATCACGATAGAAAGGAACAAGGAAGTGGGAGAAAACAAAAAGGACTTAGTAATCTATTCGGTTCATTTGTCTTTGGTAAAGACACAGATACCGTTGTTAATATTTCTGATTCGGGTCACAAGTCGATTGGGATGGAGTTGGAACTCCATAAATGTAGATTTGGTCCCAAAATCGGATTTAAACTTGAACGCGATGAAAATCTTATCTACACTCGTAAGAAAGAATTGAACATCACGATAGAAGAAAGGAACCCTCTCGTTGCCACAGGTAAAGACGCAGCAGGAAGTACAGAATCTAAAAGAAAAGATCTCGGGTTGGGGTAGTCCAATAGGTGTTGACACTGAAACTAATTGGACAGATGACTATTCTAATCGCTATTGCATGGGAGTATCAATCTCCCTATCAGAGGTAGAGAAATACTATATAGCTGTCCAACATAATGACTGGTTATCTCCACCTACAAACCTAGTCATACCGCCTGACTTCTTCAAAAATGTCACGGCTCCAATTGCAATGCACCATGCTTTCTTCGACATACAGGTAACAGATCGTTTGGGTTGTCCATTACCTAAAGATAAGACTTATTGTACGTTGATTATGGATCACTATATCGACGAAAATAGGTGGCCTAGTTTCGAGTTAGAAGTCGTCGCAAAAGATAGGCTCGGTGTTGCTAAGGAAGCAGACCTTAAACACGCCATGAAAGATCAGTGGGACAATACCCCTGATTTCGTTATGGCTAAATATGCAGAACAAGACGCCGATCTTCACCGGCGTCTTTACAACCAAATGATTCCTGAGTTTGCTCAATACAAGCCAC
>Ga0208185_1000810_pt1 | contig 10869 bp, 12 predicted proteins | sample EasRivMeERMLT700_FD_187532 | JGI IMG/M metagenome (GOLD analysis project Ga0208185, IMG submission 187532) | Soil microbial communities from meander-bound floodplain in the East River, Colorado, USA - East River MetaG ERMLT700 (SPAdes) (version 2) | ecosystem: Environmental > Terrestrial > Soil... | reverse complement strand
GTGGCGCGGGCGGGGTCGTACAGGTTCATTCTGCGGGCTCCGTGACCTTGGCAGCGGCCTTGGCAGCGGCCTTGGCCGCGCGGGCGGCGGCGCGCTCGGCCTTGAGGTTGGCAAGGTACTGGCGGCGGCTGGCCATGGCGCGGCGGCGCTCGGCACCGTCGCTGACGTAGCCGTTGGCCGGGGTAGTGGGCACGTCGATGATGTCGTCGGGGTCGTCGGTGCCGTCAGGGTCGTCGGCGTGGCTGGCAAGGTAGGCGTCGATGGTCGGGGTGATGTCGTGGGTGCGCTTTTCCAGCCCGGCCATGTCCAGCAGGCGGCGCAAGGTGTTCGCCAGCATGGAATAGGTGGCAAGCTCGGCCAGCGGCACGCTGCCGCTCTCGGGCACTTGGGCGAAGCGGCGCTCAAGGCGCTCGCACTCGGCCACGAGAGTTCCACAGCGCCGAATTATGGACCGCTCTGCCTCGCTCAGCGCGTCATCGCCGCCAAGGTCGGCGGTGTGCCGGTCGATGATGTCTCGGACACGGCGCACCCAGTAGCAGCGGTTGTCGATGCCGGGCAGCAACTGGCGGCCCGATGTCACCTTGGTGCGGGCCACGTCATAGAAGCGCGGGCTCAGGCCGGATTTGGGGTCTGGCCGGTCAACGAGCTTAGAATTGATCTTGGCCTTGGTGTAAGTCGGCACGGGCGGTCTACTTTCGCCCGGATACTTGATCGCTTCGAATGCCCATCTGACCCTCGCTTTTAGCCCCTTCGTTGGCCCTTTCGCCAGCGATATACGCGAGAACCCATGGAAACAAGGGATTTCCGGGGAGGGAGATAGCGCACTGGGCATGCGTTAACTCGGTGGAATTGGCTGGGGAAACTACTATGGATCGGGAAACGGGGCGATTTGGTGCACTGGAAGAGGCCGCCACCCGCCTTATCCGGGGGGACACCCCCAGAATACGGAGGTTACGGAGGTTGTACGGAGGTTAAAGCGCTAACCTCCGAATTCCTCAACCCCATGCAGCGCAAAGCTTTGCGCCCTATTAATTGCACGCATACGTAGGTTACGGAGGTTTCTCGTACGCGCGCGCGCATATATGCGTATGCGCGCAATAACTGGCGAAACCACCGAAGAGAGGCACCCCCGGCACCTCGTCAGCATTACACAACCCCGGCCATTCCCCCGGAATGCCCGGAAACCGGCCAGTAGGCCGCCTACAGCGCGATCTGCCCCTTGGCCGCTACCAGACAGCCCCCAACCCCCGGAACCGCGCCAGCGCCTCGCCTTAAGCCCCCAGCGGCCCACCCTCAAACCTCGCGAACCGGCAGCGGCGGCACCGGAATTTCCGGCACTTTTTCGCCGTCGAAGAGGTCGCTTCGCACCCACCGCACGTCGCTCGCCTTGGCGTCGGGGCCATAGAGCTTCTTTTTCGTGATATCCCAGTCAACGCCTTCCTTGCCGACCTTGTTCAGCATCGTGCCGATCTTGGTGGACGACCACCCCTTGAACGCTGTGTAGTCGTTGAGATAGTTCTTGAGGTCGATGAACCGGAAGTAGATACGCCCCTCGTCTTCCATCTCAACGGGAAGTTTGAGAAGCAACCTCTTGATGTCGTCTTGGGCTTTCGCCTTGTCGTCTCTCGCATACTCAAACGCGTTTGAGCAGAACTGGCGCAGCATGATGAGGAACATGCCCTGTGGCGTCTGGTCGGGCGGCACCTGCCGCACTTCCGCCGCGCCCAAGGCGGTGTCCAGTTCGTCGGCCCACCTGTCCTGCTTCATCTGCCGGAACGAGCGCTTGAACGTCCCGACGCAATGGTTGTTGAACATCCAGTGGTTCGTGATTTCCTTGACCGGCTTCCTGATCGAGCCTTCGCAGCCTTCCAGCCAGATTTCCAGTTCCGTTTCTTCAGCGCCTTCCCAGACGATCAGGCGGGCGATCCGCATGTAGCGGTCGTCGTTGGCGGCATCGGGCTCTTCCGTCTTCCCGGCTTGGATGCCGTTGTCGATTGTCCTCACCGCGTCGGTATGAGACTGCGGCGCGATGCTCTCGGTCGTCGCCGCGCGTAGCAGGCGTGCGGAAACCTCGTCCTCGCTGATCCACTTCGCGCCGATCATCTTGCCCATGTCCTTGGCGCACCCGAAAAGCGTCTTGTTGCGCCCCAGCCCCCCCAGAACGCCGCCCTCCGGTGTCGCCGCTATCTTGACGGCGAACGCTTCCAGATCGCGCTTGGCCCGCGCCGGGCCGTCCGCCTCCTTGTCGCGCCGCGTGGTGCGCACAGCCGCCTCGGCTGCGTCGATAGACACCCGGCGGCTCTTGGCGAAGTCACGGTACTCGGCCAGTTCCATCTGGCCGGTGAGCAGTGGCCGTCTGTAGCATCGCTGCGTGGTGCGGTTGCCGAGCCGAAGATACGGCAAAATGACCCAGTTTGAGGGGCCGCTTTCCGGGGGGAATATCTCGCACTTGGGGAAGCCGAGCCGCGTCGCCATCTGCCGCCCCAGCGCATAGGCCCGCGCCTGCGCCACCCACTCGGTCAGGAAGCAGTCAAGGTGCACACCGCCGCTTTTCGACTCGGTATCGACCAGCGGCAGGCCGAGCTTCTCAACCTGTTTGACGATATCCATCCGCTTGATTGCCCGGTAGCCGCCGGTCACGTCCTTGCCGTCGATGTCGATCACGACGCGCCGCGTCATGCCGTCCTTGCGGGCTGGCCAGATGCCGATTGGCCTGCGGCCCTCAAGGTGGGCCAGCACATCCGCCACCGTGGGCGGGCGCTTCACGTCGCGCGGGCCTTTCTCGTTCTCGTCTTTCATTTCCACCTTGTCGCCAACCAGCCGCAGCCGGTCGATATCGAAGGTGCCGAACCGCGTGTCGTCGCCGCGAAAGAGTTCGAACAGGTCTTCGGCTATGCCGTTCAGGTCGTCCAGTATATGAAGTTCCGGCTTCTCAACCATGATTTCCCTCCATTGGATTGGACCGTGCTTGGCGTCGGCCTGTTGTTCATCGTATAGTGGCCCGTCACTGACGGGGAGTTACCATGACAACCGCACGCAAACTGTATATCGGGTTCAAAGAGGCCGCCGGTCCACTTCGCGGCCATATCGAACGTCTTCACGCTTACGAAGAGGAACTTGGCTGGGCCGGGGTTCATGCCGACGATTGCATCTGGCCGCTGACGCCCGTCACGCGGATGATTTTCGAAGAAGGCGTGCCGGTCGGCGTCTATGTCGGGCCGCCCAGTCGCGACCCCGACGAACGCTGCTTTGCCCTTGCCGAACTGTGCACCTGCCTGAAGCATGGCCTGATCCGCGTCAGCCGGTTTCGGCCAGTTGATCTTCCTCGTACCAAGGCTGCGCAAGCTCAGGATGTTTCCGCCACACCGCCAAGTTGAGCAGGCGGTGCCACTGATTGTTGGTCAGCAGCGGGCCGGGCATCCCCCGGCCTAGCTGCTGCTCGCACTTGCGGCAGACGGCGTGGTAGCTCAGCAGCGCGCCGGTACTCAGCTTCAGCGTGCCGACGCCGCGCACGGCGACAAGCCACTTGACCCTGCCGTCGCGCCATTCGCCGGGGGGCGTCGGAACACCACCGATCAGCCTCGTAACGTCATCGATCATCAGCGGCGGGTCTGTCTCGGTCATCGCTTCCTCCGTTGGGTCGCGCCTCTGCGTAGCGGCTACCGATGCGCTCTTCGGCCACGCTCAGCGCATCCGCGCCGCCCGCGCTCAGGATGCCGACATCAAGCATTTCGCCAGAATCCGTGCCGCACTTCATGTATATGTAGCCTTTGTGGGCGGCGAGACTTAGAACAGAATCCTTGCCGCACTGCTCGCACCGGATGTAAATCCGCATTCCGCCTCTTCGCCAACTTGGGTTGTTCGGTAACTCGCTCTCGATGTCCGTTAAAACGGACTGATCGTGATTGCGGTGCCACCCATCGTTCATCAGAACATCGACGTGCAAACCCTTCCGGGCGTCTTCTTCCCGGTCAAAAAGCTCAACCCGCGTGAAGAAGACGAATTCCCCCCCGCATCGCGCGCAATGCACCTGTGTGCCGTTTCTCATGTTCATGCCTGCCTCCGCTCGCGCCGTGCCTGAACGGCGCGCATCGACCGCTTGCGAAGCATCGCTGCGTTGGCCTTGGCAATCTTGAGGGTCTTTCCGGTCGGGTTGCGCATCCGTTCAACCCATTCCCGCTCGTCCTCATCGGCGATGAAAATGCGTGCGCCGATGTACGTCTTCTTCGGCCCGATGCCCTGCGCCCATTGCTTCTGGATCACCCGGTCGCTGACGTTCTGGTCCGTCAGGAACTTGGGGTACGGTTTCACTCTTTTTTCCGACATAACCTTCCACTCCACAGTATTACGTGTTTTCGAACGCGCGCCGCCAGCAACCGCGCCAGATGACAGGCGCAGCTTTACTGTGCACGCGAGATGTCGTTTGCCCGCAGCTTGCGCTACAGGCGTGATGCTAGTCTGTTAGGAAGTCCGGTGTTTTTGCGAAATCCGCTCCCACCGGGGGAAGAACGGTGCACTGCTGTGGCTCATTCCGGGCCGTCGGTGGGGTAGTACTGAGCACAGTGCCTACAACAGTTAAGGGCTGTGCCCCCTCGGCAGGTGGCAAGATAGTAGCTCTTTCGGGTCACCGCAAGCACGCCGAAGGCAATAAAATGGGTCACCCCCGGCATCGCCTTCGCCTCGGTCAAGCCCCCTCAACTCGTAATGTTATAACATTACATCTAGGTATGCTGGCCTACTGAGCCACCGACCAAGGGAAGAGCCACCCACCCCTGAAGCCCTTGCGCTACATGGTCTTGCGTCTGTTATGTTATAACATTACATGGCTTGACTTGCCTGCCTAAGTAGGCTAGCCTACTGACCTTGACCAACGCCAGCAGGAGCTATGCGCGTGAAAGAACCCAAGTCAGTCAAAACCCCAGCGGTGCCCGAAGTTGTTTTCCTTCCCGACGAACTGACCTTCCTCAAGGCTGCGGAGAAGGCGTGGAAGGGCATCAAGAACGACGACACATGGGCGGCGTGGTGGAAGATCGGCGCGGCGCTTCGCATCGTGCGCAACGGCATCATGCGCCAACTCAGGCTCAACGAGCCGAAGGGCTCTTCCTACAACATCGCCTTCGGACGCTACCTCAACCGGCACTTCCCCGGTTTGGCGGTGACCAAGCAGGCCAGCTACATTCTCTGGCTGCGCAGCGACCCGGAAAGGGAAGAACTCTGCCAGCGGCTGCGCGACGAGATGACCCCGCAGCAGCGGACGCGCATCGCCGACCCGAATTCGATGTACAAGCGGGTCAATGCCTTCATGCGCGAGCGCGAGGGCGACAGGAAGCCCCGCAAGCCGACGCCGCCTGCCCAGCGCATCCGCGAGCTTGAGGCAGAGGTTGCCTCGCTGCACGAACGGCTGGCGGGCCGGGATGTCGATACGGTGCCTGTGGTCAGGCACTGGTTCGAAGCGACCAATGTGCAAGGCATCGCCCGGCTGCTGTCTGCACTCGATGTCGCCAAGGCCCGCGAGGTTGCCGACGAACTGCTGAGCCGCGACGGCGAGGGCTGAGGCGGCCCGTGGCGCGTGCCGGGGGCTTCGCCGCTGTCTGGTTAGCCCGCCACCCCCGGAACCACGCTGGCGGGGCTGCTACGCCCCGCGCTTGCCCTTGCCGCGCGGCTTTTTCGCTGGCTTCTTCAGGTGCGGGTTCTCTTCACCTTGGTAAGCGAGCTTGTTGGGGTCGCCTTCCGGGTCGTCATTGACCATCGGCACGCCCGGTTCCAAGGCGGTGATGGTCCCGAAGTCCCAGTCGCCGAAGCGCTCGGAACCCGGATAAGGTTCCGGTGCCGGGGGCAGGTCGGGGAAGAATTGCCGGGGGTTCCTGCTCATCGCTTGGCCCCCTTCTCAATCGGCACCACGTTGGTTTCGGGCGGCGTCTCGCCGAATTTCGGCGCGTGCCTCGCGAACATCTCGTCTTCAAAGCTGGCGACCAGATGAGCGTAATGAGCTTCGGTCATCCGCGTGGTTGAGTGGCCCAAAGCCTGAGCGACCATCACCATGGGCAGGCCGCCCATGACCGCCTGAGAAGCCCAACTGTGGCGAAGCGCGTGAATGCCGACCGGTTTGAGCCCCGCCGCGATGCACGCCGCGCGCATCGGTCGGGTCTGGCTTGCCTCTTTCCAAGGCCCGCCATCGGCGCGCCGCAGCATGGTTTCGTCGGGCTTCCGGCCAGCGCACAACTGGCTGAAGAACGCGATTGCGTCGGGCTGCAAACGAACGTCGCGGCTTTTGCCGGTCTTCGACACGCGCACCACGATGCGGCCACGCTGAAAGTCACCAACCGTCAGCCGGGCAAGCTCGCCGAAACGACAGCCGGTGGCCAAAGCGGCCCGCACCAGATCGCGGAAGCCGCTGGCGGCGTCGGCGGCGTTGACCAGCCTTCGGGCCTCTTCAATCGACAGGTGGTCTTTCCGGGCAGCTTCGGCCTTGGGCAGCTTCTTCAGCCGCCGCCATTGCAGATCGTCGTTCAACCGACCGGCCCGGAAACCGAGATTGAGAATTGACCGCAGAATTGCGACGCATCGATTTGTCGATGAGCGCCGGGCGCGGCGCTGGTCTGATGTCATCGGCCCGGCACGGTAGCGCTGCGGCTGGCCCTTGGCGGTGCGCAGCCGTGGCGGGGAATTGGCCATCGCATCGCGCCATGCGTTCAGTTCGGCGGTGGTCAGGCTGTCGGCCTTCCGGTGGCCGAAGTGGGGCAGGATGTGCGCGCCAATTCTTCGCTCGGCATCGGCCACCGATTTGCTGCCCGCCGCTTCCAGATGCCTGAGATAGTCGTCGGCGAGCATCGCCACCGTCAGCGGCCCAGCCGGGGATTTCGGCTGCTTGTGGCGCGCCTTGGCCATCGCTATTGCCGCCTGCTGAGCCTGATAGAAGTCAAGAATTTTCAGCCCATCGGCTGGTTCGAAATCGTCGGCGGTGCCGATGGTCGTCTTGCTGTATTTGCCGTCGCCGACATAGCTGCGCGCCAGCCACAGACCGGCGGTGCCGGTCAGCCGCTTGCGATAGCCGATGTGGAGCTTGCCCTTCTCAAGCACCCGCCATCGCACGGTGTCTTCCGCCGGAAATTTCGCCCTGCTCGTGCGGGTGGCGAGCGCCGCGTCTTCGTTTCGTCGTCCCAATTTGATGTCCCTTCATGCGTTGCCCCGGCCCATCCGGGGGTCAACAGAGGGCTAAAACAATACTCAGGAAACCGCAAGACCCCGTAAGACCCCCGCAAGACCCAGAAGCACGATCCTCTTTAATAATCAATGACTTGGAAGCCCGGAAAAGGTGGGTTTCTGGCCCCCGGCTGACGCACTATCAGTGCGCAAAAACAGGCGTCGGCGAATTCCGGCCTGTCAGACTTTCCGGTGGAAGATCAAAGACTTGGCCAAGGTGGCGGCCCGTGCTTGGGGGCGGGGGCTAAAAACGGGGGCCAAAAGGAACCGGGGGGAAACGGGCCACCGCGCCCTACACGATGGCCCGCTCTTTCGCCTGTGGGGTGAGAACCCGTCCCACGGCGGAAGCCTAAAGGGCCGGTTTGGCCTTGGCCTTCGGTTTACTCACGTGAGTAAACCTTCGGTTTCGTAGCGGTACGAAACCCTGTCCGGTGAGCGCCAAAATCTTGGCGCTCACCCCGAAGCTGCGGGCCGCCCGTCCCCCATGGCCACATGCTGAGGCAGGCGGCCCGCGCCTGTCGGCGCTGCCGGTATTATCGCCCGAGTTTCTCGGGCACGCGCGCCGGTTGCGCCTTCAGGGTTCGTGCGGACCTTCCACCAAGATTTTGGTGGATGGCCCGCCGGGCGGGCCGTCCGTACATCCGGGAAGCGGCCCGCCGTGCAACAGACCTTCAAGAATTTGAAGGTCTGCCAGCACACGTGGGGCCACACAGGAGGGAAGGCGGAGGGGTGTGCGGCCCGCACGCGGTCAGTTGTCCCTCAGCGCCTCGCGCACCCGCGCCTCGGATGCCTCGGCCCGCTTGATGATCTGTTCGTCGCTCAGGGACGACGCGAACTTGATGGTCAGTTCGCCGCCGCGCTCAAGGTCGGCCAGCGCCTTCTTCAGGGTGGCGACGCGGTCAAGCTTGTCGCCGTGGCGCTTGCGCTGCCAACTGGCCTTCAGCATCTGGTGGCGGGTCTTCGAAATGCCCGACATCGCCGGGGGCTGATCGATCACCGCGCCAAGCATGACATCGTCGTCGTCGCCAAGGGCCGCTGACAGCATGGCCTCGCGCTCGGCCTCGGGCAGGCCACGCAGCACGCTGCGGATTTCGTTCGCCTTCAGGCCGCCCAGCATGTCTTTCGGGGCTGGCGGGGCGCTGGTGACCTCTTCCAGCATCTTGATCGCCTGCGTGGCGGCTTGCCGTGCGCCGTCAAGCTGCCGCAGGGTCGGCTCGATCGCTTTCCACACCTGCTCGCGCGCCTGCCGGTGGCGGGCTGGCAGCGTCGCCATCTCGTTGCCGTGGATGGCTGCGGCCACCCGCCCGGCGCGCTCAGCGCCCAATCGGGCGGCGCGCATGGCGTCGGCCATCCGGTCAAGGGTGGCGTCGGCCATCGGCTCGCCCGTCCGTGGGTCTTTCGGCAGGTGCCGCGCGATCATCGCCTCGTGAATTGACGGGCTCGGGCCGGTGTCGGGGCGGGCGGTCGCCGTAGCGCCGGGGCCGCTGCCGCCGGGGGTGGCGTTGGTGCCTGACGGCACGCCCTTGCCATCGCTGTGGTGGATCACCTGTGTGTGGTTCGTGGCCATCTACGTTACTCCCCTGTTGCCTCGTGGGCGGCTTCCCTTGTCGGGTAGATCACGCCGTCATGCGCCGAGATGCCCGGCGTGCGGCCCCACGCGCGCGGGCGCGGTGCGCCGCCCATGACCACCACCTTGCCCTGCATGTCGATGCTGAAGGGCGTCACCGTGCGGCTCGCCGCCGCCAGCGCGCCCACCAGCGCGCCCGCTGCGCTGTTGGCAAGGTCATCATGGGCGTTCGGCGCATGGTCAACCAGATCGCGGCCCATGCGCGTGGTGCGCCGTTCCAGACCGATAAGCTGGTTCTCAAGCTTGGCGTGATCGAGCAGGCGCACGCGCCCCGAGTTGATGGCGGGCACCATCGCGAGATACAGGTCGCTGCGGGTCTGCTCGGCGACTTGGTAGGTGACGCCGTGGTGCCTGAAGCGCTCACGCGGCCACTCGCCCGCGTAGCGGTCGCCCGTTACGTAACGCAGGCCGTAGCTGCGGATGGTCGCGGCGAATTCGGTCACCACGGCTTCCGGGGAGAACGGCGGCATCACCTCCCGGATGGCGTCAAGCACCACGACCCAGCCATCGTCGTCGTGTTCCGCCAAAATCTTGGTGGAAGCGCCCTTGCTCTTCTCGCGGTGGGCGATGGCCAGCGTGAAGCTGTCGGCTGAGCCACCGGACGGGTCGCAGAAGGCGAAATAGCGGTGCCGGGTGGTCGGCGCTAGCTCCCGGCAACCATGGGCCACGCAGGCCCTGACGGCCTCGCGCGTCAGCAGCATCTCAAGGTCGGTGCGGAACTCGGCGTAGTACTCGGCGCGGGCCGATGCCGGATCACGTTCCATGGCGTTGTCGATCAGGCTTTGGCTGACCGTGGGGTTCATGTCGCGCGTGGTGGCGTGCCAGACCAGCGGGCGTGAAATACGCGGGCGTCCGCGTATTTGGTCGTCGGGTGAATTCGCTACCCGGGTAGCGTCTTGGCCTTCGGTTTCGCCACGTGGCGAAACCTCGCCTTGAACTCGCGGCGATGTATTTTGGTCGCCGTCGCCCCACCAGCGCTGATAGGCGTCCCACAGCGCGCCGCGCCGTGCGTAGGGGCTTGAGGCACAGATCAAAAGGGAATTGGGTATCGTCGCCATGCCGGGGCGTATGGCGTCAAGAATTGCATAGTCGGGCTCTGCCGCGTCGTCGGTCGGCCAGAAGGCGAGTTCGTCCGCGAGAACGGCGGCGTAAGTATACCCGCGAGTTGATCTTTGGCTTGCTGTCGTTACTTCTATCGTTACTCGGCCCGCGAGGTCGAACGCTTCCGCCGTCTCGCGCTGCACGGTCTTGGCCAGCATCGGTATCTGGGTCAGCAAGGCGCGCACGTAGCGCATGATGACGCGGGCCTGTTTGCGGTCGGCGGCGATCACCGCCACCGTGGCGCGCTCGCCCTGTTGCAGGAAGCGGCGGTAGTCCCGGAAGCAGGCCAGATAGGTGGCGACCAGCGCCATCATGAAGCTCTTGCCGCCGCGCCTGCCGACGACCAGCCACGCTTCCGTGGCCGGGGTTTCCGGGGGAACCGTGCGCCCCGTGTGCCGCTGGTAGATGGCGAGGGCGGCATCGTCCATCGGCAGGGCGAACAACGCGGCCAAGAAGCTTTGCCATGCGGCCCACGTCTGCCTGTCGCGGAACCACAGGCCGAAGAGGTTCGGGTCGGCGCACGCGCGCAAAATATCGAACGAAGATGGATCGCGGCGCTTGGCTGACGCGGTGGTCATGGCGCGGCACCCGGTGGGGGTGAAAAAGCCCGCTGGCGGGCTTTTTGGCCAACCCGTTGATTGTGCAGGGGAATTGGAAAACAAGAATCAATTCTTGTTTTGGCCCGGCTGATGGCGGCGACCATGCGCCAAATTCTTGGCGCATGATGGGCCGGGTGAAAATGTGCGCCAGCGCACATATTGGCCGGGCTCATGCGGCGGCCTCTTCCGGCGCGGGCTCTGCCGGGGTTTCCGGTGGGTTGGGTTCGCCGTGCCAGACGTGCACGTGGGCGGCGGGCGTGGCCGGGTAGGCGTGCGGCATCTCGACGTAGCCGTAGGCGATGCCGGTGGCCGGGTGTGGTGGGGGCAGCACCAGCGTCG
>Ga0208185_1000805_pt1 | contig 10918 bp, 11 predicted proteins | sample EasRivMeERMLT700_FD_187532 | JGI IMG/M metagenome (GOLD analysis project Ga0208185, IMG submission 187532) | Soil microbial communities from meander-bound floodplain in the East River, Colorado, USA - East River MetaG ERMLT700 (SPAdes) (version 2) | ecosystem: Environmental > Terrestrial > Soil... | reverse complement strand
CGGAGCAGTATACCCTAAAAAGGTAAATAAATTTCCAGCAAATAATGGCGGAGTTGCACCCCAACCTTGAAAACTTCCAGTATATTCAATAATACCAGAAATTCGTTGCGTACCGAACTTTGTGCCAGAATACACTCGCAACTCTGGATTAACATTAGCTGACAAATTCCAATTACGAATCTGCTGCAACCTCGTTGGAGTAGGTGCAGTATTCTCCATGACAAAACCGTGGCGACCGCTTCTAGGAATCGGGCATACCATATTTATTGTCCTTTATTTGTAGGGTTTTGAAAGTAGAACTTTAAGGAAGTGGTGGTAAACGAAGATTTACTAACGAAAAACTCATTTGCACATCAAGACTTAACAAACAAGCCCATCCTTCAACATTTTTATTAAACTCTCGCATCATTGTTCCAATTTCAGCACCAGTGAATATTAAATTTTGTACAAATGGGCAATTTTTCCACATTAAAGGACACAAGGTAGTTTCCCAATCAGCGAGACATCGAATCAATTCAAACTCCATCCAATGAAACCGTTCATTTTCCAAATCACCTGTTGCAAGTGCCCACGCATATGATTTCTTAAAACTTGCAGTCGAACAGGTGGACATTAAATCATGCGCACCACCAGTAAGAAGTAGAGTTAATTCAGGTGTATCTGATTCTGTATTTTCTTCTTTTGGTAGAGTCTCATTACCGTACTTGATACGGTTCATAGGCGGGATATGCTCTTTGAGCATTTGATTACGCTCTACAAGAGTCCATAGACCGTTATATACCATTGAAAATGGGTCTTGTGCTTCTGGTGGAAATTTCATTACTTCCCTTTTCTTCTAAATCGTCGTTTAATCTTATCAAATTCTTTCTTTACATCTGCTGCCATTTTCTTACGTGTAGCACGATTAGGTTCAGTAATTGCATTTCTACCTGTTTCAGCATGATGCTCAACTAGCCATATAACAGTTTTTTCACTTCGTTTACTCTCATGTTCTTCATCTCGAACATATCCGACATACATGCCATCTACAGCGCGTTGAGTTTCTATATTTCTTAATAAATGATTGTATTCTCGTAATATCCAATAAGGATTCGTTGCAACTTTTCGTCGTATTTTACGCAATACTGTTTCAGTTTCTAATGCTGGCCATTGTGTTCCTCCAGTACCGGGAGTACCAGCACCGGCAGACATAGCTATAAATCTACCTCTCAACCATCTTCTAAATCGTTCAGCAGCAACTTCGGCAAGTTTTGCTTGATTCTTTTTTGCATAACGAAATGTCTTAAGAAATGGTGATAAATCAACTTTAATCGTAACCGGAAATTGGACTACACTATCTGAATGTGACATATCAATTACTGTTCTAAAATAGCGGGAAATGCAAGGGACAGGCGAGAACCCTTACATTCCCGCATTCCCGCCAGGGATGCCGAAACTATGTTGTTCGTTACCACAATTCATTCTCCTGGCGAGAGATAGATTAAAAAGAGGTAGCAAACATCGTGCTTACTACCTCTCGGAGCAAACGACAAAACTAAGCAGCAGCCCACGTGCTTTTCACGACTACATCGGGCCGAGTTGGAACAGGAAGAATGTTGTGTTGCGTGTAAAGTTGAATTCCAGTCTGATGAGGAAGGAATTCCTTGCTAGCATACCACCTTTTTCCTTTCTTATTAATGAAAGGAATCATATCGGCAGGTGCCAATACTTCGATGAACAGATTGGGAATTCCGAACGGAACGTAATACGCTTCGTTCGTTGCAATGAATTTCGCATCACCAATTTGACCACGGTAATTGATGAAATAGATGTCTTGAAATTCAAAACCGTTGTAACTTGCCGCTTTGTAGAATTGCGGACCAAGTTTATTCGTTCGGAAGAATTCACCAAACTTCCAACGATCATACGCTGCGCGAACACTTGGATGCCCAATGACAGCATCAAAGTAATTGTCACCGCAGAATGCAACAATACCGCTAAACGATTGACTTCCGAGTTTATCGGAAATTGTACGAATAACAGTATTCGTTGTCGTCACGAAAGAAACGTCAGTTGTCAACCAATTCACTGAAGTTTGGGACAAACCAAACTGAGTGAAGAAGTTGTAAATGACGGTAGTATTGTCTGCGTCATAAACAATACCTTGAATTCCTTTCACACGACCGAATTCTTGCGTAACTTCGTGATCGTCTTTCATTCCTTCAAGTTGATCGTTCACATGCTCCGAAACTTCCATAAGTTCATTGGAAGCAAATGCACGAACATTTTGAACATCATCAGCAAGAATGTTCTGATGATAAGGATAGTGAGGAATTTGAAACGGAACTGCGGAACGTGGCAATGTAGATCGAACATCTCCCATTGTTCCACGAGCGCTAGTTTTAATTAGCGCTAATTTTCCTTGACGCTTTTCAATCCACGCAGTTGTAGTACGAATTGGATCTTCAGAATAAAGACCCATTTCGCCAATCATTCGAGGCTTATAAGGCCCAGTTTGAATTGCGACAGACAAACTCGACGCAGAGAATGCGTTGTTGTTGAAAATATCAAGCGTTGTTGACATCGGCATATGAATTATCTCCGGTTAAGATGTGTAGCGAGAGAAGATTGCCCCGTGAGGATGATTACAGCGTTGTCTTTTTCACAGGTTCAGTACGGAAACTGAAATCCTTGTTGAGTGCCAACAACGCAGTTACAATTGAAGTAACATTCAATGCGGCACCAGCAATATCGACAAGTGAAATCTTGTCACGATTAACAACAACTGGACCCTGAATCAGAACTTGATAAGGGAACTTGGAATTTGTTGTAGCAGCAACAGATTCAGCAGAACCGCCCGGCGGTCCTGAAAGAATTAAACCAAGTACGTTGGCTTCACCACCCGCAACCATGAGATTGTAACCAGCACCATTGGTGCCAAGTACAACTGGCATACCAACAATGTTATACAAACTCTGAACACCGGCAGTTGGGTTTCGGATAATAGCCGAAACAGTATTGAAATGCGGGTTCAGCAAGTAAGGAACCAAATCGCCAGGAGTGCAAAGTCGTTCAACGGCCATGTGTATTTCCTTTAAGTTTTTGTTACGTGAAGTACGAAGTAACGCAGTCAAGAAAGAAAAGCCAGAGAGTTCTTTGTTATTGAACTCCCATTAGTTTGTTCTGCTCATCCCATTGCTTTTTGCGATCAACCATGTTCGCAATAAGAGGATTCTTTTTCGGATCAAGATTTTCTTCCGATTCTTCATCATCAGCCGGTGGATCATTAATCGGCTCTTGACGACCAGTTTTCGGATTGAAGTTCAAAACCTTCGGATTCTTTTTGATTGCTCCGATGATCTTGTTGAATTGCGAATTTGGATCATCTTTGATGCAATCCGACTTCATCGAATCATCGTTCAAGAATTCGAGTTTCAACGCATTGACAGTATCCGGCGTGCAAATACCGTCAGTGACAAGATACTCCAAATCTTTCTCGCGCGATTGTTTCACCATGTTCACAAGCGCGGGAGTGACAACCGGCGGCGCTTTGACTTGATTCTTCTGCAAGTTTGCAATCAAGGTTTCCAAAGCTGTTTCATCTGCAACACCAAACTTTGCACAAAGTTCTTGGAGCGGCATATCTTTTTTCTCCTCAAGAAAGTTCATAATCTGAGCAGGAAAACCCAGATTTGAGATTGAACCAGGGTCACGATAAATTGGAATAATCCCGTCGATTATTCCTGCTGCTAACGCTTGGTCAGCAGTATAATAAGCGTCGCTGTTCATAATAGCGCGACATTCTTCTTCTGTCTTTTTGATCTTGCTTGCCATTGTTTTAACAAGCATATCTTCTGCAACTCGCAAACCTGCTGCAACTTTTTCATATTCAGCAGCGTCCTTATATCCATCTTGTCGAGCAATTGGAGCATGAAACTTCATTACTCCATTCTCAACCATATAAATCTCATCTGCGGACAACGCAAGAACAGCAGCGGCAGAAATCGCAAATGGATTTATATAGGCGGTGACTTTCTTCCCACTACTGCGAATCTTGTTGTGCATCGCAATAGATTCAAGAAAATCACCACCGTGAGAATTAATTACAAGAGTAATTTCAGGTCCAGCATTTGCAATCCGTTCATCGAAATTAAACGGTTGCATAATCATCCCGTCGAATATAATATTCTGCGGTCTGTTTGTTTCATTCGCGTACAACGCGCGCATCTGCTTCATACAATCAGCTTGCGAATCGTGTGTACCGAATGCTTTATCGGAACCACGTTTCGTCAAATGGTATTTCTCACCAACTGCTTTGCATGTATATGGCATTGGTTTATTCCCTAATTTGCGTAAATGAGAACTCGTGAATTGATGCAAGAGTAACAATAGCAACTTGAGTTATGGCAGGTAGTAAAACAACTCAACCAACGACAACAAGGACAATTACAACCTGCACAACAACCATTCCCGCTACCTACACCATCAGAGATCGCTAGAGCTACAGATGGTGCAAGGTAGCAGGAGGTTCCAAGGAGTTCACCGGATAAAGGATCTTCTAATTTCAATTGACCGCAAAGAATCTGTCGCATCAATTTACCAAACTCACGACGACTCTTATTTACTTCTTTATCCTCAGACATTACTCGATTAACTCTACCATCAAATAGGAGAGCGCCACCAAGCAAAGTTGTGATAAATTCAACCATGTGGGGTACATGGTCAACAACGAAAGGAATATCATCAGTGTAACGCGTGAGTTGGAATCTACCGTTAACATAAGAAGTTGCGATCAAGCAGAAGTAGTCAATTCGATCCTTGATTTCTTTGTTGTTGATGTTATTCGTATTTGAGAGATTCGCCCAACGAATTACGTTGGTTTCTCCAAACACAATATTCAACTTCTCTTGTGAGGTATAATTAGCCATTTGTATTAATTCTCCCGTTGCTCCTTCACTGTTGGCTTTCCAGGTTCTTTTTTCGGTTCAGCAGTTAATGAAGGAGCTTTTACCTCTGGTTCAGGTAATTCGGTAGGCTTTCCATCATTCGGTATTCCCAATTCTACTTTCATATCTACCATATTAATCCGTTCAACTTCAGCCTCAGCAACTCTTGGATTCTGAAGTAAAACTCGGTAGATGTCTTTAATAAGAGCAAACTGTGAATCAACTAGCGGAGCAGGTTCGATACCTGCTTCAAACGCCATTTTCTTTCCGAAGTTTATCGTGAGAGCATGAGGAATAGTTTGTAAATTAAGGCAAGTAGTAAGTAAGCGGTGACGAGTATCAACAATTGCCAAAGAAATGTCACCATGTTCTTGCGCATCTTCTTTCGTTCCGTGTTTACCTTCGAGAATAGATCGTTCTGCGAATCCAAATCCTCGCATCATTAATACGTCGAGATACTTTTCTCGGTCGATGAACATATCTTGTCCACCACCTGTTGCAGTAATAAGTTCTACTCGCCATTTCCCTTTGACTTCTCTATCTAATGTGTCGTCCATCCAATCTTGAATTTCGTCAGGGATAGCCAAACAACCACTACTCTCAAGCGTGGTGAGTAACCTACGTGCAATAACATCATTTTCCTCAGGTACGCCATTATATGGAGTTTTTCCGACTGGATAATAAATAACCCACGTGGCCCCTGCAATTTTAGAATCGTATCGCGAAGCCGCTTTTTCGACATTATTCCAAGCGTTAATGGCGGGCGCGATGGTTTCATATACCGATTCACCATAATAATCTGTTCCTTCGTATTCAAAGTTTGTATTAAGAGCATACATTCCGAGAACTTTGTTCGCGGAATTGTTTACTTCAGTAAATCCAAATGTTTCATTAGTAAAACCAGCAAATTGACCACTATCAACGTAAACAAGAATATCTGTAAAATCGTGGAGTAATGCCTTAAAATCATGGATATACACATATCCTTCTTCTGGTTTCCAAACAACTTCAAATGGTCCCCAACCGTAATTGAGTGTGTTGAATACTGCGTGCATTAGAAATAGGTTGCGGAGAGGGGTGAGGGACTGTTCCAAATAGTCCATCATCTCTTTAGTTGCTTTACCTCTGTAATTCTTTGGAACCCAAGGCGTATGAATCATCTGCGATAGTATAGCCCACGTTGCGAGTTTCGCAGTAGGATTCTTTGCGTAACACCTGATTTGACGATAATCAAGTGGATGTTGATGATGAAAGATTCGAGAATCCCAACCAATATGATCGAGAATCTGCGCAGGAGTTTTCTCACTCTTTTTATTATCTGGATCAGATAATTTGATTACCGGCTCAAGTGCAAGTGGCATAGGCTTTAACTCGCTGTACTCCATACTGCCGGAATCGAAGTATACTCAACACGAATTGGCATTAACCAATGAACCTTATACCCAAAAGCATCTGACATATGCCCAATTTGCGTTCCGCTATAATCTTCTAATTCCATTGTATTTTCAATATAACTCATGCTATTCAAATCGCGAATTAGCTTTGCGCATTTTGGGTTAATGTAGCAGCTAATCTCCCCGGCTGCGTTTTGGAAAGCTCTATTAACAGAGGCGACTCTATCTCGTACATGAGGATTACGCGGTGGAAAATGGACTTTCTTTTGTCCGAATCTGGAATCATTCTTAATAATCGCATAATCTGACCGAGTAGCTGAAGTCTTTCTTGCTCGTCCAGAGGCATCTCCAAAGAATCGCCATCCGGCCATGTGAGTGTAATATTTAGCATGAAGATAATCCATTGTCGCTTGCGTGTGCGTATCTTCTAAATGAATTTCATCAAAAATATAAAGTTTACCGTCTGTGAAGTGTCCTAATGTCCAACTCATCGGAGTAACATTAAAGTCGCAACCAACCATTATTTCAAGTTTTGGATCGTACTTTGCTTCGTGCGAAAGATTTGCTTCAGTAAAGCCATAGTAAACACTTCCACCAATATCCAACCATTTCGCTTCGTATTGTTCTTCATAGTTCTTCGGGTCCATATTGGCCCGACGTGCTTCAATCAATTCTAATTCTTTTGGGGTACACGTTTCAATCGTTTTCCAAAAAAAGGATTTAACTCCTCCCTCACCACGCATTCCACGTTCATAATACTCCCTAAACTCAACTCTCCCAATGCCTGTTCTTTTCGGAATACCCAATCTTGTAAACTTACCGTTTTTCCTTGTGAGCATAGGGAAAATTGTATTCTCAACCAATCCTGGTTTTTGGTCAGAACCTTCATCAACCATAACCCAATCGGCCTGATTTCCTTCAAGACGTGCTGGTTTATCTGCTCCAATGATGTAAAGTTTTGATCCATTATACAATTCAATCGAGAGGTCAGTTCTGTTGACTCCTGTACGGGGATTATACCAATTCTTAGGTATATCTCGCAAAAAAGGATACCATGCAACTCGTTTTGCTTGCTGGAAAGTAGGTAATACATAATAATATAAAGGATCATTCCACGGCTTTGCTAAAGCCATATCAAGAATCATCTTCCTCCGACACAATACTGTTTTACCGCTTCCACGACCAGCAACAACTTCTTCGTGCTGACTTCGATTAGTCCAAAGTGCAGATTGAACAGGATGATACCTGAATTTCTCCCAATGGCACTTCGGTGCCTCTGTAAGCGGTTGAGTTTGCAAAATCATCGTTCATTATATGGCTACGATTGGAAGTCCCAACTGGTTTTCTACGTAAACAATATCCTCATCCGAAGGAATTTCATCAACACTTTCTTCAACTGGACCAACCCAATATTTTACTTCTGAACCGCGAGGTACTTCAAAATTCGCATAACCATCAGCAGCAGTTTCTTTAACTTGAACCGATCTATCAAATATTTCACCAACTCCAGGTGGAACTTCTTCAACTTGTACTTTAACAGTTACACCTTCTGCTGGATTTCCAGATACAGTCCAAACTCTAATACGAAGTATACAAAAACCAGGTGGTACTGGTGGAATTGTACTACCTAATGGAGTTAGCTCATAAGTAATTGCAGCGTCAGCGTTGACGATAAGTGAGGCACCAGGAAAAGAATAACCAAAAGAAGTAATAGCAACAATCCAAGTTGCATCATCAACATTAAAAGTAACCTCGCCATCAGCATCGGTTGGTTGAACTCTAGTATTCAAACCAGAAGTTAAACGAACATTAGCATTTTCAACTGGAAGAAGTGTAACACCATCAATCACAGTAATAACTACTGTTCTTGCTCCAGTGCCAGAGCCACCAGAGCTATCAACCACCACGTCACTGTAAACCATATCATAACAATATGAGATCGACCCGTCAACAGATGAAATATTGGCATGATATCTGGCATTTGCAACTACACTACCATTGTAATAGAAGTTGATTTTGCAAAAACCTGTACTGAGAGGATCAGTTATTTCACCTTGCCAAGTTGGACCTTCTGCTGCAATTTGTGTCATTACAATAGTTTCGACGACAACGCCACCAGCTATTACCTCAACGGTAAAAGATGTAAGCGTTTCTGGTGCAGTTGCTTCGAGTGTTCTCATAATTACTTCTCATCAAATTCAGCAGGATCAAGAATAGAATAAGCTGCACCAACAATCAAAGGTGAGAATCTAGTACCAACCAAATCTTTCACCACTTTCAACTCATCAAGAGTAATCTTTAATTCCTCACCATTTGAGTCGTCAATCTTCTTTGCAATTCGATAACGCTTCATCTTTTCAGTACCGCTGATTTCTTCTTTCGGATAAGCAGTAAGGAGAGCTTCAACACATACCGTTTTAAGAGTAATAGGTTGCTCTTTCCCGTCAGTAATATCCTTCAATTCCTCGCCACGAAGATTCTTGAGTGCTGTGTTGAAATTAATTCCGGTCATGTGCAGACTACTCCTAAGGATCAATGTAAAGAACTTTAGCACCGGCAGGCAATGATGCTAATACTATACTTTTCATCTTACGCAAGGCTCCAGCAGTATTATCATATATTGATAATCTTGTCTCACCGGCGGTTGAAGCACCGCCTAATGTAAAAAGATCACCAATACCTAATTGACTTCCACTAGCAATCTTAAATAAATCGCCATCACTATTATCTACACCCATATACCAAATAGAAGCACCACTTACGCCAAAAGCAATATACGGATCACCTGAATTCAAATCAGCAACAGTAATGTTTAACGCAGCATGATTATTTACCGTTGAATTGGATGTATTACTAATATAAAAATGAAAACCGGCACCACTTCTCGCACCTTGGAAAGTAAAACTTTGTCCAGATGCTGTCTCAAAAGCAGTAGCTCCAGCGCTGTCAACAGTCACATTAAAGTAGTTAGCAGCATTATACCCAATTCGTAATTGAGTAAGTGTATGAATCACTTGCAACTTGGCAGAAGCAGTTAAACTGCCAATTGCGACATTACCAACATTATCAATGCGAAAATCAACTGTTGGTGCGGATACAAGAGTATCCGTCATCCTGCCAATACCAAAACCAGCAGAATCAACTACAAATGATTTATATTTACCATTTACGCCACCACCTGTCCAACCAATTGTTACATTCACTCCAACTTGTGAATTATTATCAAAGAATGATGCTACTCTGTCGCCTTGAACCGCAGAACTTGTTCCAACTACGAATAGTTTGGAATTAGTTCCTGTAAGAGTACCAATAAGAGCATTACCTCTCGCAGCAATACCATCATGGCAAAGAATTACATTCCCAGCAGTACCACTAGCAGAACTTCCGCCGACAATGCGAACGTCGCCACCTGCGGCTGCTCCATTAGAATTAGTCCCATGAATTGTGTAAGAAGTTGGAGTTGCTCGCAAAATACCTTGACCAAAATAAATATCATTAATTGGTGATGAATCGCTACCAGCAACAAAATGATTTGCTGAAGCATTATATACATTATAACCCATTCCAATACCGCTATCAACAGTTACATTAGCTCTACCTCCTATTCCAATACCTCCACAAACAGCAAGAGTGCCTATTGCAATAGCATATTGATTTGTAACTACTCCAGCACTATGCCCTATCACTACAGAATAAGCGGACACACTGGCAGAATTAGCACTATAACCAACGCATGTAGAACCATAACCAACAGCGGATGAATTTCGTCCTAATGCAACACTAAAACTATTTCCAGCACCAGTAGTAGCATTATTACCAACGGCTAAAGAATCCTGACCTCTTGCAACTGCACCTTCACCGAATTGTTCAGAATTAGCACCAGTTAAACCTTTATGCGAGAACTCACCATCCTTTGTTATTCTCGCTCGCTCGCCTGGAAGTGATGCGGCTGGATTCCATTGTTGCATGTCAACTAATTGGCCAACTGCGAAATCTAATCGGTGGCCAACAGTGTTGATGGGAACCACTTGATGGAGTTGCGCTGCTAAAGCTGATATTTTATTTATTCCAACTAATCCGGTATTATCAATAGTAATACCAATATTACCACCAGCATACAAACCTAGACCTAATGTTAAATTCGATGTTACAACCGCACGACCACTAGCGTAGGTGAGCATTCCATACAATAATGTTGTCGAACCCCAACCAATTGGATTTTGATTATTTTCTCGAACATTAAAACGAACTAATGCTGAAGGAGCAGCACCAAGACCAATAAAACCATCTGCTGCATTAACACTACTTCCAACAACTCCACCAAATACTCCATCAGCAGCATGAAATTGTAATTCAGTTGGTGCACCACCGGGATTAGTTACTGGAGCATCGTCCCATATTGTTTCGGATGGATTTGCACCACGGCGCAATACTTGATTTGCTGATCCTGCCGTAGCAGGACCAAGAAATACTTCACCACCGTATGCAAAAGCTGGGAATTCCATTACTGCTTATCCTATAGCATTGATGCAATTACTTTAATTGCAAAAATTCCTACGATCACAACCAAAATCACCCATAGAATTGCTTGCAACCATT
>Ga0208185_1000804_pt1 | contig 10921 bp, 8 predicted proteins | sample EasRivMeERMLT700_FD_187532 | JGI IMG/M metagenome (GOLD analysis project Ga0208185, IMG submission 187532) | Soil microbial communities from meander-bound floodplain in the East River, Colorado, USA - East River MetaG ERMLT700 (SPAdes) (version 2) | ecosystem: Environmental > Terrestrial > Soil >... | reverse complement strand
CTCCAGGCCCGAGGTGCGACGCGCCGCCTCGACCGCGAGCAGGACGCTTCGGTCCAGCAGATTCGGGCTTTCGATGCGCAGGACCTCCGACTGCGCGGCGAGCTGGCGGGCCAGGGCGATCTCGCCCCGCTCGACCGCCTGCCGCCGGGAGATCAGTGCGAATACGAGCGCGACCGACAGGATGACGATCACCGAGCCGGTGACGCCGGCCGTGATCCAACGCCTGCGCGCCTCGCGCTTCTTGTCGCGCTGTTCGACTTCGCTGCGGCTGACGCCGTAGATATCGCCCAGCAGCTTGTACCACGAGCCGGCGAAGCTGCCCTTGCTGATCTTGTCCCTCTGCAGATCGAACCCGAGATAGCTGCTTGCGAGGGGCATCGTCATCGTTTGCACGAGCGCTTCGGGGAAGGCCTTGTCCTGCTCCTGGCCCGGGCCGGCTTCATTGTTCGGGATCCCGTAAACAAGAACGGGAATGATGTTTGCGGCACCACGCAGGCTGGCAAACTGGCGAATTTCGTCGTTCACGAACTCGCTCAGCCGCGCATTCGGCGAGCACAGAACGATGAGCTTGGCGGAAGCCCCAAGATGCTTCGCCAGCGCGCCGTGGTACTCGACACCCGTGAAGTCGCTCTCATCCCGAAACACCACCAGGTGCCGCTGGGGAACTTTCAGGTCGCGCGGCGGCTTGTAGCTCTCCAGGGCCTTCTCGATCGCGACGGCGAAGGCCTTGTCCTTTCTTGAATAGCTGATGAACGCGTCGTTGAAGATTTCGGGACTGGCGGTTTCAGGTGCCATTGCTTCCTCCCGTATCGTCGAAAGGGTGAATGTCCAGCGCCGCTGCCACGTCCTGAACCCATACGCCTGGCAACTTGCTCAGCTTTGCCGCCGTTGCCTTGAACCGATCTCCGTGCTTCTCGATCTTGCGAGGGCCTGCCTTGCCACAACACATCTCCGGGCTGTTAGCCCAGGGTGTCAACTAAATCGGGGGAAGTTTGGCGTCGGTCTAGAGCGCGCTGAAGCGATAGGAAATTCAATCCGCCCGCAATATCGCCGGGCCAGGCCGGGGCGCCGGGAATAAGTGTGGGAACGTTCCCGGACTGCGCATAACTGACCTTATGTTCAAGCCGGCGTCCTCCCCCCTTTTGAAATGACCGCGATCCGGACGGGTCGTGAGCGGCATCGGCGGTCAATCCGGTGTACGGCAAGCGCAGCAGCGCCAGCACTGCGGTGATCGCGGCATCGAGGCGCCGCTCGCCATCGACCCACTCGGTGATGTTGAATACCACGCGCGGCTTCAACGCGCGCAATTCGGCGATGGTCGGCGTGAGCTTGGGATCGAAAGGCACAATCACCGCGGACTCATACAACGTACGCAAACAGCGATATAGCAGTTCCTCCACGCTGCCGCAATCCACCACGAACTTGCCGCTGGGACCACGCTCGCCGGTTTCGATGTCCACCAGCAGCGCCACGTCACATCGCGCGGCGCGCTTTTTTGATTTGCGCATGCGGCGATTCTAACTCGCGCGGCACACGCGCCGTTGCGCGTTTACGTCCGACAACCTCAGCGCGCCTTTGCAGGTTTCGTGCGTTTGGTGCTCTTCGCGGGTTTCGCGCGTTTGGTCCGCGTCACGGGTTTCATCGGACGCGGCGCAACCACCGCCGGCACAAACTTGTCGCGGAAACCCGTGAGAAAGCGCCGGAAATCATCGCTGGGCAGCGCCGTGAGGCGCGTAGTTTTCTTTCGCACAAAGGCGACAACGGGCAACGGCCCGGTCAGCGGACGCGGCTGATTCAATGACAGCATCGAGCCCACGTCGCGCGCAGCCGCTACGCGCGGCCCCATGTTGGGCGGCTTTGCCGCGAGAAAACGCGCCATGATGGTCTTGAGTATCGAGGTGTGGTCGTAGACCTCGTGCGACACCGTGCGCGCCGGCACAAACGGCGTGGCGACGAACGCAGGTACACGAAAACCGCGATAGGTAACCGGTACGCCGGTATACGGATCGCTGAACATGGGCGTCGCCGCGCCGGCCGAGGCATGCACATGGTCAAAAAACCCGCCGGCCTCGTCATAGGTCACCAGCAACAATGTTTTTGCCCATACCTCGGGTTGTGCCTGCAGCGCATCGATCACTTCTTTGATAAATCGCTGGCCGTTGCCGACGTCGGCGGGCGGATGATCGTCATTGGCGTTGGCAGGTGAAATGTCAATAATGCGCGGCTCGATAAACGTCACCGACGGCGTGGTCATCCAGTTGCGCGATTGGACATCGGCGGCAAATCCCTGCTCACCGAGCAGGGGTGCGGCAAGATATTGCCGCACCCTTGTGCGGTCGGTAGTGTATTTTTTGAACAGCCGCAAAAAACAAAAATTGTGTTCGTAACAGCGCCACTCGACGCCGGCCGCGGTCAAATGATCGAAAATAGTGTTCAGTTGCAGCGGCTCGAACGTCGACAGGCTGGGATTGTCGTACTGCGGTTTGTTGTCGGGTCCGAGTATCAAGCCCCCGGTGAGGGAAATAAAGCGATTGGGCCAAGTATGGCCGGGATGGGCGGAAAACCAGCGGTCGCAAATACCGAAGTTCTGCGCCAGATAGTCGTAGGTAGGCAACTGCGCCGCGGTGTAGTAACTCATCACCGCATCGCGTGCAGTGGTGAAAGCCGCGCCGCTCAAGTTCGGATACGCGGCGCGCAGTTTGCGCAGGTGTTCCAGCACAAACCCCTCGTTGCGGCGTACATAAAACTCCCGCCGATGCGCCTCATTGTAACGATCCAGCCACTCGTCCTCGTCGACACCCGGTGGCGGGCGCGGCACTGACCCGCCTGCCGTGCTGTACTCGATGGTGAAGTCGCCGCGCTGCTTTAGCGCTGCGTCAAACGAGTGCGCGGGATCCTGCTCAATGCGGGTGTTCGCTTGAGGGAACACGCGCACGCGGCCGCCGCGCACTTCGAAAGGATTGCTTTCCGCGCCGGTGAGACCGTCCACGTCGAGCCGGCCTCGACCCACGCGGCCATCGTTTCCGCTCGCCGGCAGACTTAAGTAGCCGAGCATATGGTCGAACGAGCGGTTCTCCATCATCACCACAACGACATGATCGATTTTCGACAAGTTGCCGGGGTCGAGCGGCGGCTGCGGCTCGCTGCCGAAATCGGACACCAGCACCGGGCCGGTCGGCGCATCGCCAACCTGGTTCAACGCTACGGTCGCGCGTGTGCCTTGATACAGCGCCTCGCGGTCACCGAGCACCCAGCCGAGGAAGGTTTGCGCATACTTGTGGAGTATTTTTTCGGTCGAAAACTTCGTAAAAATCTTGTTCAGCGCAAGTTCCAGACCGGCGCGCAAAAACATCGCCATCGATGATTGCGAGCCGCCCACCTCTACGCGCACGCGCACATCGAAACTCGGTACCAGCTTGATCACCGACCCCGGCTCAGGATGGTTGCGCAGCACGAAATAAAGGTTAATCGTGAAGTCCGGTAACTCGACGGCGGGCAGAAAATCCGCGAGCGCCTCGCCGGTTTTATCCACCAGCGCCTGCACCAGATCGCCGAGGTCGACTTTCGACTTGTTGAAATACACCGACACATGAATCGCCGGGCGGTTTTCGACCACTTCCGCAGTGAGCCGCAGCGTCGAAGACGAAAGCGTCTTGTCTATGAATCCCGGAGAGAAGGTGTGGTGCACACCGGGCAGATTCGGATCGTCGCCCAGCAAATCGCGATGGACGAGCGCCCATTCGGGATGAAGCTCAAGCACCAGATCGGTGACCTTGACTCTTATGGTTTGCGAAGAATTCGGCGGGCGGATGAGCACGTCCCGATTTCGCAATAACATGCGTATCGGCTGCACATCGTTAAACAGAATGTTCAGCTTGTGATTGATAAAGTCCAGATCGATCGGGCGCTCGATCAACGGCCGCGTGCCGTAATACGCAACGTGAATGATCACGCTCGCATCGGAGCCGCTCAGGTTGGTCACGCGCACTTTCCAAAGGCGCGGCCGCACGGTGATCGATTCGCGCACGCCCGGCCGCGCCATCACCGTGAAATGGGCACGCCCGATGCCTAGCGATCGACCATCACCGTTGAATACTTCGACCTGGAAATTGTTCTGGTTGATCGGGCTGGTCGGCGGCACGGGCGGAACGCCGCCACCACCGGGATCGATCGGGCCTATCGGTCCAATGGGTCCAATCGGACCTATTGGACCTATAGGTCCGCCGGGCACGACGGGGCGTACCGGATTCAAACGCGCTGGCTGCGTCGCCGCAGTCGCCCGCCGCCCCAGACGCGGCAGCGTACGCGCTTCCAACGAGACAAAAATCGCGCCCTCGCCGGCAGGGCCAAACGGAAAATCCACCGACTGAGTCTTCGCAATCGTGACGCGCTCGGACGCGGCGTATTCCAGGGCAGTTGTGGGCATTGCTGCATCCTCCCGCGGCTTGTTGTTGGGCTGCGATTATTAATAAGTCAACCAAAAGCGATAGGAAATTCAATCCGCCCGTAATCTCGCCGGGCCAGGCCGGGGCGCCGGGAATAAGTGCGGGAACGTTCCCGGGCTGCGCATAACAGTCCCTATGTCCAAGCCGGCGTCCCCCCCTTTGAAACGACCGCGATCCGGACGGGTCGCGAGCGGCATCGGCGGTCAATCATCGATCAATTTATTCCGGTTGCCACAGCGAGGCAAGCCCCTCCCCGCGCCCCGACCGTTTACTGCAGGTCAGGCAATGTCCGGAACCGGGTGATAGGTCAGTGGCAAGTTTCTATTGTTCGAGCTTCAATCCATCCAAGTCCCGCCCGCGAGCCCCTTGCAAGAATTTTTCGTTACAACGACCACGCGCCGCCGAAATCCCCTCGCATTACTCATCACTCAAACAAGCATGCCAACCACCGCGCCGACCATCAGGGTGGCGAGCGTGCCCGAGACGATGGAGCGCAGGCCCAACGCCACGATCTCGTCGCGGCGCTCCGGCACCATGGTCGCCATGCCGCCGATCAGGATGCCCAGGCTGCCGAAATTGGCAAAGCCGCAGAGCGCGTAGGTCATGATAATCCGGCTCCTCGCGCTGAGGGCGTCGGCGGGCAGCTGCGCCATGTCCACGTAGGCGATGAACTCGTTGAGTATGGTCTTGGTCCCCATCAACGCGCCGGCGCTCGGCGCCTCCTGCCACGGCACGCCCGCGAGCCACACCAGCGGGGCCATGAGCCAGCCGAGCAGCCGTTGCAGCGTTACCGGTGATCCATTCCATGCCGGCAGCAGCCCGAACGCGAGGTTGGCGAGCGCCACCAGCGCGATGAAGACGATCAGCATCGCCACGATGCCGAGCAGCAGCTGCAGTCCGTCAAGCGTACCGCGGGTCAGCGCGTCCATGCTGCTCGTCGCCGGCTGCGGCGGCATGAGTTTTCCGGAGGTCGGCGCTCCGCGCGGCGGCACCATCACCGCGGCGATGAGGATGGCCGCCGGGGCGCTGATGATTGAAGCGGACAGGATGTGGCCCATCGCATCCGGCATCACCGGTCCGAGAATCATGGCATAGAGGACCATCACGGTGCCGGCGATCCCCGCCATGCCGCAGGTCATGACGATGAAGAGCTCGCCCCGGCTCATCGCCTTGAGGTACGGCCGCACGACCAGCGGCGCCTCCACCATGCCGACGAAGATATTGGCTGCGGCCGACAGCCCGACCGCCCCGCCCACACCCATGACCTTCTCCAGCACCGCCGAAACCGCCCGCACGATAGCGGGCAGCACGCCCCAGTAGAAGAGCAGCGAGGACAGCGCGCTCACCACGAGGATCAGCGGCAGGGCGCGGAACGCCAGCACGAAGCTGGAGGTCCCGGGCCGCTCTTCGAACGGCTGGGGACCGCCGCCGAGGAATCCGAAAACGAAGCGCGTGCCCTCCTGCGTCGATTTCTCCAGCGCGGACAGCAAGTCGTTGAGGGCGAGGAAACCGTCCCTGAACAGCGGGACCCACAACAGCAGCATCGCGAGGGCGATCTGCAGCAGCGCGCCGGAAATCACGATGCGCCACGGCACCGCGCGCCGGTTTTCGGACAGCAGCCACGCGATCACGAAAATCGCGAAAAAACCGAAGGCGCCATGCAGGACAGATAACACGCGTCTTCTCGCCCCCTCATATAATCACGCCTGGCGCAAATTCACCCGGCGTCAAATCTGTCCTGCATCAAGAAACCCGGCAGCTTTCGAACTTAGGGCTTAGCTGCGCCGCCAGGTTGTCTGGCGTTCCGGCGAATCCTCGAGCACGATTCCTGCATCAAGCAGCTCTTTTCGAATGCGGTCCGCCTCGGCGAAGTTTCTCGCATTGCGGGCAGCCGTACGGGCACTTATGAGCTTTTCGATGGATTCCGGTGTGTGACTTACCGTGCCCGTGCCGTGCACGGTCGCCGATCCCGATGTGAGTTTCCCCTGGCCCGTCACGCGTCCCTGCAGGAACGCGATCGGATCTCCCTGTAGCAATCCCAGGATACCGCCGAGCGACTTCAGCAGCTTTGCGTCTTTCTCCGACCGGCTCTTGTTCAGTTCGTTGGCAAGATCGAACAGCACCGCGATTGCTTCGGGCGTGTTGAAGTCGTCGTTCATCGCCTCGCGGAAACGCGCGGCGAACGGGTTGTCCCAATCGACGTTGGCCGCCTTCGCCTTCAGGTCCTTCAACGCGGTATAGAGCCGCGTCAGCGCCTGCTTCGCGTCATCGAGATGTTGATCGGAATAGCTGATCGGGCTCCGATAGTGCGCGCGAACGATAAAGAAACGAATGACTTCGGGATCGAATTTCGCGCGCACGTCGCGCACGGTAAAGAAGTTGCCGAGCGACTTGGACATCTTTTCATTGTCCACGCGCACGAAGCCGTTGTGCATCCAGGTGTTGACGAATTTTTCCTGGTGCGCGCCTTCCGACTGCGCGATCTCGTTCTCGTGATGCGGGAACTGCAGGTCCTGCCCGCCACCGTGGATGTCGAAATGCCGGCCGAGCAGCGCGCTCGACATTGCCGAGCACTCGATGTGCCAGCCGGGCCGCCCCCTGCCCCACGGCGAGTCCCACGACGGCTCGCCCTCCTTCGCCTTTTTCCACAGCACGAAGTCGAGCGGGTCCTGCTTGGTGACATCCACCTCCACGCGCTCGCCGGCGCGCAAGTCGTCGAGCGACTTGCCGGACAGCTTGCCGTACTCGGGAAACTTGCGCACCGAGTAATTGACGTCGCCGTTCGCCGCCTGGTAGGCAAGGCCGCGGCCCTCGAGCTGCCGGATCATGTCGAGCATTCCGGCAACGTGCGCGGTGGCGCGCGGCTCCGCGTCCGGCCGCTCGATGCCCAGCGCGTCCGCGTCCTCGTTCATGGCCTGGATGAAGCGCGCGGTAAGCGCCTCGACCGGCTCCCGGTTCTCCTGCGCGCGCTTGATGATCTTGTCGTCGATATCGGTGATATTGCGCGCGTATACCACCTCGAGATCCAGGGCGCGCAGCCAGCGCCGAACCACGTCGAACACCACCATCACCCGCGCGTGCCCGAGGTGGCAGTAGTCGTAGACGGTCATGCCGCAGACGTACATGCGGACCTTCCCCGCCTCAATCGGGAAAAACTCCTGCTTGTCGCGGGTCAGCGAGTTGTAGATCTTGAGCACGGTTCCACCCGGTGCGCGTTCAGGCTGGCATCCTGGCCAGCTTCGGGAGTCTATTGATCGCCGGTCGAAGCAGGCGGGAATTGTGCCAGCGGCGCGGCTGATATGCGGAGTTTGAAATACCCGCTGTTCTTGGTAGAATTTCGAGGATTTCGTTGCTAAGCTGCTGATATTTTCGGAAAAGTATAGCATATGCCTTGCACTGCCGCGCACCAGATCGTGACTGTTGCCGCGCTGCTTACCGGCCTTCTGGCCATTACGCCGGCATTAGCGCAAGGCGATGGCCTGCAGGAAGCCAATCAGCTTTTCAAGCAGAAACAGCTCGACCGAGCGCTCGACCGCGTCAATGCCTACCTCAAGACGCAGCCCAAGGACGCGCGCGGGCGCTTCCTCAAGGGGATGATCCTTGCCGACCAGAACAAGCCCAACGACGCGATCACGGTCTTCACTGAGCTGACGCAGGATTTTCCCGAGCTGCCGGAGCCCTACAACAACCTGGCCGTGCTCTACGCCTCGCAAGGCCAGTACGACAAGGCACGCTCCGCGCTCGAAATGGCAATACGCGCGCACCCGAACTATGCCACCGCGCACGAGAACCTCGGCGACATCTACGCCAAGATGGCGGGCCAGGCCTACGACAAGGCGTTGCAGCTCGATCGCGGCAACGCAGCGGCGCAAACCAAGCTGAACCTCATCCAGAAACTCTTCCCGGACAGTCCGCGCCCGGCCAAGCCTGCTGCCGCCATGACGCCCGCGGCTGTCGCCACGACCAGGTCTGCGCCAGCCGGCGAATCCGCGCAGGACCCGGACGCGGTGCTGACTGCGGTCACCGGCTGGGCTAAAGCGTGGTCGGACAACGACGTCAGCGGCTACCTCGCGCATTACGCGAGTGATTTCCAGACGCCCGGGGGAATGTCCCGAGACGACTGGGAGTCGCAACGCAAGGCGCGAATGGTGAAACCGCGCAGGATCGCGGTTGAAATTGAATCCCCGAAGGTGTCGTTCAACAAGGATGGCCGGGTCACGGTGACCTTCCACCAGCATTACCGCTCGGATGAGCTCAAGGTCACCAGCGCCAAGACGCTGGTGATGGTGAAAGCAGGCGACAAATGGCTCATCCAGCAGGAAAGGGCCGGCAGCTGAAGCGGCTGGCTCACAGTTTTGTTCATTCCAGGATCTACTTATGCCCATGCTCAGGACCCTTGTCGCTATATTCTCGTTGATCTTTTCCCTGCACGCGGGAGCGGCGAATCCGCAGGTCGAACTCAAGACCACGCTGGGGACCATCGTCGTCGAGCTCGACGTCGAGAAGGCGCCGCTGACGGTTGAAAATTTTCTGCAGTACGTCAAGGACGGTCATTACGACGGCACCGTTTTCCACCGCGTCATCCCGGGTTTCATGATCCAGGGCGGCGGTTTCACGGCGGATTTCAAGGAGAAGACGACGCGCGCGCCGATCCGCAACGAGGCCGGCAACGGGCTCAGGAACGCCACCGGCACGCTGGCGATGGCGCGCCGGCCCGACCCGCATTCGGCCACGGCGCAGTTCTTCATCAACGTTGCGGACAACAACTCGCTCAATTTCCGATTCCCGACGCAGGAAGGCCATGGCTACGCCGTGTTCGGTAAGGTAGTGAAGGGCATGGACGTGGTCGAGCGTATCGTGAAAGTGCAGACCGGCCCGGGACCGGCGGGGCATCAAAACGTGCCGGTCAAGCCCATCATTATCGAGTCAGCAAAGGTCCAGGAAGCGGCCGCGAAGCCCGCCAAGAAGTAACAATGGTGTAGCCCGCTTTCCGGGCCATGACCATCCCACCCATCACTCATCACCCATCAACCGCCCAATGGTCAAACTACACACCAATCACGGTACCATCACGATCGAACTCGACGACAAGCGCGCCCCCGCAACCGTCGCCAACTTTCTCGAATACGTGAATAGCGGCCACTTCAGCAAGACCGTCTTTCACCGCGTCATCCCCGGCTTCATGATCCAGGGCGGCGGCTTCGAGCCGGGCATGAAGCAGAAACCGACGCGCGCCCCGGTGCGAAACGAAGCCGACAATCAGCTCAAGAACGCCCGCTATACCGTCGCCATGGCGCGCACCTCGGACCCGCACTCGGCGTCCGCGCAGTTCTTCATCAACGTCGCCGACAACGCCTTCCTCGACTACAAGTCCGCATCGGCGCAGGGCTGGGGTTACTGCGTGTTCGGCAAGGTGACTGCCGGCACCGAGGTGGTGGACGGGATCGAAAGCGTCAAGACCGGCGCGCGGAGTATGCATCAGGACGTGCCGGTTGAGGACGTCATCATTGAGCGCGCGGAAGTGGTCTAGATACAGGACTCAGGATTTAGGATTCGGGATTCGGTGAACGGCAGAAGCGATGACGTGCCGGGTCTTCACTGTATCCTGAATCCTGATTCCCGAATCCTATGCCGCACAGCATTTTCGTCTCCGACCTGCACCTCGCTCCCGAGCGGCCGCGCATCATCGATGTATTCTTCGCATTCGCGAGGGATACCGCGCCGCAGGCGCAGGCGCTCTATATCCTCGGCGACCTCTTCGAGTACTGGGTGGGCGACGACGATCTTGGCGACCCGTTCAATGCCGCGATCGCCGACGCCCTGGGTGAACTGAGCGGCAAAGGCATCGCGCTTTACTTCATGCACGGCAATCGCGACGTGCTGGTCGGGCCGGCCTTCATGGCGCGCTGCGGCGCGCGACTGCTCGCGGATCCCACCCTGCTCGACCTCTACGGCACCCGCACGCTCGTCATGCACGGCGATACGCTGTGCACCGACGACGCCGAGTACCAGAAATTCCGCGTCTACGCGCACGACCCGGACAACCAGCGCAGGTTCCTGGCCCAGCCGCTGCCGGCGCGCCGGCAGCAGATGCTCGGCATGCGGACGCAGAGCGAGAAGAGCAAGCAGGCCAAGGCGGCGGACATCATGGATGTCGCGCCCGCCGCCGTCGAGCAGGCGCTGCGCCAGCACGACTATCCGCGGCTCATCCACGGCCACACCCACCGGCCCGCGCGGCACGCGCACGTCTTGGACGGGCATCGCTGCGAGCGCTGGGTGCTCAACGACTGGTACGAGCGCGGCGGCTATCTGCGTTGCGACAGCGGGGGATGCAAGGCCGAGCTGCTCTAGAGCGAGTTTCAAGAGGCGGGAAAACACCTTACCGCCGTGAAAGGGCCACGACGCGATATTCAAGGCGCCACCGGTGGTCCGACCGGCTCGAAGGTTTGGCGGGAATCGCGGGACTCGGTAGCAGG
>Ga0208185_1000798_pt1 | contig 11053 bp, 23 predicted proteins | sample EasRivMeERMLT700_FD_187532 | JGI IMG/M metagenome (GOLD analysis project Ga0208185, IMG submission 187532) | Soil microbial communities from meander-bound floodplain in the East River, Colorado, USA - East River MetaG ERMLT700 (SPAdes) (version 2) | ecosystem: Environmental > Terrestrial > Soil... | reverse complement strand
CTAAGGGCTGCCGCTTCGGCAAGGATCGCAGGTGGGAACGGGTTCAGGTCTGCGTAGAAGGTTCTGACGTGCATACTTCACACTCGTGGGCGAAGACACCGACCTTATCGCCGATGTCTCCAATGATCTCGTAGTCAGGAGCGCCGCGCCGGCGCTCGCCAGCCCAAGGGGCCGCTTCAAAGATGCGATCTTTCGTCGCACCGTGTTGCTCTGCAACAGGCAGATTGAACAGCAGCTTGATTGTCATCGGTTCGCCTCAAGGTCATCCTCGTCGTCGAGCGTGAGCTTCAAGGCTTCGATCTGCATGTCGAGATCGTCGCGCAACCCCTCCAACGAATCGAGAGTCGTGGCCGGCGAGACTGACCTGTCGCTGAACACGTTGTCGATTGCCTCTTTGGCGTCTTCAATCAGATTGGCGTGGCGTGTCATGTTTGGCTTTGCGATTAGGAACCACTCGCCTTGTGGCAAGTCTGTGGTGTAAACAACGGGCAGTCCGAGAATCCGATTCACTGGCACAACATTTCCCGTTGAGCGTCTTTCCGGTTCTTGCGTGCCTGGCAGACCTGGAAGACAAAGGTTTGCAGCCCGCAGATGCGACCGTTGAACTGGCGCGTCTCGGTCATCTGACCGTCTTTGGCCAGCCGCTTGATGCCGTCCAATTCCTCGGACAGCGCATTCAGCCAGTGCTCCTCGAAGTCACAACACAGTTGGAACCTCTCTTGGAGCTTGTCGATTTTCTTCTTCCTAGCCATGTGACACCGGCAGAAACTTCCTCTCAGGGTCGTAGTGCTTGATGGTCACGCTGTCGCTCACGCGATAGAACATGACGGCAAGCTGCTCATAAAACTTAGCCGTCAAATCGGCGATCTGTTCAGCTTCACGGTGGGTGCAGATGATACGCACCGGGATCATCCTCTCGGCAAAGAGTTGTCCAGTAGGCGCGATCCATTGCCCCTTCGCGGGCGTCATAATGGTCAGGCCGCCGCTGATAGCCCTGACCATCGCATCCCACACTCGATGACAGCGGGTCCGAATCGGACGGCCGTCGTTTCTCTGAGTCGGGACCAGAATTTCGTAAAGGTAGCGCTCGGACACGAAGATCGTCTCCGTTTTGCAAGTAAAGGTCAGAGAAACGTTCGCCAGCGATGATGTAGCCTTGAATGCGAAACTCGCACTCTTGCTCAAAGCTGTCGATCACCTGGCCGTCACGTAGGCGCTCGATCAGAAACCTCATCAGAAACCATCCTGACGAGGCGTGGGCGACCATCCGCCATTACCGCCCAATACTGAGAGTCTTCCAGCGGGAAGGTCTCGCCCAGTTCCCGTAACAAGCGGTCGATCACAGTCCAGTGGTTCTCGACTTGATCGGCCAGTTCGAGGTAGCGGGGATGGCGATACAGTTCGGTGGGGATCATCTTGGAATAGGTGCCAGACGTATTGGGTCTCGAAGAGCGTGCCAATGTAATCGCCAGGGTCCGATTCGCAAACATCACCCGTGCCATAGACGCGGAAGTAGCGGCGCTCCCGTTCGGCGGTCGGATCGACCACCGCCCAGATGCACAGGTCTCCACCCTGCCAGGCAGCGTGGAGAACGATGGAACCAACTGGCATGAAGATCGTCGGCCGGTCATTAGCCGGCAGAGTGAACTTCCAAATGGTTTTGTTGGTCACGGTTCGTCATCCCAATCTAGGTCGTGATCGTCGAAATCGTCGTCCCAGTCGTCTTCCCAGTCGTCGTCGAAATCGTCGTCGAAATGGTCTTCCCAATCGTCCACCCACCACTCTTCGTCATCGAAGCTGTTGTGCGGGTCGATGATTTGGAAACCATCAAGACTATCGAGGTAGATGTCCTCGTTCATGGCAGAGTTCCTTACATGAGTCAGCGCTGTCCTGACTCGTGGAGGGCTTCAAGGGTTTCTGTGACGGTGAGCGATCTTCGACTAATAGCCGAAGGAAGCTCGAAGACGGCCCAGTGTGCTTTGATTTCCTCTGCGACCCCCGACGTGATTGAGCCATCGGGGAGCGCCCGAAAGGCCACGACATCGCAGGTACGGGCAAGATTGCAGAAATCATCCATGTCATAGCCGGTGTACTGAGCGCGGTTCGGGTTGACGACCTCGAAGCCCAGATACTGCAACAGGTCAATGTCGCGCTTCTCTTGGGCCGTGTCGTAAATCGACATCGGGTGGGCGTAGTAGCACTTAGGCAATGCGCCGCCCTCCGATGTTCGCGTACAACTCGTTCCGCTCCGGCTCGGTCGGCGGATAGAGACGCGGATAGGAATCGCCCCAGATCGACGGATCGTCTGGATCGAAATCATCCGGCTCGTCCGGCTCGGCAGCGCGGGCGAAGAACTCTTTCAGTTTCGTGAAGAGGTTAAGCATAGTAGGAGGGCTTGTCCTCTCCGTGGGGTTTGAGGTTGTTGGATTGGACGATGACGGCGATCTGCTCGAACGTGTAGTTCTCGTTGTCATTGGCGTCGGTGAGCGCCGGCGGCAGACCATCGGGTCGTGTGTCTTTGAGCTTGCCGTGGGGAGTGATGTTGAGCCACTCGCACACTTCCGGCGGTGGAAGCTGCGTCTTGTCGTTGTACGACTTGCCCCACTTGCGATCTTCGATGTTGAGACCGCCGACGTGCTTTTGGTACACTTCAGCGCCAACACCGAGGCAACAGTAGTCGAAGTCGCCCGTGTCAATGTTCTTGTTGCACAGTTGGCCTTTGCCCTGCTTGAACTCGCCACTGAGGAGAGCCTTTGCCCAGAGCTTGCGGGCCTTCTTGACTTGCCGATTACGACGCCACGTACTGAACCAAGTCTTAATGCGTGGAAACACGAGAATCTCCAGAGTGAATGGGGTGATCGACGGGACTTGAACCCGCATATCCAACGTCACAAGCTGGCGCTCTAGCCGGTTGAGCTACGATCACAGTTGCACCGTAGGGACTCGAACCCTAGTAGCTCCTGGCCGGGAGTGTCCTAGCCGCTAGACGACGGTGCGGTAATTCAAAGGGCAGCGGTGCTCGGATGGAGGAACACGGCCTTGTTGTCGATGAAGTCAGCAATCTCGGTAAACGTCATGCTGAGCGAATCGTTGCAACACACCAAGTTGGTGATGGTGATTTCCTCTTTGCTGTAGTCCGGCTTCAAATCCGCAACAGGGTGTGGAAGGAAGGCAGCGGACCCGGTGAAGCCATAGAACTCGCGGACCTTCTCCGGGAGGTAAGCATTGCAGCCGTCGTAGCTGCGAACGCCCTCTTCCGACACTTCGATCACAAGGTCACCGACGTGTTTCTGGTAAACCTCACAGCCGACGCCGAGGCAGCAGTGCTTGTCCTCTTTGCGAAGATGAATTTTGCCTTGCTCATATTCGCCACTCCGCAGAGCGGCGGTAAGCAGTTTCCGGTTCGCAGCGATGTCACTCACAAGGCTTCTCCATACAGGCAAGGATGAATCCGAGCAGCGCGATGGGCACTAGCACGGGTGAAGCCACGACGTAGGCGAAGATGAGAATCGCCTTACCGAGGCAGCGGACGACGAACGCAAGGCCCCTATCGAGGCAACGGGTAAAAGACAGGCTTCTCATGTACTTCTTTCTCCGCGACCTCACGCGACCATTGCGGCAGGCGCATCGCCTCTCGCAGTGTGTCGGTGAAGCCCATGTCAATCGTGCCGTCACGGTGATCTTGCACGACCTTGTTCCACGGGTTCCAGCGAATGGGCCGCGTGGGGAACCACAAGTCAAGCTCACGGTATGCAGAGAGGATCGAGTCCGACGAGTGGACAAGGTTCTCTGGCCCAGTAATCAAGTCCTTGTGAAAGGCCCTGATCTGCATTGCCTGTTGACGAACTTCGCCGACAGGACCGTTGACGATCATCGCCGCGAGCGGCTTGCCTACCATGAACTCCTTGAGACCGTAGTAGAACGGCTTCTCGCGGTGCTCCCAGTAATGGGCATCGCAGAGATCATTGTCCATTGTCTCCAGGCGCAGGTCTTCAATGCCGAACTTCTCGAAGCACGCAATGGACCAGCCGAGCAGTTTTTCTCGGATGGCGTCGGGCTTGATGAGTACGAGGCTCTGTGTCATGGCTTCCCTCTACACAGGCAAAAGCGGTTTTGCCGGATTTGGGTCTAAATGACCGGCGGTTTTGTTTGGTACACCTGAGTCTTGCGGGCGTGCGAGCCTTTGGCCTGCATGGCTTCGTAGCAATCAGGGATCGGTTCCAGGTAGCCGTCTTTCACAAGACTCGTCGTCATGCCGCCCCACGCATTGTGATGATGCGGGACCAAGCCGCGCTTGATACACATGAGCCGGATTTCTTCGGCCCGCAGCTTCATCACGGGGAGCGACTTGACAAACTCGCGGACTTGCTCTTTCCAACCTGGCGGCGTATTGTTCAACACGGCATCCAACGCTTCATCGCGTGTGGCTTCTTCTGACATGGATCACCTTTGATTTAGAAACGACACTGCGGGCAGGATTCCTCCTGCCCGCTAACAAGCCGTGTCGGCCGTACCTTTGTCTCGCCAGAGTTAGCCTTTCGGCACAAATCATCGGGTTACGATCCCGACTCCCGTCTCGCCAGAACTCGGTAAACGAGCGGGACTCGAACCCGCCTTAGAACGCCCGGCGGGAATCGAACCCGCGACCTATGGCCAGGCTTGCGCCCTTACCATGCCATGCTCTACCGACTGAGCTACGAGCGTTAAGAGGTCGGGGCAGGATTTGAACCTGCGACCCTTGAGGCTTTCAGGGCCTCAATGCTCAACCTGACTGAGCTTCCCGACCGAATTGCGCGACCGGCGTTTTACCCACGATCCCCGGTACTCCTGAGTGCCCTTGTCGCTTGCGCGTCTGGGTCATGGCGCTCTTTCCCACTCAGAACTAGCCATTGCTGGCCCGCATGGACGACGAGCGGGACTCGAACCCGCAACGCTCCACGGTTTTTTATCCCGCTGGCTCTACATTGGCCTACCGTCATCTTGGCACCGGGCATTTCCTCCCGGTGCCGAAACACGCTCCAGAGATGCGCGTCACCGTTTCCGGGAGTGGCGTGGCGCGTATGTTAGACCTTGCTAAGGTCCACGGCTTCGTCAACCTCCGGCGGCGGCACTTCCTCCGGCGGACAGTCGGTGAACTCGACAGCGAGCTTGTAGTGGCGACCGGGATAGAACCGCTCGTCCTCCGAAACCACTGCGATGTTCGGGACAGTGCCGCAATTCAGAACGCAGTCGAAGTGGACTTCCTTCTTGCCGTCCTGGTTCCAGCACTCATGGATGCTCGTGCAACGCACGATGGTGTTGACCTTTCATAGTTCCTCTTGATGAGACCTTGTGATTGCATGAGCCACAGGTTGGTCAGCGTGTTGGTGAGTGGCTCCGCTTTCTCACCGCTGCCTTGAACGATCACGCCAGGCACAGCCATCTTGCTGAGGGCCTCGGCGACTCGAACGTCACGGTCAGCGGCGATTTGCGCGAGTGTGCGCTTCTCTTCGCTGATGAAACCGCCTAGCTCGATTGATTTCTGGCGAGCTTCGGCGGCGGCAATTGCCGCCTTCTTGTCAAGATCGGCCGTGGTCACCTTGATCGCGGCGATCTCGTTGAGCTTCGACGTTTCCAACCGGGTTTGCTCGGCGACTTCCGTCCGCTGTTGGGCAGCCGTGACCGCCTGCATCTTGTTGACGATGGCGACTTCGGCAGCCTGGTTGGCTTGGATCAGAGCGCGCTCTTTCTTTTGGTTCTCCTCGGCCTGAACCTCGGCGACCTGGCGGCGGCCCTTCTCTTCCAACATGAGGCGCTGTTGCACTTCCTGTTGGCGTTCGGCCTTGGCTTGCTCCGCAGCGAGATAGCTGCGTTTCTTGGCGCTGAACTGCTCCAGCGTTGTCTTGTCGTACTCAATCTCGGTGATCGAGAATTGAGCGATGCCAATGCCATAGGCTTTGAGCGGGGATTCCTGGATGATGATCGGCTTGCCGTCTTTGTTCAGCACGATCTCGGTGGCTTGCACGCGAGCTTTCTTCTCGTGCGTCACCTTGTTGCCAGCTTCGTCCTTGGTTTCCTCGATTGTGGCAAGGTCGTCCAAGTCGATCTGTGTCCGCCGCATCTTGAATAGGCCCTGCCCAAGCTGTTCCTCAATGATCTGATTGAATTCCGCCTTCCGGCTGGCCTGATTTTCCGAAGCTGACATCACGGGGCCACTGGCCTTGATACAATTCGTCAAGTGATTCTTGACTGCGCTGGCGACGTTGGCGGTGCTGGCGCTGAACTGCTGGTGCAACTTCAAGCGTTGCTCGGCATCAGTGGGCAACGTGATACGCACGTAACTGCTGATGTCGGCCGTGCCACCGTCATTGAACGTAGCACGAATCGAATCGTCGTTCGGACTGAGGCGGGTGGCCTTCTGTGTGTACTCGGCCTCCATCGCGCGTGGATAGGTCCACACCGAAGAGAAGCCTTTGACATAGAAGCCTGGCGTGTCGATCACGGTGACCTGGCCGAACGGCGACTGGCAGATTTGGTAGTTCTGATAGTCGTTGTGCCCGACCATTCGGTTGAGAAACAACAGGCTGCCAAGCAGCACAACGGCTGCAACAACCAGGGCGGCAATGCTCTTGTTCATTTGGATTCCTTGCGGGCATTGGCGAGAATCTCGGCCATTGACTGTCCGCGCTTGATGCGCTTGTTGGTCAAGACGAGTTCGCGATCAACGTCCCTTTTTGCTTTGTTGAGTTCAGACAGGGCTTCGGCCGTGTCATCGTCGGCGAGCGTCTCCACGGTTACGGTGAAGAACGGGCTTCGCCGCAACAGCAGATACAGCAAGGTCAACATGACCAAGCAGAAGAGAACGACTACCAGTAGTTCGAGAACTACGATCATTGCACTCTCCAAAGCCGGGGCAGGCCCGGCAGTTTGTACGGACTCAGCAGCGGTCGGCCCTGCTGAGTTGGAAGTCCGGGTTCAGCGGTCGGAGGCACCGGCTGAGATTCCTTGGCAGGTTCGGGAATCTCGATGATTGGAGGCGCAAGAAGTTGTTCACTTGGTCCATCCGCTCGTAAGACTGGTGCCACGGACTGCGGCGCTGGTGTTGAACCTGACCCCGACCAAAGCGAGAGCATCAACCCCGCCATCACGGTCAAAAACGCCGCATCGAGAACTATCCACCACTTCCTTTTCATGGCTTAACTCGTCGTGGTACTAACGGGCATGAAACAGCGCGCCAGGACATGCAGGCCCAGCGCTTGCCAGAACGTGATCTGCGGCAGCCCGAAGATGACCGGAACTAGCCAGTTCCACAGCCACATAATCGGGAACGCAGTCAACGCCACTAGGGCTACCAGTCCTCCGGCTAGAATCTTCGCGATCATTCAAACTCCCTATGCGGCTTCGCCAGTATCGCGTTGCTTTGCGGAACGCTTTCTCGCACTCTTCTTTGGTGCTTTCTCGCGAGCCTTGACACTTCGGGCAGGTGATTTCTGGGCGGACTTTGTTGATTCGGAGACCGGGGTCTCCGATGGTTCCTGCGCCGCCACACTCAATACAGGGCCAGGCATCGGGTCGATCTCGGAAGTGCTCTCGATTGACGATGAGCTTGTCTCGGTAGTCGAGCAAGTCTCGGTAGGGTCGTCGTTCGATGGGTCGGGAAATAACAGCCGCAATGCCCTCGGCTCGGCTGCGTCTCTCACCCACAACGGAAGGCTTCCAAGGATGCGCCGGCCAGCGTGGCGTGTCCTCAAATCGAGGGCACGCACTCTGTCCATCCGTCCCTTGCGCTCGCCGTTCGCAATCTCCAGGAATCGTTCCCATACTTTGCGGTTACGCTCCGCCTCTTCGAGGGCTTTCTTGTAGGTCTTGTACGGACCCATTCGGCCCACGAAATCCCAGATGACGTTCTCGCCCGCAAGGCATCTCACTAGCGCGTAGTAGGCAGGGATCACCTGGATGCCCTCCCACATGCTGCGCCATCGGATTTGGTACTGACGGGATTCGTCGTACCATTCGCGGTAGGTCTTTTGATCCCTACCGCGAATGCGTTTTCTCTTGAACTCCATTACCGACCTCGGAACAACTCAGGCGACACCTTGGCGTTGTCGTAATTCATGGTGAACTCGACCACGCCGTTGTCGCCAAAGATGGCCGGCAAGGGACTCGTCTCACAGTCAATGCAGCATTGCGGCTGCACGAACCGACGCAACGTGGCGACCACGGTCTCAGCGGCATCGCATTGGATGGCCGAGTAGTCCTCGGTCGTCATGTCGTCCAGCCGCTCGGCAAACTGGCCGATGAAGCTGGCGTCCTCGCGGATGTGGAGGATGTTGATCTCGTCGATGGGGATGCGAACGATGGTATAGCCGGAGGCAACCGAGGCCGCCCACACGCCATACACAAACTCGTCGCTCTGCTCAACGACGATGAAGTCGCCGAAGAGTTCGCCGAATTCCACGAACGCGACTTTGCCGATAGCGCACTTGCAACACGAGCCATCACAGCCGGGTTCGAGCATCACTTCGTCTTGGACTACGCCCACGACGTTGAAGGTCGGATCGCCGTAGATTTTGGCGAACACGTCGTTCTTGCCGGCGCTGTAGTCGTTGAGCGACTCAATGCGCTTGAGGTTGTTGCGGATGCTCTCCAGGCTGCTCTTACCCACGAGGACGTTCATAAAGTCCTCGTCGCGGTCGCCCCGCTCCCAAGACTTCACAGCCGCCTTGTACTCGGCCGTCGTCTTCTCGATGAGAGCCTTGTCGTCTCGGCTGCCACGGAAGAGGATGCTACTGAGCGGGGTCGGCGGGAACTCCAGGTGCCCGGCCTGCTTGGGGTGCAGCGGCACCCACTCAATGATGTCACCGTAGTGCGCCGTGCAGATGTATTCTGCGGCCGGCGTGAAGATGTCCGTCGTCAGACTGATGATCTTGCCCTTGTGGTTCACTAGCATACTCCTGGTTGGTGCGACTTTGCGACTAGAACCCTCGGCCCCGGTTACGTCGCGGGTGCATGGGGCTGTAGGTGTTTCGGACCCTCGGTGCTTTCTGTGCAGAGAGCATTTCAGCGAACTTGTGATCGCAGCCGTTGCGGCGGCATTCCTCGTATAGCTTTTGCTTCTCTGGATCGTCCCACACCTTGGGGTATTTCTCTTTGGTCATTCGGGGTCTCCAAGCGGCACGGCAACCACAACGTTGTTGACGTTCTGGACGTTCACGCGCCGACCATCGCTGTTGAAGCCGGTGATCTGCGGCGGACGATCTCCGTCGCCAGGCACCACTTGTTGAACCTGCATGCGGTGCAACCGCATGTCTGAGCCACGTCGCACGGGATACACAATGCTGCATCCCGCCTTAATAACGCGGCCTACAAAATCGAGCACTTGGCTCATTGGCCCTTCTCTTACGGCAAACGTGGAAGGCTTCAAATTGGGTCAAAAGACTTAGGTTGCGAAGCCGTTACAACCTGCATGACCATGCGGGCGAGTGGGAGCGAAGCGGCTTCATGCCGTTCTCTTCCGCGATCTTTCCGCAGTACGTCTTGTCGATCTCGATCAGGGTGCATGGGCGCTTGAGTCGTTTGCAGACTCGCAGCGTAGTTCCCGTGCCACCGAAGGGATCAATCACTGAGTCACCTTCCTTGGTGCTCATCGAGATGCAGCGCTCAACGAGGTCTTCATTGAGTTGCGTCGGGTGCCATGACCGGCGTTGCTTGGAATTGCCAGTGACGCGCGTGAAGTCGAAGACATCGCCTGGCACTCGTCCACGAGGATCAGCCCGCTTGTCACCGTTCTCTTGTCGCCAAGAGGGGACGCGGATTTGATCGGGATAGAGCGGAGTGCCTTTCTTCATCAGTCGCCAGAGTGGCCGATGGTTGTTGCCAAGATCGTAGTGCGAATGTTGACCGAAGGTGAAAGTCTGGACGCAAGGCTTGAACTCAAGCTCGCCCATACTCGCACCCACGATGTCACAGACCATCGAACCGACTTCGGCTGTCCACTTCGAGTTGAAGCTGAACCAGACAATCGGAGAATGGTCTGTGAATGCACACAACCAATCGAGCAGCAACTTCGTGTAATCGAGGTACGACTTGGTGTCGTCGTACTCACCGTATCCCAGGTTGATGTTGTCCGGCGGGTCTGCGAACAGACACTGCGCCGGCGGCAGATTCTTCAAGACTTCCAGGCAGTCACCGAGATACAGTCGGTGAGGCATTAGGCCCTCGCAGGTGCGCCGTGGATTTGCATGCACGCGACACAGAGGGCGGCCAGCTTGCGAACGTAATCCAGGCAAGCCTGTGATCCGTCTGGCTTGTACCACACCTTGCGACCGTCGCTCAGCACTTCCTCCATGCACAGGAGATACTCTCCCGGTGTCATGGTCGCGGGTTGATCGGGATGCCGCTTGGAGTTGCCCAAGCCAGCATCTTGATAGTCCCGCTCGCCGTCGATGACTCGGTAAACCTCGTCACGCGGCACCTTGATGAAATATCCGCTCATCGGTTGTCTCCGCTTCCATGAATGGTGCCCCGCTCAAGGCGGCTGCGGAGCTTGGCAATGTTCTCGGCGGCGGCCTCTTCGAGGCTCAGACCGAGGTCGCGGGCCAGGGCGGCGAGATACCAGAGGCAATCCCCTAGTTCGCCCTTCAAGGCACTCCGCTTCTCTTCGGTCACGATTCCACCGTCGTCGCGGAAGACTTTCTTCACCTTGTTCGCGACTTCGCCGGCTTCGCCACAGAGGCCAAGCGTTGGGTAAGAGATCGCCATGCCAGCGCCATAGACGGCGGTGACCACGGCGGCCTCTTGATACTCACTGATTCTCACGGGCACATCACCTTCTGTTCGTTGACCAGGATTTGGATACCGCCGACCGGGCCATCGAAGTATTCCAATTCGATACCCGCCTCTTGAAGGATCGCGTCACCGTCACTCACGGCGGCAGTCCAGCGGTTGTTTACGTTGTCAGTCACCTTCTCGCGGCCGAGACTCGTCATCTCCATCCGCTGCTTGTGTCCGATGACCTTCTTGATGCCGGCGCACACAATGGCTCGCGCACAGTCGGCACAGGCGAACCAAGGGC